>Ga0187771_10000810_pt1 | contig 19864 bp, 16 predicted proteins | sample 0116_SJ02_MP15_1_FD_133139 | JGI IMG/M metagenome (GOLD analysis project Ga0187771, IMG submission 133139) | Tropical peat soil microbial communities from peatlands in Department of Meta, Colombia - 0116_SJ02_MP15_10_MG | ecosystem: Environmental > Terrestrial > Soil > Wetlands > Peat | place...
ACACGTTTGCCATCTAATCTAATCTTCCAGTTGGCAATCGCAAAGTTGAGGAATCCGCCGTTTCGGCGGTACGGATAGGCCTGCACATGCATGCGGCCAATCCTTGAGAGGGCCCAGCCGTGTGGCTGCCCAATCGTGGCGGCGGATTCGTGGGCTGGGCCGGCTCATTGTGCGGCCCGTGTCCTCGCCTGCGCCCGTGCTGTGAATTCCGAGACAGCGCCGCCTGGCTTCTGGGCCGCGCGGAAGAGAAACTCCGCGGGGCATTCCCGGGAGGAGCTCATTCTGTCATGACACCACCCTGCAAGTTGACAGCGTCGACGTCATCAGCCAGACGCGCATCCTTCTTGCGTCCAGTTTTCTGAATGGCCGCCACAAAGTTCTTGTCGTCCCAAGATTTCATTGACGAACGCTCAATCGGCTCCTGGTCGGGAAACACGGCACGAATCTGCGGCCACAAGTTGCCACTGAAGGACTTTGTTTCAACCGTCGTCAGTACAACTGGAACATCAAACACTCTGGTGGCTTTCGAAAGCGCCACAGTGTTATTAATGATTCCTTGACGATCGAAATTGCTGGTCCCAAACAGCATTTGTGGCTGGTGATCGATCAAGGCCACAACACAATTGTCGGGAGTCAACAATCCCTTTTCACTTCGCTTTGCTGCACCGTTGTTTTGAGACATCACGTTCTCCTCTCCTGAAAATGCGCGCTTACCGTTTCCGGAAACTTCTAAGTTGGCCAACCACCTTGCTTGTCGTTACGAGATCGGCAGGCGCGTGGCGATCCAGTTCTGGATGTCTGCCATGACGATTTCTTTCCCTGCGTCGTTGAGAAGATCGTGGAAGTACCCGTCATAAAGCTTCAGTGTTTTGTCAGAAGAGCCCGCAGTGTCATAGAACAACTGGCTGCCGCCGGGCTTGGTCACTTTGTCATCCGTTCCGTGCAGAATAAGCAGGGGGAGTTTGATTTGTGGAAACTCTCTGTTGAGGCGCTCGTCCGCCCGTGTCATAGCAGCTACCGTATTGGTGGATTGTGCTTCATGGGCGATCAGGGGATCTTCGTTCATGGTCTCAAGCGCCTTTGGATCACGCGTAAAGTCCTTGTTAGGAAGATTCAAAACATGAACGTGGGGCAAGACGTGGCTCAAACCCTTTAGCAGAGCGACGGCGAAATCGGGCGCGCAAACCTGAAACGCAAAACTCTCGCAAATGAGGCCAGCCAAATCAGCCTGATGCTCCAGCGAGTACACGCAGGCGGTGACGCCGCCGGCGCTATGGCCGAGTACAAACACAGGAAGGCCAGGTTCACGAGACTTCGCCAAGTTCACGATGTCATCGACATCTTGTGCGTACTCCTCGATGTCGTTGATGTAGAAGCGTTCACCCTCCGATTTCCCGCGTCCACGTAGGTCTGGTGCATAGACTGCGAGACCGCGGTCTGTCAGTTGTTCAGCAACCCATCCGTAATATCCGGAGTGAGCATTGAAGCCGTGGACAACTACGACGATCGCACGCGCCTTCCCCATAGGCTTCCACGAACGCAAGAAAAGGCTAGGAGCATTGGTTCGTTTTACGGTTTCTTCGTTTGCAACCATTGAAAGAAGCTCGGTCATCTCATTTCCTCCAGTTTTGATATAAGCTCTGACTACCAAGTGCACCGCTCGATTTCTTCGTCACTAACCCTTTATGAAAGCAAGCAGATCCCCATTGATCACGTCGGCGTTCGTGGTCATCATGCCGTGTGAGAAACCCGGATAAATTTTGAGCGTGCCATGTTTGAGCAGCTTGGCCTGCAGCAGGGAAGCGTCTTTGTGAGGTACGACTTGGTCGTCGTCCCCCTGCATCACGAGGGTCGGAACCGTGATCGCTTTCAGATCTTCCGTTTGGTCTGTCTCGGAAAAAGCCTTGATGCCTTCGTAATGAGCGAGCGCGCTGCCCATCATCCCCTGACGCCACCAATTTCGGATGATTCCCTGCGAGGCCTTCGCGCCGGGTCTGTTGAAGCCGTAAAACGGACCCGAAGGCACATTAAGAAAGAACTGCGCTCGGTTTTCAGCCAGCGCCTTGCGGAAGCCGTCGAACACTTCGATCGGAGTTCCGCCGGGGTTGTTGTCGGTCTTGACCATGAGCGGGGGAACGGCGGCGATAAGTACGGCCTTGGCTACGCGGCGCTGAGGCTGGCCGTATTTCGCGACATAGCGCGCTACCTCGCCACCACCCGTCGAATGGCCGACATGGATCGCATTTCTCAGGTCGAGATGTTCGACCACTGCCGAGGCGTCGGACGCATAATGGTCCATGTCGTGGCCGGTAGCCACCTGCGAGGAGCGGCCGTGACCGCGCCTGTCGTGCGCAACAACGCGATAGCCGTTCGCAAGGAAGAACAGCATCTGGTTGTCCCAGTCGTCCGACGACAGGGGCCAGCCGTGGTGAAACACCACGGGCTGGGCGTCCTTCGGGCCCCAGTCTTTGTAGAAGATCGCTGCGCCATCTTTCGTCGTGATCGTAGACATTGCAAATTCTCCTTGTTTGGTTGAATTGTCTGGAGCTTGTGCGGAGTCCGAGCTTCGTGCTGCAGCGAGAACCATCCCCGGCACTACGGTCGCTGCTACGGCAGCGCCGCAACGGATCAGCAAATCACGCCGTGTCAACTCGTGCATAAAGCCTCGTTTCGCGCTTGGTACGTCACGATCCTGAGCGGCGTGTACTTGGCAGCGTCACTTTCCACGGTCTTGCCCAACTCAATCCTCGTTTGTGACCTGCTCGGAGGGGGGCGTCCTCTTTATGTAGCAGCAGCTCGATGAAGAGTCTGACGCACGGACTTAACGTATCCGGCACAGGCTTCATCTCGGCCATATCGGAATCCTGTTGCTGTATGTTTGCCATACCCCACCAGCTCTGTGGGTCATACTTTGCCGCATTGCAGCTGAGAGCACATCACGAGATGGAGTGTTTTTTCGGTACTACCAAAGGCAAATGCGGGAAATACCACGTTTGTGGTAGGAAGGAGCGTGTTCTTTAAGGCTCGGAGCGCAGCCGTCCATCTTGTTGAGCGGTTGAAATGGAGGCTATTTGGAGGTTAGTTCTTAGGTCTAGGAATGACGATCTCCCGCCGTCCGAAGAGTCGGGCATCGAGAGAAAAAGCGCCCGGGCCCATGCAAACGAGTGCCGCGGCCACCACGGACGCGAAGCCTAACGTGGTCTTGGTCGCAAACAAACCGACGTTGGCAAATGGGAACCAGGAAAACAAGCTCCCCACACCGACCATGACAGCTGCGCCAGCGGCAAGTCGGGTTTGATAACCAGTCACGAGAAGAGCGCCACTAACAACGGCCAACAAAGCTATGGCCAACATCTGGAGACTCAATTGATGCCAAATCGTTAACCAAGCCGCACCTTGGACAATAAACGTCGCTCCACCGGCCGCCCGCAATAAAAGAATCCCTACAGCAGACCATCCGGGCTGAAAGGAAGGAGACATTGGACTACAGCTACCTCACTGCCTAGAGTAGTGGCATCATCCCCGACGCGAATCCCTATTGTTTGGAGTCTTTTTCTACCACTAACGAGGTATCGTCAGAAGCGGCAGCGAGTCTGCTCTAGAGCTGGATAATCCCACGGCGCACGCCAATGGCAACCGCTTGCGTCCGGTCGGCTGCCCCCAGTTTTTCCATGATGTGCTTGATGTGCACTTTGACGGTTTCTTCTGTAATAAAGAGCTTATCGGCAATGTCCCGGTTCCGGTTGCCGCCAGCGATCTGACGGAGAACCTCGACCTCGCGACCAGTGAGGGCTTCGTCACTGTAATGCTCAGCCAGGTGTGCCGCAATTTCGGCGGGAATTCGCTTCTTCCCCGAGTGCACCTGCCGTATCACCTCGACCAGCTCCCTCGGCGGCATGCTCTTGAGTACATAAGCACGTGCTCCAGCTTCGAGAGCACGTTGAATTTCCACGTCGCCCGCGAACGTTGTCAGGATAATAACGCGGGCGTCGGGAAACTCCGACCGTATACCAATCATGGCATCGATACCGCTCATGTCGGGAAGCCGCAAGTCCATGAGCGTCACGTCAGGTTTGTGTTGCCGAAACCCTTGAACGGCCATGTGGCCGGTAGATGCCTCGGCGACCAGCACCATGTCCGGCTGATTCCGAATGACAGTAGCAATTCCTTCGTGCAGCAACGGATGATCATCCACACTGAAGATTCGGATTCTCTGGGCCTCGCTCATTTACCCCACTCGCTTTGTAGTTGCCAACCGGGCTGCCTGTCGGTATCGCCGAAACCGTTGTAGCCAATTAGACGCCAAAGTCCCTCTATGAGATTCGAAGGCAATATGGCTGGGCACGCAAAGTTCAACTTCCATGCCACCCTGAGTACGGCTCAGGATTTTGAGTCTCGCACCAATCCTCTCCGCGCGCTCGCGCATCCCGGAAAGTCCCCAATGCCCATCTCGTCCAGTTTGCACGACCTTGGGGTCAATTCCGCGACCGTCATCGCTGACGAGAACGCGCAACTGGCTGGCGGCATACTCCAGCTCTACATCGATGCTGTTGGCTCCGGAATGGCGAAATGCGTTTACTACTGCTTCCCGGCCGATCCAATAAACCTCGTCCCGTATGCTTGAACGCAACGGCAAAGGTGAGCCTTCCACAATGACCCGAAAACCAGCCCTTTGTTCGGTACCCAACTCCTGCGGAATCTGTGAGAACGAACTTTCGAGATCATGAGCGTCCTCGACAGATGATCGTAATCCGCGAAGGGTATTTCGGCCCTCGTCGATGACGTGTCCCATCAACTGTAAAACGCGATTTAAAGCCGGCTTCGCCGGCGAATCTTCGGGCAGCCCGTCGATTGCGACGTGAAGCTGCATGGAGGCGCTAAGAACTCCTTGAAGCAACGTGTCGTGCAATTCCTGTGCAACCCGCGTGCGTTCGGCAAGCCGCTCCTCAAAGCGAAGGTTCATCTTCTTGCTTAGCTGACGTAGCCGAAGCCGGTGCAAGCCCAGAATCGCGATCACACCGGCCACGACACACATGGGTGGAAACCACCACTTTTGCCAGAAGGGCGTCTCGCCTTTTGCAACTGCGGAAGCAATCACACCTTTGGTCGGCAACACGTTTGAAGTCAGTGGTGGTTGAAAGTCTGGGCCGACAAGTAGAGCAGCATACTCGCTGCCGGGATGAGTGGAACTGCTCCAGCTTGAATTGGCTTGAATTTGGGTAAACGGCTGATTCGCAAAAGGCTGCACCCACCAAGTCGTTTGGCCTCTCGCGTACAAGACAATTTGCTGCCCTGGTTGCGCGCCAATGACCCGCCCTTTTATGCTTCTGAGCTTCTCAGGGTTGTCTGGCCCTACCAGAGGAACACTCGTGAACTCAATCTTGGGCGTGGCACCTGCAGTCAGGCTGTTGCTTGGGGAGTGGCAACCTGCAAGAAGAGAAAGGAGCAGGGCGATGAGAGTTAGAAGGCGAGTCGTCGCCGTGCCCAAGACTTGTAGAGACATAGCTCGCGGCAAACGATGGGATGCAACCCTACCGCTTCCCCAAAATGAAGTGCTGTTGCTGATGCTGTCCTCCTATCAAAAACTGAAACGCGCACCAAACTGCCCTACCCGAGGTCCCGGAACACCGTTGAGATCCTGAGGTAGGACCATGCCAAAGCCAGCGGTTCCGTCTTGCGTATCGGGGCCGCTAAACCCATGGCGATTGAACACGTTGAACATCTGAAAATAGAGGCGCAGTTGGCTGCGCTCGCCGAACCGCACAATTTTGTCCACTCCAATATCCTCCACGGCCAAACCTGGATTGCGGAGCGCAGAGAGATAGCCAGGAGCATTGCCAAATTCTGCATTTGCTGGATTCACAAAACACGCGGGGTTGAAATACGCTCCCCCAACTTGGCCGTTGTAGTGCTCACTGATGTCGCATCCCCGAACGATGTCCGAGTACACATTATTGATTCCCGGATAATAGACATTGGCGGGGATCCGCATAGGCATTCCGGAGGCGTAGTGGAAATCTCCCGTCAAGGTCCATCCGCCTACAAGGGCATTCAGCGCGGTGCCGGCGTTGGATAGCAGCCCTCTACCTTGACCCAAAGGCAGGTCGTACAAGACATATCCCTTCACCACGTGCTTCTGGTCAAAATCCGAAATAGTGTGCCGCTCCTGCCCTAGGTTGTAAATGTCCTGCAGCGGTCCGGCGTAGTACAGATCTTCGAAGGCGTCGTCGACGTCCCCATGAGATGAAGACACGTTGTAACTAGCCAGCATCGACAGTCCGTACGTTGTTCGCTTCTTCACCGTCAACTGGAGTGACTGGTAATCGGTATTGCCTAGCGGCGAGCCAACGAAGAAGAGCGGACCGTACGTCATGGCAACGTTCGGGAACGGTGCTACCGACGCCCAGCCGAAACCCGAAAAGCCTGGCTCCGTGATCCAACTCCACTGCTGACCCGACTGAACCAGAGCCGTGTAGGCGGAAAGGTCGGGCTGGTTCGCCCGTACATAGCCGCTCTCCAAATGATAGCCATGGTTCTGAATGACGTTGGCTTCGACTACCAGGTTGTGGCTGATCTCGCGCTGCACTCCAGCCGACCAAGTCTGCACATTGCCGAGTTCGAGGATGTGGGGATCGACCGAGACCATACCATAGCGAGTGAAGTTTGGGTTTTTGCCGATATTCACCGCTTGGCCCGGATAACCACTGTCCCAATTGAACGGTGTCAGCACCTGGTTGTTCAGAACGAAACCAGGATTGAATCCGTAAGGAATTCCGCTCCAGGTATTCAGATTCAGCGGCACGTAAAACACCCCGAACGATGCACGTGCAACAGTCCTCGGGGTAAGTTGGTAAGCTCCGCCAATGTGCCCGGAGAAATTGTGGTAGCACTGTTTCCTCTCAAACGAATCGCCACCGCTGGTGGCAAAGTCCAGTGAACCTAAGAGACCTGTAACCGGGTTGATTTCGGTCGTGTTGAAGTTTGACCAGTGGCCGTATTTTTCGTGATAACGCCCGTTGAAATCCCAGCGGAGGTCAGCATTCAGCGTGAATTTTGAAGTGACTTTGATTGCGTCCTGCACGTACAACGACACCGATTTTCGTCGCCCATAAGTGTTGTCCGGCTCGCTGACCGATGCCTGGTTCGCATAGCCCAACAAGAAGCTGGCGAATCCGAAGCCGGCATTAGCACCGAAGTTGCCGGCTGTCTGTGCCGGATCGAAGATGAATGTGGGTACGCCATTGTCACCGTGGGAATTGAATTGCTGCGCACGAAATTCAGCGCCGAATTTGTACGTGTGGCGTCCGCGAACCCACGACAGAGTATCGTCATAGATGAAAGTATTGGCGGCATAAAAATCGTTGAACTGGCTACCCAGCTGTGTCTCGTCGATGGGCAGACCGCCCACGTAGGTGTGGTCATTACCGTTGATGCCTTGAAACTTAATGACGGGGAAATTTCCCGCGTCAAAATTGCCGAGTCCGAGGGCTGACGGCCAGTTTCCCTCCCGCGACCGTGCGTCACTCGGGTTGCGGAAGCGGTTGAACGTGGCACTGAAGACATTCAGCAACGTTCCGGAAACGGTCCACGAATCTCGCAAGCGGAGCGACGGTGCAGTTGTGTTGTGGTCATACGCGTTGGCCATCGGCCCGCCGTCTGAAGATCCGGCTGACCAGATTCCGCCCTGATCCGAAAGCAGACGCGGAATGTACGTGTAAATGATCGATCCATCCAGGCGATGGTTCTCGGTTGCGTTGTAGTCAACCTTCACACTGTATTCATTGCTTTGGTACCAAGTCGCCGGGCTGTTGAGTGGGAGTGCATTGTTGTTCGTGAGGGTTGACGCAAGTAGTTGGTAGTACTTCCGGTAGAGGTTGGCAATCCTCTGAGAGACCGAGCTGATGCGTGATGCAGGGATGAGATTCCCCGGGAACGCATCCCCAGTCTGTGGATCAATAATTGCACCCTTGTAGACAGTCTGACCTGCACGGTCGGTTCCAACCACGACCGACTTATCCAAGAGCGCGCTGAAATCGCCGTTCAGGAAAGCCGTCGTGGGAACTGTCGAGGACAAGGCGCCGATACCATCGTTGGCAAAGGTGTATCTCTCCCACGCGGCGTAGAAGAAAAACTCGTCCTTCTTGATCGGTCCACCAAAGCTGCCGCCATAGTCGTAAAGGCGATCATCCGGCTTGCCGAAGCCGCGCTGACAGCTCGCGATCTGCGCTGGATCACCGCCGGCGTCTCCCAGGCACAGCCCCTCGTTGTAGATGTCGCCCCAGGACCTCGCGTCGAACGCCTCATTGTGCATGTAAGAGAAACCACTGCCGTGCCAGGCATTAGTTCCCGACTTCATTTCATAGCGGAACACGCCGCCGCCTGTACGTCCCTCGTCAGCTCCCGTACCGGCGCTGGTCACCTGAAACTCCTGCACCGCTTCCATAGGAGGGCTCGATTCGCTGAGGTAACCGCCGATCTGCGACACCGCCGACGTACCGTCGATCATCACTTCCTTCGTGTCGCTCAGGCTGCCGTTGATGTGGGAGCTGAAGTCTTTGTCAGACGGGTTTACGCCGGTGCCTTCGACACCTGGTACATAGGCGAACATAAAGGCCGCTAGGTTGCGGCCGCCCTGCACATTCAGAGGAAGCTCATTGATTGCAGTGTTGTTGAGGTTTGTTGATATCGACGAGGTCTGTGTCTGAAGCGGGGGCGAATCCGCGGTCACTTTGACGGATTCGGTGTTTGCGCCAGCTACCAATACGACGTCAATCTCGGCTACTTGACTGATTCCCAGGCTTATGCCGGAGCGCTCGTATTTCACAAAACCAGTATGGGAACACGCGAGCGCATATTGACCGATCGGCAAGTTCACCAAGGCGTACCTGCCGATAGCACTCGTAGTTGCAGATGATTCGAGTCCGGTCTTCACATTAGTCGCGGTGACTTGTGCAGCCGCAATAACTGCTCCGCTGGCATCCTGCACGATACCGGTGATCATCGCACGGTCCGACTGCGCAGCCATCTCCGTGGCGCTCAAGAACAGCACCCCCATAACGATGAACCCGCACTTCATAGGTCCCCACGCCTGCGCACAGGCCAAGACAGGTCGAAGCATCCCAGACGGCCCCACACCGCCTAGATAGTAAGAAAGGTTACACCAATCAGAACCGACCCTGCATCTTTCCCTACACGAAATCAGAGATTCACGAACACCGGTGCCCGTTACTTCCGCGAGTACACACGAACGTAGTCCACCAGCATGCGCTGCGGGAAAGTAGTGGTCGCATTTGGACTGCCTGCCATATTGCCGCCAACCGCCAGATTCAATATGACGAAAAACGGGTGATCAAACATCCATCGTTTCCCAGCCGAAATATCGCTAGGTGTCTTGGTTGCGTAGAGAATGCCGTCTACATAGAAGCGAACGAGCCGTGGTTCCCACTCGATTGCGAAGACGTGGAAACCATCGCTCACGCGTCCTTTCGGAAGAGTGTATGCGGCGGTCAATGCGTTCGCACCGAAGTATCCAGGACCGTGCATGCTGCCGTGGATCGTAGCCGGCTCAGAGCCAACATTTTCCATTACGTCGATTTCCCCACAGTCCGGCCACCCGACTTTGGAAAAGTCATCACCCAAGAGCCAAAATGCCGGCCATAAACCTTGTCCCGAGGGGACTTGAACCCGCGCCTCAAAGCGACCATACTGCTGGCTGAAGTGCCCGTCCGTCTTCAGACGAGCCGACGTGTAGTCTCGCCGACCGTCAGGTCCAGTGAACCTCTCCTTGATGGCCTCGATTACCAGGCTGCCTTTTTCTAGTCGAACATTCTGCCGACGCGGCGTGTAGTATTCCAATTCCTGATTACCCCAGCCATTTCCGCCGCTATCGAGGCTCCATTTTGTCGGATCAGGCTGCGAGCCATCGGGAGCGTTGAACTCATCGCTCCAAACGAGGACCCACCTGGAGTTCGAAGCTACTGACTTCTTGGTTGCCTGTGGATGCGCATTGCCCTGCACACAGACAACAACGGCAAAGAATGCCACCAGGCAGCGATGTCTCATGTCACGGTGCAGCGAGCTCATCAGATTTGTGGTACTCGAATCCAGCAGCAAATTCCGGGATCGCCGACACAGTGATAAATGGTACCGGCGCGAAGCGCACAGCGAATCCCTAATTCTCGGAGCGATCCAGTACCACTTTCGGGGTATTTTCCTCGGTAGCTTCCATTCGCCCCGTACATGGAAGCACAATTAAGCACGCGACGTTCTAGGAATCCCGACCTCTAGTTGTACCGAAGAACGCTTTCTCCTTTCCGATTTTCGAACTTACGGTTCGCATCGCACTTTTCCCCGCCACCCTTCTTCGCCTACCTCGAAGGTGTTACCTAGCTTTCCAGCCTTCCGGGGTAACAAAAAAACACTGCATATCGGGATGCGCTCTGTTTTGCGATCTGCGAGAGTAGCCATCACACAGAACACCAGTTGTGGGCGTGAAGGAATGGGGAACATGACAAATCTTGAATTGCCAGTCCGAATGAGCCCTTGCCTCCGGCTTTTCATCGAGTCGCTGCTCGATGACGTCGACGGCAGCCGTTCCGCGTCGCGGGTATCAGAAGCGCGAGTTTCGGCGTACCCGCATATTCAGGAGTGGATCGTTCAAGAGCGGGCAAAAGAAAAAATCAGGAGGACTCAGCAGATGAAACTCTTCAGAAGCTTAACAAATCTCACCTTAGGAGGAATGATCGCCATGACCCAACTAGCAGCAGCGCAAGCGCCAAAGGCGGCGACAGACACTCGCATCGACCCGCAAGTACGCGCATTTCTTGCAGAACTCAACAAGGACAGCAGTCCGTTTTGGGAACTGCCGCAGCCCAAGCCGCAGGAGATCCTTACTGGGCTTCAGAACAAGACTCCGGTGGACATGTCCGGTGTGACCACCACTGAACGGACCATTACCCAAGATGGCCGTACCGTAAAGCTGTACATTATGACGCCGCAGCAAGTGACGGGCAAACCCGGCGTGCTGTTCTTTATCCATGGTGGTGTCTGGATCGTAGGAAACTTCCAGAACCATCAACGGCTGCTGCGTGACCTGGTTGTCGGCTCGGGTCAGGTCGGCGTCTTCGTCGAATATACCCCGCTTCCCGAGGCAAAGTTTCCGACGCAGTTGGAAGAAAGCTACGCAGCGCTGAAGTGGGTTGCCGCGCATGCAGATGAGTTCGGCGCGGACGGAACTCGTATCGCGGTCGCCGGAAATTCCGTTGGAGGAAATATGACCGCAGCGATCGCGCTTATGGCGAAGGACCGCAATGGCCCCAAGGTCGCATTGCAGGCGCTCTTGATTCCTGCCACTGATGCCAGCGTCGATACCGACTCGTATCACGAGTTTGGAACCGGTCGCTTCTTGGCGCGTGCCTTCATGAAGTACGGCTGGGACCTCTACGCACCCGACGCGAAGACGCGCAACAACCCGTACGTGTCGCCACTGCGAGCAAGCAACACGGAGCTCCAAGGCTTGCCGCCGGCGCTCGTTATCACAGCGGAGAATGATCCGCTTCGTGACGAAGGCGAGGCTTATGCACGCAAACTCAAGGACGCCGGCGTGACAGTGGCCGCAACTCGTTACAACGGAATGATCCACGACTTCGTGCTGCTCAATGCCATCCGTGACGTGGCAGGAGTTCAGGCTGCCGTTGAACAGATCAGTGACGCGGTTCGTGATGCATTGAAGCAGTGACTGACGAGGGGCAGCAACCGACGCGGGAATGTTGCTGCCCCCATTTACAAGAACACTGACGGCGAACGGGAACGGATGGGCCGTGTGAGCGGGCAGCGGTGATGGAAGCGCATGTTAGCGGGAACGTCGAGACAAACTCAAGGAGGGATATCCGATGAAGCACAACGCAATGGCAATCAACGTCAGATCACGAATCATCTACTGTGCGCTGGCGAGCATCGCAATCGCTTTAAGCATGGGAGAAAACACTATGGCAGAAACAAAATCAACTTCAGTTGTGAAGAACATCGTTCTCGTCCACGGCGGCTTCGTGGATGGGTCCGGTTGGGAAAGCGCGTACAAGCTCCTCACGAAGGAGGGCTACAAAGTTACCGTCGTCCAGAACCCGACAATCACTCTTGCGGATGATATGGCGGTGACAAAGCGAGCCATCGATGCCCAGGATGGTCCTGTGATCCTCGTCGGGCATTCGTATGGCGGTGTGGTGATCAGTTCGGCGGGAGATGACCCGAAGGTTGTCGGGCTTGTGTACATTTGTGCATTCGCCGCTGACACCGGTGAGTCCGTCCTTTCTTTGATCAAGAACGCTCCCGCGGACGCGCCGGCTCCCCCAATTCTGCCCCCGCAGGATGGCTTCCTGTTCCTTGATCGCCAAAAGTTTGCCGCGTCCTTTGCCGGCGATGTAAAGCCTGAGGCTGCGGATTTCATGGCGAATTCCCAAGTTCCGTGGGGACTTGCGGCCGCAAGTGCCGGAGCCACCGCGGCTGCCTGGAAGACTAAGCCGAGCTGGTATCTACTGACGACGGAAGATCGCATGATCGCTCCAGAGCTTCAGCGCTTTATGTCGAAGCGAGCCGGTGCAACGGTCGTCGAGGTCAAGGGCAGCCACGCCATATATGTGTCGCAGCCGCAAGCGGTCGCTCATATCATCGAAAAGGCCGCAACAGGTGCCTTGGCAGCAGGCACAGAAAAAGCCGCAACGGGTGCCCTGGCCTTCGCAAAATAGACCAGCGGATAACGGGATTGGACCAGGTGGAGGCTTCGGGGTCGCCGAGCGCGCCTACGAAGCCCCTGCCTTCTTGGCCGGAAAGTCCGAGAGACAACTCGGGAATAGGTCCCCAGATCCTCCCCGCTCGAATAGTGCTTACCGACCACTCCGCTGACGATTGAACGTGCCGGGCGGGTCACGAGCAATCTGGAACTTGAACCACGGAAAAGCCAGACGGGCCAGAAGTCGGCGTGTGGGAGTCGAAGTCCCACCCGACCGCTCAACATAGAGTTGGGCGCATTAGCATCTTAAATAATCGACAATAAGACATCTAATATGGTGCCGGGAGGGGGAGTTGGATTCCAATACAGCATTGATAATACGTCAACTTACTGATTCTTATAGCATCCAGAAACGCGAAAAACGCCCAATACCCATGGGTTAGGTACGTAATGAGTACACGACTTTTCTCGTAACGGCACGCACGATCACTTGACTCCAATCTAAACGGTAGTGGCTCGATCTACCAGCACTCCAGTGTGAAATGCGTCTTCCACGGTCCCTGGAGCATGCGATGAACCCGCGATCGGAGAACATCAACCTTTTGCGCGTCCGGAATGATGGAGAACACCCGCTGTGTGCTTTTTCGACGAGTTTTTCATAGCGTTCAGCGAATAATAAGGGAGGCATCTTCAGTATAGAGTGAATCCGCGTATGGTTGTAGTCCCACAGGAGCCGGTAAATTTCGTAGACGAGTTCGCCCATCGTCGCAAACCGGTTGGGATCGCCGAGATCGATTTTGAACTGTGAGTAAAACGCTTCTTGGTATCCATTTTCCCAAGGTGACGATTTGGCGCTCCGCGAGATGAAAATGCCGAGTTCCCGGAGTGCCCGTTCGAACACTTTCGAGCCGTACTCACGTCCGTTGTCCGAGTGAAAGATGACGGGCCGCGCATGATGCTCAACCGCGCTGAAAAGCGCTTGGAGGGTAAGTGACACGGCGTGATTCGTCTGCACCGCCATGCCGACGATCTCCCGTGTGAAGAGATCCATCACTGTCGCGAGATACAGGAATCCTTCGCGGTATGGGACGCACGTGAAGTCAGCGACCCAGATGTGATGCGGGCGGGTAGGTACTGCCGTCCAGGAGGTTGGGGTACGATTGTTCCCTGATTTCCTTGGCCTCCTGCCTCTCCTGCGATATGCCTTGATGCCGAAGAGGCGCATCACGCGGGCAATCGGCTTTCGGTTTCGTTTGAGCTCCAGTGCAACCCTCGGCGAACCGTAGCCGGGATGCTTCGCCATCACCTTTTCAATGTCATTTTTCAATTGCCAATCTTTGGGAAGTTGTTTCGAGACGTAGTAGAGACTGGACCTTGAAACACCAAGCCGCGCAGCGAGCGCGGCTTTCGTATATTTCTGACGCCTGATCAATTCTTTTTTGGGCCTGCGATGCTTTGAGTGTGAACTCGCCCACGAGGGCGAGGAGCTCAGCATTTTCACGCCGTAAACGAATGAGCTCGCCCAGCGAGGGATTGCCTTTCACGCCCCTGCCCAACCATCCGTAGATCGTCGTGTTATGGACGCCGGCATCCTTGGCGGCCTGCTCGACCGATATACCCTCCTCCTTGATCCGCTTCAGAATCTGCTCCCGGACCTCGGGAGCGATGCGGTAGTTTTCTTCATATACCCATACAAAGACACTTCGACCTTTCTGTCCAATATATGGGGTCAAGACCACGCAGAAAGTCATGAAATCGAAACAGAACCAGGTTCGGGAACCCTATGCTCGGCTAAATCAGCACGACGCCTCACTTGATCAGCCGACATTCCTACGAGTTTGGAATAGAGGTCAGGATCAGTATCCGCTTCTGTGCCAAGAAGAAGAATTGAGCTCGTTGAATCCAATTCCAGTTTCGTGCGGAGCGCGGGATTGTCGAGCAAATACAATAATCCAGCTAAGCCGGCTACTGCTGATTCACCGGCCACAATCGGCGGATCTCCATGCGGCGATGCAGCAAGGAGCCGCATACAATCGGGTACGACAGAATCTGGCACGGTCATGAAAAAGTCGGTCCCCTGCTCCAGGAGCCTCCAGGCAAGGGGAGACGCCTCGCCACTTTCAAGCCCCACCATGATGCTCTGAACTTCGTCGAGGGACACACGCTTCCCCGCAAGGGCGCTCGCGAACATGCACGCCGCCCCTGACGGCTCGACCACAATCATCCGTGGCCTTCGGACTCCCCATGCCTCGCTGAAAAAAGCGCACACTGCCCCTGCTAAGCCCCCGACGCCAGCCTGCACAAAAACATGGGTTGGCCTCTTGGTCGCAGCCAGTTGGTCCAAAACTTCTCTTGTCATTACCGTATAGCCTTGCATCACTGTCGCGGGAATCTTCTCATTATCTCCCCACGATGTGTCAGAGACAGGCAGCCAGCCGCGAGCTTCTGCTTCCTGAAGACACTGACGAACCGTTTCGTCATATCCAGCAGCAGAGCGAACCACCTGTGCACCATGTCGCGCAATGGCAAGCTCGCGGTTCCGGCTGCAGTTGTTCGGGACATAAACCACGCAGCGGCAATGAAACTGGTTTGCACCCCAGGCGACTGAGCGTCCGTGGTTGCCGTCCGTCGCGGTAGTCACCGTAATTGTCTCAGTTATATTCCGAAATCGCCCCTGGCGAAGTTCTTCTGAACTCGGGGACACTCCCATTCGATCTACAATGGCCGCTTGGAGCACTCTGCAGACCGCGTAAGCACCACCGAGAGCCTTGAAGCTGCCCAGCCCAAATCGACCACCTTCGTCTTTGTATAGGATCGTTCCTACTCCCTTGGCCTTGGCTAATCCTGAGAGCGAAATTAAGGGCGTAGGTCGATAATTGGGCCAGGAAGAAATTTCTTTCCGTGCCGCCTCGAACATAGCACTGGACAACTCAGAGGCATCGGTACAGCCTCGTTGCATAGAACGAGGATTCTCATAGAACCGGAACGGCTCTGTCATGTTCGAATCGAGCCCCTTTTTCGACAGCCAACATACCCCAGGCAGATCGTATACTATGCTATCAAGTTTGTATACATGCTTGTTTTGGACTTCCTGTGAGAGGTCCATACAGTTAAAAGGGGCTGGCCGTGCAAACGCTGGCGAATGACGAATAATGACCACACAACCGCATCAAGTTCGAGATCTCACCGAAGCTCTCGTTTCGATCGATTCGATAAATCCGGAACTCGTGCCTGGCGGACAGGCGAAGCCAAGATCGCTGCATATATAGCGGAGTGGCTCCAACAAGCTGGTGCGAGCGTCGAGCTTGATGAGCCCCGACCGGGCAGGGTCAGTGTGATTGCCAGAGTACCCGGCACGGGCGGCGGGCGTTCTTTGCTTCTGAATGGGCACATCGATACCGTGGGCGTCACTGGCATGAAAAATGCCCATGCGCCTCGCGTTGAAGGCGACAAGCTCTTTGGGCGTGGATCCTACGACATGAAATCCGGTGTCGCCGCAGCGATGCTAACGCTTGCGTCTGCTGCCCATCTCCGATTGCGTGGAGACGTAATCCTAACTGCTGTGTGTGATGAAGAACACGCGAGCATTGGAACCGAATCCGCCCTGAAGCGAGTGTCGGCGGATGCCGCAATTGTTACCGAACCTACGGCTTTAGGTATTGCCATCGCTCATAAAGGGTTTGCTTGGTTCACGGTGGAAACCTCGGGTGTGGCGGCTCACGGATCGCGCCCAGATTTGGGTGTGGATGCCATCTTAGCAATGGGCAAAGTCTTAAATGGTCTAGAGCGTCTGAACCAGATATTAGCGCAAGGCCCCCGGCATCCCCTGCTCGGCCCGGCATCGATCCACGCTTCATTAATCAGTGGGGGACAAGAACTTTCTTCATATCCAGAACAATGCAGACTCAGCGTCGAGCGGAGGACCATTCCAGGTGAGAGCCTGACTAAAATCCAGGATGAAATAAAGTCGATTTTGGATCAAGAATCGAGACTGAATTCAAGATTCAAAGGAACATTCACGACGGGGCTAGTTCGCGAACCGCTCGAGGTGCCCAAGACAGAACCGATAGTGACAACGTTGCTTAAAACAGCGGCTAGCCAATTGAAACGGGAGCCAGGCTTCCAGGGATTCAGTGGGTGGACAGACGCGGCGCTGATCGCCGCTGCAGGTATTCCCACTGTCATATTCGGCCCTGGTGGGGCAGGAGCGCACGCCGTTGACGAATGGTGCAATCTCCGCGAAGTCCTCACTTGCTGTGAGATCCTGGTTGCTACCGCGGCCACTTTCTGCGCGTAATCGGCGAGAAAGGTTTCACTGAATCAATATAAGAATTTCTGGGATATCACGGAGATTGTGATGTGACCGCTTGGAGTGCAGGTAAAGAGCTCCCGCAGGTCTCGCTCCACACCGCCGCACACCCAGACACAATCGCCGAGACAGACTTCGTCGCCCTTGGCCAATTCAGAGAATGCGAAAGCCGAACAACGGGTGCTAACGGTCGAGCGTTGCCTGTAGGCCCTCGGTCTGATCTCGTGCTACTCGCGGTTCGAAAGTGCCGCGTTCAGCGCTGAAAAAACGAGAAAGTCTCAGGCGCTTTTTGCGCCAACGTTGGTAGCGTGAAGTTTCCTGTACCCCGGTGTCTACCATATTTCAGCTACCAGCGAGGCTATTTTTACTATCTACGGACTTTAGTAGAATGCAAACCAGAAAACCTATGAAAGCTTCACTTTTGCGCTCTTCTCAAGCCAGTGACAATGGTCGTGTTCCTCTACGCACGGACCTGCGCCGTAAAGTGCTAGAGCGAATCCTGAACGGGAAGCTCTCCCCAGGAGTCCGGGTTAACGAGTCGCGGCTGGCCAAAGAGTTAAGCGTTAGCCGAACGCCTCTTCGTGAGGCGCTCTTCCAGTTAGAACGCGAGGGATTCGTACGCTCGGACCGGGATCGCGGTTTTTCAGTGGAGCCCATGAGCGCACGTGAAATTCGCGAGCTCTACCCGATGTTGTGGACACTCGAGTCTCTTGCACTTCGCTTGTGCGGCCCTCGCGCAACGCTTGCGGTTCCTTCGCTTACCAGACTCAATAACCAGTTACGTACTACGCGCAACCCAAAACGCGCCCTCATCCTGGACAATAGATGGCATGAAGCACTCCTGGGTTCTTGTCCTAATCGCCGCCTCCAGGATGCCATTCAGGGGTTGCGGCTGGCGATACGGAGATACGAACTTCTCTATATGCGGGAGCTTCCTTTGATCAACGTTTCAGTTCATCAGCATCAGGAGATCATCAAAGCGGTCAAGGACGGGGATACCGCTCTCGCGTTGGAGAAGCTCGAGGAAAATTGGCGCTTCAGCATGGAGGAACTCCTCGTCCGTGTGGGAGAACCCTGAGATAGCCGGGAATGTGCGTCGCCAAGCGCATAGAACAAGCAAGGTAAGCAGCTTCACCTGTCGAGGAGGTAAGTAGAATGTCGCGGAAAGGCCTCGTGAGTCTCCCGGAAGTTGTTGCTCTGGTTCTCCCGGTCGCAACATCGGCTTTGGCGCAGCAGCCAAAAACTCCGCACACCCAGCGAGCAAGAACTAGCCGATATGATGCTGGGTACAACAATTCAATCCGGCCGCGGCGATAACATCGCCGCCCAGGTGGCGGCTGAAAAAGGCGCTTGCCCGAGGCAAGAAGTCTCAGATGATTTCGCTCGAAGCTCTCCCAGACGATTGGACGATCGTTTCGACAGGAGATGTCGGTGGCGGCGGAGCATGGCCATACGTGCATTTGCGCACCGAGCAGCAGAAGCTGCTGGAGGTATCAATTCTGTACGGCGAAAATGGGATCGGCTGCGCGCGAGTTGAGCAAATACATTAGCAAGCCGATTCAGGCGATGATGCGCATCCAGGCCGATGGCGCACCAATCCGCCGAAATGGGTGTAAACCAGCGGACACCAACCCGGCCCCAGCGAGCTATTGTGCCGAAGTTTTCTTATAACCACGTCCTCGGATTGCGCGGCCTGGCAAGGCGTCGGTTGGTTTCCCGTCGGAGACCACGGCTTGCCCGTTCACGAACAGATATCGTATGCCTACCGAATAATGGTTGGGATCCTCAAACGTCGCGACGCCCGCGATGGTTTTTGGGTCGAACACAGCCACATCTGCGAATTTTCCAGTGGCTAACACGCCCCGGTCTGTCAGCCCCAGAGTGGAAGCTGCAAGAGAGGTCATCCGCCGAATGGCCTCTTCCCAGCTCATCATGTGTTGTTCACGCACGTAGGTGCCGAGCCAGCGCGGAAATGTCCCCAGATTCCGGGGATGTTGAAGGGGCATCAGTTGGATTTTGCTCGCAAGGTCTGTGGCAGATCCATCAGACCCTACGGACACGTACGGCTGGCGCATGACCTCCTGGAGGGTGTCTTCGTGATTATTCAAATCAATCACCAACCCTTCGCCTTTTTGCTCGAGCACAACATCCATGTAGGCATCATCCGCCGATGTATGCCGCATTGCTGCGACCTCCGACACAAGTTTTCCATTTATTTTCGGATCGCTCACGCTGAGCCGGACGTTTTGCCAGCCGATTCGTGCATAGTATGGCGGATCAGTCTGGAATCCTTTTGCGATGCGCTTGCGCTGTTCTGGATTGCGCAAGCGGGCTAGCGTGGCCTCGCGCCCTCCGGCCAGCGCCCATGAAGGCAAGTAGTCAGCGAGTCCAGTAATTCCCCAGGTGTAAGGATATGCGTCGCCCGTCACATTCAACCCGCGGTTCCTTGCTTCCTCGATGATCGGGAGGAACTTGGGCGCTGACCAAGAAGCAATTGAGTTCAGATGAAAAAAATGTACTGGAATGCCCGCCTTCTCCCCAATCGTAATGGCTTCGCGGATGGCTGCGGGATCTTCCCCATTGATCGTGCGGGCGTGGGTTGCGTATATTCCTCCTGCCGGTGCGACCTCCTTGGCCAAAGCGATCAGCTCGTCGGTGGACATGTAAATGTTGGGAACATAGCTTAATCCGCTGGCAAGCCCCATAGCGCCTTCCGCCATTGCTTCACGCACAATCTTCTTCTCTTCCTCAAGTTCCACCGGTGTCGCCGCACGATTGTCATAACCCACAACCACGGCTCGGGCGGTACCGGATCCAATATAGGAGCA
>Ga0187771_10000811_pt1 | contig 19862 bp, 17 predicted proteins | sample 0116_SJ02_MP15_1_FD_133139 | JGI IMG/M metagenome (GOLD analysis project Ga0187771, IMG submission 133139) | Tropical peat soil microbial communities from peatlands in Department of Meta, Colombia - 0116_SJ02_MP15_10_MG | ecosystem: Environmental > Terrestrial > Soil > Wetlands > Peat | place...
CGCATAAAGTTGCAAATATCACTTTGCTCTATTCTATGCCTTCACAGCCCTTAGAGCATTTGGAGACGGGCTATGTCAAACCGGCACATAGGAAACTCTATTCATTCATGACAAAGCTTTCTGATTACTTCGTTCTTAGAAACGCAGATTATTGGGGTGTGGCGAGTTCCAGCGCGCAACTCGAGTTGCTGAGATTTCTTACAAGAGATGCTCAGAGGAAGATAGTGAACTTGCCTTTTCCCATCCCTGATGAATTCTATGGGGCGAGGCCATCCAAGACTGCGGATGGGCACGTAAGATTGACGTACAACGGAGGCATAGGCCACCGTTACGACTTCGGGCCCCTAATTGTGGCTCTCAGAAAGATGAACGCTGAAGGCAAAAGAGTTAGTCTTACAATATATACCTCAGAAGCGGGCAAAGAACAACTAGGTCGACTTTGCGAAGGTCACGAGAGTTTCTTGAAGTTACGGTCTCATGTCCCAAGGTGGAAGATTGTCGAGGCACTTAGACATGCTACAGCCATGGTCATTCCACAATCTCCCCGGGTGAAATTTGAGGGTAGCAGAATTCCAATGAAAGCAATCGAGGCCATGGCTCTCGGAGTTCCAGTTATTATTTCAAGACCAAACGACGCTATCTTCCAAGATGGCGTGAGTTGCGTTGTCGTCTCCGATGACTCACCACAGGCTTGGGAGGCTGCCATTTTACGAATTGCTGACAGCAAGTTTATGAAATCCATAACCAAGCGTGCTCGGGTATTTGCTGAGCCGTTTCGATCTTCCGCAAGTGTGGAAATCATCTCTCAACTGATGGATAATTACCCAGCAATATCAAATAGAAGCCGAGCGGGGTCGTGAATCCAGCTGATTACATCAAATGAGCGCTCTAGATTGGCGTTCGGCATTTTACTCGGAGTTTTCGTTGTTACAATAGGAGCATTTACGTGGCTCGAGAGTTACCCTCTGCATCATCCGTCACTCCAGCTCCCAATATTCTACGCAATCAATCCGATTTACTGGATATTCTATGTGGTTTCTGTGCTTCTATTTCTCTGGTACGCCTTCCGGATTAACAGGCTAAGTTTCGCAGCGGCCGTGGGATTCTTCCTCCTGACACGCTCACTTGCTCTCTTTTTCTTTTCAATTCCCGGCCCAGACCAGTTCTTTAGTAATCTTTTGCCGCTGTACTTCAAGTCAGGATTCATAGATCCAGAACTTGCTGGCCACTACGCGATGCCCGGGTTCTTCTTGTTAATCCGGATATTCTCGAAAGTTACAGGTCTCCCGGTCAAGTCAATATCGGCCATCTATGTTCCTGGGCTAGGAAGCTTAATTGCAATTTCAATTTTCTTCGCGGTCCGAGCAAAACATATCGACGCGTTCTGGGCTGTGGTGAGTTGTTCAATTCTCGCATTTGTCGCGATAGACTATCAGTTCGTTCCACATCTCCTTGGCGTTGGTTTGATTACGATGCTGCTCTGGCGTGAAGTGGCAGTGAAGGATCTGACCATAGGCGAAATGGCGTTGAGAATAGTGCTGCTGACGGGGCTTGCCGTCACTCATGCATATCTCGGCTTCTTCTATGTGGGTTACCTGGTAGTGCGAAGTCTCTATGAGCGAAGCTGTATTCCGAGAGCAGTTCTGGCATTCTTAATAGCAATGGGGGCGGATGTCTTCGTATCTGCCGCTGGCTTCTTCTCAAGCAACGTCTTACTAGTTCTCTATTCGATTCCTGCCCTTCTGGGTTTGGGAGAGTACAACCTGAGTTTGGCAGCGACCCTTGTCGCCAGCTCTCCGTTCCAACCACTCTCACGCCTTTCCATTCTTGGCGCAGCACTCGTGTCCGCTACAGGGGTGTTGGTCATGATCAAACGACGAATCCTTACCGGCCGTGAGCATGCCTTGATCATATCAGGCATATTGTTTTTTGCAGTAGGGGTGGCGGTGCCCCTCATCGGCTTAAGCTCCCTCCAAGTCGACCTGATACCAGCCGCACTCGGAGCAGGGTATGTGCCGCTGATCATAAGAAATCGCCGTATGCGTGCGTTGATGCTGATCTTTCTCGCTCTATCGTCTATTTTTCCCGTAATGCATTTTTATTATGATCCGCAAATCCAAACTCAAGATGACGTCACGGCAGCCATATTCGCATCTTCGATGCTTAACACAAAAGCTCAGTATGACCTCTATTCGCCGTATATGTTATACGGGTATTTCGTGTTCCTGTGGCCTGCATATCAAGGTGAAATAAGGCTTACGGACAATAGTACGGTCCACGACTTCATCGCCAGCCGCGGATCCGAAACTGATTACATATTCTTTTCCTACAACGTTCCCATTCCACAATTAGACTTGGACTCTCGAAACTACTTGAACGAGCGGGCCAATATCGTTCTGAGCTATGGAAATGGAGCGCTCTACTACTGGGTGAAGTAGAAGACGAGAGGGCAATTGCTAAAACAATAGTGTGTCTTGTCACCACTCCCAAACTATTGTGACGTCGAATATTCCATGGGATCCTGACTTTGCTAGGACATAGGGTCATCTGGTGCATGATGATAAAGTGTTGCGGGCAGACATATCCTAAAGCTTTATGCCATCGAGCCCTCGTACTATTCCCGTTGACGAATCACCGGGGGAACGAATTATTTCCGAGAAGGGCAGCGTTACACAATGAGTGAGCGTACCGGCTCAGAGCAGAAAGTGTCCCCGTCGACGAAGGTGCGAGAAGAGTTTCTTGTCTTTGGTAAACCTGCCATCGGAGAACCGGAAATCAGAGAAGTAGTAGATACTCTTCGTTCTGGGTGGCTGGGCACCGGGCCCAAGGTGCGCCGCTTTGAAGAAGCTTTTCGAGAGTACGTGGGCTGTGCCCACACTATCGCGTTGAACTCATGTACAGCTGGGCTTCATTTGGCACTCGATGTCCTTGGCGTTAAACCGGGAGACGAAGTGATCACTACACCTCTAACTTTTGCTTCGACAGCGAATGTGATTATCCACCGAGGCGCTCGCCCAGTGTTTGTGGATGTCGAGCGCGACACGATGAATATAGATCCCGCCGGAATTGAAAGAGCGATCACAGGACGTACAAAGGCAATTATTCCGGTTCACATGGCCGGACGCCCCTGCGAAATGGATGAGATTATGCATCTCGCCCAAAATCACGGTCTGCAAGTCGTTGAAGATGCGGCCCATGCCGTAGAAGCATGGTACAAGGGCAAGAAGGTCGGGAATATCGGTCACATTACTGCATTCAGTTTCTATGCGACAAAGAACGTTACTACTGGTGAAGGCGGAATGCTGACTACGAACAACGATGTCTGGGCAGATGAAATCAGGATCAAAAGCCTGCATGGGATAAGCAAAGATGCCTGGAGGCGGTATTCCGCAGAGGGTTTCCAACCGTATGAGACGTTGTACCCTGGCTACAAATATAACATGATGGACATACAGGCCGCCCTTGGTATTCACCAATTGGCCCGAGTCGAAGAAAATCTAAAGATTCGGGAGAGATACTGGGAGATGTACGACCTGGCATTCAGTCGAATGCCCGAAATAACTATACCCTCGACGCATTTGGCCCCAGGGAGCCGCCATGCTCGACACTTATACACAATCCTCCTGGACACCGATCGACTTGGCATGACGCGCAACCAGTTTGTTGAAGCTATGAAAATGGAGAAAATCGGTACAGGCGTCCACTTCGTTCCGGTGCATCTGCACAAGTACTATCGGGAGACGTTTGGGCTTAGAAGAGGCGGCTTTCCAAACGCAGAGTGGATTGGCGAGCGAACCGTTTCGTTACCGCTTTCACCGCAGTTGACCGTGAACGACGTGAATGATGTAATCGCCGCGGTTCATAGAGTCTCGCATAAAACGTAAGAGATAATCAAATCGGGCGCTCGAGACCTGTGTTCTGCAAGTTGATGCCATCTCGACCAGACAGAAAACCCCGTGTGGAGCGAGTCTACCGATAACCCAATAGGAGTTAGTCGTTGTGGAAAACCGGATTGTAGTAGCCCATATCAATACGCAGTTCTTTGCTCGTACTGAGACTTTCATATACCTTTACCTAACGAATTTGCGTCGAGTACGTCCAATATGCCTGAGCGCTGGACCATTCGTCAATCTTGACCTGTTTCCGTTTCCTCGTGGTGATCGATACACAGTCGGGTGGGGCCCCGATAGCTTGCGATGGTTGTGGGCATCTGTCTTCGGAAAGCTGACCGGACGCAGAGTCCTAGCAGAACGCGTTTTGCGGCGTCGTGAGGCACGATTGATTCACGCCCACTTTGGCCCCGTTGGTTGGTGGGCACTTCTCCTGAAGAGAACACTGCAGCTGCCGCTGATTACAACTTTCTATGGTTATGATACGGCATTTGATATCCACCAGGCGTGGCTAGATTGGCCGCGGTGCCGGCAGGAGCTGTTTGACGAAGGGGACATTTTCCTTGTCGAAGGATTATTCATGCGACAGCAGCTAATCAATTTGGGTTGTCAGCCCGACAAGATCGAGATACAACGCATTGGGGTTGATGTTAATAAGATTCCGTTTCGTTCGCGCAGACCGACCACTGAACACAAGATCAGAATAATATTCGTTGGACGATTTGTCGAAAAGAAAGGCTTGTTATATGCGCTTCAGGCGGTGCGAGACGTGCACCGCCTGCATGGATTCAATATCGAATTCCGTGTTATCGGAGACGGCCCTTTGGCTGGTGAAGTTAACGCGTTTGTTCATGCGAATAGAATGGAAGCGGAAGTTCAACTCTTAGGATCCCTCAGTCACGAGAACTATTTGCGCGAAATACAGCAGGCTGACCTTATGCTGCAACCAAGTGTGACCGCCGCGGATGGTGATAATGAGGGAGGCGCGCCCACGACTATCCTGGAAGCTCAAGCGTCGGGTATGCCAGTACTGTCGACTTATCATGCAGACATCCCCAATGTTGTCGTACCAGGTGTGAGCGCGATTTTGGTGCCTGAGCGAGACCATCAAAGGTTGCTCGATGCACTTGTTTACCTACTCGAGCACCAGGGTGTTTGGGAGGAGATGGGCCGAGCCGGGCGGAATCACGTGCAGAGATTTCACAACATAGAGCATGAGGCGGTCCAGTTGGAGGATAAGTACTTCAATCTGATAGAGAACCTGTAGCTTGCCTTGGCGCGTCCTGTAGAAGAGAGATTCAACCCTAATTATCGTTAAGCGCGTTCCGAGGCAAGAAGTGACGAAGGACGTCGTTTTGCCCGCTGGCTACGACGCTAACACAACGTCATGTAAATGGCAGACGCAACCTTCCTTCGAGCAGACAGCAAATGCTTACCGTTCTAGGATGGTATGTAAAGTTGAATATTGTCGTTGTACACAGCGAATGTCCCTTGCGTGGCGGCCGCATATAATCCGAAATGCATCTGGCTCAAGCCATCGCTAGCAGGTCCAAGATTTCCAACAAAACTTATGATCTGTTGTCCATTCAAGTAGATGATCAGCTGTGAATTTGCGGTTCCTGGGTTTAGCTGACCGTAAATACCTATTGAGAACCACGTATTGAAGGGCCATTGGATCGAGCTGGCGGAATATAGAATCTCGTTTATCATGTGCACGTTCATATGTAATGTCCGACTTGAATCCGAATTGATGCAGATGGGATCTGCCCCAGTACTAGAACCTCCGTCATTCAACCATAACGAAGCGAAGGAAATCCAGTCTGGAGTAATCTTGACTTGCTTTCCACTTACTTTTGATGGGACATACACCCAGAGTAACACATAGAATGTTTTGAGGCTCGGGGAAACATCCTCAGTTGGGTAGCCCCTGAGATCGACTCCTGGTGGAGATCCAATATAGGCGTAGTAGGCAGAATAGTGACCTGCCTGTACTATTTGCTTTGAAGTCGCTAGCATTACGTTTGACGGCTGATCCTGGATGGAAGTGTCGTTAAATAGCTTCGCATAGCCAGGATTGAACCCCATAAACCAGACCAGATCTGAGTTTAATGTTACCGCTTCTGCCGGACGAGGTATATTACCGACCAGCAGAGAGAAAAGCGCAACTGCAACGGCCATTCGAAATATTATAACGCGTAATCTCTTTGGAGAGCTACGTCCGCCTTCAACATGGTTCTTAGGTCTTCCATCTCGCACTTTGCAATTCCCCGGTTGTCGCCCGTGGACATCGAATCGAACGCCGATTCGCCAGAAACGCTAAGCCTACCACCGAAGTGAAGTTGGTGTAACCCAAGGATGACAAGTTCAGTTACAAAATCCATCATCCTCCACGGAAAGTTGACCCACCTCTTACAACGAGTGTCAAAATCCATTGGCTGCGATTACCGTTTCATTTATAACGCAAACTCCAGAAGATCATAATGGCTGGCCTATCCATCAGGCTGATCTTCCTCGGTTGTCGCCCGTGGATTTTCCCTGACTCGGAGGGCCAGCTGCCTTTGGATGGCCACATCTCAACACGTTGAGTTTTTGTCGTGTCCGAAAATCGCTGTGAGTTGAGTAACAGCTTGCTTTGAAATAGTTAAGCAAAAGCTAACTGTAGGATGGTCAGCGTTAAGGCGTCCATGAAGCCAGAACAACTAATTTAGAGGATGTATGGTTAACCTACTTCCAGAATTAGTTGCTTGTCGGTCACGATTGTGAGCAGAATCAAATCCAGGCGATCTTAGGATATTAAGCAAGGATTCGCTGCTGACTCATTCTTCCGATTTCAGCTCGAATGACGGCGGGAAGTCTTTCTGGTTGGCATTCCTGCATTCTTACTCCGATATTTTGCAGTTCTGGAAAGACATATGAGGTTGGTATTTTCCGATAGTCTGTAAGAAGCACCAAGACTACTCGATGTCCTGATACGGTGGCAGCCCTCGCTCCTTCAATGAGGCCATTCAGGTTCGTTTTGCCATCGGTGACTGCGATAATAAGGAAACACTCGGAGTCACCGCCTATTTGCGTTAAGGCTAGAAAGGCGCCTTGTTTTCTCAACCTTTCTTCCTGGCGTAGGCGGCCATCTCTAAAGAGCCAATAGAATCGAGCCAGGGATGGGCTAAGTGTTCTTAGGTACTGTTGTCTCATGGTTGGAGTGGTTGCTACTGTTCCTCTGATACGGCGGCCTTCGGACTTGCGCTGGATGGGCTTCGAGGCGTTTTCAATTTCAGGGAAATGCAGGAGCGCCTGAAGGATCAATTCTCTTTGATACTCGCCAACTTGAGTGGCAATTTTTGTGACGATCGAATTTTCATTGTACAACGTTAGGCCCATTGGGGTAGCCGGTCTGAATGACGCTAGCAGATTTGGCAAAGCCGCAACCAGCTGACTGAACATGGACTTTCCATCTCTGACAGCTTTCATTGTTCGCGAAGCATCAATGAGCAACATAACTGGCGGCTGTCTTTCCAAAAAAAACTCTTTAACCATTAAATTTCCAGTTCGTGCCGTTGCTTTCCAGTCGACTCTGTGTAAATCTTCTGCGAGTGCAGAGGGTCTTATCCCAGCCAAGTCTGTGCCGGCTCCTCGACGGATTTTGTCAGAAGTCAAGTCATCTAAGAAAGATGAATCAATGGAAGCCAGTCTGGATGAATTGACGATTGGTCGGGCAATAACACTCAATTTGCAACGTGCCCATACTGTCTGCGTAAACAAGTTCATGCGGCTTGTCAGGTTGACCTTCAGAGCCTGAATATGAAATCGGCCAGGAATTCCACATTCGAACCGCGATCGGAGTATCTGCGCCTCATTTTTCTTCAGGAGGAACTCTTCCGAGGATAGCTTTTGGTGAGGCGACTGAAATTGCCTTGGTACGAACACTCCGGAGATTCGAAAGTTCAGATTTGAAGGATTTGAGATCGTATTTTGTGCTTCGATTGTTCTACCCACTGTACATGTGATCGTTTGCGGTTCGCTCTTGACTGTTAGGCATTCCTCGGCAAGACCTACTGAACGGTGAAATGTCATACCTTCAATGAAGAGGAAAAGAAGTAAGAGGCCAGAGACCGTCAGAGCCAAAACATTGAGAAAAATTGCGCCCACTAGGAGCATTCCCACTGCCGCCAATGAGGCTCGCCAACCAGTTGGGGTAAGTCTCGTGCTTGTTCCGGCTCCGGTTAAGGTTGCTTCGGCGGAATCGGAGTATCTTCAAGAAGGCTGGAGACGACGCTTTCAGTAGATAGGTCCGCTCCCTCGGCAGCCGATAGCACCATTCTATGGCGAAGGACTCTCGGTGCGAGGTACTTTACATCGTCCGGCAGGACATACAACCTACCCTTAACGAGGGCTCGAGCCCTTGAAGATCTAGCCAATGCAATCGAAGCTCTCGGGCTGGCACCTAATGAGATTCCGGTCATATCCCTCGTTCTCTGTACAAGGTCAACAATGTAGGATCGCACTTGTGGAGCAACAAAAACCTGTTTTGTCAATTTGACCAGATCTGCGATTTGCTCGCTCGTGGTGGCTTGTTTGATCTCACCCAGTTCGATGGAGTAGAGTTTGTCAGTGATCTCAAGCTCTTCTTCTAAGCTCGGATATCCAACTTTGAGGCTGAGCAGAAATCGGTCGATCAGTACCTCCGGCAATGGGAATACCCCGTGAAATTCCACGGGGCTTTGGGTGGCAATAACTAGGAATGGATATGGTAGTCGTTGTGTTTCCCCTTCTATCGTGACCTGTCTTTCTTGCATCGCCTCAAGTACTGCGCTGTTCGTTTTCGGGGTGTTGCGGTTTATTTCATCAATTAGCACAATGTTGGAAAAGATCGGGCCCTTCTCAAGCCTAAAGGAAATCGTTTTCGGGTTGAAAATATGCGTCCCGACAATGTCGGCTGGAAGTATATCGGGGCCGCATTGGATCCTTTTGAAGTCCAAACCTATTGCACGTGCGAAGGTCTTCGCGACGGTTGTCTTTGCAACTCCCGGAACTCCTTCCATAAGCACGTGGCCTTCGGATAAGAGTGCGACGAGCAGGTCCTCAACTAGTTCGGTCTTGCCGACAACTATCTTTCGGCATTCCGCTACTATGTTTTGTATGGTCTCTCGCGCTTGGTCTGGCACGTGTTTGACCGTTTCCATGGGCAACATCACTTGGCAATGGCCGAGTTAGTCTTTCAACCACCGGGGGGTGTATAAAGCGTGACTGTCACCCTTCTTCGATTAGCACGCCTTAGGCGTTGAATTGGTAAGCTAACTAGCAGCACGAGCAAGACTAAGAGACCTTGAACGTACATGCTCGCCTGCGCAAAGCCGATAAGTCGACCAACTGTGTTTCTCACCAGGAGGCGCATGTTCGTTAATGGCGCGTTCGCCAAATGTGCTAGATCAAACACTAGAAAGGCGCCACTGGCTCTCACAACGTTCTCAAAGAGTCTCAAATTGTCGTATAACCCAATCATCTCGTTGATGAACATGCCCGAGTCAGCGATGAGTACAAGGGAACCCGGGCCTATATGCGTGTAGGCCATGACCGGATAGGAATTGATAGATTCATTCTGGGCTGGTCTTCCGTTACCTTGCACGTCTATGAATGAGAAAGAAGAAGAAGATGCGAGTACCGTTACTTGGCTTGAATTGCCGACCTCAAGGAACGAGGAATGGTCTAAAACCACGACGCTAACGTTGTGTGAGATGGGACTGGGCTCAAAGTCACTCACTAGCGGAAAACTGGGGTTCTTACTGTAGGCGTAGAGGTCCGCTAGTGGTTTACCGGCGAATCGGACGCTCACGTTTAGTTCTTGCAGAAGGCTGTTTCCACTCCCGAAATCATCCGCCAAAAGTACAGTGCCATTGCGCTCTAGGTAGTCGCGTATCACCGCGCCATCCGAGGCTGAGAAGGACAAACTGGGGCCGATGATCGCTAAAGTCGAATTCTTTGGCAGTTCTTGGCCGTATGAGAAAAGCAGAGTCGTATTCTTGCTCACGGATGCAATGCTGCTGCACCCGTTCCAGCCGTTATTCAATGGATGGTATGAGTCTCGTATGGGCCAATAAGACGACGCACCGAGCATCAGTAGCGCCGATAACGCGATAGCTAGTGCGAGGCTCCTAACGCTTGTAGAGTTCAGCTGTTTTCACGTTTTCCAATTCATCACGTAGTCTCAGAAGTTTCTCTCGTGCTTCCTTTGCATCATCGGCCTCTATTGGATATGGGGAGTATTCAGCTAGTTCAAACAGTTCGACAAGGCTTCCAAGGGAATCCTTCAAGGGCGGAACGGCTAAGTCAACTCTAAGGCCGTATTCGGAAGGGGTTTCACTACCGTGAGGCTCCATTCCTAACTTTCTGCTAATCATGAGTTGTCCAAGCCTGTAGGCTGTTCGAATGTTTGAACCGTTGTCCGCCTGTGCGTCAAGGGCAGCAATCAAATTGCTCCGCGAGAACTCTTCTGATAGGCCAGCTTGCTGTTGTGTGATGGGTTGAATGACCGGTGCCTCTCTCACTAGCGCAGCCTTACGTTTATTTCTCCTAACCGCGTACGTTCCGAGGACCGATGCGAACGCAATTACCGACGCTGCAAGAACAATCATTGGAACGCTAATTACGTTGAAGCTCACTGTGCTCTGCGAGCTTTGGATCCAAGGCTTGTCAGGATAATATTGAACTAATATTGAATGAGCCCCGTGACTGGCTCCTAAAGCAACTTGCACTGCGGACATGAACGAACCTTTACTGTTCAGAGTTGCGTTTCCATACGTTACGTTGTCGAGATAGATCGTCACATTTCCTGAAGGATGCGCAGTTTGATTGCTATATGCGACAGTCACATACCTAACCGTCCCGTTGATGGTAAGCGACATACCGGAAAGAATCGTCGTACGGTCTAGCAAGATCTGTGTCTGAGTTGCCGAAATTTCGACGTTATATGGTAATGTTGCATTGGACGGCGCAAATAGGTCATTTGTGGCATTGAACACAACTTCGACGGTGTGAGTGCCATTACTGATCGTTCTTGGAACGTTGAAGCTAAAGAAGAACAAACCGGATTTGTCGGTAGTCGCGTTCTTAAGGAATGTTCCATCCAATTGCAGAATAATAGTTCGGTTCTCCAGGGGCTTCTGAGTAGTCGTCAGACTCCCCCAGACGTTCACACTGTCGAGCGGTCTGCCGCTGATTGGAGCAATGTTTGCCGTAATGACCGTTGGTCCGTAGAAGAGTTGCAAGCGAACTTGTGCGTTGGAGCTTAGGTATAGGAGCTTGTCCGGTCCGGAAGGTTCGTAGGTAGCCTCAATTGTGGCCAACCCTGGAGTGGATCCCGTAACGAACGAAACGTTCGCCTCGAAATAGCCATGCGAAGTCGATTGTATCGCAACTTGGTTTGATCCCCACAGAATAGTGATGGTTCTATTTCCTAGCCCTGTCCCATTTGCTGTTTCAAGGATACCGAAAATGCGTATGCTCTGACCAATGAAAACCTCGCCTGCTGAGGAATTCAGGCTCAAAATTGTCTGAATAAGGACAGCTTGGGTGTTGAGTTCGGAGGCAAGCTGGTCGATTTGTGTCGAGTATTCGTTGTACGCTTGGTTAAGTGTGTTCAATCTTGTGAGCTGGGACGTAGTATTAACCTGGTATTGTTCTCCTATGCTCTTTAGTAATGATGGTAAGGACTGGAGAAGTATCCTACTTTGTACTCTCTGCTGGTCGAGTTTCCCAACTAGCGTGGAGGCCTGGTTTCTGTCGCCTGATGTCAGATAGGAACGAGCAGCCTGGACCCGTGTCTGGATCACGCTCAGATTTCCTGACAAGTCAAAGAGCGTCTTGATGTATTCACCGATGGGATCGTTCCCTGACGTTCCTTCGTTCCCTGAGGTTCCTTGAGAGAGTTCCGTTGAGTTGACTTGAATCAGACCGGCCAGTTTTCCGTGGAGAACGCTAAGGTCACTAACGTTGCTTATGTGTCCGAGTGTGCCGAGCAGGAGCTCTATTTCTGAAGTGGAGGGGCTCACCTCAGACGCATCTGAATAACGGTAAACCTTATGCCCCGAGATGAGCCCTCCTTCGCTAAGCGATAGGAAAGCCACGAAACCAGCGCATAGTATGACGGCAAGCAAGACTGATGCAATGAGGGGTTTCCTAATTTTCTGGGACAAGGTTGTTATTCACTTGGTGCTTTTCGTCTATCTCAAAACTTGAACTACTCTTTCGGCAACTGTCACGACGAAAATTGCAACTAACGCGGTTTCAAGAATCACTTTTTTCCTCGAACCCATTGGGCTCAATGGAGTAAGTTCGGCCGCGACGAAGAACAAAATCGCGAACAGGGCTATGTAGACATCAAGTGTTTCCACGCCCGTCAGGCTAAGGGTAATTACTGATGTAAAGGCTAATGCAGCGTAGGTGATGAGGAAAGAATCGATTGTTCTCACGAGTAATGTCTCTCAACGGACAAATTCTATGGTGGCAGTAATCTTCTTGTCGGTTGGATTGATAGATACCTGCCTAAATGCGACGTATTCACCCGTAGACTTCGAGACGGCGGCGGCAATGGCGCTGGATACGGGCCCCCCGATCTGATCGAAAACGTGGGGCGTTAGGTTACTCAGTTTCACTTCTAGGTTACCGAACGCCGTCAACTCAGTTTGAAACGTAAGGGTTTGGTCCGTTTGTCTTTCAAGGGCTATAGACTTCGAAACCTCAAGCAATTTGAGGCCTGACTCCAATTTCTCATGCAAGTCGTTGACATCTACCTTCGCAAAGTCGAGCCTCAAATATAGTTCCAGTTCGGATAACAGATTTCTCCCAGGGGCTTCGAGCAGTATTCCCCCTTCTCGTGTCTTCTCATCAAGAGTGATGAATACTCTACGACTATTGTTCAAGTCGCGGGGAGGCCTTCTGCTAAGGCGTGTTTGACTTAGCGGGACGAAAACCTTAGGGCAAACTTCTAGCCCCGCGGCCGGAATATAAACGCCTTTTTCATTCAGAGACAGGTCATCCAGCAAATTCTCAATGTTCAATAGTGCGGGGACGCTCGAATCGCTTGCGAGGCGTTCCGCTAAGCTCTCTGTGGGTTCGGGCAGATACAGTGTCATGATTCCAATCAGTAGAGTTGCTAGGCCTAAGGCAAGCGTTGGAGTTACCCCAATGAATAGACTCACCGTCGTAGTTATCCCGCCAAAAACCAAGAGAAAGATTCCAAGTGATAAGTGACGGTCCATAGATGGCCGATTAGGTTCAAGGGCCATCTGATGGGTTAGCTCGGCACCGCAGGTTCGGCAGAAGTTATCCTCAGGAGAACATTCTGAATCGCATATCCAGCATTTCTCGGAAGCCAAACTACAGTCACGCTGGCAACTGGCTGTTATCGGAAGCTACCTAATCTGTGCTTGCACATGCGAACATGGATAGAAGCTTACGTGAAGTGATTAGCTCCGCTACTCCCTTCAGCGAACATGTCTCGTTGGGAAGACTACTTACGCTTCTTGCCCCGTGATCTTCGTAGGAATAGCAGTAGCGCGATTATTACCAGGATCGCGATGATGATTGGAACAGCGTACGTGAAGGGTTGCACAGTTGAAGGCGGAGGCCCGACGTTAAGATTTGAATTGTCGCTCGGCGTCAATGTTTCATCAGATCCGATGTTGCCGGTTGGTCCTCGATTGCCGGCCCCATCGGAGAGACTACAAACCGCGACTTGGACATATATTTTACCCGTGCCGGCAGACCCGACCGTTGCCTGTAGTATGTCGGCAGTGACAGTCTGGGTGTAGTTATAGTATCCTGGGTTCCCTGTGTAGGTCACGTTAACGTTGTAGAATTCCTTCTGGCCGGCAGACCCGGTCCACACAAACGATCCCGTTTGGGGGCTCAACTGCACAGGTGTTCCGTCAGGGTAAACCACATGAAACATAGTCGTAACCACTTCCCCCGTCGCTGCCTGAATAGGTGATGAGCTGAAAAAGTCGACCGTTAGGCTCGTCAGATAAGTGGGGCATGCACCTTGATCCGGTAATAGATTAGCTGTAGCGAAACCAGCGAGGGGAAAATATGAACTCAACAAAACTAATGATAGCAGAACCAGTACGCTACTTTTTCTCAGCATTCAAACCCACGATGTCGCGCATAGAAGCTCATGCAATATAAAATTAATGAGTGGAACCAATCATCAATCTACTATTTTTGAAACATTGGCGAACCATCATCACGGAGTGTTGGTCAAGGGCCGATAGTTATGCGGGTCTATCAGTAACTGAGAAAGCGCTCTGGTCGTGTTATTGAGAGCGACCAGAACAAAAACGGTCAATATTAGCACACTCAGGAACCTCCTTTCAGGAACGCGCGTACGTACTAGGAATACGCCGGTTATGAGGGGCAAGAAAAACAGTACCAGGAGGAGTCGCTGCCACAGACCTGCCCAAGCTAACCCAAGGCCTACAAGCACCAACAATCCAACCCAAAATCCTGAAGAACGGCCGTTCTCGTTTTCGTGCGACGGCTCCTCTGAATCACCCACTGCGCGTTCTGGCAGGCGGCTGAGCCATGCTATTCCAAGGGGCGCTAGAACCGAGAATGGTGTGAGGTACAAGAGACGCCAGAGCTGTGTTTCGCTGCCGCTAGGGTCTGCAACGTTGAATCCGACAGGTGCGACTAAGAGCGACCCAATGGCCGATACGAATAGCCAAGCAAAAATGAGGCGCTTGCACCAAGGCCTTATTGTCGATGACTTTAGCGAAAAAACTCCAATGATGCTAACCGCAAGGTAGAGGGGGCTAAAAAATGGCGACCATATCCTCGTTAGCCAAGTCAGCGCATTCCAGAACCAAAATATGCTCGAAGGATGGTTGATTGGATAAAAAAGGCTGTACCTAGGTTGTTCTGCGAAAGTGTAGTATCGGAGCGCGTCCATTACGCTCCGACCCTGGCTGGCAGCCAAATAAATAATCGTTGCAAACGCCAACACAACGTCCGCAATAATCACGCCTACGAGTGAACCAGCCGCCCTGAGTCCTCTCCGCTTTTCCTGAACAATCCCGAGAATCGCAGCAATGAGAACGGACGCAGCGAAGACACCCCATGTCCACGGGTGTATGAAGAGGATCAGTGTCGAGAGGAAGAGTAGCACGAGGAAATCGACGACTCCGAGTTTTCCAGCACTACGGGAAACGAGATAGGCGTAGAAGAGCACCCAGACAACTAAGGCCATCCAATTCGCCAAGATGCTTGTGTAGAACCCAATAGTTGTCGTAATTGAAAGAACGGAAAGCAGGACAACCGTTAACCCAAAATTGACATTCCCCCAGTGCGCAAGGAACCACCACATCAACAGCGCCAGTACTATTACGAGAAGTAATTGTGCCATCCTGACAACGTCCAAGAATGACATTTGGAGAGCTAAGTGGGTCGCGTAAAGAATCATCAACGGAACAGGGTGCCATTCGCTTAACGCTTTGCTAAACGCGCCAAATAGCCCATCTCCGCTGATACGTACCAAGGGGTCATAATAACGCCAGTATGCATCTGTCCCAACGATCCAAGGCGGATTCTGAAAGTAAGGATAATACCCTATGAAGACCGACAGCGCCAAGGCTAGAAGAAGTTTCGGATCAAGCGCGTCAAATATCCTACTCGTCAAGGGTGACACACTTGGCGTACTTTCGCTGGGCACGGGTGCTGGATTACGTTCGAAAAGCTTGGCAGTCCGAGGCAGAAATCTCTGAACGAGTGGTACCCAAGCCCAAGAGAAGAGAAAAGCCACATAAAGCCACGGAATTAGGCCGTACGAAGCATAGGATAATTGTAGTTCGATTCCTGCATCCTGTATACCGGTTGGTGTATTCACATCGAAAGCTTGAAGCGAATTATGGACGGCTGAAGAGATTTCGATGGTCGCAAAAAGCGCGAGCAGGTACACTAGGGTTAAGATGATTAGCGATCTTGAAGGCTGCTCGAAGATTTGGTCTCGAAATGAAATCAGTAATGCGAAACCTGCAGTTGTAGCAAGGAAGAGAAGATAGACTCCCAGTCTACTCGGAAAATCTCCAGCCGTCGTGGCAAGAAGAGCTAAGCCCAGCGAGGCTGAAAGTATGGCCAAACCGACTTGGACAACCCTCTTCTCGTTCCCTTTCGGGAGGGCAGTTATCATCAGTGCAGAAACGCACAAGGCGGATGCCACCCAGACGAGTAGGTCAATTCGCGTGTCAAAAACGATAATTCGAATCATCCTCGGATAGTAGTAAAAGAAACTCAAGCCGAACTCGTTCAACACCGAAATCGAACCGAAGAAAAAGTGCACCGCAAGCGCATAGGCGAGGATATGCCTTCCCAAGTTTGCCTTGCTTAGTGGTGTCATAATCAATACTGGCACGCCTTCGCCTTGTCGGGTGCGAAATTCAACTCTTGCGTTTCAAATACTTAATCGCCATCGTGAACCCGCGTAGATATTGTCACAAAAGCTGACTGAAGTTCCTGAGATCTCATAAATCGTGTCTTAACATCTCGAATCGTTAAAATAGCCGCCGTCCGTCCGGTGGCTCACCCTCGAATTGATACGCACAACCCGTATCCAGGGGTGAAAGACATGCGCCCTAAGATTTCCGTCATCATTCCAACCAAGAACGAAGAGAAGAGCATTCGAGGTGTGATAGAAAAAACGGAACAGGCTCTAGAAGGGGTAGACCATCAGATTATTGTTGTGGATGCCTCAACCGATGAAACACCGACCGTAGCTATAAGGGCAGGTGCCGAATTGATCAAGCAGGTCGGTAGCGGAGGCGTTGGGGAGGCGCTGATTCAAGCCTTCTACTGGGCCAAAGGCGATTTCGTAATCTTCTTCGACGGCGATGGCACTTACGACCCTAAGGACATACACAAACTGATGGAACCTCTGTTCAATAACGACGCAGACCTCGTGAATGGCAACAGGTTTTTCGATATGGAGAAAAGTGCCATGCCTTTCGGGAACAAGCTGGGCAACATCTTTCTCACTTGGGTAGGAAATTTCCTATTTCACACGAGAATCAGGGACTCCCAAAGCGGAATGAAAGCTTTCAGGCGGGTAATGCTCACGCGGGTGACGCTTTGGGAGAGGGGTTTTCCGTTCTGCAGCGAAATAATTGCTGAAGCGTCAAAACTCGGGATGAGAATTACTGAAGTTGGGATCAGTTACAGGAAACGCATTGGCAAAACAAAGCTCAACCCGGCAAACGCTGGCTTCAAGATTTTTTGGGCCAGCCTTAAAATGATGAGGGATTACGATCCCCTCTTCCTCTTTCTCGAGATTGGTTTGGGTTTGGAGATTCTGGGGTTGATTGTTGCATGGCCTGTAATAGTTCAATACTTACAATATGGCACCTTCAGACTACTTGGCCGCGCCCTAATCGCAATCTTATGTTGGTTCTCGGGCCTGCTCTCGATCTTCGCAGGAATCATCCTAGAAGGATTCAATTATTCTGTGAAGAAGATCGAGGCTCGCCTAGCTCAAAAGTAGGACGCCGTCCAAAATCAAGTCGTTGTGGCATTAAACCAGATTTGCGTCCAAACCGAATGAGTCGTACCTTGCGCATTCCACGAGAATGTCGAATTGCTGCTGTTTACATCGTAGGACCATAACTCGAAGACCAGTCGGAAATTGACGCCCGAGGTCGCGCTTCCTAGATTTCCTATTAGTGAGGTCTGGTTTATTGACAGCCCAGTCACAAGAAGACTCTGGCCTTGCTGCGTAATGTTCAGGATCCTCCAAACGAATGGTATGGACCAGGTTTCATTGTCGACGAGTATCCGGCTGAACTCGAAGATCTCGTCAACTGGGCTTGGTGTCCCGGTTAATTCGTTCGGGCTCGCTAGAGTGGAATTGAGCAGCTTTACTCGAACGACCACATACTCCAACTCGCCCATATGATTGTAAACTCCAAGCGTCCAATTGACAGGTTCTCCCTGAACCAACGTGGAGTTGTTGTTTGGGTAGTAGTTCTCAGCTAAGCCGCTGGAGCCAAGAATCCACATGGCGAAAAACTGTTCGGCTGGTCCAGAGTTCAGAGTTCGGTAAGCTACGCCCGACGTGACTATAGTGGCGATGAGCGCGAAAACTAGAACATATCGCAGATCCTGAGTGCTAATCTTCAGTTTTCTTTTCAACGATCCTCATCTCGTAAAATTTCATTTTCTCGTAGTACCGCCACGTCCGAAGTGTGGCGTAGAAAGTGAACGCCGACAGCGCTACTACAACCGGGATTAGAGCAACAGTAGTGACGATTCTAATGGTGGAATTTCGGGCCGCTTGCTCTTGGGCCGCTGGAATCGCAGCCAAGACTGACTGAATAGTCGAATTAGCTTGATCTTCGAGTCTATTGGCATTGGTAATGTCTCCCTGGGCGCGTTTGACCCGAGCATCTTGAATCATGTCCAAGGCTGAATTCAATCTAGCTACAAGGTCAGGTGCTTGGCCTCCGGAGCGGTAAACGCTTGCCAGCTGAGTGTACGCCTGATAGGACAAATCTACGAGATTGCTTGAGGCTTGGCTGCCGGCACGGGGTGCTAGGGAAGTAACTAAGACGAGTATGGCAATGAGCAGTATGAACAATGCGACTGGCCGCTGAAGCTTAGCCGAAGAGAAATGCACCAAATGTACCCGCTATTGCTGTTGATCAACTGGTTAGGTGGGTTAAATATCTAATCAAGCATTTATCAGTTCATTCCGATTTCAAATAAACAACAACGAGCCTGCGGCCATTGAAGCCCGAACCCTCAATTCGAACCTTAATTGAGAAAGCGATTACCAAGCATCCCTCAACAGTGGGACAGCTCGCGCATCAGGTCCAGGCTGCAAACGCCGTCGACGAGGTAGAATTCCTTGAGACCGTAAAAAGCATGCTTCGCGACAAGACGGTTGTACTGGAGGCGCCGTCTTATGACGTTGAAACTGTGTTGGATTATTTGTTTACGATCACATTATCCGGATGGTTCTGGGCCGTCTTGGCCGTCACAGCCGTTTCACTGATAGTTGTCGCTGCGACACCGGACGTTTTTCCACTTAACGTTCCAAGGTGGGTGTTGGGGTCCATCTTTGTACTGTTCCTGCCGGGGTACTCGATGTTGCAGCTGCTTTTTCCTAAAGGGTCTGAACTTGATTCATTGGAACGATTCGCGTTGGATATCGGGCTAAGCCTGGCAGTGGTTCCATTGATCGGGCTTATGCTCAACTTTACGCCTTGGGGGATCCGTCTGATTCCAATAGTCATATCTCTCGCCGGGTTCACAATAATAGTGTCGATTGGGGCTGCTCTCCGGAAGTATTGGGCCGTCCACACGTATCCGGAATGAGCTTACGTTGAGTCGGTTTGTAATGTTGGCACTCGTTTTATCTACCATGCTGAGCTGAGACCACCTATCCTCTTGAATGTTCACGCGGGAAACCAAAGATGGATTCTGCACCCAACCGAAGCGTCGACGCACAACAAAATTCGGGAGGTCCCGCCCCAGTAAACCTAAGTTCAGCAGTGGCAGTGTCTCGCGGCGCTTCGTACCTGACGATTCAAACGCTAGTCAGCAGTGTTGCCCAGGTATTATCGTTCGCGATCTTGGCGCGCATAATTACACCCGGTGAAGTGGGAATATTGGCCATCCTATCCCTCATCATAGCGCTATCTCAAGCACTTAACGGAGGAGCATTCCAAAATGCTGCGACGAAGTTCATAGGGGAACTTGGGCCGGGTTCGAAGGAAGCTGCGTCGGCGGTCTTCTACCAATCTATTCGAGTAACCCTCGCGCTTTCAGTCCCGATAGCGATCTGTGTTTTTGTCGGTGCACCACTCTTAGCTTCGGTGCTGCTGTCCTCAGCCGCACAGGCTGGTTTATTCAGGTTCGTTGCCGTCGACATTCTAGTTTACTCCGGTTTGCTTCCAGTCGCCATTGGAACGATCTATGGAATGAACCGGTTCA
>Ga0187771_10000812_pt1 | contig 19849 bp, 24 predicted proteins | sample 0116_SJ02_MP15_1_FD_133139 | JGI IMG/M metagenome (GOLD analysis project Ga0187771, IMG submission 133139) | Tropical peat soil microbial communities from peatlands in Department of Meta, Colombia - 0116_SJ02_MP15_10_MG | ecosystem: Environmental > Terrestrial > Soil > Wetlands > Peat | place...
GCCCTTGAGACGCATCTCGACACCTTCAGCGGCTACACTTTGGACTTCGAGACCCCATCGCTCAAGAACGATGTGGTTATTGGAGGCGCGGTACTCCGCGTTTCACTCGATCTCGAGCCTGTCTCGGTCAACCGCTTCGCCCTGGACATCAGAAGACTGAACGTGACCTCTCTACCGTTGCGTAGGCTCATAGAATTGGACGTGCTCTCTCAGGGAGCGGGTGCCACTCTCGTCGGATGGTTGGAGATTGGTGGAAACGTCACCATCCTTGGAGAAACGGGCACAGGAAAGACTACGCTTCTGAACGCACTCGACGAATTGGTCGAAAGGCGCCTGCGTCGTGTCTACATCGAAGACGCGGTGGAGACGAGGGACATGCTTGAGCGCGGGTTCCATCAGATGAAGGTGAAAGTGGACCCCTTTGACCGCGGTTATGGGACTGGACGGACTAAGGAGTCGGAGATAGTCAAAGCCCTTCATCGGTCCCCAGACATTGTCATTCTCAGCGAGATACAATCCGAGGAGCACAGCCGGGCGTTCTTTCAGGCCCTCGCTTCAGGAGCTAGGGGCTTGCAGACGTTTCATGCTTCGACAGTAGAGCAGGCAATTCGTAGATGGGTGAGCATGCATCACATTTCAGAGCAGAGTCTGTTGGACCTGGGCCTGATGGTACAGATGGCTAGGCCAGATCGGCTAAAGCAGGGAAGGTTCGTCCAGCGAATCTGCCAAGTAACTCAGGATCGGGGTATGCCGAAACTGAAGGAGCTCTATCTGAGGGACCGCGATTTCAAGCTTAGGGAGGTCGCAGGTGAAGGCTGGCCAATTCCCCCAGAGGGCATCGAGTCAAAGGAACTCGGGTTGAAGATCGAACGCGCTCGTAGGAGGATTGCCGATTCGGGAGAGGCACAATGAGGTTTGCATCCTTCGAAGCGTTCAGTATTAGCATCTGGAGGATTGTGGCCCTTGGCCTTGCCTCTTCTGCACTTGTAGGAACCGCGGTAGGTCTGGCCATGGGTGACGCGTTGGGGCAGGCAAAGACGGCGATCCTGCTGGTTGTCGCCGCGCTGTTATTTTACGTTGTAGTGTCTTCCCCACGGCGGTTCCTCGATCAGCAGCGCGTCGCCCAGGCCCGGGAGTCGCTCCTGCTCTCTGCATCGGCACAGGCCTGCCTGACCGTCACAGGCTCCAGATCAAAGACACTAATGCTGATCAGACCCAAGGACCAGGCCCTCGGGGCTGCAGTAAAAGAAGCAAGCAGAAGGATACTGCTCGGGACAAGTGTGGGCACTGCAGTCGCAGCGTGCTCTAGAGGGATTGCTTCCTACTCAGCTGCGGCAGCACTTCAGAACGTGGCAACGACCGATGCAAAGGAGTTCGCAGCGGGAGACGAAGAATCCCGCGGCCTCGCCGCAGCATCGGAACTGAGCATGGAGACGAAGCTCCCCCTGTTCATGACAGTCTGCTTTTTCACTCCCATGATGCTCGTACTCTACGCTGTTTTCTCACACACGTACCAACCGGAGAGACTGGTCGAGCTGGGAGCGTTTGAGTTCGCGATCATTGATCTTGGTTACTACCTCAGTGCGGCAGAGAGGAGCCCGTGGTGAATACAGAGCTAGTCAGAATTCTCACCCTCAAGAGGGTCCTCGAGTCGGCGGGCGAAGGGATGGGGGTGGCACAGTCGGTAGCGAGAGAGCTCCGCAGGGCCGAGACCCCGGGGAGCGAGGCGGCCCGGCTCGTCCTCCTGGGTTACCCACTCGCTGTGGCGCTACGCCCTCTCATCGAATGCGGGTGCGAGGAGGTCTCGATGCTCGCATCCCTCATCGTAACGGCGCCGAGAAGCAGTTCGATCGTGATAGGCAGGAGCGGCGGCATCCTCGCGAGCACTCTCGAGAGGTGGGTCAAGGCAAAGGAGAGCGGCAAACTTCAGCAGAAGGTGCTCAGGTTCAGGAGTCTGGTCACCTGCGGCGTCTTGGGAGCAGTAACGGCGATGGTTGCCTCTCTTGGACCTCTGGTCGGAACCCTTGATTTTACAGGAGCATCGCAGCCTACAGGTTCGACCATGCTCCTCTATTCAGCGGCAGGATTTGCGGGGATCAGCTCCTGCATGCTTGGGCTCTACATGTCGGGACGCAGCTTCTACCTCAACGTAGTTGTGGCGCTGGGCGTGTTCACCCTGGTGAGCACTCTTGCTTCCCCCCTTGCCAACGTCTCCACGGCGTCGCTGTGGGGTGTTAAATAGCGGGATACGTTATTGCGTCAATGCCGAATCGTCACAGAGGCCGGTTGAACCGGCGTGGGGCTCAGCTCATCGAAGAAGCACTGCTCCTTTCGGTGGCACTAGTCGCTCTCTCGCTTCTCGTGGGGGGAATCGAGTCGATACTGAAGCAGAGCTCCGATTACACGTCGAACGTCTGGAACTCTATCACCGGCTCGCTCAACAGCATTTTCGGTACGCTCTTCCACTGGTGAACCGTATGCCTCCCGGACGGGAACTCGCCTCGAAAGTAGCATGGCGGGTATGGCCGACGACCGGAATCGGGCTCGATGACATCCGGATTGTCGACGGAAAGAATGTGGCCGCCTCTGACGGGTCAAGGATCCGACACACCGCCCTGTACAGGGTCCGCGTTCCCGATCTCCCCGAAGACTCCAGGGGAGACTATTCTGCCGCCCTTAGGACCACGCTGCAGCAACAGAGGATGCGAGGCCTCTTCGAGGGCTTGCGGAGGGCGGCGGTCCCTTTCGTCTACCTGATGCTCATGAACGAATCAGAGGATGGAGACCAGGAGAACCAAGTCCTACAGTTCGACATTGTCATAGGAACGTGGGCCGACACCAAGAAGAAGGAAGACCCGGGAACCGTGCTCGAGCAGAGGGCGAGCATCCTCTCTGCGACTCTCAGCGTCGCACTGCCGACGGCGGCGGTGGAGAGGCTTGTAAGAAGAGACCTCTCAGACTTCGTGAAATCGGTGCTGCTCCCGGGGGAAAGGCCCCTGCCGCAGTCAGCCTCTGCGGACGTGGTCGGAGCCCTCTGTACCTTTGATGAGATGTCACCAATAGCGGCCAGCCTCGCTCAGACACCAGAGTTCTACGTGCCCAATGCGAGCGAGTCGGGGAGCGAAGGCATCCTTCTCGGCCCCGTGATGTCAGGTGGGCGGGAGTACCATGACTTCCGCCTTCAGATGGAGGATATCAAGAGACATGCTTGCATACTTGGGATGACCGGTTCTGGGAAGTCGACCACCGCAGGAGCGATCGTTAGACAGGTAGCGGAGTCGGGTCTTCCCACACTCGTCCTCGACTGGCACAACGAATACGGTCAAATGGTTTCAGGCGTGGGGGGGAAGGTCCTTTCGCCGGGACGCGACGAGTTCTCAATCAATCCCCTTGAAGTGGGGCCTTCGTCTGATCCCGTTGAGCACGTGGCGATGGTGTCGGACATATTCTCCGACATCTATCATTTCACCCATCCCCAGGCCTATATGTTCAGGAACGCGCTTCAGAAACGCCTCAGCGAGACCTCGACCGAGGAGGTCCCAACAATCGCGTCCCTGGTCAGAACAATCGAGGCGTACCCCCTAAGGTCCGCCTATGACAACGAGACGAAGGTAGCTCTTCTTAGGAGGTTGGTCCCCCTTACGCAGGGGCAGCCGGGAAAGGCACTGAGCGGGTCGGGTCCCCTTAAGCTGGACGAGCTCCTAGCCACTACAGTCTGTGTCGAGCTGGGGCATATGAGAGACACACAGTCTCGGGGCGTGTTCTCAGACGTGCTGCTGAAAATGGTTTACGAGGAGAAGGTTAGGCGCAAGGGAAACCTAGACCATCTCACAGTGGTCGAAGAGGCGAGAAACATAGCCCCCGTGAGGAGGCCGGAAGACCCCCCAACGGTTGGGGAAAGGATGGTCTCCGAACTCAGGAAGTTCGGCGAGGCAATGCTCTTTGTGGCCCAGTTCCCGACCCACGTCGCGTCCGAGATTGTGAAGAACTCTGGGACGAAAATCGTCCACCGCCTGGCATGGCCTGACGATGTCTCGCTGGTGGGGGATTCACTCGGCCTGAACCAGAAGCAGAAGGAGCACATCACTAAGCTCAAAGCCGGAGAAGCTGTTGTGAGCCTGGGTAGGATCCCGAAGCCCATTCTCGTTCAGGTCAGGGGGGAGAGTCATTCTCCAGTGGAAAGCAGGAGTCTTAACTTCGCGCCCGAATCGTAATCGAGAGTCCAATCGATTCTCGGAGCATCTCCTGCCTTAGAGACTACGATCTTGAGCACATCGCTAGCGACATCGGAGGGAGAGGCGTTCGTAGTGTCCACTTCCCAGGTCTTCGCTCTGCCATAGGTGTCAAAGGCGTCCGACGAGACGACGCCGATGAGCTCAGCCTCGACGTTCTCAACAATCTTAGAGGGTCCATAGCCTCGAGTCCGGAGTCTCTGCTTCAGCACCCCGGGTTCGCATCTCAGCACGATGACCTTTGACACGGCGCTCGAAGGGACAGCGTAGGGGAGCAGATGACCATAGACGACTGCCTTTTGTGAAAGATTGCGCTTGAGCCTCGCCCTAAGCGTCTGTGTGTCAACGACGCCCGACTTCGGGCCTACCAGCCCGTACGACCTTGCGAGCTCGTTCAGATTCAGACATTCCGTCCCCATTCTCTCGGCAACAATCGGGGCAACCGATTTTTTTCCGGTCCCTGGGGTGCCAGTGATTCCGAGCATTCCCGAACCCTTCAAATGCCTCCAGGATTCAGCCGAGCGGCGCCTGGGCTTGGGCCTTCAGCTTTGCCTTCCAGTGCGCCCTGAACTTGGCGAGCTTGGGTGCGATGACGGCTTGACAGTATGGCTGTGACGGGTGCTTCCTGTAGTACTCACGATGGTAGTCCTCCGCCGGATAGAAGGCGCCTAGGGGGACCACTTCTGTGACGATCGGGTCCCTGAAGGTCCTGTCTGCTGTCAGCTCCCTGATGATCGCTTCTGCCTGCATCTTTTGCTCCTGGTCGGCGTAGAATATGGCCGAGCGGTACTGGGTGCCCACGTCTGCCCCCTGGCTGTTGAGGGTCGTGGGGTCGTGGGTAGAGAATAAGACCTCCAGAAGCTCCCTGTAGCTGATGAGGGAGGGGTCGAAGGTAATCTGAGCTACCTCGGCGTGCCCCGTCGTATCCGTGCAGACGTCCTCGTATGTGGGGTTCGGGAGTTTCCCTCCCGCATAGCCGGGGACCACACTTACGACGCCCTTCAGCTCGGAAAAGACGGCTTCAGAACACCAGAAACAGCCACTACCGAAGGTCGCCACATCCTTGTTCGGCAAGATAACCAGCGGATTCTCCCCTGAATTAAAACTTGGAGGTAAGGCCACCCGCGATTCTCAGGTTCCCGCCGTTTAGGTCGACCAGGGCCGCTCTCATGCCTTCCCAGACTGGGACCTGCCACGGCAGCTGCGCGGTCAAGGAAAATCCCCCCGATTCGGTAATTCTGGCCGGAACGATTTCCCCTGGGAGCTGGACGTGCAGGTCCCTCGAGGTGACCTGCTGCTTGTAGTAGGGCGACTTCGCGAATTCAAAAGACGGGGAGGCGGAAAGCTGCAGAGTGCCATCATCTAGCCAATGGCTCTTCTCGAGGTCCTTCGGGTCGACGCCTCGCAGCGAAAGGCCCACCCTGGTCCCGCGCTCTGCGGATTCGAAGTCTACGTCATTCACCTGTATTCCCTTGACGTCAGCCCTAAGCTCGGCAGGTCCTGGTATCGGCCTCAGCTGGTCGTGAACCGAGACATTCCCCGACAGGACGAAGCCGAGGGCCACCGTCCCGACGCCTTTGACGGTAAAGACCCTGTCCACGTAGATCAGGGTCTTGCCCTTCGGGAAGTCGGTCCGTGGACTTACATGCGACAGGTCTATGGCCGAAGAGCCGGTCTGATATTCATCCGCCACGTACGACGCAACGGCAGTGCCCTGGAGTTTTGCGTTGGCAGTCTCTGGCGCGGATGTCCCACCTATGAGTTCCAGGGTTCCAGGGAGTTTGAAAGCTCCAAGAAGGATGGCCAGTTCGCCGTCCGGAGCCTCCAGCTTCCCTGACTTCGGAAAGAAGTACAGTGCGTGGTCCACCAGCGAGGCGATTCTGGAGTATCCCTGCACCCTGTCTGGATAGTCAAGGGTGTCCAGTAACGAGTACCTTCGCCCCCCCTCGGTCCTGACGTACACCGCTATCCCCTCCGCCTCGCTTTTCTTGGCGACCAAGGACTCGAAGGAGCCCTTGACCTGTTGGTCTGTGCCGAATACCCCTACGGTGATCCCGTCCATGGCCTGACGCTACTTCCTGCGCTTGAGGTGCTCGTCGAACCAGCGGATGTACTGGGTGAGCCTCTGCACCCTGTGCTTTGGCCTACCCACGCGGGAAAGGTCGTGGTTTTCGTTCGGGAAAAGGACCAGCTCAGCTTCTTTGCCCAGCTTCTTTAGGGCGGAGAAGAACTGGAGCCCCTCTACCATCCAGCAGCGGTAGTCCTCCATCGAATGCACCAGCATCAGAGGGGTCTCCACCCTAGGTGCGTATCTGAGAGGAGAATCCTCGAGGAGCTGCCCCTCGGCATTCCATGGGTCGCCCCCTGCCTGGTCCTCGGTGAAGTAAGGCCCTATGTCCGAAGTCCCCCAAAAGCTGATCCAGCTTGATATGCTCCTGTCGGCAACTGCCGCCCTGAAGCGCTTGGTGTGTCCCACGGCCCAGTTGGTCATGAAGCCCCCGTAGGAGCCACCGGCGATGGCGAGACGGTCCCCGTCTATCTGGGGGAACTCCTTCAGGACGTGGTCCAGCCCCTCCATGAGGTCGTCGAAGTCTCTTGTTCCGTACTTGCCCCTGATATCTGCGAATTTCTCAGTGTACCCGTCGCTCCCGCGCGGGTTGAAGTAGACCACAGCGTAGCCCGCTCCTGCGAAGGCTTGGAACTCGTGCATGTATGAGTACCCGAAGGCCGTTTTCGGCCCTCCGTGGACGTAAAGAACGCCAGGAACCCTCGTCTTACTGTGCGGGAGGATCACCCACCCTTCGACGGGCATGCCGTCGCTGGCCGTGAATGAGATATGCTTCGGCTTGATGATCCTGAGCTCTTCATGCACCCTGGCGCTGAATGAGGTGAGCACCTTCTCTTTGGCCGACGCGACGTACAGCTCTTCGAGGTTGTAATCATCCATCGCCACGAACGCCACACTCCCCTCGTGCACATCGTACCCTTCGATGCTCCTGTCACCCCCGACGACGAGCTCTGGGGGGTGGCCTGGCCTCATCCTGTGGAGCCCCACCGACCCCCCGTCGGCCTGCAGAAAATAGATCCCTTCCCTAGCCCACACGAGGTTTCCGGGCCCGTGAGCCTTGGCCCGGGCATCGCTGTTGAGCGCGTTCGCCTTGTTCCTGTCGACATTCTCGATCTTCACTGCCCTCCGTGTTTGCGTGTCAATGGTCCAAATCCTGGTGTGGGAGGCAAAGCCGGCGGGCAAATCGTCCCCTGCCACAGCTATCGAGCGTCCGTCGGGGCTCCAGACGACGGAGCTCATCTCCATGTTCGAGTGGGTGAGTTTCTTCCTATTCTTACCGCTAGAATCTATCACAAACAGATCGGCGATGTAAGGCCTGATGTCGCTGGTGGACGCGATGTAGGCGACCTTCTTGCCATCGTTGGAGACGGCGAAGTCGGCTATGTCAAGGGCACCGGATGTGAGCTGATCCACCTTCCCTGAATCGAGGTCCACCCGGAAGAGGTGCTTTCGCTTGTTGTAGGTGAACCCGAGCCCGTTGAACCAGAAGGTCAACCTGTCTATCACCTTCACATCCTCCTTCGATTTCTTAGCTACGAACGATAGGAAGTAGATTGACCTGGAATCAGGGGACCATTGCGGGCTCTCGACGCCCTCTTCCGACCTCTTCAGGAGTCTCGCTTCCCCACCCTGGGACGATATGACATAGAGGCCGTTGCCCTTGTCCTCCTTCTTCAGCCCCCTCTTCGAGACGAAGAGAATGGTGGAGCCGTCGGGGGACCACTTCGGGTCAGAATCTTTTTTGCCGGTGGTGAACGGGGAGCACCCTCCTCTCTTCGTGTCAGCTATGTACACGTCAGAGTCGTAGGAATCGTCTTCGAGGTTAGCCTTCCGCACCGAGAAGGCCACCTTCTTCCCGTCCGGGGAGAAACTGGGCTCAGAGAGCATCGAATACAGGGTAAAGTCGGACGAAAGGACCGCCCTGGGCAATGCGCCCGGGGTGAAGTCGGCTAATCTTATGTCTTGTCCCCTTGACAATAGATAAATCGAGAATCTCTGTCGGTATGGTGTCCTTGACGAGCAGCGTCATCGTAATCGGCTCATTCCTCCTTGCGTTCAAGGCTGTTCTTCTCGAAGGGAGCGAAGTCGCGATACTTTCCGTAGCCACCGTGAAGCAGCTCGGAAAGAACAACGTGCTCTTCGGGGTTCTGTCTGGAGCTGTGGCATCGGTCGCCATCTTCTTCGGCATAAGGCAGGTCTTCCTTCTTTTTCCCGAGACGTACATCGACATCATGACGGGCTGCGTCATCCTATACTTCTCCTACAGGTTCCTTAGGGGTTTCAAGCGGTATTATTTCGGCAAGCGCTCCTTCCGGGTGAAGATGGAGAAGATGGAGTCAGAAGTTGTAGAGAGGGATCTCCAGAGATACGGAGCCGAGAAGCCCGCGGTGGTGCCCTTCTCGCCCCTGAACGCGGTCCCAGTGTTCGTGATTACGCTCACCGAGGGATTCGAGGCGAGCCTCGTGCTCAGCGCGTCGGGCGCTTTCAACCTAGAGTGGACGCTAGTCGGTGCAGGAGTGAGCCTCGTGCTGCTGGTTGTGATATCTGCGATTTCGTACGAGTACCTGATTAGGTTCCCCAGGTGGGGGCTCGACCTTCTCGCCGGGTGCATTCTGTTGACATTCGGATCATTCTTCCTGGGCTCGGGTCTCTACATGCTCTTTTTCGGCGGTGCGTAGATCGCCTATTCTCCAGATTCCCTGATCGCAGAGCGGAGTTCCCCGGCTATCCTGCGCAGAGCCCCCTGTCCGAAACCCCATTCGACCCCTGCCGCTTCGAAGAGTTCCGGGAGAGGGCGTGCGCACCCGAGTGATAGCGCGCTCTTGTACGCCTCGATGGCGTCCTTCGGGTCTTTCCTATAGTGGAGCCAGACGCCCAGGGCTCCAGTGAGAGCGATGCCGTATTCGATGTAGTAGAACGGGACCTCGAATATGTGGAGCTGGCGGTGCCACCTGTACGCCCTGTTGATCTCGAGCCCTTCGTATGACTCGAGCCCACAGAATCGGTTGAAGGTCGCCACCCAAGCCTTCGCCCTCTCGTCCGTCGTGTGCCCAGGGTGCGTGTACACCCAGTGCTGAAATGCGTCTATCGTGGCGACCCATGTGAAGAGCTTGACGTTGTCCACAACCTCCTTCCAGTTCGAGCGCTTGGCGTCCTCTGCGCCGTAGAAAACTCCCTCGTAGTGCTCGCCCGTAATCATTTCCATTGACATTGAAGCGACTTCGGAGAACTCGTTCGGCATGTTTGCGCCTCCATTGAAGAAGGGGAGCATGGCTTTACGCATGAGGAATGTGTGGAAGCTGTGGCCGCACTCGTGCAGCAGCGTCCTCACGTCGTCGTCCTTTCCGACGGCGTTCATGAAAATCAATGGGAGCCGCACCTCAGCAAGCTCCTCCTGGTACCCCCCGGGGGCCTTGCCCTTCCTGCTTTCGAGGTCGAGCAGCTGTAGTTCCACCATGCGCTCGAAAAAGGACAGGAGCTCTGGGTCTACCTTTGCAATTACTTTCATTGCGCCCGACACGAGGGAGGGAACCTGGTCGAATGGGAGAAGCGCCTCTCGTCCCGCGGGGTCAACCTGCAGGTCCCAGGGCCTGAGCACGTCGACCCCCATCCGCTCAGCCCTCGCCCTGTCGACGTCTCGGCTTAGAGGAACAATGGCCTCCTCCACCCCCTTGTGAAACTCTTCGCAGTCGTCTGGAGTATAGTCAAACCTGTCCTTCCTGACGAAGATGAAGTCCCTGTAGTTGTCGAACCCAGCGTTACGCGCTATCCTGTCGCGCAAGGCGACCATCTGAGTGTATATCGAGTCGAGGGTTTCTCTGTCCGCCAGTGCCCTCTGGCTTGAGAGCCGCCACGCCTCTTCCCTGACCGCCCTGTCCGGCACTTCGTAGAACTTGGACATCTGCTGCAGGGTCCTTTCTTGGCCCCGGAAAGTGACGGTCATCGCGCCCGTCGTCTTGTAATACTTCTGCGAAAGGGCCGAATCCCCCTTCTCCAGGTCAACGTTCTCTTCTCTGAAAATCGAGACAGCGCTCTGCCGACGCCTGTCCTCAAGGCCATAGACGGGCCCTGGGAGCTGGCTCCTGAACCGAGACTCGGCGTAGCTTCGCAGAAGCTTGAAGCTTGCTAGCTTGATCTTTGGCTCGAGGAACTCGGTGTACTCCTCATAGGCCTTGGTGTATTCGGGGTTGTCTGTTTGTCTGGTACTGTTGAAGTACCTTATCGCACGCTGTTCGTAGAGGTATGCGTCGAGCTCGGCCTCGTCGAGAAGCCACCTCTCCAGCTCTACCTCTGACCTCACCTGGCGTTTCCCCAGCTCTTCGAAAACTCGGCGGACATCGTCCCACTCGAACTTCATGTCCTCTGGAAGATAGTGACGCTTGAATTCGCGAGGGAGGGCCGAGTAGTCGAATACCAACGACTGATTGGCCATGCCTGCCGAGCCAACCATACTTATGCTTCACTCGAGCGCCGAAGCAGAAGCGCACCGGGGGGCCCGATACCCTTATTCCCGCTCCTTCAACAGCCGCAAACGCTGGCCCTTCTGTTGGCAGGGAACCCGATCATTGCCGACATCCCCGTCACCCTGGTCCTCCTTCTCTGGATGGGGTTCGTTCTGCTCTTCGCCTCAAGGTGGCTGTACGGCTTCGTCCTGAAGCGGGGTTGGGACCCGAAGAGGGGGACGTATCTTGGCCGAAAGTTCGTGCACATATTCGGCGCAGGCATCGTGGCCGTCCTCCTCCCATTCGAGTTCCACGAGCCGTACTTCCCCTTCGCTTTCGCAATGTTGCTTGCCGTCTTAACGTTCACCCTGCACAGGACAAGCAGAGTCCTGTACTGGTTCCAGGACCCGGCGAACTACTCGGAAACATACTTCGCACTGACGTGGGGCGCGGCCGTCCTTCTGACCTGGTTCTTGGACAAGACTTTCTTGCTTGCAGTCGTCCCCACTCTGTTCATGGCGTGGGGAGATGGCGTGACGGGGGTGGTCAGGAACCTGATGTACAAGAAACGAACGAAGGCATGGGAGGGGTCGGTCGCCATGCTCCTAGTCTGCATTCCTGTGGGGGCGTTGATAGGTGTGGCCGGAATCGTTGCGGGAGCCCTGTCCACGGCGGTAGAGAGACTCGAAGGAATCGATGACAACATTAGTATCCCAATTGTCAGCCTGTGCGTGCTCATACCTGCATGGGCGCTCAATCTGAACATGCCCATCTTCTGACTCACTCTTCTGAGGTCGGGCGCGAATGCCAGTCATGTTACCAGCGTGGCCGCGAGCGATTCTGACTCGTCAACGCAACGACCATTGTCACGTTCGAGAGGGGCAACTACAAGGACCGGCAGCGCAGATGACGCGCTGCACGCCCCTGATTTATACCCAGACGCGACGGTAGGAGGCCGCTAGTCCGATGTCGACAGGGTCCCTGTTCTGCGATTCCCTCACGAAGGTATACGGAGACTCAAAGGGGAGGAAGGCACTCGACTCGGTCAGCCTTGAAGTCCCTTCGCATGGGATATTCTCCCTGATAGGGATGAACGGTGCTGGGAAGACCACTCTCGTGAGGATACTTGCCACTCAGCTAGCGCCGACGGCCGGCAGGGCCACCATCAATGGGCTCGATGTCATGCCTGACGCAAAGAGAATCAGGGAGCACATCGCGTGCATACCTCAGGAGGCAAGGACGATCCCTTGGATGACGCCAAAGCAGACAGTGCTCTCGTACCTGCTCTGGAGAGGGGTGAGCTACGAGGAAGCTGGACGGAAGGCATCCGAGGCGCTCGCCAAGGTGGGGCTTGGAGCACAGGAGAACCTCCTCAACAGGCGCCTGTCGGGCGGGACGAAGAGGAAGGTACTCGTCGCGACCGTCCTCTCGTCGGATGCGGACATCATATTCTTGGACGAGCCTACCACGGGGCTCGACCCCATTTCAAGGCAGGAGCTTTGGACCTCCCTCACAAAGCTCGCCGAGGACCGCTTTCTAATACTGACCACACACTATCTCGAAGAGGCAGAAAGGCTGGCGAACGTCATCGGAATCCTCCATCGGGGGAAGCTGGTAGGGCTGGGGACCCTCGATGAGCTGAGGTCGACCCTCAAGTACCAGTACAGCCTGATGGTCACGTCGGATACCGAGCTCCCAGTTGTGAGGGAGGGGCTGGTCACTAGGGGGGTGACAGGGCAGACACAGATGCTCACTGACGAGCCAGAGGCGTACGAGATCTCCCGGGTGCTGCTGGAGAAGGGGGCGAAGTTCTCTATGAGCAAGGTCTCTCTGGAGGACATTTTCTTCCATCTTGTCCATAGAACAGGCGAGGAGGATTCCCAATGAGGACCTGGGGGAGGGAAGTGCTTGCCTCTGTGCTGGTCAACTCGATCTATGAGATGAAGAACTACCCCGTCGTCCTGCTCAACACGGTTCTATCCCCTCTCTCTTTCCTCATAGTGATCACGTTTGTCAGCAAAGGGCAACTCATTGGTGAAGCCATCGAGGGCGGATTCATCATGAGCATGTTCCAGAGCGGGATGTCTCTGCAGGGGGACCTCTCGCACCTCAAGAACGACTTCAAACTCCAAGACATGGTTGTTAGCTCCCCCACCACCCCGAGCGCCTATGCCACTGGCATGGCCGTGGGAGAAATAATCTACTCAATACCGGCACTTGCAGTCCTGACGATACTCGCGGCAATCTATATCCGTCCGGGAGCGATCGAGTCCCTCGAACTCCTCGGGGTCTTCCTCCTGATGTTTCTCGGGTCTGTCGCGATAGGGTTCACCCTCTCCACCTTCTCCAGCGACATAGTACAGAGCTTCGCGTTTTCCAGGCTCATCTCGACCATATTCGCTACGCTCCCTCCCGTCTACTATCCGATAACGTACATTCCCCTTCCTTTCAGATACGCCGCATACCTTTCGCCCACGACATACGCGGGAGAGATAGCTCAGAGCTCGACAGGCTTGATCCAGCTGTCAACCGCAGATATTTTCTCTGCATGGGCCATCCTCATTGCCGTCAGCCTAGCCTTGTTGCTGATCGCTGTGAAGAAGGCCAGGTGGAGAGACGTCTAGGCGCAACCACCACCCTCGTCAGGGCTAGGAGAGAACACTCAGGACTTGCGGGGCATCGCCAAGGCAGGGTTTCAAGAGCGTACAAGAACACTCGAAGAACCAAGACGGCGAATACAACATCCGGCACCGACCTTCCTGTGCCCACTGGAATTCGGGACCGCATTCCACCATTCTCCTTCCATGGCGCAATCAAGAACGCGTGGACAAGATTCGAGTGCCCCGGGCGAGATTTGAACTCGCGTCGCTAGCTGTCTCCCTGACAGGTCGAGAGGCTAACATGCTTGACCGGGCTACACCACCGGGGCTCGCCGTGCCTTCAAAGGGTGTCAATATAGTGATTATGTCCTGCAAATGATAGGAAAACGGTGTTGCAACCTCAGAAAGAACGCGGTAGGGCTCTACTGGTTCTGCTTGAGTACAGACTTCGCGGCCAGCTTGATGTCCGAAGGCTTGACAGTCTTCCTGCCGGCGTGGGCGGCGAGCTCTACAGCCGCCTTGGAGATCTGCATCCCCACCGCTTCGAGCTCGGACCTTAGCTCGATGGCAGCGTCATCCCCCACCCTCTCAGCACCGGCCTTTTTTATCACCCTGTAGACAGCCGCAAGGCCGAACTCGGAACTAGACATTCGCCTTTAACGTATACGCGGTGTATTTAAAAACTTTTGGGCCTTTTGGCCCATTCTCCTGACCTCTTTAGGCCCTAGAAAGCCCAAGTCCACCCCTATTCCAAAAATAAGGGGGAAAATCGCGCACCGTCGTCGCTACGTTCAGCTTTGCGTCAGTAGGCGATAGAGTGGGCTGAAATACCACTCTGACCATGGCCAAGCGTGCGTTTCGTCGATTCGCATCTTCACCTTTACGACGCGGAGGCATGCAACCACGTTGCACTCGCCGCGGCCACCCATACCTTGCTTGTAACGTGCAGTGAAGATCGTGACACGTCATCTGCGGCCCTGAAAGAGGCTGAGGTGTACCCAGGAACGGTGAAGGCGTTTGTCGGGGTGCACCCATCTAGGGCTCTGGGGGCGGAGAGTCTTTCATGGCTCGAACATGACTTGAAGCGGGCATCAGGAATAGGGGAGATAGGCCTAGACCCGAAATACTCGGAAAAAGGGGAAGGGAGCGTCCAAATGGAGACCTTCGTGGCACAGCTCGAGCTCGCCCAGGAGGTGAGGAAACCCATTCAGGTCCACTCGAGAGACGCTGAAAAGGAGTGCCTTGACGCTCTCGGAGGCTTCACCCTGGGCGCTGTCCTTATGCACTGGTTCCAGGACGAGGGATTCTTACAAGAAGTGTCTGAAAGGGGGTACTACGTGTCATACGGACCTTCCCTTCTGTATTCAAAGAAGCTTCAGAGAATGGCACGGCGCTCCTCCCGCGACATGGTGCTTACGGAGACGGATTCACCAGTCCCCTTCGGGCCGCTGGGTGGCGTCCACGGGCCCTCGCTCGTGCCCTCGGTCGTGTTCAAGCTTGCGGAGCTATGGGGGGAAGGGTTCGACGACACGAGAGAGACCCTTGCGGGTAATGCGATGCGGTTCCTGGGGCTCCCCGAGAAAGGTTAATCATGTCACCCGGTCGGGCTTGAAAGAAGTTGGACAGGACGCGTAGGCTCTCTGAAGAACTACTGCAACGGCACCCTGAAGCCTTCGGTTCTGACTTCGAAGCGAACAAGAAAGCACTGGAGGAACTCGCGATTATTCCTTCGAAGCAACTGAGGAATCGAATAGCGGGCTACATAACCAAGACCAAGGAGATAGAAGACTCAGAGGAGCAGCCTGCCCCCGCCGAGGAACAGAAGGCATAGGCCCATGGCCCTGGCGAAGGCGGGGTTTACGCTAGGAGTCAAGCCCGTCAGCGCCCTGAGACCTCACGAGGAAACTATCCCCTCGCACGTGAAAGGGCTGGCGACCGAGATGGAGAGGGACGGCGTCCAGAAGGATCCCATAATCATCGACCTGGAAAGCCTCACTGTCCTCGACGGCATGCACCGGCTTGCTGCGTTCATCTCCCTGGGAGTGGAGAACGCGGTGTGCTGCTCGGTCGACTACGCTTCCTCTGCTGTTAAACTCGGAAGATGGGCGAGGGTGTACACTCTTCCGGCAGGGTTCCCCCTCCCCGAAATCCTGACACGGTCTGGGCTGACCCGGCGTTCCACCCTTGCGCAGGCCTTTGACGCCCTCGAAGCCAGGGACTCCGGGCTGGCGCTGCTAACCCAAAACTTCGCCTACCTCCCCGAAGGAAGTCTCGACCTGGGACTCGCGATGGAGACAATGACCGACTTCGACAGGATTGCGGAGACGAGCGGCTGGAAGAGGGAGTTCGTGCCAGAGGACGACGTGGACGTACCACTCCAGTCGGACAGGAGCATGGTCCTCCTAGTCAGGAAGCTCAGGAAGGACGATGTAGTGAACTCGGCGAAATCGGGGAGGCTCTTTCCGTGCAAGACTTCGATGCACGTAATCGACCCGAGGCCCGTCGCAGTGAATTTTCCCATGTCCGAGCTCAATGGTGCCTCCTCGGCATCACTGAGAAGACGTCTCGAAGGTAGGCACGAGCAGCTTCTGCCTCCAGGTTCGCTTTATGAAGGGAGAAGGTATAAGGAAAGGCTGCTCGTTCTGAGCCCAGATTGATTCACGTAAAGTGCTATGGTCACATCGGCACCAGTGTGGGCTCCCATGAGTTGACCATTGATACCATCGAGATCGACTCGGCCGACCTTGTGGACAGAGTAAGGGGGCTGTCGGCGGCGCCGGACCCAGGGTTCAATCGATACAACACACTCGTGATGATTGAAGATGGAGACGCGTTCGTCCCTGCGGGTTTGCGCAGGACCGTGAAGGACGGTGAAAGAGTCGCACTGATCCCGTTCTCTCACGGAGGTTAGACCAATGAGGATCTTCGCAAAGGCCTTCCTTTGCCCGAGAGGAGCTTCTCCTGAAGATTTCAAACGTCGCCTCGCCAACGCCAACCCGGGCTCGATGGTTCAGGCCGCGAAGGGGGGGCTGGTGGGGAACGAGCTTTTCGTCGAGCTTCTTGCTGCCCAGACTCTCCAGGCCGAGTCGTCGGGCGGCCTGCTAGCGAAGAAGCCAGAAATCGATTTCCTGCTCAGGCTCGCAGGGACGACCCAGATCTCCAGGGCCATAAGGGACGCAGGTGCGAAGCCCGCAGAAGACTTCGTCGTCGTGGTAGCAGCGAGGGGCACTGTCACGCGCCCTCCGGGTATCGACGGGAAGGAGATGCCGAGGCTGGAGCTCACGGATTCAGAGCTTCGGAGGATAGAGAAGGCCGCCCTGCTGAACGCCGAAAAGGCCTAGGCTGCCCGCTTGAGCTTCTGGATGCTGATTATGTCATGGGGGGAGATGACGGATATCCCGGCGTACTCTCCGAAGATCTGCACCAGAACCACCTTGTCCGGGGAATCGAGGTCAACCTTCCTGTCCACGGCATCGGCAATGGCGTCGATGAGCTCTCTGTCCTTGTATGGGGAGTCCCTGGCCTCGATGGTTATCCTGAACGTTTCGCCCGGACCGATGGCCGGCGCAAGCTCCCTCACCACCCTGACAATCTCCTCGACCTTCGTGTCCACGACCTTGTCCACGGGGATGATGCGCATGATGTACCTGACTTTGAACGGCTCGGAGCGCACGAACTCGGTTATGAAGGACACGAGAGCCTTCGGGTTCTCGACGTCGACCTCGATGACGCCGTCGTAAGCTGACCGGTCGATGGTCAGTTTTCTGATGCCTGAAAGCAGGGCTATCTCCTTGAACTCGGCCGACGCCCGCGCTTCGAGACCCTTCGCCGATGTAACTACGAGGTTCGCCTGCCCTCCCCCTCGTTCCCGACCCCGATGGGACCGGTTCTTAAGATTGTGACTTCGGCCCCGACCACCTTCACCACGGTCGACTCCTGGCCGCCTAACCTGCCGCCGTCGAGGACGAAATCAACAGAGTCCCCCAGCTCGTCCAGCGCTTTGCCCGCGCTCCTTGCCGACGGGTTGCCCGAGTGGTTGGCGCTCGTCCCTGTTAGCCAGCCTCCGCAGGCTGCAATCAATTCAAGGCAACCGGAGTGGGCAGGGACTCTCACGCCGAGGTATTCCCCGCCCTGGGTCAGCTGGGGAGAGAGGGGCCGTCGCAACTTCGCCACTATGGTGAGGGCTCCGGGCCAGTACTCTTCTGCTAGCTCTGCGGCGCGGCCGCTTAGCTTGACAAGTTCCCCGGCTTTCTCAGTGTTCGCGCACAGGACTGGGACCGGCTTCGACTCCCTCCCCTTGGCTTCAAAGAGGCGCCTGACCGCCGCGTGGTTAAAGGGGTCGCACCCGAGCCCGTAGACGGTGTCCGTCGGATAGACGACCAGCAGCCCACGGCGAACCGCCTTGGCGGCCAACCCGATGGAGTCGCTGTTCATCGCCAGGAGGCGCGCCCTCATGGGAGCCCCCATTGAGACGTGGTTCTGTTAAGTTGTTCTGTTAAGATGTTACATTCGGCCGCATTCATCATTTGGAGGGAGGACGCCGGCAGACGCCTGCGGGATAGCCATCGAGGGGGGAAAATATGTGGCTAACCCTGATTCAGAACGCCAGTCATGGCGCTGAAATGAAGTGCCAGAACCAGAGAATCCAGATTACGGCGACCGCCACGATACCCCAGAACGCCGCTTCCCTACGCCGCAACGCCGATGCTTCAGCCGGTTCGACAGATAACCATGTCCAGTCAGTTAACAAGGATGATTCGGAACCAAGTGTCCACCAGAGTTAACAGAACCTGGAACCGTGAGATTTAATAGTGTAATAGAAAGCGCGACGGCCCGTCATGTCTGAAGAGGACCAAGAGCTCGACGAGGACCTGGACGAGGACTTGGACGAAGACGGCTGGGAAGAGGACTCGGACGAGGACGGGTTCTAGAGAACCGGTCCACACGACGAGACGCCTCCAACGCGCACGTCATCCTTTAAGAGAGCGAACGGAGCCATCGTGGACGCCAATTGAGGACTCTCCTAGTCAACTTCAAGAACTATCCGGAAATTCTGGGCGAAGGATCCGTGAGGCTGGCGCAGGCCATCCAGCGGGTGTCTAACGCAACAGAAATCGAGGCCATCGCGGCCCCGCCTACCCCGATGCTAGCGTTGGTGGCTTCCAAAACAAAAGTTAAGGTATTCAGTCAGACAGTAGGCTCGATGAGCGGTGACAAGACCACGGGGGAGATACTCCCTGAAGCCGTCAGGGCCGCAGGGGCTACCGGAACCATACTCAATCATAGCGAGTCAAGGCGATCACCCTCGGAACTCCGGAAACTGGTGCCCCGGCTTACGAGCATGGGTATGGAGGTGTGCCTGTGCTCCCAAACGGCTGGGGAGGCGGCAAGACTCGCTGCACTGAAGCCGAAGTACCTGGCCATTGAGCCCCCAGAACTCATCGGGTCGGGGATTGCTGTGTCGAAGGCGCGCCCGGAGCTCGTCCAGAGGACGGTCACGGTTGTTCGGCGCGCAGGCTTTCAGGGGGAGATTCTGTGCGGAGCAGGCATAGTAAGCGGTGAAGATGTGTCCAAGGCGGTGGAGCTCGGAGTCGACGGCGTTCTCGTGGCGAGCAGCGTTGTGAAGGCGCCCGACTGGGCGTCGAAGGTCAGGGAGCTCGCTCGTTCTCTATGTTGAGAAACAACGTCCTCCGTTAAATACAATATTTTAAGGGCGCAATTCATGGCTCAGAAGTACGAAGTGAAACAAATGGAACAAGCAAAACCTAACCCATTCGAGAATGCACTTGAGCAGCTGAGGCTTGCTGCCGAGTACTTGAAGCTCGACGAAGGACTGCATCAGATTCTTGCATACCCTAAGAGACAACTGACCGTATCCCTCCCAGTGAAAATGGACAACGGGAAAATCCAAGTCTTCACTGGATACAGGGTACAATACAACGATGCAAGGGGGCCGTTCAAAGGCGGCATCAGATATCACCCGGGGGTCACGCTTGACGAAGTGAAAGCGCTGTCAGCCTGGATGACCTGGAAGACAAGCGTCGCCAACATCCCCTACGGAGGTGCCAAGGGAGGCATCATCTGCGACCCGAAGCACATGTCGCTGGGAGAGAACGAGCGGCTCACCCGCAGGTACGCTGCGGCAATCACCCCGATAATCGGGCCCTACAAGGACATCCCCGCACCGGACGTCTATACCAACGGTCAGACCATGACCTGGATCATGGACACCTACAACACTCTCACGGGCGTCGTGTCGCCCGCGGTGATCACAGGCAAGCCCATCAGCCTTGGCGGCTCTCTCGGAAGAGACAAGGCCACAGGCAGGGGCGCAGTGTTCTGCACGGTCGAAGCAGCCAAGGTCAACAAGATAGACCTGAAGAAGGCGACCTTCGCGGTGGAGGGATACGGCAACGCCGGCTCCTTCTACGCCCAGATCCTGCAGACCTACGGCGCCAAGATGATGGCTGCAAGCGACTCTAAGGGCGCGATCATGAGCAAGACGCC
>Ga0187771_10000813_pt1 | contig 19846 bp, 14 predicted proteins | sample 0116_SJ02_MP15_1_FD_133139 | JGI IMG/M metagenome (GOLD analysis project Ga0187771, IMG submission 133139) | Tropical peat soil microbial communities from peatlands in Department of Meta, Colombia - 0116_SJ02_MP15_10_MG | ecosystem: Environmental > Terrestrial > Soil > Wetlands > Peat | place...
ACCCCAAGAACCAACGGCCCGAGCTCTGGCACATCTATAATTGCCGCATCGCCCCGGGCGAATCGATTCGCGTGTTTCCGCTGTCGAATTGGACCGAGCTCGACGTGTGGCGCTATATCGACTACCAGAAGATCCCGATCGTGCCGCTCTATTTCGCGGCGCCGCGTCCGGTCGTGGAACGAAGCGGCGGCCTCATCGTCCTCGACGACGACCGGATGCCGATCGAGCCCGGCGAAACAGTCATGACGCGCATGGTGCGCTTCCGCACACTCGGCTGCTATCCGCTCACCGGCGCCATCGAATCGCGGGCCGCCACCGTCGCCGATATCGTGCAGGAAATGGAAACCGTCAGCATCTCGGAACGCGCCGGCCGGCTGATCGATCATGACCAGGCCGATTCCATGGAAAAGAAAAAGCGTGAAGGCTATTTCTGAGCAAGACCCCGCTGCCGCCGTCGTCGCGCCGGCTTTTGCCGGCCGCGATCAACTTTGTGTGCTGACCTGCGGCTCGGTGGACGACGGCAAATCGACGCTGATCGGGCGGCTGCTGCTCGACGCGTCGCTCGTGTTCGACGATCACGTCGCGGCGCTGAAGCGCGATTCGACGACCCACGGCACGGTAGCGGGCGATGTCGATCCCGCTCTGCTGGTGGACGGGCTTGAAGCGGAGCGCGAGCAGGGCATCACCATCGACGTCGCCTACCGCTATTTTGGCACGCCGCGGCGGCGCTTCATCGTCGCCGATACGCCGGGGCACAAAGACTACACGCGCAACATGGTGACCGGCGCATCGACATCGGATCTCGCGATTCTGCTGGTTGACGCCGAAAAGGGCCTGCTCGAACAGACGCGGCGGCACGCCTTTATCTGTTCTCTCCTTGGCATTCGCCAATTCGTCCTGGCCGTCAACAAGATGGACCTGGTCGGCTTCGACGAACATCGTTTCCGCGACATCGCCGAGGCCTTTGTGCAGTTTGCCGGCCGGTTGCCGGCGTGTCGCATCGCCGCCATTCCGACCTCAGCGCTCTGTGGCGATAATGTCGTGCGGCGAAGCGCCAGGATGACCTGGTATCGCGGCCTGCCGCTCCTTGAATATCTTGAGAGCGTTGCGATCGACCAGCGGCCGGCCACGGCGCCGCTCCGGCTGCCGGTGCAATATGTGAACCGGCCGGACGCCAATTTTCGCGGTTATGCCGGAACTGTCGCCGCCGGCACGCTGCGCCTAGGCATGGAGATCATAATCCCGCGCACCAGGGTCCGGTCGCGCGTCGCACGTATCGTCACCATGGACGGCGACATTGACAGCGCGCCGGCGTCCGACGCCGTGACTGTGGCGCTCGCCGATGAAATCGACGTCTCGCGCGGCGATATTATAAGTTCCACCGAGAAACCGGCGCAGCGGTCCGATGCCTTTGCCGCCCATCTCGTGTGGATGTCGGAAACGCCGCTCCTTCCCGGCCGGACCTATCTGCTTAAAGCCGGCGCGCAGACTATCGGCGCAATTGTGACGGAACTCAAATATCGCATCGATATCGACAATTTCGATCATCTCGCCGCCAAGGAGCTGCATCTCAACGAGATCGCCTTCGTCAATATTGCAACTGCCGAACCGATCAGTTTCGACCCTTACGATGAGAACCGGGAGACTGGCGGGTTCATTTTGATCGACCGTCATAGCAACGCAACGGTGGCCGCCGGTATGATCCGGTTTGGTCTGCGCCGCGCCGCCAATACCTATTTCCAATCTTTCGAAGTGACCAAAGCGGCACGAGCGCGACTCAACGCCCAAAAGCCAGTGTTACTGTGGTTCACCGGCCTGTCGGGAGCCGGCAAATCGACGATCGCCGATCAACTGGAAAAGAAGCTGCACGCGCTCGGCAAGCACACCTTTGTGCTCGACGGCGATAACATTCGTCACGGGTTGAACCGCGATCTCGGTTTCACTGAAGCCGATCGGGTCGAGAACATCCGCCGCGTCGCCGAGGTGGCCAAATTATTCGTCGAAGCCGGCCTCATCACGCTCGTTGCCTTCATTTCGCCATTCCGGGCCGAACGCGAGATGGCGCGTGAACTGGTTGCGCCTGGCGAGTTCATCGAAATATTCGTCGACACCCCGCTGGAGATCTGTGAGCGCCGCGATCCGAAAGGACTGTATAAGAAGGCACGGCGGGGAGAACTGCAGAATTTCACCGGCCTCGATTCGCCCTATGAGCCGCCGACTAATCCGGAATTGGTGCTGAACTCGCTCAACGAAAGTCCCAGCGATCTCGCCGACCGCATCATCGATTTCATGCACCGGCGCGGCATGCTGTCCTGAGAGTTTTACCGCTTGATGTCAGTCATTGTCGGGCCTCCCACGTCGCTGGCTCCGCGCGTCGCCCTCGTTACCTCGCGTCTCGACGTCGGCGGCACTGAGCGGCATCTGATGCCGATTATACCAATACTACCGCGCCGCGTCGAAAGCCGGTATGAACGCGATTTTCAGCGTTCACGTCGGCGACAGTCGCGTGGCAACCGACGTTGACCCGAAACTGTCGGCTCCCTAGGGACTGCTGCCGCAAGTCACGAATTGCTTATCATGGCTTGCCTGTCCGGTTGGCTTTCACCCTCTGTCGTTGCACAACGTGTTTCGGTGGTGATCACGGCCAGCTCCTTCTCGTCGATGCAAACTTCTGAGCATGCCGGCACGCATAGAAAAATATAGACCCGATATCGATGGCCTTCGCGCAATCGCCATCGGGTCGGTCATGGCGTTCCATACCTTCCCGAATTTCTTCAAGGGAGGGTTTGTCGGCGTCGACATATTCTTTGTCATATCCGGATTCCTGATTAGCGGGATCATTATCGACGCCATCGACGCCGATCGTTTCAGCTATTTCGATTTCTACAAGCGAAGAATTCGCAGAATCTTCCCGGCCTTGATCGTCGTCGTCGCGGCGACGCTCTTTTTCGGCTGGTACGTCCTGTTGCCCGACGAGTTCCAGCGTCTCGGAAAGCACCTCGCCGCGGCGGCCGGTTTTGCGACGAATTTCGTCCTGTGGCGCGAGGCCGGCTATTTCGACGCGGCAAGCGACACGAAGCCGTTCTTGCACCTCTGGTCACTCTCAATCGAGGAGCAATTCTACATCCTATGGCCGCTGGTGCTCGGCCTGGTTTGGAAGCGCAAGCGCGGGCTTCTTTTCACGACGCTTACCATCGCCGCGCTCTCGTTCGGTTATAACGTCATAGTAGTCCGGCACCATCCGGTCGCTGCCTTCTATTCGCCGCTGTCCCGATTCTGGGAGCTGATGATCGGCGGCGTGCTCGCCTATCTCGTCAGGCACGAGGCAGAGACACTTTCCAAATTCGCAACGCTGCGCTCGGCGCTCGGATTGCTCGCGATCGCCATCAGCGTGTTCCTGCTCAACCGGGAGGCGACCTTCCCCGGCTGTTGGGCGCTCCTGCCGACGGTGGGGGCGTTTCTGGTGATATCGGCGGACGGCGATGGCTGGATCAACAAGTACCTCTTGGGCAATCCCCTGATGGTCGGCGTCGGGTTGATCAGCTACCCGCTCTATCTCTGGCATTGGCCTATTCTGGTGTTCGCTAAGATCGTGAAGGGCAGATTGCTGACGCCCATTGACCGGGTCGAGGTCATTGTTGCTTCGGTTATCCTTGCTTTCCTGACCTATCGCCTTATCGAGCGGCCGTTGCGCCGATCCTTCACTTGGCGCGTACCGCAGGCCCTGGCGGCGGCCACGGTCGCGCTCGGCGTGGTCGGACTCGCGATCCTCAACGGCGATATCCTGTCGCGGTTGAAGAACGAGCACATCAGCCAGATTTTGGCGGCCGGCTTTGATTGGGAATATCCCCCGGCCGCGTCCGAGAACCATTCGCTCGGCGGCGTGCGGTATTTCAAGGAACCGAGCCAATTGGATTCCTACACGCTCTTCATCGGCGATTCCAACATGGAGCAATACGCGGCGAGAATTGACCAGCTCATTCGGGACGAGCCGGCAAAATCAAACGGCGCGATCATGCTTGGTAATCAGGAAGAGTGCGATCTAGTGGCTGATGTCATCACCGGCGACGGCGAATGCGTTTACGCCATGGGTCTGATCAGGAATTGGCTTGGTGAGGATTCGACGCGCGCCGTTGCGATTACGGCGTCCTGGCTCACTTACGAAGATCTCTTGTTCAGATTGGACAATCAGCTGCATTTCACCGAGTTTCTGCAGTCGATTGCGAAAACAAAAAGCGTTTATTTGATCCTAAACATTCCAGATGGGGACGAGTTGGCGCCGGCCAGCATGTTTGTTGGATCGAGGCTCGGTGACATCACGTCCAAGCCGATCTCAAGCATCAAGTTTGATTTTAACGGTTTCGAGCAGCGCTATGCGCGACTCGATCGGGTTCTTGAAGATGTGGCGGCGGCCAGCGGGGCGACGGTGATCGACCCCGTCGCCTCGCTTTGCCCGGACAAAATCTGCCCGGTCGTGAATGCGGCGGGCAGGCCGCTCTATCGCGACGCGCGCCACATGACGCGCAGCTATGCGATCAAGGCGGCGACTTACATCGACGTAACACTCAAGCCACCGAGTACTGGACGCCAAGCCGGGATGCCATGACCAGACTGCGGTGCGGTAGGCCGGCATGTGATGCAAAGCCGGCGCAATCGAAATGCAGGCATCGCCCGGCGGCGCGTCCGCGGGATGACCGTTCATGACGTCGCGGCCGCACATTCTTTACCTGCTTCCCAGCTTGAACATCGGCGGTACGGAGCGGCATCTGGTGACGCTCGCGCAGCGACTGGTGCAGCGGGACTGGCAGGTGTCGGTTTACGGTCTCGGCGGCGACGGTCCGCTGCGGGCCGAGCTCCAACGGGGCGGGGTCAACGTGATCCTGCCGCCGTGCGCGTCGGCAAGCCAGGCTGCCGGACGGATTATGAGGCTCGCGAGGACAGCTCGTCATTTCCTGTCCGTGTTGCGGGGGCTGCGGCCCGAGATCGTCCACTTTCTTCTCCCGGCCGCCTATCTGTTTGGGACGCCGCTTGCCGTCATCGCGCGGGTGCCCATTCGCGTGATGACCCGACAGAGCTTGAACCTCTATCAGAAAAACACGCCAGGCGTCTGGATCGCCGAACGATTTTTTCATACGCGGATGCAAGCGATCCTGGCCGTGTCCCGCCGCGTGCTGGAACAGCTTCGAGACGAGGAAGGGGTGCCGCGCAGCCGGCTCGGCCTCATCTACAATGGCATAGAGCTGGCGCCGTCGGCGAGCTCGGCGGACAAAGACGCCGTTCGCGCTCGATTGGGTCTCGGCGCGGCGTCGCTCGTCATGGTGATGGTCGCGAACCTGATCCCATACAAGGGGCATACAGATTTGCTCGAGGCTCTGGCTATCGCGCGGCCCAATCTGCCCGAAGGGTGGCGCGTTCTCATCGTTGGGCGTGACGACGGAATCGGCGGTGAGCTGCGCGAGTATTCACGCCGGCTCTCGTTGAACGACAATGTACTGTTTCTCGGCCAGCGAAGTGACGTAAGCGCGCTTCTCGAAGCGAGCGACATCGGCATCCTCTGCTCGCATCAGGAGGGTTTCTCTATCGCGGTCCTCGAGGGCATGGCGGCGGGGCTTCCTATGATCGTGACTGACGTCGGCGGCAATGCGGAAGCGATCATCGATGGGGCGAGCGGTCTGGTGGTCCGGCCGAGAGATCCGGCAGGTTTGGCGGGGGCCATAGGCCGCTTGGCGATGGATTTCGCTCTGCGGACGACACTTGGCGAAGCAGCACGCCGGCGCGTGCAAGAGGAGTTCTCAATCGATGACTGTGTCCGGCGGCACGAGAAGCTTTATCGTGCGATGCTCGCTTCGAGCGATGTGCCGGTCGGTACGATCCTGTCCGACGCGAGTGTTGGCCCGCGCATCGGCCTGGCCAATTGAGATCGGCGCACCGATTTCCCATGGACGGCGGCGACGCTTCGGTGCAGCAGCAAAATAATGCCGATTCTGAGGTGCTGCGCGGCTTCGGCCGGGAATGGTCGACGTTCCGTCAGGATGCCGACCACCTGTCGCAACAGCAACGCCAGAAGATTTTCGACGATTATTTCCGGATATTTCCATGGCATCTGCTGCCGCCGGGCGGCGGCATTGGCATCGACGTCGGCTGCGGCACCGGGCGCTGGGCGATGCTGGTTGCGCCGCGCGTCCGACATCTGCATCTGCTCGACGCCAGCGCCGACGCGCTGGCGGTAGCGAAGCAGAATTTGACGATTTCAAGCAACGTCAGCTTCCATGCCAATAGCGTGGCTGAAATCCCGTTGCCATCGCAGTCGCTCGATTTCGCTTATTCGCTCGGCGTCCTCCATCACGTGCCGGACACGCAGGCCGCGATCAACGCCGTTGCGGACAAGCTCAAGCCAGGCGCGCCATTCTTGGTCTACCTTTACTACGCGTTCGATAATCGCCCGGCATGGTATCGCGGGCTGTGGCGGGCGAGCAACCTCGCCCGTCTCATGATCTCGCGACTACCGCACGTGCTTCGGCTCGCGGTCAGTCAGGCGATTGCAGTCCTCGTCTACTGGCCGCTCGCGCGCGTGGCGCGCCTGGCGTCCGAGCTTGGCCGCTCGACGAAATCGCTGCCATTGTCGTATTACGCCGACAAGTCCTTGTATGTAATGCGGACCGATGCATACGATCGTTTCTCGACGCGTTTGGAGAAGCGCTTCACCAGAGCAGAGATCGAGGGGATGTTGCAATCCGCAGGTTTCGAGAATGTCCGGTTCTCGGATCGCGAACCGTTCTGGTGCGCGGTCGCCATCAAGAAATAATGGTTCAGGCCCAGCGCGCGCGCCAGGCTTCCAGCATCAGCACGTTCCACAGCAAATGTTGCCAGTTGCGGCCACCGCCGAGGTGCTCGCGCCAATAGCGGTCCACCACCGTGGCATCGAGCAAGCCGGCCTCCCGCAGCCGCCGTTCGTCGAGCAATGCCTCGGCCCAGCCGCGCAACGGCCCGCGCAGCCATTCGCCGAGCGGAATGCCAAATCCCATTTTCGGCCGCTCGACCAGCGCGGCCGGCACGTGGCGATAAAGCACTTGCCGCAAAATCCACTTCGTGATGTTGCCGCGCACCTTGGCGTCGCGCGGCAGCCGCCAGCACAATTCCACCACCCGATGGTCGAGCAGCGGCACCCGCGCCTCCAGCGCCACCGCCATGCTGGCGCGGTCGACCTTGGTCAAAATGTCGTCGGGCAGGTAGGTGACCAAATCGAGAAATTGCATTCGCGCCAGCACATCTGGAAAGTCCTTCGCCAGCGTATCGTCGTCCAGCAGGCTTCGCGGCTCGCGCGCCTGCGGCATGACTTCGCTCGGCTCCCAGTGACTGACCAGGCGCCGATAGATGGCGTCGGCGCTGTCGAGCCGCAGCACGCTCGCGGCCTTATGCAACTTGTCGCCGGCCTGCGGCGGCCGCAGCCGCGACGGCAACTTGGCAAGGAGCGCGGTCCAATGGTCGGGACTTATCGCGGTCAGCCCCGCGGCGGCGCCGGTTCGCATAGCGCGCGGCAGCAACGACAGCCCGCGCCAGAACCGCCGCGTCAGCTGGTAGCGGTTGTAGCCGGCAAACAGCTCGTCGCCGCCGTCGCCCGACAGCGCGACGGTGACATGCCGCCGCGTCATCGCCGAAACCAGGTAGGTCGGAATTTGCGAGGAATCGGCGAACGGCTCGTCGTACCATTCGGGCAGCCGCGGGATGACATCGAGCGCTTCCTTCGACGTCACCGTCAGTTCGGTATGTTCAGTCTGCAAATGGCGCGCCACGGCGGCTGCCTGCGGCGCTTCGTTATATCCCGGAATATCGAACCCGATCGAGAACGTCCGCACCTTGCCGCTGCGCGCGGCCTGCATCAGCGCGACTACCGTCGAGGAATCGATGCCGCCGGACAGGAACGCGCCGAGCGGAACGTCGGCAATCATGCGGCGACTCACGGCGTCGCGCAGCAGCGTTTCCAATTGGTCGACGAGCTCGGCATCGGTTCCTTCAAGCGGATGCAGCGCGCCGTCGCGCGCCACCGCGCGGGCGTTCCAGAAGCGCGAAATCTGCGGCTCGCCGCGCCACGGCAAAGTCAGCATGGTGCCGGGCTCGAGTTTATAGACGCCTTCATAGATCGTGTGCGGAGCCGGAATGTAGTTGTGCCGCATGAATGCCGCCACGGCGCTGCGATCGACGCGCGGCGTCCAACCCGGATGCGCCCGCAACGCTTTGAGCTCCGACCCGAACAGGAACAGCTTGCCGAATTTCGCCCAATAAAGCGGTTTGATGCCGAGCCGGTCACGAACGAGCGTGAGCGTGCGCTCGCGCCGATCCCACAGCGCGATGGCAAACATGCCGATCATGCGCTTGAGCGTCGGTTCGATGCCGTTCAGCGCAAACGATTCGAGTATGACTTCGGTGTCGGAATGGCCGCGGAATTTGGCGCCGCGCGCCGCAAGTTCGGCGCCGATCGGCTGATAGCTATAAACCTCGCCATTATAGGTGATGACGAAACGGCCGTCGGCGGAAACCATCGGCTGATGTCCCGCCGGCGAAAGATCGATGATCGACAGCCGGCGATGAACGAGCGCCGTTCCGGTTTCGCCGTCGAGCCAGACGCCTTGGTCATCCGGCCCGCGATGCGCCAGGCTCGCGGCCATGGCCTCGGCGACCGCGTCGGCGTTGCCGTCGGCGGTTTGCGACGCAGCGCCGACGTAGCCTGCGATGCCGCACATCAAAGTGGTTCCGCGTCAGTGACGATAGGACACTGCATATAGACTCGAGGCGGAACAAACAATGAAGTTTTTAACGGCGCGCGCCAGGTTCGGCGATGAAGCGATTGCCGGCGCCGGGCGTTGCCGTCGTTGTTCGCGGGTCGGCGGCGGCTAAGGAAGGTGCCGCTTCACGGCGATGCCGCTATTGCCTGCGCGGCGAAGTCTTGCGATCTTCGTGGCAACGGAAGCCGCAAACGCATGAACCGGCCGAATTAAACGCATATGACGACGCATCGACGCAAGATTGCCGTTATCGGGCTCGGTTATGTCGGACTGCCGGTCGCGGTGGCGTTCGCGCGATCTGGCGCGGCCGTGGTCGGTTTCGACGTCGATCCAAACAGGATCGACGAATTGCGCGTCGGCGTCGACCGTACCCGCGAAGTGGAAAAGTCCGAGCTTTCACATCCGACATTGACCTATGCCGATGATGCGGCGGCTCTGGCGCAGGCGGACTTTTATATCGTCACCGTGCCTACTCCGATTGACGCCGCGCGCCGCCCGGATCTTTCCGCCATGTTCGGCGCATCCGACACCGTCGGCCGGCACCTGAAGCGCGGCGATATCGTGGTCTACGAATCCACTGTCTATCCCGGCGCGATCGAGGAAGATTGCGTGCCGCGCCTGGAACGCGCCTCGGGATTGCGCTGCGGCGCCGATTTCACCGTCGGCTACTCGCCGGAGCGCATCAATCCGGGCGACAAGACCCATCGCTTCGAGACCATCACCAAGGTGGTGGCCGGCCAGGATGAAGCAACTTTACGGATCGTCGCCGAGGTCTATGGTTCGGTAGTCACCGCCGGCATCCATTGCGCCCCGTCGATCAAGGTGGCCGAGGCCGCCAAGGTGATCGAGAACGCCCAGCGCGATCTTAATATCGCGTTCATGAACGAGCTTTCCGCGCTGTTCGAGCGCCTCGGCATCGATACCGGCGACGTGCTCGCCGCAGCGGCGACCAAATGGAATTTCCAGAAATTCCATCCCGGCCTGGTCGGCGGCCACTGTATCGGCGTCGATCCGTATTACCTGACCTACCGTGCCGAAAAGGCCGGTTACGACCCGCAAGTGATTCTGGCCGGCCGTCGCATCAACGACGGCGTTGGCCAACGCGTCGCGCGCGAATGTGTGCGGCGCCTGCTCAGACGCGGTAAAGGCGCGGCGACAGTGACGATCCTCGGCATGACGTTCAAGGAAAACGTGCCGGATACGCGCAACTCCAAGGTTGCCGACATCGTCGCCGAGCTGCGCTCGTTCGGATTGGCGGTGCAGGTGCACGATCCCCTGGCGGATGCGTGCGAGGTCAAGCACGAATATGGTATCAAGTTAATGAAGCTCGAAGCGTTGCGGCCTGCCGATGCCGTCATATTCGCGGTTGCGCATGACAGCTTCGTCCAGGGCGGCTGGCCGCTCGTGACCAACCTGCTCGGCAAAGACGGCGCTATCGTCCTCGACGTGAAGTCGCAGCTCGATCGCCGGCAACGGCCTGCGCATATCGACCTCTGGCGACTCTGAACTCGTGCCGACGTCGCAACATCCGGTCCTCGTCACCGGCGTCGCTGGCTTTATCGGCTTCGCGCTGGCGCGGCGGCTATTGCAGGGCGGCCGTGCCGTCGTCGGCATCGACAGCGTCAACGATTATTACGACCCGGCGCTGAAACAGGCGCGGCTCGCGGTGTTGCGGCAATTCGCGAGCTTCACCTTTCACAAGCTCGATCTTGCCGAGCGCAATCGCACCGAGGCGGTTTTCCGGGACGGCAGCTTCGGTCCGGTGGTGCATCTCGCCGCGCAGGCCGGCGTGCGCTACTCGCTGCAAAATCCGCATGCCTATCTCGACGCCAATCTCGCGGGCTTTCTCAATGTACTCGAAGGCTGCCGCCACCGCCGCACCGAGCATCTCGTCTTCGCCTCGTCGAGTTCGGTTTACGGCGCCAATACCCGCTTGCCGTTTTCCGTGCACGACAATGTCGACCACCCAATCAGCCTGTATGCGGCGACGAAGAAGGCGAACGAGCTGATGGCCCACGCCTACAGCCATCTTTACGGCCTGCCGGCCACCGGTTTGCGGTTCTTCACCGTTTACGGTCCGTGGGGCCGTCCGGACATGGCAATGTTCATTTTCGCCAAGGCGATTGCCGAAGGCCGGCCGATCAGACTGTTCAACTACGGCCGGATGCGCCGCGATTTCACCTATGTCGACGACGTCGTCCAAGCGGTCGAGCGCGTCATCGCGCGCGTGCCGGCGAAAACCGACGCTGCACCCGGCGGCGCGCTCGACCCGGCCAGCAGCAGCACCGCACCGTGGCGCATCTACAATATCGGCAACAACCGCAGCGTCGAGATTGTCCGGGTGGTCGAACTGTTGGAGCAGGAATTCGGTCGCAAGGCCGCAACTGAGCTGGTCGCGATGCAACCGGGCGACGTGCCGGAAACCTGCGCCGACGTCGACGACCTGATGCGCGACGTCGGTTTCCGCCCCGCTACTCCCATCGAACAAGGCGTACGCAATTTCGTCGCCTGGTATCGCGACTATCACCGCCTTTAGGCGCGCAGATGACCTTTCGTATTACCGGCCGCTCTGGCTTATAATGACGCCATGCTCGGATTTTTGCACAACCCCCGCCGCGTCCTGATCGTCGTTCACGATCTGGTCGTCACCGCGCTGGCGATGCTGGCGACGCTCTATATTCGCTTCGCCGACGGTCAAAATGGCGGCCTTGGCGAGCGCTATCATTGGCTTGCCGTCATCCTGCCCTGCTACGTCGCCTACGCCGGCATAGTCTATTGGTATTTCCACCTGTACATGGCGAAGTGGCGTTTCGCCTCGCTGCCGGATTTGCGCAACATCTTTCGTGCGGTGACGGTGCTGGCGATTTCGCTGCTCGTGCTCGATTACATCCTGTTATATCCGACGCTGTACGGCACGTTCTTTTTCGGCAAGGTCACCATCGCGCTGTATTGGTTTCTGCAGATGTTCTTCCTCGGCGGTCCGCGCATCGCCTACCGCCTGTTCCGGCTGTCCCGTACCCAGCAGCACGTCAAAGGTCCCGAAGCGATTCCCACCCTGATCGTCGGCCGCGCGGCGGATGCGGAAGTGCTGTTGCGCGCGATCGAGAGCGGCGCGGTTAAGAACGTGCTGCCGGTCGGAATTCTGTCGCCGTCGTCGGCCGACCAGGATCAAGAGCTACGCGACGTTCCGGTACGCGGCTTCCTCACCGATCTCGAACCGATCGTCGTGACGCTGCACTCGCAGGGAATTCGCGTCGGCCGGCTGGTGCTGACGCCGAGCGCGATCGAGCCGGACCTTCATCCGGAGACAATGTTGATGCAGGCGCGTCGGCTCGGGCTGGCCGCCAGTCGAATGCCGTCGCTCGGCGCCGGCGATGAGGCACTCCGTCTGGCGCCGGTCAATGTCGAGGATTTATTGCTGCGCCCGAGCGTGCGAATCGACTACCGCCGGCTGGAGGATTTCATCAAAGGCAAGACGGTCGTGGTTACCGGCGGCGGCGGATCGATCGGTTCGGAGATTTGCGATCGCGTCGTCGCGTTCGGCGCCGGGCGGCTTCTGGTCGTCGAGAATTCGGAGCCGGCGCTGCACGCCGTGCTCGAACAGCTCGCCGTCAAATCGAGCGCGACCGCGGTCGAGGGACGCCTCGCCGACATCCGCGACCGCGAGCGGATTTTCCGGCTGATCGCGGAATTCAAGCCCAACCTGGTGTTTCACGCGGCCGCACTCAAGCACGTGCCGCTGTTGGAACGCGACTGGGACGAGGGCATCAAGACCAACGTATTCGGTTCGGTCAACGTGGCCGATGCCGCGCTCAATGCCGGCGCCGATGCCATGGTGATGATTTCGACCGACAAGGCGATCGAGCCGGTTTCGGTGCTCGGCGCGACCAAGCGGATTGCCGAAATGTATTGCCAGGCCTTGGACGCCGGCCGCAGCGGCGGCCGCGGCAACGGTGGCAAGCCGCCGATGCGCATGATTGCCGTGCGCTTCGGCAACGTGCTCGCCTCGAACGGGTCGGTGGTGCCGAAGTTCAAGGCGCAGATCGAAGCCGGCGGTCCCGTCACGGTGACGCACCCCGACATGGTGCGCTATTTCATGACCATCCGCGAGGCTTGCGACCTCGTCATCACGGCGGCAAGCCATGCGCTCGGTCCGCAGCGCTCGGAGACGTCGGTCTACGTGCTCAATATGGGCCAGCCGATCAAAATCATGGATCTGGCGGAGCGCATGATCCGCTTGAGCGGGCTCGAACCCGGCCGCGACGTCGACATTGTCTTTACCGGCATTCGGCCCGGCGAGCGGCTCAATGAAATTCTGTTCGCCCCCGACGAGGGAAGCTCCGATATCGGCATCGAGGGCGTGGTCGCCGCCAAACCGGTATGCCCGCCGATCGCGGTGGTGCAAAGCTGGATCGCGAAGCTGCAGCGCGATCTCGAAGCCGGCGAACGCGGGGCGATTTACGGCGTGTTGCGCGAGGCGGTACCGAATTTTTGCGCTGACGCTCGATTGCCCGGCAAAGAACAATAAGCGTATCATTTGCCAAATCGCCGCCGTCGGACGTGCGGCATTCGGTCACCGCACGGAATTCCGCGCGGCGCGGTTGTGCTATTGTGAATGGCACGGCTTGGAAATGTTCGCCGCCTCGATGCGGCCGCGCGATGTTGAGCCGACAGGGAGGACGCCATGAATAATGTAAAGCACGGCCATATTGCGCGTACCGTGACCGTTACCGGCGCGCTCGCCGCGGCCTTGGCGTTGACGGTCGGGCCGGCCGGGGCGCAGGGCCAGATTTACGAGATGAAGATTTCGACGCCGACCATCAACGACGTGCCCGATACCTATGCGAGAAATTTCCTGGCCGCGCTGGAAAAAGATTCAGGCGGCCGCATCAAAGGCCAGGTTTATCCGGCCAGCCAACTGGGTTCGATCCCGCGACAGATCGAAGGCACGCAGTTCGGCTCGATTCAATGTGAGGTCGTTCCGCCGGAATTCATGGTCGGTCTCGACGCGCGCTTCGAGGTGATGGCCGCGCCGGGACTGGTCGAGTCGTTGGCGCAAGGGCAAAAGGTCGCCGCCGATCCCGCGGTCCGCAAGCTGATGCTCGACCTCGGCGCTGACAAAGGCCTGCACGGCGTCGGTCTGTTCATGGCCGAACCGTCTGACGTCGTGACCAGGAATCCGATTCGCACGCTCGCCGACTTCAAGGGCAAGAAGATCCGGATATTCGCCTCGCAGTTTCAAAGCGAGGCCTTCTAGCGCCTCGGCGTGACGCCGGTGGCGATGTCGCTCGGCGACGTTCTGCCGGCGATCCAGCAGGGCGCTATCGACGGCGCCGTCACCGGGATGGGACCTATTTCGCACATGCACTTCGTCGATGCCGCGAAATACGTGACGATGACCAACCAGCCGTCGATTTTTATCATCGTCGAGATCAACAAGAAATGGTACGACTCCTTGCCCACGGATTTGCAGGAGATCGTCGACAAGGACGGCGCAGCCGAGTCGCTTGCAATCATTCCGACGGCAGCGAACTTGCGCGCCAAATCCGAGGCCGATTACGCCGCAAGCGGCGGCGAGGAGATCAAGCTGTCGCCCGACGATCAGGCGACGTTGCTGAAAACGCTGTCCAGCGTCGGCGCCGACGTGTCTAAATCGAATCCGCAGCTCGCGGACGCTTACAAGGTCGTGACGGATGCGGCGGCGCGGGCGCGCCAGGCGGCCGGCCAGTAATCGGACTGGAGCGCGGGGCGCACGATGTTCATCGCGGCACATAAGTTTAAAGCGCACGCCGGCGCCGCCGCGTTGCTGCTGACGCTTGCCCTGCCGTCCGCCGCAGCGGCGGCCGACCGGCCTGTCGTGATGAAAATATCGCTGGCGACGATGGACGATGTTTTGCACCAATTCGCCGTCAATTATGCAGCCGCCGTCGAAAAGGATTCCGGCGACCGCATCAAAGTCGAGATTTATCCCGCCAGCCGGCTGGGTTCGACGCAGCAGCAAGCCGAGGGCGTGCAATTCGGTGCGATTCAATGCCTGGTCGTTCCGCCCGACTTTCTGGTCGGCATCGACGAACGTTTCGAAGTCCTGGCGGCGCCCGATCTGGTCACGTCGATGGCCGAGGGTCAGCATCTCGCCGCCAATCCGGCGGTGCAGAACCTGATGCTCGGTCTCGGCGCCGACAAGGGGCTGCACGGCGTCGGACTTTTCATGGCGACGCCGTCGTCGGTCATCGCCAGAACCCCGATCCGGCATCTTGCCGACTTCAAGGGCAAGAAGATTCGGATTCTCGCCTCGGAATTTCAGGGCGTGGCGATGCAACGGCTCGGCGCCACGCCGAAACCCATGACCTTGGCCGAGGTACTGCCGGCGCTGCAGGACAACGCCGTCGACGGCGCGCTCGGCGCCGTCTCGATCTTCAGCGCCATGCACTACGTCGAAGCCGCGAGATACGTGACCGAAATCGGCCAACCGGCAATTTTCGCGATCGTCGTCGTCAACAAAAAATGGTACGGTTCGTTGCCGGCGGACCTGCAGCGAATCGTCGACAAGGACGCCGCCGCGGAGTCGGTGGCGATCAATCCACGGGCGGATGACGTTAACAGCAAGGCGCGCCGAGCCTGGGTCGACGGCGGCGGCGAGTTGATTAGCCTGCCGCCCGACGAGCAAGCGGCGATGCTGAAGATCATTGCCAGCGTCGGTGATCAGGTGGCGAGTACCAAACCGCAACTCAACGCCGCCTATAAAATAGTCACCGAAGCGGCACAAAGACTGCGCTGAGCCGCATGGGTGGTGACTTGATGTCGCGTGCCGCCGCCGCGGCGAAATTCTCATTGCCGGAGGGTCACCGGTCATCTAACGTTAATGGCGGATTATCGCAGTGGGGCCCGGTGTTACTGGGTGCGGTGGTCCGTTAAATAAAAAAGCTACGGCCGAAACGCCATTAAACACCGCCCCCGACGCTGGCTCGGGCTGAAGACGGTGGTGCGAAGTTCCCACCCGGAACCGGTGCGTATCAGAGGGAGGGCTACATGACTTTCACGACCATTAAAACGGTAGCGCGGACGGCGTCGGCCGCCGGCGCCTTTGCCTTGTCGCTGACGCTCACGCTCGGCGCGGCGAACGCGCAGGACAAGACCTACGTGATGAAGATAACCCTGCCGACCCTCAACGACACGCCGCACTTCTTTGCTAAAAGTTTTGCCGCCGCGGTCGAACGCGATTCGGGTGGCCGCATCAAGACCGAAGTCTATCCGGCGAGTCAGTTGGGTTCGATCCCGCGCCAGATCGAGGGCACGCAATTCGGCGCCATTCAGGCCGCAACCATTCCGCCCGAGTTCTTCGTCGGCGTCGACGAGCGTTTCGAGGTGATGGCGGCGCCTGGCCTAGTGGACAATATGGAGCACGGACAGCGACTCGCCGCCGATCCGGCGGTGCTGAAGCTGATGCTCGGGCTTGGCGCCGACAAGGGCTTACACGGCGTCGGGCTCTACCTGGCCCAGCCGTCCTGTCTCATTTCGCGAACTCCGATCCGTCATCTCGCCGACTTCAAGGGCAAGAAGATTCGCGTCTTTGCCTCGCAATTCCAGACCGTCGCCTTTGACCGGCTCGGCGCGACGCCGGTGGCGATGACGCTCGGCGACGTCCTGCCGGCGCTGCAGCAGGGCGCCATTGACGGCGCGATCGCCGGCATCGGTGTCTTCTATAACATGCACTTCCACGATGCGGCGAAATACGTCACCGAAACCAACCAGCCGGCGATCTTCATCATCGTTGAAGTGAGCCAGAAGTGGTACGACTCGCTGCCCAAGGATTTGCGGGACATCATTGATCGAGACGGCCTCGCGGAATCGCTGGCGATCAACGCGCCGGCGCTCAAAATGTACCAGGAACAGCGGAAGGGCTGGGTCGACAGCGGCGGCGAGCTGATTAGCCTACCGGCCGACGAGCAGGCGACCATGATGCAGACGCTCTCCAGCGTGGGCGCGGATGTCTCGCAGCCAAAGCCGGCGCTGCACGACGCTTATGAGATCGCGATCGACGCGGCGAAGCGGACGCGGCAAGCTCAGACCCAGTGACCCGCAACTTGTACGGCGGCGGTCGAGAGGCTCGACAGTGATCGGCGGCGTAGTCAGAGGCGTCCGATGGCTGCTTACGGTCACCCGCACGGCGGCCGCGGTTTGCCTGATCGGCAGCGTGGGGCTCAATTTTGCCAATATCGTCGGCCGCTATTTTTTCAGCGTTTCGATCCCATGGGCCGAGGAGATCATGCTCTTCCTCATGGTTGGCTGCGTGTTCAGCGGCTGCTGCGCGGTAGCTTGGGACGGCCGGCAGATCCGAATGGATGTCGTGCTGACCCTGTTGCCGCCGCCACTGCGCGAGCTTCTCGACGTGCTCTCGGAGCTGGTGATGATCGCCACCGCCGCCGCAGTGGCGATGTTCGCCTGGCCGGTCATCAGCCAGCTCGCGGCATTCGACGAGCGCAGCCAGGCGGCGAATTTCCCGCTGGTCATTCCGCAGGCGATGGTGCCGATCGGTTACACGCTGATGGGACTATTGGTGGCCTTGCGGCTGATCGTGCGCTGGCGAACCGGCTCCGGGCGCGCCGCCGCCCCGCATTCCTGAACGGCGGCGGCGATGGGCTATCTGGTTTTTTTCGGCCTGCCGGTTGTTCTGCTGATCATCGGATTTCCGATTTTTCTGATCCTGCTCGTCACCGCGATCGTCGCGGTGTTGACCGTCGCCGACGTGCCGACCGACGCCATCCAGACCTACATGTTCGGCAGCCTCGACAATTTTCCGCTGCTTGCGGTGCCGTTCTTCGTGCTGGCCGGTGAAATCATGGCGCAGGGCGGCATCGCGCGGCGCATTATTGCGATGGTCATGGCCATTGTCGGCGGGGTGCGCGGTTCGCTCGCGGTGACCACCGTCGCGGCCTCCGAATTGTTCGGCGCCATGTCGCACACTGCGGTCGGCACGGTCGTCGCCATGGGGCGCATGATCTATCCGTCGCTCAAGGACAACGGCTACAACGAGCGCTTCGCCGTCGGCCTGATCGCCTCTTCGGGCGCAATCGCCGTCGTCATTCCGCCCTCGATTGCCATGATCCTTTACGCGGTGTCGGCGGAGCAATCCGCCGTGCAGCTGTTCACCGCGGGCATTTTGCCGAGCATTCTGATCGGCATCATCGATGCCATCTTCGTCATGAGCTATGCCCGGCTGAAAGGCGTTCCGCTCGGCGTCAGCGCGCAATGGCAAACGATATGGAGCACCAGCAAGGAGGCGAGCTGGTCGATCGGTTCGCTCGCGGTCATCTTCGGCGGCATCTATGGCGGCGTGTTCACGCCGACCGAAGCCGCCGGCGTTGCCGTGGTCTATTCGTTGTTCGTGACCATGATTATCTACCGCGAGGTCGACCTCGTCCGCTGCTGGCGGATTTTGTTGAGCTCCGCGTACCTTATTTCGCAGATCCTGCTTATCGTCACATCGGCCGGAATTTACTCCTGGCTGTTGACCACCAGCGGTATTCCGCAACAAATCGTCGGCGCCATCGAGGCGCTGCACATGCCGAAGTGGGAGCTCCTCCTCATCCTCAATGTCGGCCTCCTGTTGGCCGGCAGCTTCCTCGAACCGCCGGCCGCGATCCTGATCCTGACGCCGCTCTTGCTGCCGATCGTCCGCGGCGTCGGCGTCAATCCGATTCACTTCGGCATTATCGTCGCGGTCAACTTAAGTCTCGGCATGTACACGCCGCCGTTCGGATTGAACCTGTTTTCGTCGCAGGCCATTTTCAACGCGCCGTTGAGCCGGATCTATCTCGGCGTCCTGCCGTTTCTCTTGTTGAATTTCCTGGCGCTGATGATCATCACCTATGTGCCGGCGATTTCCATGATTCTCCTGCATCATTGATTTTTCGCGAGAGGCCGGCAAACTCGCGCCACCATCTACTTTCCAATCGCAAGGAGACGAATTGTCATGACCAAGGCGGTGCTCGGCATCATCGGCGGCTCCGGCATCTACGAGCTGCCCGGTCTGGAGAAGGTCAGAGCGCGTAACGTCAAGAGCTCGTGGGGCGCGCCATCGGGCCCGCTTCGGGTCGGCGAAATCGCCGGCTTGCCGGTCGTGTTTTTGTCACGGCACAGTCCCGGCCATCGCCTTTCGCCGTCCGACATCAATTACCGGGCCAATATCGACGTCCTCAAGCGCGCCGGCGTGACCGACCTGGTTTCGCTGTCGGCCTGCGGCTCGTTCAAGGAGAATCTGCCGCCCGGCACCTTCGTCTTGGTCGATCAGTTCGTCGACCGCACCCACAAGCGCGAAAGTTCGTTCTTCGGTAAGGGCTGCGTCGCCCACGTTTCGATGGCGCATCCGGTGTCGCCGCGGTTGCGCATCCATATCGCCGAAGCCGCGATGGCCGAAGACATCGCGGTGGTCCGCGACGGCACTTATGTGTGCATCGAAGGGCCGCAATTCTCGACGCTGGCGGAAAGCTTGACGTACAAGAATCTCGGCTACTCGGTGATCGGCATGACCAACATGCCGGAGGCCAGGCTCGCGCGCGAAGCTGAGATTTGCTATGCTACCGTCGCCATGGTGACGGATTTCGATTGCTGGCATCCCGACCACGACGCCGTCACCGTCCAGGACATCATCAAGGTCCTGTTGGCGAATGCCGAGAAGGCCGCGCGCTTGGTCGCCCGCTTGGCCAGGGATTTTCCGCGCCAGCACGAGCCATGCCCGATCGGATCGGATCGGGCGCTCGACAATGCCTTGATCACCGCGCCGCAGGCCCGCGATCCGAGGCTGCTGAAAAAGCTCGATGCGGTGGCTGGCCGCGTACTGCGGCGGAAATGACAACGGCGAAGTTATCGGCGTTTCCGCTTATGCATCGGCCGAAAACCGCGCAAGGATTTTTAACGCAAAATGCGCCACACTCCGGAGTTCTGAGGCGGCCTATTTGGCCGCGATCTGTTCACAGGTAAACCGTGGCTCAACCGATCATCCCTCTGATCATGTGCGGCGGCGCCGGCACGCGGCTGTGGCCGGCGTCGCGCGAGGGCCGGCC
>Ga0187771_10000814_pt1 | contig 19846 bp, 30 predicted proteins | sample 0116_SJ02_MP15_1_FD_133139 | JGI IMG/M metagenome (GOLD analysis project Ga0187771, IMG submission 133139) | Tropical peat soil microbial communities from peatlands in Department of Meta, Colombia - 0116_SJ02_MP15_10_MG | ecosystem: Environmental > Terrestrial > Soil > Wetlands > Peat | place...
AGTCCTACGCCGTACAGGGAATCAAAGGACTGAGCGAACGCGTCGTCCAGGAGATTGTGAGGCTCCACGACGAGCCGGCGTGGATGGAGCAGATCAGGATGAAAGCCCTGAAGCACTTCCTGGAGATGAAGCCTCCGGCCTGGGCCCCGGACCTGGCAGACATCGACTTCCAGAGCTTCTACTACTACGCCCGCCCGACGGCGAAGGCCGCAGACTCCTGGGACCAGCTCCCTGAGTACATCAAGCGTACCTACGACAAGCTGGGCATCACTGAGGCCGAGAAGAAGTTCCTCGCGGGAGTTGGTGCCGTCTACGAGAGCGAGGCCGTTTACCACAGCATCCAGGGGGAGCTCGAGAAGCAGGGGGTCGTCTTCACCGACACGGTCACTGCGCTCAAACAGTACCCCGAGATAATGAAGAAGTACTTCGGCACGGTCGTGCCCTACCAGGACAACTACATCGCTGCGCTACAAACAGCCGTGTGGAGCGCTGGCTCGTTCGTCTATGTGCCGGAAGGGGTGAAGGTCCCGATGATACTGCAGGCCTACTTCAGAATAAACGAGCGGAGGATGGGCCAGTTTGAAAGAACACTCATCGTTGCCGAGCCGTATAGCGAAGTCTCGTACAATGAAGGTTGTAGCGCCCCCGTCTATTCCGCACAGTCTCTGCACTCAGCCATAGTGGAGATAGTCGCCAGAAAGGGCTCCCTGGTGAAGTACACAACCCTCCAGAACTGGTCAAGGGATGTGCTGAACCTGGTGACCAAGAGGGCGCACGCCTACGAAGACTCGACCGTCTCCTGGGTCGACTTCAACGGCGGTTCGAGGCTGACCAGGAAGTACCCTTCGGTCTACCTCCTCGGTCCTAGGTCAAAGGCTGACATCATCTCGGTCGCCTACGCAGGGCCGGGCCAGGTGCAGGACACAGGGGCCAAGGCGATCCACCTGGCCAAAGACACCACGTCAAAGATAATCTCCCGCTCGGTCTCGAAGGGGGGAGGGCACACGGCCTATCGCGGCCTCCTCCACATAGCGAAGGGCGCCAAGAATGTGAAGTCGACCGTGCGCTGCGACGCGCTGCTCGTTGATCCTATCAGCACGACGGCCACCTATCCCTACATGGAGATACAGGAGGACGACGCGACGGTGACCCACGAGGCGAGCGTCGGTAAGGTGGGCGAGGAGCAGCTCTTCTACCTCATGTCGAGGGGGATATCCGAAGGGGACGCCCTCAGCATGGTGGTGAACGGCTTCATGGAGCCTTTCGCCAAGGAGCTCCCCATGACATACGCGGTCGAGTTCAACCGGCTCATGTCGCTCGAGATGACCAACGCGGTCGGCTAGCAGGCTGGCGGGGTTCACAAGAATGTCCCAGACTGCGATGTCTTCATTCAACGAGGACCTAGTCCGGTCCCTGTCTGTGTCCTTCAGGGAACCAGACTGGCTGACCGAGTTCAGACTGGATGCCTTCGGACGCTTTGTCGAGCTTCCACCCGAGAAGAACCCCCTCTACACCAAGTACGTCAGCACCTTCAACATCCCTATTGACCACTTCAGGGTCGACGCAGACAGGAGCAGGGCCGACCTCCGGAGCTTCTTCAGCGACTTCCTGAGCGGGAAGGAGAGGAATATCATCCTCCAGGGGAACGAGACCCAAATCCACACTGAACTGGACGAGAGCCTGTCGTCTCAGGGGGTGAAATTGATGTCCTTCCATGAAGCCCTCAGGAGCGAAGAACCGACGGTCAAGGCGCTGTTTGAGCGGAGGCTCCTGAAGTCGGATGGCGATAAGATGACCGCCTTCGTCAACGCCTTCTTCAACGGAGGTACTTTCGTCCGTGTCCCGAAGGGGGTGACCATGGACGCGCCGCTTCGCCGGATGCTTCTTCTCGACTCCCCTCGGACCTCGCTGGTCGAGCAGAATTTCGTGATAGCCGAGGAGCAGTCGAAGTTGATCTTCCTCGAAGAGCTCTACTCGAAGGGGGCCAAGACGCAGGCCCTGGTCGCGTCAAACACCGAAATCCTCGCTCGCCCAGCCTCACACGTCGACTTCTCCTCCATACAGCTGCTCGATGAAATGGCCTCGCACATCTCCTCCCGGGCGGTGGACCTCTCCAACGACTCCAGGGCCACAGTTAGCTCCCTCTCCCTCGGGGCTTCCAACTCCCGTTCCAGGATGAACTTCCTCCTTAACGGCAGGGGTTCCCTCGCCGAAGGGTTCGAGATCTTCTTCACAGACGCGAAACAGAAGTACGACTTCGAGACCAACCTCTTCCACAACTCCCCCGATTCCACCGGCTCCACCCAGGCGAGGGGCGTGCTGAAGGGAGAGTCGCAATCCATCTTCAAGGGAATGATCAAGATAGTCAACGCAGCGAAGAACTCAAGGTCTTACCTCGCCCACCACGCGATGATTCTGGAGAGGACAGCGAAGTCAGACGGAATACCGAGCCTGGAGATAGACAACAACGAGGTGCGCGCAACACACTCGGCCTCTGTCGCTCAGATAGACGAGGAACAGCTGTTCTACCTGATGGCGAGGGGCCTCTCGCCGGACGAGGCCAAGAAGATGGTCGTCCTTGGCTTCTTCGAGCCCGTCCTTTCGAGGGTCCCCATCGAGCAGACGCGGGAGGGGGCCAGGTTCATGATTGAAGGCAAGTGGCAGGGGGAGAAGAGGCGCCTCGTAGACAGGGAGGCTCTCCTCGCGGCCACCGGCGAGCTTACCCCCGAGGTCAAGGAGACCGAGGACATCTTCGAGAGGCACTACAAGTACAGGTGAAGCCCACGGCTGAGTTCGTCCGGGCCATGAAAGCTTCCGACCTCGCTGAAGGGGCTGTCTCCACCGCGGACCTCAATGGGTTCCACATCCTCCTCGCCAGGATCGGGGGCGAGGTCTATGCGGTCAGCGGCACCTGCACCCATGAGGAGGCAGACCTTGGGATGGGGATCCTCCTAGAAGAAAGAATCATCTGCCCGCTCCACCTGTCGCAGTTCGACCTCAGGACCGGCGAGGTCATGAACCCCCCGGCCACAGTCCCACTGAGGCGCTTCAACGTTAAAATAAAGGACGAGGCGATTTTTGTTGAAATCTAGGAGCCCACATTCTAAATTGCTCAAGACCGAGGCCATCGATGTCAAGAGGATCAGGGGGGACTTCCCGATCCTGAAGCGTAAGGTCCACGGGAAGAGGCTTGTCTACCTCGACAACGCCGCGACGACGCAGAAGCCCCAATCTGTCATAGACGCCTTGGTGCGCTTCTACTCCGACTACAACTCCAACGTCCACAGGTCTGTCCACACCCTCGGCGAGGAGGCGACCGCGGCCTACGAGGGGTCGCGCGAGAAGGTAGCGAAGTTCGTCGGAGGCTCGGCCAAGGGCCTCGTCTTCGTCAGGGGGACCACCGAGGCAACGAACCTGGTGAGGTTCGCTTGGGGAGACAGGAACGTGAAGAAGGGGGACCTGCTGGTGAGCACCCTGATGGAGCACCACAGCAACATCGTCCCCTGGCAGCTCCTCGCAAAGAGCAAGGGGGCGTCGCTAAAGTTCGTGGGCCTCCAACCTGACGGGACCCTCGACATGGGGAGTTTCGAAGACCTGCTCAAGGAATCTCCAAGGCTGGTCGCCGTGACTCACTGCTCGAACGTCCTCGGGACAATCAACGACGTCGCGGCCATCTGTTCGAAGGCGAAGAAGGCAGGGGCCGTCACCCTTGTGGACGGGGCCCAATCAGTTCCTCACATGCCGGTCGACATCGGCGGAGTGGGGGCCGATTTCTACGCATTCTCTGGCCACAAGATGCTCGGGCCCACGGGAATCGGGGCCCTGCTCGCCAGGAAGAGCACTCTGGAGGAGATGGAGCCCTTCCACGGAGGCGGCGAGATGATCAAGGAGGTGTTCCCAGACCACGCCACCTGGAACGAGGTGCCCTACAAGTTCGAGGCAGGGACGGTGAACATAGCGGACGCCATCGGACTGGGAGCCGCTGTGGACTACCTGAGTGCGATAGGAATGGACAAGGTCAGGAAACACGAGGTCCTGCTCCTGCAATACGCCCTCGAGACGCTTTCCAAGGTAAAGGGCTTCCACGCCTATGGGCCAGAGGACCTCAGGAAGCGGGGAGGGGTGATCTCCTTCAACATGGCAGACGTCCACCCCCACGATCTGGCCACCATCCTCGACGAGGAGGGAATCGCGATCCGTTCCGGCCATCACTGCGCCCAACTGCTCATGCGCTGGCTCGACGTCGCGGCCACCAGCAGGGCGAGCTTCCAGGTCTACAACTCCTACGATGACATCGACGCCTTGAAGGGTGGGCTGGAAAAGGCGGGGGCGATATTCAAGCTATGAGCAGCGCCGACATCTACAGGGAGATCATCCTCGACTACTACAGGAACCCGAGGAACTTCGGCAAGCTGGCGAAGTTCGACATCCAGTCCAGAGACACCAACCCCCTCTGCGGAGACGAGATCGAGATGCAGGTGAAGGTGGGGGAGGGACAGAAGATCGAGGAGATCAAGTTCACCGGCAAGGGGTGCGCCATAAGCCAGGCCTCCGCTTCGATGCTCACCGAGCTGGCCAAGGGGAAGGAGCTCGGCTGGGTGAAGGAGCTGTCGAAAGAGGACGTGTTCAAGATGCTCGGGAACCCCGACCTGGGCCCGTCGCGCGTGAAGTGCGCCCTTCTCGGCATGAAGGTCCTGAAGACCGGGGTCTATGGCTATCTCGGGGCTAACTACGAAGCCGCCGACGGAAGCGAAGGGTAGCTCTACCCCGGCAGGTGCAGAGGCGGGAGAAGCCCGAAGGCCACCAGCAGATAGTACGCAGGAACTATGACCACGGGAGCCATCAGGGCCCCCCAGAACACCACCTTCAGCGCTTGCCTGACCCCGGTTTCGAGCTGCGCCTGGCTCTTGGGGAGGTGCACCCTAATCCACTGCAGCGGGTTCCTCCAATGGTCTGCTAGTCTGAGCAACGGTTGCTGATTCATTCGGCCGATTATAACCATATCCGGGGCCGCGCCAGTTCCTCTACTTTGGAGACTGGGCCTTCCAGGCTTTGGCCCCCTCCCCCTGCTCCCTCGGCGCCTTGCCCCCCATGACGTGCCTCTTCAGCAGCTGAATCCCCAGCGCGGGGTCCACCCCCTTCGGGCATACGGCAGAGCAGGACCCGGCGAAGTGGCACCTCCAGATGCCGTGGGGGTTGTCCAGCGCCTCGAGCCTGACGTCCCCGCCTTCGTCTCTCACGTCCACGGTGTACCTGTAGGCCTGGGCCATGGCCTGAGGGCCAGGGAACTTCGAGTCCGTGGCAACGGTCGGGCAGGATGAAGTGCACAGGCCGCACTTTATGCAGTAGGTGAACTGCAGCACCCTCTCCAGCTCCTCGGGGCTCATCAGGAACTCGGCTGTCGGGTGCTCGACCTCCTGGGTGTCCGCCCTGACCAGGTGCGGCGTCATCTGCTTGTGTTTGGCGAAGAAGGAGTCCAGGTCGGTCACTAGGTCCTTGATGATGGCGAAGTTGTCCATAGGCTGGGCCAGCACCCTCTCCACCTTCAGCTCGTCCACCTGTGTATAGCACGCGAGCCTTGGCCTCCCGTTGATCTTCATCCCGCAGGAGCCGCACGAGGCCTGCCTGCACGAGAACCTGAGCCCTATCGAGTGGTCCAGGTAGTCCCTCGCGTAGAGCAGCGCGTCGAGCACGGTCATCCCCTCCCTCCGGGGGACAGCGTATTCGACTAGCCTCGGCTTCTCGTCCCTGAACGGGTCGAACCTCTGCACCACGAGCCTGACGTCGCTCAGCCCGCGACCCCTCCGAATATGGCGAGGATTATGGTCCTGGTGCCGTAGGCAACGGAGGCGACTATCGCAACCACTGTCCCTGCGTCGACCCACATGGTCCAGGGAGGCGACTGCCGTAGCTCGTGGAGGATTATCCTGACGCCGTTGAACCCATGCACGAGAACCACGACCAGAAGCGCCTCCAGGAAGATTGCGTAGAACCCGTTCTGGTATATCGAGAGCATGTTGTTGAACGAGATGGCGGTGGAGTACGGGTAGATTACCCCCTGCATGATCAGGTGCACGGACACCAGGGCCACAGCTGCGACAGCGGTGCCGTATTGGATCAGCATCAACCTAGATTCTTTCATCCCATCCCCTCGAAGAGCACCAGGAACGCCCAGAGGGCGGAAAGCGCTGCGACAACGATGGCAACAACGATGAGGTACCTCTGGCCGGAGCTGAGCGACTTCGCCCTGTACGGGTACTCGATGGCCGACGGCTTCTTGAAGATCAGGCCTAATTCAGTCAGGATGAGTCTGATCCCGTTGGTCCCGTGGAAGAAGAGGATCAGGGTGACCAGGATCAGTATGAGGTGCCCGAAGGAGTTCTCGAATATGCTCCCTATGAACTTCCAGCTCGAGGCGCTCGGGCCCGTCCCCGTGGGCCCTCCGACAAAGAAGCTCGTGTCCCCCAGGTGGCCCAGGACGTACAGGAGGATCGCGACCCCGCTGACTCTCTGGAACATGTATGCCCACCTCTCGGCGTTGTAGTGGTAGGGGTTCAGCCACCCCCGTATGCCCCGCCTGTTCTTCGCCTTCTCTTCTCCTAACGCCAAGCCGATCTCTCTGCGCCCCGCTTCCTGCCCTTCAGTAGTGCCTCTCCGCCGGCTGGTACTTCGTTATTGTTACAGGGGAGTAGTCGAGTCTCGGCCCATCGGGCCCCGCATAGGCCAGGGTGTGCTTCAGCCAGTTCTTGTCGTCCCTGCTGGGGAAGTCCCTCCGCGCATGGGCGCCGCGGGACTCGGTCCTCGCAAGCGCACCCGCTACCACGACCTCGGAGACGATCAGCATGCTTTCCACCTCGAGCACGTCGCTCAGGTTCGTGTTGTACACCCTGCTCTGGTCCTCGCAATGCATGAAGTCCTTGGTCCTCAGCTCTCTTATCCGGGACAGGGCCTCGCTCAGCCCCTTCCCGTCCCTGTAGACGAAGGCGTCCTTCGCCATTAGCCTCTGAAGCTCGTCTCTCACCTCGTAGGGGTTCGTCCCCCCTCTGCCGTGGAAGATGCCATCGAAGATCCGCTTCTCCTCGAGCATCACCTGCTCCCCCACAGGCGGCCTGCTCGGCTTGCCTTCGGCATACTTCGCGGCCTCCGCCCCCGTTATCTTCCCCCAGACTAGGCACTCCGCAGTCGAGTTGGCCCCGAGCCTGTTCGAACCATTGATACTGACGCAGGCTGCCTCCCCTGCCGACCAGAGCCCCTTCAGCCTCGTGGCCCCATTGATGTCCGTGTCGATGCCTCCCATCACGTAGTGGCAGACAGGCCTCACAGGGAGTGGCTTCTCGACCGGATCTATCCCCCGGAACTTGATCGCGATCTCCCGAATCTGCGACAGCCTGGACTTGATCTTCTCGGCGCCGATGGGCGAGAGGTCGAGGTGCAGGTAGTCCAGTCCCGTGGCCTCATCCCTGTATCCCCGCCCTTCCTCGATTTCGGTCATCATGGCCCTCGACACCACGTCTCTCGATGCCAGGTCGAGCTTGTTGGGCGCGTACTTCTTCATGAATCGCTCCCCGTCCTTGTTGACCAGGATCCCTCCCTCCCCCCTCACCGCCTCCGTGATCAGTATCCCCGAGGGGATGAGCCCTGAGGGATGGAACTGGATGAACTCCATGTCTTTCAGAGGTATCCCCGCCTTGTACGCCGTGGCCATTCCGTCCGGGGTGGAGCTGTAGGCGTAGGTGGCGAAGCTGTAGAGCCTCCCTGACCCCCCGGTTGCGATGATGCCCGCCTTCCCGAGGATTTGGGCGAAGTCCCCAGTCTTCATCTCGATGGCGGTGAACCCCCTGAACTCCCCCGCCTCGGCCAGCACCGATGTCACGAACCACTCCTGGTAGAACCTGATGTTGTCGTACTTGGTTGCGGTGTCGTACAGGGTCTGCATCTCGAAGAACCCGACCTTGTCCTCGGCGAAGGTCGCCCTGGGGTAGCTGTACCCCCCGAACCACCTCTGGGCGATCCTCCCGTCCTCCCGCCTCGACCAGGGCATCCCCCAGTGCTCGAGCTGGTAGATCTCGCTCGGCATCTCGTTGACGAACCGCTCCACTGCGTCCTGGTCGGCAAGGTAGTCCGAACCCTTCACTGTGTCGAAGATGTGGGACTCGATGGAGTCCCCGAGCTCGGGGTAGAGCACCGCTGCCGTCCCCCCCTCCGCGCTGACCGAGTGCGCCCTCATTGCCTGCACTTTGGTGATGACTGCTATGTCCGCCTTTCCGCCGCTGGCCCTCGATGCCTCGATCGCCGCCCTCAGCCCGGCGATGCCGGAGCCCACAATGACCACGTCGTGCTTTAGGCTCTCGACCAACGCTGCCTTCGCTAGGCGGGCCCTTGCCAACGATTCTTAGACTTTCCTGAGCAGGAGTCATCCCCATCGGGGTCCCGGCCTTCCGTTGGCCCGCCGGCCGACACTGCCCCAATTCCTTACAAATTAGGTGCTCGCCGTATAACCCCCGCACCTGCCCCCGTCCTCATGGTCGAGACCGTAGACCATGACGTCGTCATCGTCGGGAGCGGTCTCGCGGGACTGCGGGCAGCGGTAGAGATCCTTTCGAAGTCCCAGGGCTCGGTGAAGAGCCTCGCCGTCATTTCCAAGCTGGCGCTGATGCGCAGCCACTCCGTCTCCGCCGAGGGAGGGACTGCGGCTGTCCTCTATCCCGAGGAGGGGGACAGCCTGGAGCTGCACGCCTGGGACACGGTGAAGGGGAGCGACTTCCTCGCCGACCAGGACACTGTCTGGAGGTTCGTCAACCTGTGCCCCGAGGAGATCAGACAGATGGAGAGGTGGGGGACCCCCTGGTCGAGGAAGGAGGACGGTAGGATTGCGCAGCGCCCGTTCGGTGGCCACACCTTCAACCGGGCCACCTACGCCCAGGACAAGGTCGGGTTCTTCGAGATGAGGGCCCTTTACGACAAGCTGCAGGAGCACGACAACTGGTCCAGGTACGACGAAGCATTCGTGACCTCGCTCGTCATTGAGAACGGGGTCTTCAGGGGGTGCACGGCCATCCAATTGAAGACCGGTTCCCTCATCTTCTTCAGGGCCAAGGCCGGAATCATCGCCACCGGAGGCGCCGGCCAGCTCTGGAAGTTCACGGCGACCTCGGTGAGCACCACCGGTGACGGCATCGGCCTGGCCTACAGGGCGGGCCTCCCGATTGAAGACATGGAGTTCATGCAGTTCCACCCCACCGGGTTGGTCCCCTCCGGCGTCCTCATCACCGAGGGGGCGAGAGGAGAGGGGGGGTACCTGGTCAACTCGAAGGGGGAGCGGTTCATGCAGCGCTACGCCCCGTCCAAGATGGAGCTCGCGCCGAGGGACGTCGTATCCAGGTCGATGATGAAAGAAATCAACGAGGGGAGAGGCTTCAGGGACGAGGAGTCGGGCCTCTCCTACCTGCACCTCGATCTCCGCCACCTGGGGAAGGAGAAGATAGACTCCAAGCTCCCCTTCATCAAGGAACTCTCCATGAAGTTCATCGGGGTGGACCCGGCCGAGGAGCCGATTCGGATTAAGCCCACCGCCCACTACACCATGGGCGGTGTCAGGGTCGACATCAACGGAAGGGTCCTCGACGCCGACGCGCGGGTGGTCAGGGGGCTCTGGGCCGCCGGAGAGACATCCTGCGTCAGCATCCACGGCGCGAACAGGCTCGGGGCCAACTCGACTGCGGAGTGCCTGGTTTACGGCCGCATAGTGGGACAGGACGTTGTCAGCTACCTCTCTTCGCCGGAGGGGAGGGCGGCAGGGTACGGAGGCCCGTCAGCGGTTGGCGAAGAGGACAGGATATTCAAAGACCTGTTCAAGAACGAGACCTCGGACGCCGACGTCTACTCCGTCAAGGCGCGCCTCAGGGAGGTCATGGACAGCTCCGTCTACGTTTTCCGCGACGAGGCCGGCCTGACCGGGGCGATCCGCGAGATACGGGAACTCAGGAGGACCTTCCAGGGGGTGAAGGTCACAGACGGCGGCAGGGCCTTCAACTACAATCTGCAGGACGTTCTTGAGGTCGGCATCATGCTCGAGCTCGCCGAGGTGGTGGCCCTGGGCGCTCTCAACAGGAAGGAGTCCAGGGGCGGCCACGCCAGGAACGACTATCCCAACAGAGACGACGCCAACTGGCTGAAGCACACCCTCGCGGTGAGGGCCCCCGACGGGCCTTCGTTCAGCTACGCGCCGGTCAAGATAACCATGTGGAAGCCGGTGGAGAGGAAGTACTGAGGGGAGAGAATGGAGAAGGTGAATGTCGACGTCGTGAGGACCGGCGGCAAGCACGCCTGCTACGAGCTGAAGTACAGGAAGGGGATGACAGTCCTCGACGCCCTGATAGAAATCAGGGAGAAGCAGGACAGCACCCTCGCCTTCAGGCACAGCTGCAGGATGGGGATCTGCGGCTCCTGCGGGATGACGATCAACGGCCTTCCGGGGCTCGCGTGCCACACCCAGGTATCGGAGCTGAAGACAGACACCGTCCGTCTCGAGCCAATGCACAACATGGCCGTTGTGAGGGACCTGGTGGTAGACATCCTCCCATTCTTCGACCTCCACCGCTCGGTCAAGCCCTACCTGATGAGGAAGAACATCGCCGAGAGGGATAGCTCGGACAGGGAGTACAGGATGCTGCAAGAGGAGGTGGGCAAGTTCCTGCAGTTCGACTACTGCATCATCTGCGGTCTCTGCTACGCTGCCTGCCCGACGGCGGCCCTCGACCCCGCCTACACCGGGCCTCAGGCGATAACCCAGGCCTTCAGGTACATGGCCGACCCGCGGGACGAGGGGTGGAAGGAGAGGATCGAACTCCTGGACACATCCCACGGGGTCTGGAGGTGCCACGCGGCGGGCGCCTGCAGCTTCGTCTGCCCCAAGGACGTTGACCCAGCGAAAGCGATACAGATGGCCAGGGTCGAGGTGCTGAAGCGGCGGGTCCTCGGGAAGAAGGGGAAGGAGGGATCCCGGCTGATCACTGTCACTGCCCCGGCGGCTCCCAAGGAGGGGACCAAGCCGCCCCCCTTCGACTTTCCCCAGGGGGGTAGAGGCGGCGAATGACCGAGGCCAAGAGGTACAAGGCAGGGCTGATTTCAAGCCTCAACCCCCTGGGTTTCAACGTGGAGCGGTGGAGCTACGCGATCCACAGGGCGACAGGGGTCATCCTCGTCGGGTATCTGATGGCGCACATCTTCGAGACCCTTCAGCTGTCCGGCGGGGCTGGGGCCTGGGCCAACACCATGAACGCCCTCCACTCCCTCGGGCCCCTCGAGATGGTCGGCCTGTGGATAGTCGCCGGCTCGGCGCTCTACCACGGAGCCAACGGCATCAGGCTGATTCTGAACGAGGTGTTCGGGAAGCTCATGGGGAAGCCGATTCTCCCCGTCTACCCCTACTCCCCCACTTCACTGGGGAGGGACCAGAGGATCGCGGTCTGGACAGTCACGCTCGTGGTCCTCGCGCTTTGGATCTGGGCAGGCCTCTACCTGCTTGCCGGCCTGGGGGTCGTGTGAGGGGAAACCAGTGTCTGATCATCCGAACAGCCTGATGAAAGAGTCCTGGAGCATGCTGGCTACCTACGTGACCGCCATCGTCCTTGTCTTCGTCCTCACCTTCCACCTGCTCCTCGAGAGCCCGATCTCAGGGAAGACGCTTGACGACACCCTCACCTTCGGGGCCGCCACGAACAACCTTGTCTACTACCAGGTCGTCTTCGGGCTCCTCCTCCTCACGGCCGTGATACACGGTCTCAACGGCATCCGCGCCATCGCTGTGGAGTGGCTGCACCCGAAGAGGTTCCGCCTGCTCCTGAACCTCATCATAGTTATACTGATGGCCTTCTTCCTAGCTGTAGGCACGTATACCCTGGTAGTCGTGGGGTAGCCGGGTCCACCGAAGATTCGGACTCGCTGAAACGACTGTCCGACGGCCTGGGCCTCGTTTCATCATGGACACGTTTATAACCGCACCCACAATCGGCCGGGTTTACGAGAGGGGTAAAGTGCCTCACTACGGTTACAGTTTCGAGGGTTTCGACCCGACGGTACATGTCCGGGCTAGCGGTAGGGAGGTCAACATCTCCCCGAAGGCCGCCCGTGAGATAGCTGTTACAATCAAGGGAATGACGCTTTCGAAGGCCATTGACCTGCTGGAGAAGGTCGAGACCAAGAAGATGGCTATCGCCTTCAGGCGCCACAAGCTGAAGGTCGGCCACAGGAGCGAGCTCCAAGGCTTCCCGACAGGGTCCTACCCCGTCAAGGCGGCGAAGGCGTACCTCGGTGTTCTCCACAACCTGGAAGGAAACTCCGAGTTCAAGGGGCTGGATCCAGAGCGGGTCCGAATAATCCACGCGGCCGGCTACGCTGGGAGGACACAGAAGGACTACGTCCCCAGAGCTTACGGCAGGAGCTCGCCGAACTTCCACCAGATGGTTCACATCGAAGTCGTGGGCAAGGAAGTATAGGGCATGTCCGTCCAGCAGCGAACCACGGTCAAGTCGATTCTGAACACCAGCCGGTCCTACGCCGAGCTGGACGAGTTCTTCGAGAAGGAGCTGAAGGACGCGGGATACGGGGGACTCGAGGTGCAGAAGTCCCCGGTGGGGACGACCCTGAAGGTCTACGTGGCGCGCCCCGGCCTGGCCATCGGAAGGCGAGGGACTGGGATAAAGGACCTGACGGACAAGGTTGCTGCCCGCTTCGGCTTCCCCAACCCCCAGATCGCGGTCACAGAAGTGGAGAACCCGGAGCTCAACTCGAGGATAATGGCAGCCCGCATAGCCCAGATTGTCTCGCGCGGCACCGCCTTCAGGAGGGCGGCCCAGTGGTCGGTCAACAACATAATGAACGCGGGAGCAGCCGGCGTGGAGATTTCCGTCGCAGGGAAGCTCCGCAGCGACAGATCGCACGGGGAGAAGTACAGGGCGGGCATAGTCCCCAAGAGCGGGGACACAGCTGAGAGGTCGGTCAGCGAGGCCACCACCGATGTGCTGCTGAAGCTCGGCCTCTACGGAATCAAGGTGAAAATAGCGCTCAAAGACGCCCTTCCGCCGGACTTCACGCTCAAGGAGGACGTGAAAGAGGAGAAGAAAGAGGATGCCACAGCTCAAAGCCAAGGAGATCAGGAAGCAGGAACCTGACAAGCTCCGGCAGACGCTCTTTGACCTGCGGGCAGAGCTGTCGAAGATCAGCGGGAGCGCCGAACGAGGGGTAGTCAAGAAGGACGTCGGGAACATCAGGAGGCTCCGGAAGGACATCGCCAGGGTCATCACCATCATGCACGAGAAGGGGGTTGTGGAGTGAACGTGATAGGCGAGACTCTGACAGTGCTCACTTCGGCCGACCCTACGAAGGCGGGGATAACGGGCCGCGTGCTTCTCGAGACCCTCAACACGCTGGTGATCGACTCCGGGGGCCGCACCCTGCGGGTCGAGAAGGCGGGGTCCGCGTTCATGCTCGTCGAATCCGGGAAGGTCCTGACAGGGTCTGACATCGCCGGAAGGCTGCAGGACAGATGGGGGAGGCGTGCGGCATGACAGCGGCAGGGCTCGAGATAGCGGCGCCGAAGAAGAAGTGCCAGGACGAGCGCTGCCCGTTCCACGGCAGCGTCAAGGTGAGGGGGAGGCTTCTTTCGGGGAGGGCCGTGTCCACGGCCGGCAAGAGTTTCGTCGTGGTAGAGATGGAGTACCTCCACATGGTCCCCAAGTTCAACAGGGGGGAGAGGCGGAGGAGCAGGGTGAGCGCCCACATACCGCCGTGCATTGAAGTCAGGGACGGCGACGCCGTAACCGTCGGAGAGTGCAGGCCCCTGTCGAAGACGATATCCTTCGTCGTGGTGGAGTCCAAGAGGGGAACGTAATGTCCACCAAGTCTCGTGCGGTTTCGGCCAAAGGGGTCGAGGAGTTCAAGAACTACATCACCAGGGCGATACCTCTCTATGCCGTCATCACCTGCGCCGACAACACCGGGGCCAAGACCCTGAGGGTGGTCCAGGTGACGAAGGCCAAGGGGAGGCTCAGCCGAGTCCCTGCGGCGTCGGTGGGGGATTCGATAGTCTGCGTCGTGAAGAAGGGCCCGCCTGAGCTGAAGAAGTCGGTCTTCGGAGCCGTCATCGTCAGGCAGAAGTACCCTGTAAGGAGGGTGAGCGGTCAGAGGATTGTGTTCGAGGACAACGCAGCTGTCATCATCACCCCTGAGGGGGACCTCAAGGGGACGGACATCAAGGGCCCCGTAGCCAGCGAAGCCGCAGAAAAGTGGCCCAGGATAGCCAACCTGGCTTCCATAATTGTATAGGTGATCTGATGAAGTTCGGCTCTCAGCTGTCGACTGAACTAAGGGAGAAGTACAGGAAGCGGAGCGCAAGGCCCCGCGTAGGGGACTCGGTGAAGATCGCGAGGGGGGAGTTCAAGGACATCGAAGGGAAGGTCACCAAGGTCGACCCGAGGTCCGGGGCGGTCAACGTGGACGGCGTCACCAGGGAGAAGCTGAAGGGGGGGAACGCGCCGGTCCCCATCCCGTCTTCCAACCTGATCATCACGTCCCTCGTCCTCGACGACAAGCAGCGGAAGAAGAAGTTGGAGGGGGGCGCATAGATGGGTAAGAAGGGTGGAAGGAACAAGATGAAGCGTCTGGCTGCGCCTCGCAGCTGGGACATCTCGAGGAAGTCCAACAGGTTCATCTTCAAGCCGCTCCCTGGCCCCCACCCGATTTCAGCGGCCTACCCGCTTGGCGTAGTGGTCAGGGACCTCGCTTCGATGGCTAACCTGTCGAGGGAACTGAAGTTCATGCTGAAGACAGGCAAGGTGAAGGTCGACGGAACCGAACGGCGCACCCCGCGCTTCCCGGTCGGGTTGTTCAACGTGGTGAGCGTCCCTCTCGAGGGGGTCGACTACAGGCTCGTGCCATCCTCGAAGGGGCTTGCGCTCGCGAAGGTCAGCGCCGAAGAGGCGAAGACCAAGCTCTGCAGCATCCATAGCAAGACCAAGGTGAAGGGCGGGCACATCCAGTACGGCCTGCACGACGGGAGGTCGATGGTGGACGACGGGCTGAAGCTCTCCCCTGGAGACGCGGTCCTCATCGAGGTGCCTTCCCAGAAGGTCCTGGGCCAGGCTAAGCTCGCCAAGGGCTCCCTCGGCTTGATCCTCACAGGGGACAGGGCGGGGCAGCTGGGGAAGATCGCAGAGGTGAAGGAGGGGACGATTTCGCGCGAAAGGATGGTCAAGATAGCGCTCCCGAGCGGCCAGGCCGAGCTTCCTTCGAGGCTCGTCTTCCCGGTGGGGGCGGACTCGCCAATGATCACCGTGGGAGTGGGCGCCCGATGAGCCAGGCTGCAGTCCAGGAGAACCCGATGAGGAAGATACGGGTGGGCAAGGTCGTGGTGAACATCGGCCTCGGCAAATCCGGCGAAGCCATCGAAAGGGGGAAGAAGGTCCTCGAGCAGGTGACGGGCCAGACCCCGACCCAGACCAGGGCGAAGAACTCGGTCAGGGACTTCGGCATCCATAAGGGGGAGCCGATAGGGGTCGTAGTCACAGTCAGAGGAGACGAGACGACGGCGCTGATCCAGAAGCTCCTGACGGCGAAGGAGAACAAGCTTGCCGAATCGAGCTTCGACTCGAGGGGGTCTGTGTCCTTCGGTATCAAGGAGCACATCGAAATCCCTGGCATCCGCTACGACCCGGCCATAGGCATCCTCGGCATGAACGTCTCCATCCTCTTGGAGAGGCCCGGGTTCGCTGTCGCGCGGCGCAACCGCAGGACATCGCGCGTGGGCAAGGGGCACCTCGTGTCGAGGGACGAGGCGATCCAGTACTTCAGGGACAACTTCGGGGTGACAGTCCAATGAAAGAGAGGCATCCAAAGGAAAGAAAGTACGGCAAGTCCACGCACTACTGCAAGCGGTGTGGCCAGTACGGCGCGGTCATCAGGTCCTACGACCTCGTCCTATGCAGGCAGTGCTTCAGAGAAGTCGCTGCGAAGCTCGGCTTCAGGAAATACGACTAGGGAGACATCGAGTTGCCAGCCACCAACATTCTAGCGAACCTGTTCGCCAGCCTCCAGAACGCCGAGATGAGGAACAAGAAGGAGTGCGTGGTGATACCGGCCTCGGGGCTGGCCAGCGAGGTGCTGCGGGTCCTCCAGAAGCGCAGATACATCGGCGAGTTCGAGTTCATCGATGATGGGGTCGGCGGGAAGCTCCGGGTCCAGCTCCTCGGGAGGATAAACAAGTGCGGCGTGATTTCGCCCAGGTTCCCGGTCAGGTCCCTCAAGCTCGTGGACTGGGAGCACAGGTATCTCCCCGCAGTCGGGGTGGGTACCCTGATCGTCTCCACCCCCCAGGGGGTCATGTCCCACGTCGAAGCCCAGGAGAAGAAGATAGGCGGGAGGCTAATCGGGTATGTCTACTAGGACGGTCCAGCAGACCGCGGTCGACCTCCCCGAGGGGGTCACAGCGACGCTGCAGGGGAGGACCCTTACTGTCAAGGGGAAGCTCGGCCAGTCCAAGAAGCACTTCGACAAGATCAACGTCAACATTGCCGTCGAAGGGAACAGGGTGCTGTTCACCCCGTTCTCGGCCAAGAAGAAGGACAACGTCATAATCAACACGGTGTCCAGCATCGTGAACAACATGGCCACAGGGGTGACCAAGGGGTTCACCTACAAGTTGAAGGTCGTCTACGCCCACTTTCCAATCACCATCAAGACGAAGGGGGACGAGGTCATGGTGGAGAACTTCGTCGGGGAGAGGTCCCCGCGGGTGTCGAAGATAGTAGGGGACTGCAAGGTCAGCGTCGAAGGGGACGACATCATAGTGAAAGGGGTCTCCCTGGAGGACGTGGGCCAGACTGCAGCCAACGTCGAGCTGGCCACGAAGATAAAGCGGAAGGACCAGCGGATCTTCCTCGACGGCGTGTACATATACCATAAGGAGCAGGGCGCGTAAAATCATGGCCAAGGCGAAACCCTCCGAGGAGAACAGGCTGAAGGCACTGGTGGCCAAGAGGAAGGAGCTCTCAGAGAACCGCCCCGCCTTCGTGAGGCAGGAGAGCTGGCGCTACGTCAGGATACACCCAGAGTGGAGAAAGCCAAAGGGGGTCGACAGCAAGATCAGGCGCCAGGACAAGGGCTGGCCAGCGCTGGTGCGGGTGGGCTATCGAGGCCCGGCTGAGTCGCGGGGCCTTCACCCGAGCGGACACTATGAGCTCATGGTCTACAAGGCATCGGACCTAGACGCGGCGGTCCCGGGCAGGGACGTGGCCAGGATAGGCGGGACTGTGGGGGCGAAGAAGCGGGCGACCATACTCGAAAGGGCCACAGAGCTCGGCATAAGGGTCGTGAATCCGACAGGGTTGAGGATAATTGAATCTAAAGAGTAAGCGAAGGATGGCAGCCTCGGTCCTCGGCGTCGGGGCCGACAGGGTGATCTTCAACGACGAGTACTCCGACCTCATCCAGGACGCCATCACCCGCAGCACCATAAGAGGGCTCGTGGGCTTCGGCGCCATAACAGTCGCCCCCAAGAAGGGAATCTCCAGAGGAAGGTTCAGGGCCAAGTCGAAGAAGCTGAAGAGAGGCAGGGGTGCCGGCTCCACCGAGGGGACGGCCTACGCCCGCAACCCGAGGAAGGACGCCTGGATCTCCAAGGTCCGAGCACTCAGGTGGAGGCTCAAGGTGGCCAAGGAGAGGAAGGAGATCACCCCAGAGGCCTACAGGAGGCTCTACAAGCAGGTGAAGGGAGGGCAGGTCAGGGGGGTCAAGCACCTCCTCGACCTGATGAAGGAGGCGAAGCGCTGATGCCGGGCCACGTACCTCTGCTCAGGCGCAGGCGCGAGGGGGTCACTGACTACAGGTCAAGGAAGAGGGCCATAACCTCGCAGAAGCCCCTGCTGGTGATTAGGATATCCAACAAGAACGTCTCCTCCCAGTTCGTGAAGCCGACGGTCAAGGGAGACGTCGTGCTGTCCTCTGCCCACTCCAAGGAGCTGGCGAAGCTGGGATGGCACGGCTCTTCGAAGTCGACCCCGGCGTGCTATCTCCTGGGCCTCCTCGCCGGCAAGAAGGCGGTCGCGGCAGGGGTGAAGGAGGCTGTCGCGTACAACGGCCTGATCCCGTTCATCAGAGGGTCCAGAGCCGCCGCCGTCCTCAAGGGCGTCGTCGACTCGGGCGTCTCCGTGCCAGTGGGCGAAGAGGCGTTTCCGACCCCCGAGCGGCTCTCAGGCAAGTCCATCGCCGAGTACGCAGCTGCGCTCTCCAAGGAGGACAAGGAGGCGTACTCCAGGGAGTTCTCTGCGATGCTGAAGTCAGGGTTCAAGCCAGAAGACTATGAGGCAGAATTCGAAAAGGCCAAGGCGGCCATCACGGGGGCGGCCAAGTGATGTCGTCCTACGGCAGGCGCGACCGCCAGGAGGAAGAGCAGGTCTGGGTCCCCCGGACGAAGCTGGGCGTGCTGGTAAACGAGGGGAAGATCACTTCCCTGGACGAGATATTCAGGAGCGGCCAGAGGGTCCGCGAAGCTGAGATAGTCAAGAAGCTCCTCCCCGACCTGAGGAACGAAGTCGTCGGCGTGAGCGTGGTCCAGAAGCAGACCGACGCGGGCGAACTGACCAGGTTCCTGGCCGTCGTCGCCGTCGGGAACGGCGCAGGGTGGTTCGGCGTCGGCAAAGGAAAGGCGATGCAGACGAGGGAGGCCATCGAGAAGGCGACCACAGCGGCTCTCCTCAACATCATACCGGTCAAGCTGGGGTGCGGCTCCTGGGAGTGCAGGGATGGGAGGCCCCACTCCGTCCCCTACAAGATCAGGGGGAAGGCGGGAAGCGTCACGGTCGAGATCATCCCCGCCCCACGCGCCCTCGGCCTGGTGGCAGGCCCGGCCCTCAAGAACCTCCTTCAGCTCGCAGGGGTGAAGGACGCCTGGGTCAGGACCTTCGGCTCGACCAACACCATGTCGTCCCTAGCCAACGCGGTCTACGACGCCTTCAGGATGTCTCACGGGCTCAACGTATAGGTGGTCAAAAATGGGACTAATCCTCGTTGTCAACTTGCACGGCTCCATCAACAGCTCTACCCCGGTGAGGAAGGCTCTCAACGAGCTCTGGATTGCGAAGAAGTTCTCCGCCTCCATCGTCACAGACGACGCACAGACAGTGGGCATGCTCAAGCTCTGCAAGGACTTCGTCGCCTGGTGCCCCGTCGAAGCCGGACTCTTGGGGAACCTGCTCGAAAAGAGGGGAATGGTCAGCGCAGCGAAGCCTCTTGATCAGGCCGCCCTGAAGGAGCTTGGGTTCAAGAACCACGAAGAAGTCGCGGCCAAGATGATGAAGGACGGGCTGAGGCTGTCCGCAGTACACGGGGTCCTGCCCTACTTCCGGCTCGCTCCCCCCAGGGGCGGCTTCGTGCGCTCCCTCCGCAGGCAGTACACGGAGAAGGGGCTACTGGGGAACAACCCGAAGCTTGAAGAAATCGTGAAGAGGATGATCTGAGAGTGCCAACAAGAGTCCGCAAGGGGAGAAGGTACAGGGGGATGAGGACACACGGCTACGGCCAGATAGGCCAGCACAGGCACTCAGGGAAGCAGGGGGGCCACGGCAACGCCGGCCTCCACAAGCACAAATGGAGTTGGATGGTCATCAACGACCCGGACCACTTCGGCAGGGACCCCTTCAGGCCCCCGGGGTACATCAGGCCGGAGCGATGGATGAACGTGGGTCAGCTGGACGCAATCGCAGAAGGCGCGAGGGCCATCGATCTGACGTCTCTAGGTGTCGACAAGCTCCTCGGATCAGGGGAGGTAGGCGGTGCCTACGAAATCAAGGTG
>Ga0187771_10000815_pt1 | contig 19845 bp, 16 predicted proteins | sample 0116_SJ02_MP15_1_FD_133139 | JGI IMG/M metagenome (GOLD analysis project Ga0187771, IMG submission 133139) | Tropical peat soil microbial communities from peatlands in Department of Meta, Colombia - 0116_SJ02_MP15_10_MG | ecosystem: Environmental > Terrestrial > Soil > Wetlands > Peat | place...
CTTTTAAGGCGGGTGTCCTGGGTTCAAATCCCAGCCGGCTCACCAGTATGAATAGAGTTATGAGTTAAGAGCGTTTAGCCATGCATTGGTGTGTCATCGCTCTCATCTTGAACTCAGAAAGAATAGGTTATACCCGTCCCCATCGTCTAGCCCGGCCCAGGACACCGCCCTTTCACGGCGATAACGGGGGTTCGAATCCCCCTGGGGACGCCAACTGAAGCATTTAAACCAATGAGTTACGTCATGTTCGTAACTCATTTTCTTTTGGTATAATAGTGGCGATAATACGAGTTCGAATAACACTGGGGACACCAATCATTTCATCGAGGTATGGCACTCACTGCGAATCTTGTTTCAATAACGATCGTAGACTTGTAGTAGTTTTTTTCATCCTCGATTTTATCAATCCTTAATTTTGTCAGAACATCCTCCTTCCAAATGTTCTAGCCCTATGTGCCATTAACGCAAAAGTCGTTATGGCATCATAGAGACCTGATAATCACGCATCGCATATCAACCATTCTTTCGGAAGAGATGGAGTCGCTGTGATGACACTTGTACTTTTATACCACTTCACCGCAAGAGATAAATACGGCTGTCGTGAGTGGAGAGGTTTTGATTGGACAACAATGGACAGCCTCTATGGAAAGGGATATAAAAAACCCAGAGGAAAGGCAACTTCCATAGCACTCACGGAGGATGGCGCAAAACTTTCGGCCCAATTATTTAAAGAATACTTCGTGGTTTCTACCAGTTAGTTCCTGAGATCGGCGAATAGAGTTTGGAAGAGGAAGAGGGGCAGTTCCAGATGATCGTGCATCTTTCCTTCCGAAGTATATGAATCGCCATTTCTTAAAATGTTCACCAACTCATTATAGTACACGAGGTTACTTCTTGATGAAAATACAGACTACAGCTCCCGTGAACAGGGTTCTCCAAGAGCTACCTTGGAAGTTGAGTGTGTAGTGTTTCTTATACGTTAATCGAACGGCCATCTCAGGTAATCGGCTATCCTGCCCTTCGGGCTCACCATTTAGGTGCCCTCCTAACTGATGCTGGTGGCATGCTGGTATTAATTCTGGTAATTTCGCTAGCGCCTTCTGTGTAGGAGCCACGTAGTGCTAATGGAAGTATCTCATTTTGTTGCATCGACTTGTTGCACTCCCTGCAAGTCAGTAGTATCAAGGTCCATAATTTCAGTTGCAATAGAGGCATTGAGCGGGTCGCCTACGTTAACGACTGAAGCTGCCGTTTCGGCACCATCGCATGCGGATTCACGCATACTTGTTTTAAAGTTTTTACATTCAAACGAATCGTATGCCAACATCGTATGATAATCGTCAAGAATTTGGGATGTATAGCCGGCTAATAGACAGCAAGTTTCACTTGTTGCAAGTGGGCTATTCTCGAGATTACTATACACTGAATGCTTTAAACGATCCCATATAGAACATCCCTGCTTAAAGTACAATAGTGCTTCATCGAAATGTGCGGCCTGATTATAGGCATTGCCGATATCATAACAACGTCCGGGATCACCTCCTGTACATAATGGGTCTAATGTGCTTCCGGGATGATTTCATGACTTGCATACCCCATGAGAACCAAACATAATAGAACACCGCCTTGCCAAATTTTCCACATAGTCGTGCATCCTTTTGAAGATTAACATTTTTTGATCGCATCACCTTAATCGATATATGGCTAATACTTCCAGAGGTTGTCTAGATCATTAATACTTAATTATTAAATAAATTATTGCTAAATGTCAAAAAAAGTGTATAATTTTTATAGTTAGAAACGTTTTTTTTGGTTAAACTTTTTTGGAATAAATGACTAATATTCTTGCATTTATAACGTATCTGTTTGAGTTGCTATATAATTTGTGGCTTCACCGATGAGGATACTGATGCGTTATACATAGCGAAAAAGAGCAAACGGTATCCCTCAACAATGATTACAGTGTATTGAGAAAGCTTGCTTATTTAAATAAAGCGAAAATATTGAATTGCTTAGAGGCATCGGGGTGCAATCGGCTGGAGGCGCTAATAGGGTTATTAAGGGTAAACATAGCATCAGGATCAATGATCAATTTCGGACAACATGCCAATTCAGCGACAGCAATGAATAAAAAAAACTGGATCTTCTCCTGGATACGATCCTGGTTGAAGAATATCCTTAACTACTCTGAAGACCGTTGATGATGCAGGTCACGGTATCGTAGTTTCGAAGTTCCGATTGAGCGACACTGCGAAAGTTTTTTCTGAGCATGATGTGGTGACAGGTATCAAATAAACGTCAGATCTGATTCTTTGTTTCCCCTGTACTGGCTACGATAAGAGTTATGGCTCATGCATTTGAAGTTGGAGTTTCAAGATCGGTAGTAATAATCAGTTCATTGCCCTCGATTATTGCTGTTAATACCATTTGAACCTCCGATGCTGGGATAAAAGAATTATCAGCGATGAACTACTTCGTGAAGCCATTGCGGATTTTATAAGAAACAAGGGGATGAAAAAGAGATAATAGGAAAGATTATTTCTTTGCTTATGAATTCCAAATATATAATTTTATGCTATCATAACAAGCATACATGTCAAGTTTGTATCAATAATGAAGAAACTAACATACTTTAAGAAATTCATGCGTTAGATAGAGACGTATATTGTCTGTTTGTGAATAAAGGATGTTTTGATAGGATAATTTGTGAAGCCGATTTATTGAAGAGGAATAAGCCATGAACTGCTGGGAGTTTAAGAAGTGCGATTATAAAGACACTTGTCCAGTATATCCTTTAAATGGAAGAAAGTGCGCCATAGTATTGGGTACGCTGTGCAATGGCGAAGTCCAAGATAGTTATAGTGATAAACTTGAGCGCTGTTTTAAATGTGATTATTTTAGAAGTGGTTTTCATGTCAGAACTATTGATTAAGATCTGGAGAGGATGCCGGACAGGCACTTGCCTCGGAAATTATTGTAATGCTGTAAATTAATTTACTCCTTGTAATCACAGCCATAGGAATGATTTGAGTATCCAAAAAGCCCGTTCTCTTCCGCCTGCTATTTTACCTAATATGGTTGAATAGTGTGACACTCCTCATACCGAAAGGGAGGAGAAACGGGAAACACAAACCATACCTACCTGGGATATAGGAGATGTCTACTCGACAAATAATTGTATATCCCAATCTGAAGATTGAACCGATAGTCAATGATACTGACTGTAGTAAGCTGTAATTATTATGCTTCCAGTGAAGCATAGCCAGCCACCGAATTGCCTCAGTATCGTTGATATCGCCGTGCATCGCGCATAACAGTTCAGTCCTTTATTGATAAAATACATACACCCGGCTGCTTCTCCTCTCCCTCTCTATGCTTTGCTAATAAACCCCATCTATAGAAAACGCTTATCCATCTTCTGTTCGTTAGCATCCAGGACTTTATTGCATTTCGGAATCGTTGGGCCGTAAAGTTTCTGCTTGCATAATATATAAAAACTTATATAATAAAAAAGCGAGATTAGGAAACCTCTGAACTTTATAGGCTCAAGCCTCGATGATCTATGAAATTTTCCGTACGAAACTCGTAAAGTGGCGGGCTTTGAATTATATTCTGTTCAATGCGGACTTGAGCCGAACGATTGGAAGCCTATGCCCAGTATAGGAAGCGGAGTCAGGGATATCCGCATTGACGTTCTGCGAGAATGGCGCATCATGTCTGTGGCGAAGTTCGAAGAGGCGGTGTATGTGCTCCCTTCTTTTCAAAAAAAGACACAAAAAAACGAATTAACACGATATTGATTTAGCTCGCGAGCGATTCAAGCTAATTGGAGGGTAGTACTATGAAGGAACCTATTGTCAATTCTTCGGGCAACGTCTTTCTCGATCGGGGTTTTTCTCCTGAGGAATCCGCAATTTTTAAGATGCGTTCCGAGATCATGGATGATCTCAGGAAGTTCATTAAAAACAAAAAGCTGACGCAAGCAAAAGCAGCTAAAATTCTAGGCGTCAGTCAGTCCCGTATTTCCGATCTAACGAGAGGCAAATGGGAAAAGTTCAGTTTGGAGATGCTCATTGCTCTCGCAACGAAAGCTGGCATGCGCATCAGGCTTAAAAGGGCCGCATAACGACACACTCTAACCGGTTCCGAGAGGGTCAGGCAAAGAAAACGACATAAGGATAGTGCCGGATTCTTTATTTTAGTTTGAACTTAATCAACGGATCGTCCCTGTCGACGGACAGAAAGAGTGACTTGGGGCATATAGCAGCTGTTTTAGACGTCGTAGAATTCTGCTCTCTGCACAGAGAGAAATGGAATAGACAGAATAGAAAGAATAGACAGAATTGCTTATTTTATGTATAATTTTAAAACATTAGCTCAAAACCGTTGCCAATCGCCTAGTTACCTTATTTTGCTGAAAATGCCTTAAGCGCACTTTCACGGCGATAAAGGGGGTTCTAATCCCCCCGGGGACGCCAAAAAAAACAGAGGCTTACGACTTTTCGTCGTGAGCCTTTTCCATTGACTGTAGAAGAATTGTAGCAGTCCCCGTCCCGTAAATCCTGTCAACCGTGCTCTGATTTGCTGGAAGAAGATGCCGATACCGCTGGATTATCCACGAAGTTAGAAAATAGTAAGCCGAATTTTTTTTCGACTGCTCGGCACCTAAACTAGTAACCATTGATTATTTAAGCGTAAGTTCCGATGGGCAACCAGGAAATGTGTTATTGAATTCAGACTTACCCATGATTATGGAGAACTCCCTGAATGTGAGATTGATGATTTCTCGTAGACGATACCCATCTAAGATCCTAGCAGCCGATACGCTGAGACACATTGTGTCTAATGCTAATCGACTTTTCATATTTGGTTTTTTATGATCGGTATTATTATAAAATCGATTGATAAAATCATTTTTTTAATGATTCTGATGATGTGGGCGCAGACAACTTCTGCGTCAATAACGAATGCATACTTGGGAGAAATCGATGTGCATGTGGAAGGGGCTACGAGGACCAAAGACAGAACTGTCGAGTCTCTCGTCGAAAAGTGCTTAGAAAAAGAAAATTATCAAAGTTGGGAGTCCATCGACCGTACGGTGCTGGGGCAGTGTCTCAGCAATTCACAGCTCTTCGCAAGTGTCGACGTGCGCGTCGATAAGCCCGACATCCATGTCACCGTTGAGGATCGCTGGACCATCGTTCCCGGGCTCTTTGCTTACTCCATCAATCGAAAAAGGTCTATCGGCGCCGCAGTCATTGATTCAAATTTTCTCGGTTACGGTAAAACAGTGGGAGTTGTCGGCGCGGTGTCGACTGACGGGAATTCCTATTCCCTGTTTTACCTTGATCCTTCCATAAATTTCAGCAACTTCACAGTCCGGACGGCATTCAACCAGTCATCTACTGAGCTTGATCAGTATCAGGAAAACAATATCATATACGCCTACCTGAAAAGAGAACTCTTAGTTAGCATTTCTCCCGGATATAGGATCACTCCCACCCTAGGGCTATCGGTCTTGTTCAATTACATGGATCGACGATACGAACAAGTAAGTCCTTACACTACGGTGCCTGATAATTACTGGTCATACAGCACGGGTGCTCGTCTGTTCTACTCGAATGCTGATTACAAGCTCTATTACAATGATGGGGTTTCTGCACAGCTCGCGTGGCTTCGGCAAATTCATCGATCCGATGAGAGCGCCAACGTCTCGCAGACGACTGTCGGTTTCGAGTGGGATAAATTGCTGTTCAATCAGCATGCACTTCAGCTCGCCCTGAATTCAGCGAACCTGACCGACAACGGCAATGCTGGAGATGTTTTGATGTTTGGCAATGCAAAAGGCTACCGCGGGATTGAACCAAACGGTCTCTGGACGAGAAATATAGCCGCCGTGTCAGCGGATTACCAGATACCGGTAAAAAAAATGCCAGATGGCATTTTTACGGTAGCTCCCTATGTGGATTACGGCATCTATAAGCCCGTCAGTCCTGCCTCCGGCAACAACTATACTGCATATGGTGTGGGAGGCTATCTTTTTGTAAATGCCATCAGCTTGCCGGGAGTAGTCGGTCTAATCATTGGTCGGAACGAAGAGTTTATGGGCAACTTCATCGAGTTTCAGCTCGGATATGGATATTGACCAATGGGAAGCTGTTCGCATCTTGGTCCTCTTGGTCTTATAAGACCCACCACATTCCCTTCTTTCTTTGCGTAGGGCTAACGAAACTGATTGATTGTATGCGTTTCTAGGAATGACAACTTCCAGAGTGGAGGAAGGATTTCTCAGTGCCATGCACAAAGGAAAATCCTCACCTCAGTGAAATCAGGAAGTTCGCTATGAGCATCTACCATCACGTGGCTTTCCATGAGCAGAAACGGTAAGGCATTAAAACTGTAGCGTTCATATCCTAGACAGGAGCGGCAGATAGGGTAAATCCGCTGGGGCAGTGCATGGCTATATAAAAAAAATGGTAGAGTTTATGCCAAGAGCGTGAACATCTGTTTGATTATTCCACAATTTTCTTCTTTTATCACGCCTCGCCAGGATGTTTTTTTAGATCCGTGCCCATTGCGTTGACCGTGTCCTCGTCAGAACCAGCAGCCCTATCCTGTCAGGTAGACTTTTTATGTCGAGAGGGGATAAGAGGCTGATGTCCTATTCGTTACAGCGCTCCTCGATCGGATGTAGTACCTTGATATTTCTAACATAACTCTCTATAATGGCCACTACTTGTCCAGGTGGTACGACATCTCGAAGACTGGTATGCTGGTCATTCCTGAGGAGCCATGACGAATATCGCCGGAGACGGTTTAAAAAAAATCAGGATCGTCTTGCTTGAATCAGTTTCATCCTTCCAGAAGAACAACGATCTGTCCGCAGCATCGTCTCTCGCCTTTTCCGCGACACTGGCGCTCATCCCGTCGCTCTTTCTGCTCACCTTTGTGCTCGGCGCTATAATCGGGTCATCCAGCCGGGCTTTCTTAAGGACACAGGATATGCTCACCCAGGTGATACCGGCGTACAGCCAGGACATCCTGCGCGAAGTGCAATTCATCTCTTCCCACATGGGTGCCATCAGCATCCTGAACGGACTCGTGCTGTTCTGGAGTGTCACACCACTGATAGCTGACTTGCGCATATCGCTGGGGACAATTTTCCGGAAGAAACCGACAAGGCCCTTTCTCTTGGAAAAGCTCTTCGACGTTGTGATAAGCATCGTTTTTCTCTTGGGCTTGTCCGCCATTGTAGTAACGGGCATTCTTTACACGCTGATTGAGCGCAGGAATCATTTGCACCTGACTTGGACCTATTTGGAAAGCGTTGGCCCTTTTCTCTTTGTTACCATAGCCGTCTTTACGCTCTATGCTCTATTTTCGCAGCGCGTACGACCGCTCCACCTTCTGATCGGCGCTCTGAGCACATCGGTCCTCTGGTTTGCGATGCGGCCCGCATTCCACCTTTTTCTCCTGTATAATCCCGGATACGGTTTTGCCTTCGGTTCGTTCAAGTCTCTCTTCATCGTCATTATCTGGATTTATTTCTCCCTGCTCGCACTTCTTTTTGGCGCTGAAATCGCTGCGAGCCTGGGACGCGACGAGACCGTGTATCTAAAAAAACTTATGGAAGGGAAGAGGAACGTTCCATCGGGCGTGATCGGTAAATACGTCGTGACCTATGATCAGGGGAGAACGATCTTTGCCGAGGGAGACCCGGGAAACGAGATGTACTCCGTGCTGAAAGGCACGGTGGCGATTATGAAAGGCGAGCAGGAGATTGCCGTCATCACAGCGGGAAGATGTTTCGGCGGCATGTCGTTCTTTCTGTCGACGTCGCGCGTGGCACGGGCAGTAGCGCTTCAAGACGTCGAACTGGTAACCATCAACAATGAGAACATCAACAAGTTGATGAACGAATTTCCTGAATTCGTCGTGGAGATACTGCGCGAAATGGCCGAGCGGCTGCGGGAGACAAATAGAGTGATTGATTGAGGCAGGGGAACTCTGGCGATCAGATTGTGGGTTTGGGAATATCATAAGGACGATGAAGAAGACTGCCTAGCGTCGGCTGTTGAACTGAAAAAATCAGTATGAGAGAAGCAATTTTATTCTTTGGGAGGGGCTATGACGTTTTCCTTCGATGCAAAAGACTTCGAGTCGGCAAAAAAAACATTCCATATCACGGTCCCCGAGCAATTCAACTTCGGCTTTGACGTGATTGACAAAAATGCAGAAGATGGAAAAAAGAGGGCACTCGTCTTGACGGGGCCGGCGGGAAAAGATCAGAAAGAATTTACGTTCCAGGACATCTCGCGACTGTCAAACCAGGCTGCGAACGTTCTCAAAAACATGGGCGTCAAGAAAGGCGACCGGGTGTTTATCATGCTCGGCCGTGTTCCGGAGTGGTACTTTATTCTCGTGGCCTGTCACAAGCTCGGCGCGGTCATCATGCCTGCGCCGGTCATCTTGCTGTCTTCAGATATCGAGTACAGGGTCACGAAGGGCCAAGCAAGCGCTGTGATCACGAACAAGGCAAACTACGCGAAAGTAGATGAGGCCCTTTCCAGGATCAGTACCCCGTTTCTACGTTGGAAGCTTCTGGTAGACGGAGAAGCCCCAGGCTGGCATGACTTTCAAAAGGCAATGAGCTTCGCATCGCATGCCTTGAAGCGGTCGGACGTGGAGCCCACATCGGCCGATGATTCCTTCCTCATCTATTTTACATCAGGCACGACCAAGTACCCGAAGATGGTGCACCATCTGTGCTCTTATCCCCTCGGCCATTTACGGACTGCCGGGCTGTGGCATGGTCTAACCGAAAGGGACCTGATCTGGGTCGTATCGGACACGGGGTGGGCAAAGTCTGCATGGGGCCTCTACGGTCAATGGGCCATCGGAGCAGGATTGTTCGTCCATAATGCCGAAGGACGGTTTAATGCCAAGCTTACGCTCGAACTGCTGACGACTCGGGGCGTAACGGCATTTTGTGGCCCCCCCACTGTCTATCGCATGTTGATCCTCGAGGATCTCACAAAATATGACTTCTCAGCAATCAACCATTTCACCTCCGCGGGGGAACCTCTTAACCCGGAGGTCATTAATGCTTGGAAAGATGCGACTGGCAAGACGATCCATGAGGGTTATGGCCAGACCGAAACTACAGTGCTCGTGGCCAATTATCCCTTTCTGCCGGTCAAGCCGGGTTACATGGGAAAGCCGCTGCCAGACCTGCATCTTGCAATTCTGGATGAGGATTTTAAGCCAGTCTCTCCACATGAAGTAGGGTATATTTGTGTCAAGGTGAACCCGAAAAAACCGGTCGGAATTTTCGAAAGCTATCTCGACGATCCGGAAGAGAACGAGAAAGTCTTTCAGCATGGATGGTACAATACGGGCGATAAAGCGACCATGGATGATGAGGGGTACTTTACGTTCGTGGGTAGGGGTGACGATATTATAAAGGCGTCGGGTTACCGCATCGGCCCCTTCGAGGTGGAAAGCGTGATCCAGGAGCATCCAGCCGTGGCAGAAAATGCAGTGGTTGCAAGCCCTGATGCGCTCCGAGGCGAGATCATCAAGGCATTCATCGTTCTGGCTCCCGGGTATAAGGCTTCCGATGTCCTGGCGCAGGAGATCCAAGAATTTGTAAAGGCGAAGACCGCCCCGTACAAATACCCACGCGCAATTGAATTTATGGACGAACTGCCGAAGACCGTCAGCGGGAAAATAAAGCGTGCCGTGCTTCGGAGCAGAGAACTCGAACACAAGCAGCGGAAAGGGGGGGGAGGATAGAGCATATAGCCGTATGGACCAGGTACGGGTAGATTACACCGTCCGGGAAAGACCGTTGCTAATCCGGAAATCATGCGCCGTGTCAAACCCCGGGGTGAGCCGATTAGACGTATTTCCTGTGGTCGTACATCGCCGGCAGCGGTTGCGTTTCGCTACCGGGCAGATTCGCGTAGATGCCGAGATAACCTTTGTCGCACACTTTCAGGTTGGCCAACCCTTCCATGGCTGCGAGGTGCGAGGCACTGATACAAATCCTGTTTGTCACGTCTCCAAGTTCGCGCCCACGGGCCATACATCTTTTTTTTACGTTATAGCCCATATCATGCGTCGCTCCTCCCCGCCCCGACGACAGCACTTGTCGATTCCGTCGCGAACATCGATGCAGGGTTACTGGAACGATGAGACAGTAAAGCGAATCATGCTCTCTCTGGCGCATGCGAGGGGAGGGACCAAGTTGCCCCGATACAGGCATTCCGCAGCACGGCGCATGAAATAAATCAATGTAAGATTATAATTTTATTTTTTAACGTAATCGTTGGCTGGTGTATTACAAAATCTCTTGTGGCCTGTACGGATAAACCACCGTATGTCGATTTGGCAAAATCTATTTTCTCGTCATGTAAATAATTGTATAATGGGAAAAAGATTAGACAACATTTTTGGTTGGGCATGGAAGAGGGACGTGGCCAGGTGTAACAGGGGGATATTTTCAAGCTTTTCCTGAAATGCGATTGACCACGATCGCAGTCGAATTTGTCCATCAGAACAGGAAACATTACGCATGTCATCTGTTAATCGACCTGACCCAGCATTCACAGTCCCGGCAATAAATTTTGGGGTATCGTGGTTTTGATCATTGCTCTCCTCTCCCTGAGGCTCATCTTCCGGGTAAAGGTGCATGTTGCCAAACAGTTTTTTGCGATTGCCAGCACAGGACACATCCTCATCGGCATCGGAATACTTGATCCCAGCGATGCCCCGGTGATCAGCGGACTGTACTTTCGGGAAGAGCTCGGGGGAAGCTTTCGAGCAGGCCAAGACATGGTTAATTGATTGTGCCTGCTGCACAACGGCACGCAAGAAAAAAATGAAGTTAGACACGGATAATCAAACTATTTAAGCGGATATGAGAGAGATTTCTCACTTTTCCGTAGTCATCGTTCGTGAGCACCTTCTCATTATGAAATTCAAAATCGACCTGCACGTTCATTCTAAAAATAGCGGTGATAATGATGCCGATCCTGAGGAAGCCGTTCTTCATGCTATCGATCGGGGCCTGAACGGCATTGCCTTTACTGAGCACTACTCGTATGCCGCATCGGAGCATGCCGAGATCCTGAAAGAAAAACATGGAGATAGAATATTGATTCTTCGAGGCGTGGAATTTTCCGCAAGGGAAGGTCATTGCCTGATTTTCGGTGTAGACACGGACAAGATGTCAAAGAAATATGCGCCAATAGGAGATGTAATTGCTTACGTTCAGGCTGCGGGCGGTGTAGTAATTCCTTCCCATCCCTATCGCACGGTAAATAGTCTGGGGGATCTGGTGAGGAGCGTAGGACAGATTTGTGCACTTGAAGGATATAACGGGTGCAACATGCATACGTTTAACGAGAGGGCCATTGAAGCCGCAGCGATGTTGAAGATCCCCTATACGGGAGGTTCCGATGCACACGATCCCACCGAGGTGGGTTCCTGTTATACGGAGTTCGAAGACACTGTGACTGCTTCTAATTTCATCGAGCTGCTCAAGGCAGGGAGATACCGGGGAGTGGATATTAGAAAGATTTCAAGAATGACGATCAAGTCTTTGTGACTATGTATACAGGGTTCATTGACCCCTGGTATTTTCTTGTGCTTGACATTTGTAGTTGGACTTGTTCATCTCGCCCGGTCAGAGTATCTAACAGCGGTTTCAGGAACAACGGACCACCTCTGGCATTAACTGCAATGATCAGGCTGGATATATCGAAACCATACGCAGCATCTCCCCTCTTTCCCGTTGATACTGAAAAGCAAGACGCCGCTTCAGGTACGCCGGACCTGTCGGATTTAGCATGTAAATCAGCAGGCGGCTCGCCCTCATGAAAACGTAATCAATATAACGCCATTTCGAAACCGTACGTCAGATGTGCAACGTGAGGCCTGGAACGCTTCCTCTGGCCAATCTCAGCGAAATCATTCAATACAAATAGTTATTTTGTCATCGCCGATTGTGGTTCGAAATGAACAAGAAGAGAACGGGGAAACAGGAACTGCTACCCTGAGTAATATAGGGAAAGAATCGTCTGAATGCACCAGGCAATGCCGATGCAGGCCGGTAGCGTAAGAACCCAGGCCATGACGATTTTACCCGCAATGCCCCAGCGGACTGCGGAGAGACGTTTTGTCGCGCCGACGCCGAGAATGGCCGCTGACACCACATGAGTGGTGCTTACCGGCATACCGACATGACTTGCTGCAATGATAATGGCCGTTGAGGATGTTTCCGCTGCGAACCCGTGAATCGGTTCCAGTTTCAACATTTTTACGCCAAGGGTCTTGATGATCTTCCACCCCCCAAAGAGCGTGCCGAAGCCCATGGCCAGTGCACAAATCAGGATTACCCACTTTGGAACATCGACAGTCTTGAGCACCCCTCCGCTTACCAGTGCCATGGTAATGATACCCATGGCTTTCTGTGCATCATTCGAGCCATGGCCGAAAGCCATGAAAGACGATGAAAAGATCTGGAGCCTCCCGAAATACTTGCTGATCACACCAGGTGAGAGCTGGCCGAAAAGGGAGAGGGTCAGCTTCATGAAGAGATAACCGAAAATAATGCCCAAAATAGGAGAAATCAAGAGCGACATGAGAATCTTGATGGTGCCGGCGGCGTTCAGGATCCCGGCACCACCGTGCGCCATTGCAGCCCCCGCGATCCCACCGAAGAGCGCGTGCGAGGAACTGACCGGAAGCCCCATGAGGATGGTCATGATGTTCCAGAGGATGGCCGAAAGCAGCGCGGAAATGATCACCAGATCCGTGACCGCGAGGGGATCGACGATGCCGGTGCCGATGGTTTTTGCCACGGCAGTCGTGAGGAACGCTCCGAGGATATTCATCCCCCCGGCGATGACCACGGCCGTCATGGGTGAAAGTACCTTCGTCGACACAACCGTGGCAATTGCGTTAGCGCAGTCATGCCATCCGTTGGCGATATCGAAAAATACGGCAAGAATGATAATGAAAATCAGGATTTCATGCATGTTTGAGGACTATGGTTTCGAGGATATTGGCGATGTCTTCGGCCCGGTCCGAAGCATCTTCGAGGATCTGGTAGATATCTTTCCATTTGATGATGTGCACGGGATCATGCTGGGCGTTGACGAGCTTGCCGAGCGCGTCGCGGTACTTCCGGTCTATCCGGTTTTCAAGCCGGTTGACTTCGATGCAGTGTTCCTGCACATGGGAGTACTGTTTCGCACGTAGCTCGCGGAGCGATTTTTTTAGAACGTCTGCGGTCATCTGCAGATCCTCAGCTATGGAAATGACTTCGGCAGTAGGCTTGTCGATCTTGTAGACAACCATTCTGTCAACAGCGGCCCAGATCAGGTCGAGCACGTCGTCTATCCGCGAGGCTAATGAGTGAATGTCCTCCCGGTCAATGGGTGTGAGAAATGTTTTGTTCAATTCCTTCATGATGTCATGCGTGAGCATGTCCCCTTCCTGCTCTAATTCGTAGATCGATTTTGCCCTTCTCTCGAATTTTTCAAAACTTTCGAAGTCAGTGAACGACTCGACGAGCGCGTCCGCAGCCTGCGTGAGATTTTCAAGGGCGCGATCGAACATTTCAAAAAAGTCTATTTTTTTTGGGAAAAGGGCCATAGGTTTCCGTGACGCTCCTTCGGGGCAGGATGAGTGGCTATGCGAATCAGGATACCGGGAAGCTTGATCGTACGAGCATCTTTTAAGCGAAGCTAAAATATCATAAACGACAGGTATTTGCAACAAGGAACTCCTCCCTTCAGAAGAGGTGGAGTTTAGGATCTGATTTATACATTAAACATTCGCGCCTTGAGGTCCCATCTCTTCACAAATCGCCTGACAATTGGGATTTATTAATTTGGCTGGCATAAATTCAAACAGCCTCCTTCAGGACCGGGAAGATGCCGGCCGTTGAGCTGCTCAGGCTGTGAGGAATACATAAAGCGTGAGAAAGGGAGAAGGATATGAATTGTCCGGAGAGCCAGAGTGCATCGCTACACTTGTGCAGCGCTGCACCCCATGCTTGTCCGATTTTGGAGAGGAATCGTATGACGAGATTACCTCCAACTGCACCCGGCAGGAAGGGCTCAAAAAGTAATGCGGCCCTAAAAGTCTCTCTTTTCCACAATCGCAGACGGTTCGGCCAAGGTCTGGAGGCATGTCGATATCCTGAATCGTGACGTCGCGTTGAGTGTGATAGCAGCGGTTCAAGCCGGAAGAACTTCGTCCGCACAAAAAACAAAAGGCGGTGATATGCTCACCGCCTTGCTCAACCATCGCGTTCGACGATTGGCCTAAATCGCCATTTCCTTCCAGCACTTGTCACACAACCACATCATGCCGCGGACCTTCCCGGATGTGGTCATCATTTTTGCCGCCTGCATGGGTTTGCCGCAGCACTGGGGCACGTTGAGATTGACAGCTGCCTTCTTGGTAGCTGCTTTTGCGGTTTTGCTCATTTCTGCCATGGTACTTTCACCTCCAATTGATGTAAGAAAAACCTGTGCATTTTAACCATACAGGGGAAAATGTCAAGCTAAATTTGCAGGTTATCGACCTTGCCGATATGCCATGTCCGACTGTCATTACCGGGTTTTCCCATAAACTCCTTGACTTCACTAGAGGTTTGATTTATAAATAAGAAAAAATGACGCGCCACATAGGCCTATTCTCATACCAACTTATCACCGGAGTCCATAACTCGTTCGAACAATCTTGTTAAACTATGGAAGACCATAAACTGAGAGTATTCTGCGCAGTTGCGGAAACCAAGAGTTTTTCCAAGGCTTCAGAGCTGATTCATCTGACCCAGCCGGCGGTGAGCCTTCAGGTGCAAGCCATGGAGGAACTTTATGAGACGCGGCTATTCGACCGGTCAGGCAACACCATTAACCTGACGCCGGCTGGCGAGATCCTGTACAAGCGGGCGAAAGAAATCCTCGCGCTGTATGCTGAAGCCCAGAAGAACATCAGTGAGATTACCGGCGCAATCAAAGGCTCGCTTTCCATTGGTGCCAGCCAGACGATCGGAAACTACCTTCTTCCGTCGATCATCGCCGCCTTCAAGAGAAAAGTCCCCCAGGTCAATATTTCACTGGTTATTAATAATACGAAGATCATAACCGAGAAGTTGAATGCAGGCGAGATTGATATGGCGTTGGTGGAAGGCGACGTGAGCAAACAGCGCTTCACCGTCGACACCCTGCTGTCCGATGAACTGGTTGTGATCGTGTCGCCTGCCCATCCGTGGGCCGATCGTCGCAATATACCCGGCATGGACCTCATCAAGGAGCCGCTCATTCTCCGGGAAGAGGGGTCAGGCACCCGTCAGATCATCATGAAACATCTCGAAGACCACGGCATCAAGCTGGACCATCTCAAGATCGCCCTTGTGCTTGGCAGTATCGAAGCGATCAAATCAGCCGTGGAAGAGGGGATGGGCGTATCGATCGTGTCAGCCTGGGCGGCCCGCTCGGCGCTCAAGCACGGCACGCTCAAGGCGCTGACATTTAAGGACGTCAAGTTCCATAGAAATTTCAGCATCATTTCGCCGAAGCGCAATTACTGTACCCATACTGCCAAGGAGTTTCTGAATTTTCTGAAGGTCTACCCCATCAAGTCCCCGCTGTCCTGATATGAGGCTGCATCCGGCTTCCCGGTTCGTTCGCTTCCGTTATCAGATCGTATAAATTTATTTTTTGGTGGTCAGCGTTCTCCACGATGCGGCCTCAAGCCGGCATGCAGCATTTCCTCTCATGGCTGCGCCATCATGGTCCATCTGGAAGAGCTGGCTAGCCATTCTCTCGTACCGCGGCAGGATATCATCGGCAGTAGCGCATTCACGATTTAATAATTGTAACAAGCCAGTTATCCCATTTACAAAACTGAACCGAATTTTCAGCCGAGCTTTTCTTTGATGATCCCGGCTAAGTCCTCGGCAAGCACCTTGATCTCATGTTGGTTTTCTCCTTCAATCATGACACGGACCTTGGGTTCCGTACCGGAGTAGCGAACGAGCAGGCGTCCTGTACCGTCAAGCTTCTTCTCGATCTCGGCCATGTGCCTGGAAATTTCTGGAATCGATGCGAGGTCGCGCCGCTGTTTTACGTTCACATTTACTAAGATTTGGGGATAGGTCTTCATGCACGCCGCCAATTCGGACAAGCGTTTGTTCGTCTGTTTCATTATCGCAAGGACCTGGAGTGCGGAAATGAGGCCATCTCCCGTCGTATTGTGGTCGAGGAAGATGATGTGGCCCGACTGCTCACCCCCGAGATTATAGCCACCAGACAGCATTTTCTCCATAACATACCGGTCGCCGACGGTCGTTCGCACCAGTTTGCCACCCGCACGCTGCATTGCGAGTTCAAGGCCGAGATTGCTCATGACCGTCGCAACAAGCGTGTTCTGTTTGAGCCTACCCTCTTTCATCATTCGGAGTGCGCAAATCGCCATGACCGTGTCGCCGTCTATCACCGTCCCATGCTCGTCGCAAAAAATAATTCGGTCTGCATCCCCGTCAAAAGCTATCCCGACATGTGCATGATTGGCCACGACGGCTTGGGAAATGGCCTCGGGATAGAGCGAGCCGCACCCTTGGTTGATGTTCATGCCGGTTGGCTGGTCGTACACTGAAATAACGTCTGCTCCCAGTTCCATGAGGATCCGCGGGCCGATCTTGTATGCCGCTCCATTTGCCGAATCGACGGCAATGCGCAGTCCTGCGAGATCCATCCCTCGGGGGATCGATGATTTAACAAATTCATTATACCTGCCGATTGCATCATCGATGCGGAACGCCTTGCCGATTTCTGCGGCTGTGGGACGGATAGCATCTACCCCACCCGAAAAGATCAGTTCCTCCATCTTTTCTTCTGATTCGTCAGGAAGCTTGAATCCATCCCTCCCGAAAAACTTGATTCCGTTGTCTTCGTAGGGGTTATGTGATGCAGAAATAACGACACCCGCGTCCGCCCGGAGGCTCCTGGTGAGGAATGCAATCCCCGGCGTGGGCACCGGCCCGATGAGCAGCACGTCCATGCCCATGGAGCAGAGGCCAGACGTCAGCGCACTTTCAATCATATAGCCCGACAGCCTCGTGTCCTTGCCGATAACGATTCGGTGCCTGTGTGCAGAATCGCGTAACACATGGGCCGCGGCCCTGCCGATGCGGAGCGCCATTTCCGAAGTCATTGGATCCTGGTTCGCTACCCCGCGGACCCCATCGGTTCCAAATAGTTTTTTCATCTGTTTATCCTTTCGATTGTTACCCGGGCAGTAATGTCGGTATCAATTATCTTGATCGCTTTTCCCTGATAGTCGATCTTTGGTGCGATGGTCAATGCGTTGCGTGCCCCCTGGACATCGATCGGCATGGTTTGGAGAGTCTCCAGCGTCTTGATGACGCTTTCCGGGCCTTCCGCCGTTATGCGGGGAGGAGTGACTGTGATCTTCCCGACCCGATAGCCAGCAGCGGGAAGGCCATGCATGATGGGCTTAAGGTGGAATGTCTTTCGCACGAGCGGTTCCAACTTCACCCTGACTTCTGACTGTGAAATATGCATGACGGTCACTCCTGAAGGCCGGCGAATATCGTCGGGGGAAATAGGGACGACGTTTTCGCCGACTTTGGTGAGGGACAAGTCGAGGATGCCGAACACTTTTTTCCCGATCGTAATGTCGCGGAGAACCCGCTCCTGGCCCTGCACCCGCACTTCGAGGGTACCGGCCACGTTGCCGACTACGGCCATATCCTGGGGGATATTCCTGAGCTCGAGCGGTACAGTGAGCGTCATCTCAGTCTTGCCTTTTGAGGTAACATAGAACCAAAGGGAAACCGCTAACGCCAGCGAGAGGAGCTTAATGCCCCAGTTTTCAAATAGTAGTTTGCGGACATCCATACTATACCTTCCTGTTCTTCCTCTGGATAAAAATACTGGACAGGGTCGTCCTGAGTTCTGGCGCATCTGTATTATGCTCGATCGCGCCGTTTTTAACCACGGAAATTTCGCCGGTTTCCTCGGACACGACCACCACGACGGCGTCTGCTTCTTCCGTGAGGCCTACCGCGGCGCGGTGGCGCGTGCCAAGCGCCTTTGAAAGATTCGATGAAAGGGTAAGGGGCAGGAAACAACCGGCGGCAATGATCCTTCCGTTCCTGATGATGGCTGCCCCGTCGTGGATCGGAGAATAGGGGAGGAAGATGCTCACCAGTATCTCTTTGGTGACTTTGGCATCGAGATCGGTACCCATCTCTACGATGGTCGTGAGGTCAGTATCCCGTTCGAGCACGATGAGGGCCCCGATCCGCTTGTTCGCCATGGATACGGCGGCCTTCACCGTTTCCTCAATGAACTTGGAGCCTTCAACGGTCGAGAGTGACCGGAACAAGTGGCGCTCGCCGACCCGGGCGAGTGTCCTCCTGATCTCGGGTTGGAACAGGATCACGAGGGCGAGCACGATCTGAGACCAGAAACTGTGAATGAGCCAGTCAAGAGTATAGAACTCAAAAGTCTGGGAGGCAATGAGTACGAGCACGATCAGCCCGATACCGATGAGCATCTGGAATGCGCGCGTGCCCTTGATGAGAAGGAGTAGCCGGTAAAAAAGATAATAGACGAGCGCGATGTCTACCGTATCGTTGAACCAGCGGTAGTGCGTCAGGGCCTCGTGTATGTCAGTGAAGTTATTGGGCATAATGTGAAAAAATGCTCGTTACCACGGCTGTACGGAGATCGTTGAAGAAAGGAACTATGGACATGCATCTTCTGATCTCGAAATTCATGCTTAGTTCCTCGTGCCGGCCTGTCTTTGTGGCGATGTGAGGATCTTACGTTGGCTTTACTATCGCATCGGTCATCCGAACGATCCGTGCCATATGTGCCACGTCATGCACCCGCACGATGCTCGCGCCCCGCTCGATCCCAATAGCCACGGTTGCGGCTGTCCCCTCGATGCGCTGCTCGGGGATCGGAATTTCAAGGATTTTGCCGATAAACTTCTTCCTCGACGTCCCGAGTACGATTGGCCTGCCGAGGGCCCGGAAGGCATCGAGCCGGTTCAAGATCGCCAGATTGTGTTCGAGCGTCTTCCCGAATCCTATGCCGGGGTCGATAAGCGTCTTGTTACGGTCAACACCGGCCCTCTCGGCGATCGCGATCCCCTCCTCGAGATAGGCCATGATTTCGCCGATCACATCATCGTACACCGGGTTCTGCTGCATATTGCGGGGAGTGCCTTTGATGTGCATGATGATGACGGCCGCTCCATACTCGGCAACCACCTTCGCCATGTCCGGTGAGAACCGGAGACCGCTAATGTCGTTCACGATCGAGGCGCCGGCATCGAGCGCCTTTTTTGCCACTGATGCTTTGTAGGTGTCGACGGAGATGGGGACGGCAAGTTCTTTTGACAACCGCTCTATGAGCGGGATGATCCTGCGCAGTTCCTCTTCTTCAGCAAGTGGTTCCGATCCGGGCCTGGTTGATTCCCCACCGATATCGATGATGTCCGCTCCTGCTGCTGCCATATCCCGTGCATGGGAGATGGCTTTCCCCGCATCAGCGAACAGGCCTCCATCGGAAAAGGAATCAGGAGTCACGTTCAGGATGCCCATGATGCGGGTTCGGCCGCCCAGAATCAGCATCGTGCCTCTGCAATCAATCTTATAATCTGAGCGCACGTAGTTGTCAAGCAGGGAGTCGATTTTTTTTGAAAGTTCCGCGGGAAAACCGCTGGATGCAGAAATGATGCGGGAGATTTGCTTTATCCGTTCTCTGGTCCCGCTGAGGGTCATCACCGGCA
>Ga0187771_10000816_pt1 | contig 19844 bp, 18 predicted proteins | sample 0116_SJ02_MP15_1_FD_133139 | JGI IMG/M metagenome (GOLD analysis project Ga0187771, IMG submission 133139) | Tropical peat soil microbial communities from peatlands in Department of Meta, Colombia - 0116_SJ02_MP15_10_MG | ecosystem: Environmental > Terrestrial > Soil > Wetlands > Peat | place...
CCGGTGTCCGCTGGGGCGACCACGAGACGACGCTGACTTTCATCGACACACGCTCGGGTCTGTGGACCAACGCCTACTACCAATACCCGCTCGCGAATCCGCCGGCGGCCGATCTCGATGGAGTACTGCGTTTCGGCATGGACAACAAGGTGAAGCAGCGGCGGGAACGCGAGGGGCTGACGGATTATACGATCCGGCAGAGCAGTATTCAGCAGTCGGTGGTGGATGGGCGTCCGGCACTGAGCTGGGTGGCGGATTTCACGGGCAAAGGGCCGCTCCATCCGGCCATGACGGAGTACATGCTGCGCTACATCGGTGCGAGCGGCAAAGCCGACGTGTTCACGCAGGTGCCGGCGACGGTGGATCTGAACGCGTTTGTGGAGCGGATTCAGCCCGTTATTCAGTCGCTGCGGATTCCGTAGCCCGGGTTGCTGAAAAACATGGGATAGACCAAACTGGCACCTTTTTCGCCTCAGAAGTTTGCTGAAAATACGTGATTTGGCGGGGCGAAAAAGGCTGCCCAGTTCTGTCTGTCCCGGTTGTTCATTACCGTGGTAATGTAAGGCATGGCCATCGCGCAGTCGAAGGTAACTTCACAGGGCCAGATTTCCGTGCCCGCCGAGGTCCGGCGGCGGCTCGGCATCGGACCGGGTTCCGTCATCGAATGGGAAGAGAAGGACGGCACGATGACCGTACGGCGAAAAGGCGGCTATACCTTCGAGGAGATGCATAAGATTCTGTTCGGGGACAAGCCTCCTGTCCGGCCATGCCGGGATGACGTCAAAGAGGGCATCCGGCGCTATATTCTCAAACGCCATCCAAAGCGAAATGCGGGCCATTGACACGAACGTCGTCGTCCGGCTGATCATCCGTGACAACCCGGCTCAGTCGGCTTCGGCTGAGGCTTTCATCGAGAACGGGGCCTGGCTGTCGCTGCTTGCCCTTGCGGAGACGGTGTGGGTGCTCGGCTTCTCGTACCAGATGGACGCGGCGGCGCAGGCCGAAGCGATCGGGATGCTTCTGAAGCACCGCAGCATTGTGCTCCAGGACGCAGAGGCGGTTGAGGCCGCGCTCCGGTCTTTCCGGAGCCGGCCATCGGTTGGATTCTCCGACTGGCTCCTGCTGGAGATCGCGCGCAAGGCCGGCCACCTTCCCCTCGGCACGTTCGACCGGGCCCTCGGCCGCGCGGACGGCGCGCATCGGCTGTAGCTGCTGCGCCGCTATACTCAAATTTCCCGTGTTTCACATCCTTGAAAAGCAGATCCACGCCGCGTTCCGCCAGGCCCTGCGCACGCGCTTCGACCTCGATCCCGAGTTCGGTCTCGAACAGCCTCGCCAGAGTTCTTTCGGCGAGATCGCTGTCCCGGTCGCTTTCCAGCTTGCGAAAACCCTGCGCCAGCCGCCGAAGAAAGCCGCCGAGCAAGTGGTGGAAGCGGTCGGGCGGCTGCCGGGCGTGGCGGCCATGGAGGTTGCCGGCAACGGATACGTCAATATCCGGCTCGATCGCGGCGCTTACGCTCTGGCCCTGCTGGCGGGCGTCGGGGAAACCTTCCCGGAGACCGGCGCGAAGATCATCGTCGAGCACACCAACATCAATCCGAACAAGGCAGCGCACATCGGCCACCTGCGCAACGCCGTCCTCGGCGATACCTTCGTCAGAATGCTGCGCGCGCGCGGCAACCGCGTCGAAGTGCAGAATTACATCGACAATACGGGCGTGCAGGTAGCCGATGTCGTGGCCGGGTTCCACTTCCTCGAACAAAAGACGCCGGCGGATGTGGCCGCGCTTCTCGAAGGTACGGGCGACGAGCGGTTCGATTATGTCTGCTGGGATCTCTACGCCCGCACTTCGCAGTACTACAGGGAGTTTCCCGAGGCTCTGAAATGGCGCGCCCAGACGCTGCATGCCGTGGAAGCCAATGAAGGCGAACTGGCCGAGCTGGCGCATCTGGTGGCGGATGCGATTGTGAATGCCCATCTGGCGACGATGCTCCGGCTCAACATCCAGTACGACGTGCTGCCGCGCGAAAGCGAGATTCTGCATCTGAAGTTCTGGCAATCCGCCTTCGAGCTGCTCAGGGAACGCAAAGCGATCTATCTCGAAACGGAAGGGAAGAACGCCGGATGCTGGGTGATGCCGTCCTCGGCCTTCCGCGGTGAAGACGAGGCCAACGAAGACAGCAAGGTGATCGTCCGGTCGAACGGGACCGTCACGTACGTCGGGAAAGACATCGCCTATCAGCTCTGGAAATTCGGGCTGCTCGGCAAGGACTTCCATTACCGCCGGCTCACGCGTTACGCCGACGGGCACGATGTGTGGGCATCGACGGACGAAGCGCAGCCGGGCCCCGCGCCGTCGTTTGGCCACGGCTCGATGGTCTACAACGTCATCGATACGCGCCAGTCGTATCTGCAGGATGTGGTGGTCGCGGGGTTGAAGGCTCTCGGGTACGCCGAGCAGGCCGGGCGCTCGATCCACTTTTCCTACGAGATGGTTGCGCTCTCACCGCGCTGCTGCGCGGAGCTGGGCATCGAGCTGTCGCCGGAAGATGCGAAACGGCCGTATGTCGAGGTCTCGGGCCGCAAGGGCCTCGGGATCAAGGCCGACGATCTCATGGACAAACTCGTCGAAACGGCGATGGGCGAAGTCGCCTTGCGGCATCCGGAAGATAACAACGCGGCGCAGCGGGCGATCGCGACCGAAATCGCCATGGGCGCGCTGCGTTACTTCCTTTTGAAGTTCACGCGCAATACGGTGATCGCGTTCGACTTTCAGGAAGCCCTCAGCTTCGAAGGCGAGACCGGACCCTACGTGCAGTACGCCGCCGTGCGCGCGCGCAACATCCTGCGCAAACTGGAAGAGCGCGGCGAAGCCGTCCCCGACTTCAAAAACGAACTGACGGAAGAAGCCATGGCGCGGCAGCTCGGATCGGAAGATTGCTGGCAGATGCTGCTCGCGGCTTCGAAAGCCGATTCCGTGGTGGAGCGCGCGGTTGCGGCCGGAGAACCGGCCACCGTGGCGCGTTACGCCTTCCAGCTTGCCCAGACCTTCAATAACTTCTATCATCAATACCCGGTGCTTTCGGAACCGGACCGCGAGCGGAAGGTCTTCCTGCTCTGGATGACGGACTTCTTCCGGCGCGAGCTGGAACGCACGCTGGCCGTTCTCGGAATCGCCGTTCCCGCGTACATGTAAATGCTCCTCGCTCTCGACGCCGGCAACACAAATATCACGGTTGGAATCTTCCGGGGCGGCGCGCTGCTCGATTACCGCCGCCTGCGCACGATCCGCGAACAGACCTCGGACGAGTGGGGCATCCTGCTCATCAGCCTGCTGCGCTACGCGTCGCTCGATCCGGCCGAGGTGCGGGGGATCATCATTTCTTCCGTCGTTCCGCCCATCAACAGCCGTCTGGCGGAGATGGCGCAGCGCTACTTCGGGCTCGACCCGCTGTTCATCACGTCGGAAACCGATACCGGGCTCGTCATCCGTTACGACAATCCCGCCGAAGTGGGCGCCGACCGCATCGTCAACAGCGTGGCGGCGCTGCACAAGTACGGCGGGCCGTGCGTGATCGTCGATCTGGGCACCGCCATCACGTTCGACGCGCTCTCGGAGAAAGGCGAATACCTCGGCGGCATCATCGCGGCGGGCATCGGGATTTCGGTCGAGGCTCTGTTCAGCCGGACCGCGCGGCTGCCGCTGGTGGATTTCCGGAAACCGGCGAAGGTGATCGGCACCAACACGGTGGCGAGCATGCAGTCGGGCCTCTACTATGGCGCGGTGGGCGCGATCGACGGCATGATCGAGCGGCTGCGCGGCGAACTCGGCGTGGATACGCAGGTGGTGGCGACGGGAGGCCAGGCGGGGCTCATCGCCGGAGGCTCGCGCTACATCCGCCACGTGGACGAGAACCTGACGCTCGACGGCCTTCATCTGCTCTGGCAGCGCCTTCGGAAAAATACGCAGTGAGCGGCGAAAATCTGCTGAATTACTTCAACTATTTCACTGAAATAGAGGAACACTTTCAAAGGGCGAGGGGCACCGGCCTGTTCCTGCTTTCCCCGCTCGACTGGGCCCTGATCGAGACGTGGAAGAACTCCGGAGTGCCTCTCGAAGCGGTTCTGCGCGGCATCGACGCGGCTTTCGAGAAGTGGCGGGCGAAACGCAGCCGGGCCCGGATGGTGAATTCCCTCGCCTATTGTGTTCAGGCGGTAATGGTGGAAAATCAACGCCTTGCGGACGCGGGCGGACAGCGCGAAGCGAGCCCGGAGCCGGTCCCCGCTTTCCCGCTAGAAGAGCTGCGCCGGTTTATTTCGGGTAACGCGGAGGCTATCCGCCGGACCGGGGTCAGCGAGTTCGTTCCGGTGGCCGATTCGCTCGATCAGATTTCTACCGAGCTTGACAAATCGCCTCTGGATCTGGAAGCACTTGAGCAGCGGCTGACGGTTCTGGAGCAAAAGCTTGTGGCTTTGGCCCGCGCGCGGCAGAGCGAAGATAAAGCCTTTAGAATGAGAGCGGATCTGGATTCTTACCTGCGGCCGTGGCGGAGCCGGATGACCGCGCCGCAGCTCGCCATGCTGGAATTGCAGTTTCTCGAACGTGCCGCCCTGGAGGCGGAAGGGCTCCCGCGGCTCAGTCTGTTCTACCTGAGATGAAAAATATGTACGGTTCGTACCCTTTCATGCTATCGTAAATGTAGCCGAGTGCAGTCCGTAATTTTCCTGCGCGAAATCGGCAACGTTTTAAGTTATATTTCGTCTTAATAACAGAACAGTTTTTCACAACCGGTGCCATTCGCCCGCAACTTCGGTTGCTGCCCGGATGGTCCAGCTTGCAGGCACAATCCTCCGAGTGCCTGCAGGTTATACTCGTGAAAACGGCGGGTACCTTCCTCCGAGTGCCCGCCGTGTTTTTTTTCGGGACGCAGCCTATTCGATGCGGTAGGCGTTCAGTCCCGAACTGACAATCACCACATACTGCTTGCCGTCGTGGCCCATGTAGGTCATCGGGTTGGTCTGGCCCATCACATCCAGCTTCGTGTCCCAGAGCTGCTTGCCGGTCTTTGAATCGAAGGCGCGGAAGCGCTTGTCGGTGGTTCCCGCGATGAAGACGAGACCGCCGGCTGTGGCGATACTTCCGCCCTGGCCGAAGGCGCCGGTGTTGTGCATGCCTTTGGCTTCGAGCTCATCGCTTGTTCCGAGCGGAACATGCCACGCAATTTCCGCCGTATTCGCGTTAATTGCGTAGAGCTGCGACCACGGCGGCTGCTGGCAGGGCAGCAGCTTCACCGGATCCCAGAAACGCGCGAAGTGCGTGCCGCGGCCAAGCGGACTGAAGCGCCGGTAGGCGACCGGATCGTCCGCGGGCGTTTTGTCCATCCTGCCCATGCCGCCCACGTCGCGCGTGTTGACGAAGACGTAGTTCAGCTTCGGGTCGACGGAGACGCCGCCATAATTCGCGCCGCCCTGCTGGCCGGGGAATATGATGCGGAACTCCTTCTCGCTGTATGGCGTGTAGGGGCCGAGGTTGTGCACGCCGCCGATCTTTTCGGCCAGATCCCGGCAGAACTTTTCGTGCTCGGGCTCACCTTTGAAAATCTCGTCAGGCGTCATGCTCAGGCGCGCAAGAGGCGGCGGCTTGAGCGGGAACGGCTGCGTCTTCGAACTGTGCTCGCCCGGGATCTCGCTCTGCGGAACCGGCCGCTCCTCGACGGGATAAATCGGCTTGCCGGTCTCGCGGTCGAGGAAGAACATGAGCGAGATTTTAGAGATCGCCACCACGGCCGGGATTTTCTTTCCGTTGTGGACGATGTCGATCAGGGCGGGAGCGGCTTCAGCGTCGTAATCCCACATATCGTGATGGGTGAGCTGAAAATACCACTTCAATTTCCCCGTATTTAAATCGAGACAAACAATTGACGAGGAGAAGAGATTATCGCCTTCGCGCGCCCCGCCGTAGTATTGCGAGGCCGGCTGGCCGATGGGCAGAAACGCGAGCCCGCGCTGCTCATCGATGGTCATGGCGCCCCAGTTGGCCGGAGAGCCGCCGTTGATCCAGTTGTCCTTCGGCCAGGTCTCGTAGCCGGTTTCACCGGGATGCGGGAGAGTATGGAATGTCCAGAGGAGCTTGCCGGTTTTGAGGTCCCAGGCGCGCACATCCATCGCCGGGCCGTCCGGGTTCTCTTCCTGACCCTGCGCTCCGGTGACGATCGTGTCCTTGTAGATGGCGCCCGGCGAGCTCATGTGATACGGAGCGTTCGGGAACTTATCGGCCACGCCGATGCGCAGATTGACCTGGCCTTCGTTGCCGAAGCCGGGGACGAGTTTGCCGGTCTTCGCGTTGAGCGCGATCAGTTTCCCATCGCTGGTTCCCGCCATGATCTGCGGCGGATAGTCCTTGTTGCCGGCCCAGTAAGTGACGCCGCGCAAAGGCGCGCCGGCGCGGCCCAGTTCGTACTTCCAGATCTCCCTGCCGGTTTCCGGCTCGAGCGCCACGATGGTGTGGGCCATGGTGGGTGTGTAAAGAACGCCGCCGACCATGATCGGTACGGCTTCGGTGGCCGCGATGCCGCCGGATGCAGCCATGTTGCGGTTCTGCGCCGCCTGGTCGGTGCCGTACTGCCAGGCGAGCTTCAGTTTTGCGACGTTCCTTGCGGTGATCTGCTTCAGCGGGGAATAGCGCTGGCCGGCGTTATCGTAGCTGTAGCCAGGCCAGTCGGCCTGTTGGGCCGCGAGGCTGGAGGCAAGCAAAGCCGTGGCTGCGGCGGCGCGAAGCATACCATTCAAAGTCACTTTCAGAGACATAGACCAGAAAAGTATATAACGCCGTTGGGACACGGGGACGCGGTTCGAGCCGCGTGGATTAAACGACCGCGAACTGATGGTCGGGGCAGTCGATGCGGATTGCGGCGTGGAGTTCGTCGATCAGGCCGGGGCCGAATTTGGCGATGAGAGGCAGGATCGAATAGAACCTTTCCTGCAGGTGCGTTTCGGGATAAACGAGGCCGCTCAGCAAAGCCGCGTCGCGCGTGGCCTGTTCATCGCGAGCCATGATCTGGGCCGCTGTCTTGCGCTCGATCTTACCCATCTGGTATTCGATTTTGCGGCGGGAGGTTTTGAGGGCGGAAGCGAGCGAACCATCGAACTTGTCGAGATCCGAAGCGAAACAGCTGAGCGCGGCCTCGACGCCCGCTCTGGTGTGCTGCAGGCTGTCGCGAAGGGATTGCGGGACGAGGCGCTTCGCGATCCGGTCATGCAGCACCTGCTCGCGCACGAACAGATCCGCCGGCCCGACTCCGTAGCGAGCCATGCGCTTGCGCCCGCGCTCATCGATGAGCGTGAAGCCCACGCGCGGCAGGGCAGCGGGCTGGCGTTGTCCCAGCTTCCGGTAGACCACCTGCGACTGCGCCAGATAGGCGAGTTCCGCGGGTCCGCCGATGTACGCGGCGGTCGGCAGCAGATAATCCTGAATCACCGGGCGGAGCAGAGCGTTGGGGGAAAGATGGGCGGCGCGGCCGGCGAGTTCGGGAGTGTTGAGGTGATGGTGCAGCGCGATGTATTCGCCGCTCGGATTGCGCTTCAGCGCGAGGCGTTCGCCGCCTTCGAGCAGAAACGCGAGCGAAGTCTTCTGATCGACCAGCACCTGCGCGTGGTAGCCGCGTGAGACGAGTTCTCTCGATCGCGCGATCAGCGCTTCGACGAGCTCCGGCATCCGTTCCACCGCCTGGCGCATGAGAGGAGCGCGCAGTTGGCGGATGGCCGCATCCATCGGATCGATGATGAGAAGACCGAAACGGCGGAACAGAGCACGCAGCAGTTCGGCGAACGCCCCGCCCATGCTGGCGCCGGGCTGGTAGGCCTGTTCGGCGAGAGCCATGGCTTCGTCAAGGAAGGGAAGTCCCTGCATGGCGCGGCGCAGTTCCCCGAGCGGGAAGGTGCCGGGCACGATGCCGCCCGCCGGACGTGCACCCGCTGCATCGATATCCCGCAACTGTATTTTTGCCGGACGGTGCGCGGCGCCGAAAACCCAGACGTGATCGATCTCGGCGAAGTCGTGATCTTCCGTCGCGATCCAGAAAACCGGCACGGCGGGGATGCCGCTGGCGGTCAGGCTTTCGGCAATCCGGATCGCCGAGAGCGCCTTGTAAATGCTGTAAGCGGGACCGGAGAACAATCCGACCTGCTGGCCTGTGACAATTGCCACAGTCCCTGGCTTCGCCAGTTCCCGAAGCGAGGGATTTCCTTCGTTGAGCGGTGTGAGCGCGCGCACCAGAGCAGCGCGCCGGTCGTCGGGGAAATCGAACTTTGACGCGGCTTTGAGGGAATCGAAACGGTTGGGAGGGATGTGATAAAGGTCGCTGACCCGATCGAAATGCTGGACCAGGTCCGTGAAGAGTTTTGACGTACCCGGCACGTCGCTGTGGCGAACACACGAACATTCCATGGGCTTGTGAGTCGGCGGCTTGTGTCAGATTACCAGATGAAGGCCAGGGCCGCCGCGCTTCAGAAAAGGGGATGCGGTGCCGGCTCTCAGCGGAAAAAGAAAGTGATGAGCCCGGGGGTGAAGCGGCGCGCGATGTCGTTGTAGATCACGAACACCATGAGCATCATGAGGAAGAGGAAGCCGAGCTTGAGCGCGGTCTCCTTCACGCTGACGCTGATGTCGCGGCCCATCACCATCTCGATGAGCAGCGTCAGAATCATGGCGCCGTCGAGAATCGGAATCGGCAGCAGGTTGACGATGGCGAGATTGAGGCTGACGACGCTCATCAGCGAGAGGAACGCGCCCGGTCCGGCGGCGGCTGCCTGCGTTGCCTGCTGGGCAATGCCGATCGGCCCTTCGAGGTTCCTCGCCGACATGCGGCGTTCCACCATGCCGCGCAGAAATTCGACAATCAGGCTCGCGTTCCTGCCGTTCTGAACGAGGGATTGCCGGAGCGCGGCGGGGAACGAAAGCTGCATCTTCTGCACATTGAGCTTCACTTCGGAAGCGACGCCGATCATCCAGCGCGAATCGCTGCCGCGGGTCTTGAAGACCGGCTTCATGGTCGCGGTCCGGGTCACGCCGTTGCGCGAGTAGAGAATCGTCACCGGCTTGCCCTCGCTGTGCCGGATGACTTCGGGCAGCGTGTACATCGAGTGAATCGCGATGTTGTTGACCTTGAGCAGCAGGTCGCCTTTCTGGAGACCCGCGCCGGCCGCCGGCATCCCTTCCGACACGCCGCCAACCTGAATCTGATTCTGGCCTTCCCAGCCTGCCGAACCCACGCCTTCTTTTTCATCGAGCACCGGGGTGACCGAGGCCACGAAGCGATGGCCGCTGCGTTCGAGCGTCACCGTCATCGGCAGGCCTGCGCCCGCGATCTCTTTGGTGACGATGTCTTCCCAGCTCGGATTGTCCTTGCCGTTGAGGCGCACGATCCTGTCGCCCGCCTGAATCCCGGCCTTCGCTGCCGGGGAGTCCGCCATCACGTGGCCGATGATGGCGCCGCCTTCATCGACAACCTTCTCGTAGGAGAACATGTAGAGTCCGGTCAGCACCGCGATGGCGAGCACCACGTTCATGAAAGGACCCGCCGCGGTAATGATCAGCCGCTGCCAGCGCGGTTTGCGATTCAGATAGCGGGGATCGTCGACCTGCTCGAGTGCGGCCTGATCGCTGGCTCTGTCGCCGGGCTGTTGTTCGCCGGCCATCTTCACATAGCCGCCGAACAGAACCAGCGAGAAACGATAATCGGTTTCGCCGCGGCGGAAGCCGAACAGGCGCGGGCCGAACCCGAAGCTGAAGACCTCCACTTTGACGTCAAACGCCCGCGCTGCCCAGAAATGACCCAGTTCGTGGATCAGGATCATCACCCCGATCAGCACCAGCAGCCACCAGACGTTCAGAAGAAATGCACCCATTCAAAAAATCCCCATCTATACCTGGGCCGCTACCGGCTGTTTCGCCACCAGATCGCGAGCCGTTGCGCGCGCCGCCCGGTCTGCTTCCAGTATTTCACGAATCGAGCGCGCTTCCGAACCGGGTGTCCGCTGCAGTGTCTCCGCCACGACCCTCGCGATTCCCGGGAAACTGATTTTTCCCGCGAGAAACGCCTCCACGGCGATTTCATCCGCTGCGTTCAGGACGCATGTCGCGATCCCGCCGTTGCGCTGCGCCTCGTAGGCGAGGCCGAGGAGCGGGAACTTATCCCGATCCGGCGCGTGGAACTCCCATTGGCGCGCTTCCGACCAGTCGATCTTCGGAACCGGCGCCGGAGCCCGTTCCGGCCAGGTCAGCGCGTACTGGATCGGCATCCGCATATCGGTGGCGCAGACCTGGGCGATCACGCTGCCGTCGTTATACTCCACCATGGCGTGAACCGTCGATTGCGGATGCACCACCACATCCACTTCATCGGGCGAAAAGTCGAAAAGCCAGCAGGCTTCGATCACTTCAAAGCCCTTGTTCATCAGGGTGGCCGAATCGATGGTGATCCGGTTTCCCATCTTCCACGTTGGATGACGCAGAGCGTCGGCCGGGGTCACGGATTCGAGCGCTTCTTTCGGTGTAAGGCGGAACGGGCCGCCGGAAGCCGTCAGGATGAGCCGGTTGGCTTCCCGGCGCAGGCCGGCGCGCAGGCACTGGTGCGCTCCGTTGTGCTCGGAATCGACCGGGATCATCTCGGCGCCGTGGTTCCTGACCGCTTCCATCACCAGTTTGCCGCCCGAAACCAGGACTTCCTTGTTCGCAAGTCCGACGCGCTTTTTGTGGCAGAGGGCCTCGTAGGTCGCCTCGAGGCCGGCCACGCCGACGATCGAGGACATCACCGTGTCCGCTTCGGGAGCGGTCGCGATGCCGACCAGGGCCTCAGGCCCGGAAAGCAGCTCCGGGCAGGGAATTCCAGAATCGGAAAGTGTTTGCCGCAGCCGGGTGATGGCTTCCGGCTCCTGGACGACGGCCACCCGGGGCCGGAACTCGGCAATCTGCTGCGCCAGGAGCCCGATATTGCGCCCTGCGGCGAGTGCAAATATCTGAAAACGCTCCGGATTCTGGCGGACGACGTCCAGCGTGCTGGTGCCGATCGAGCCCGTGGAGCCGAGAACCGTAAGGGTACGCAACGCCCCAATCATAACATGAGCTTTAAGATCAGCTACTTGGGAATCAGGTTCGTTTGAAAGACCCTTGCGGGCGCCGGGGAGTTTGCTTCAGGGGTCTTTCAGTTTAGAGGTTAGTCTCGCTTTGGTGGGAGTTACTAATTACTCCCCGGCTTGATTCCAATACTAGTAGAAATCATTTTTGGAATCAACCAAATTTTGTATACAAAATTTGGATGCGTGTTATATATCGAACGTCAGGCTTTGACTTCGACCCCGGTGATTCCTTCCAAGACTTTGATAGTAGAGCAGATATCCTCTTCGCCATGACCTTCGGCGATGGCCGTCTGGAAGATCTGGCGGGTTATGGAAGTCAGAAACAGGGGCACGCCCATCTCTTCGGCCGACTCCAGCATGAGCCCGATGTCCTTGTGCATCCACTTTACGGAGAAGTTGGTTTCGAAATTCCGGCTGAAGATGAACGGGGCCTTGTAGTTGATCAGGCCCGATTTCGCGGCGCTGTTGTCGAGAATGTCGAGCATGAGCTTCGGGTCCATGCCGGCCTTCGTGCTGAGCACGATGCCTTCGTTGAAAGCCTGCAGGATATTGGAGAGGACGAGGTTCTGGGTGAGCTTGGCGTGAAGGCCCATGCCGGGACCGCCGCAGTAGTAGAGCTTCTTGCCCATGACCTCGAGCCAGGGCTTCACCCGCTCAAAGACCTTCTCGTCGCCGCCGACCATGAAGGTCAGGGTGCCGGCGTTGGCGCCGGGCGTCGACCCGGTGCAGGGAGCGCCGAGGAAATCGATGCCGGCTTTGGCCAACTCCTGATGGACATGGCGGCTGGAACTGGGGCTTACCGTGCTGGCGTCGACGACTGCCGAACCCTTCGGAGCGCCGGACCGGATGCCGTCCTGGCCGAGGATGACCCGCTCCGACATTTTCGAATTCCCGACACATATAAAGGTAGCTTCCGTGCCCTGGGCGGCTTCGGCCGGCGTTGAGCAGACGCGCCCGCCCGCTTCCGCCGCCAGTTGTTTCGCCTTCGAGCCCGTGTGCGACCACAGTGCAACATCGTGCCCGGCTTTGATCAGATTGCGGGCCATCGGATAGCCCATCAGACCCAGTCCCAGAAACCCAAGTTTTGCCATAAAGGAGAATTGTATATCCGGACAGGTGAAGTTCAGAGCAGTTTTGCAAACTGTTGGTTCGTCATGCCGGCCGCGCGAATCAGTGCCCGCAACGTGCCTGGCGTCAGTTCTCTGTGGAGCGGCACGGACAGGCTGGCGGTGTGGCTGGGTTTGATCAGAATGATGTGGCTTCCGCGCTGGCGGTCTTTGACCCGCCCCGGTTTCCGGAAGGCCCGCACGGCCTCTTCTCCGGAAACAGAGCCGAGGGAACTCAACCGGAGACGGGAACCTCGATTTCGCGCACTTCGATCGTCAGGGGCATGCCGTTTGCGGCGCGTGCCTCAAGACAGCCGACAATCGCCTCGTGAATGTTCCGCAGAGCCTCGGCTTCCGTCTTTCCCTGCGAAACGCAGCCGGGAATCGCGGGGCATTCCGCGACGATCATGCCGGATTCGTCGGGTTCGAGCGTGACCAGAAGCTTCATAACCTGATCTTACCGTTCCGCGCCGGTCTCGCCATTCGGTTCCACCGGCACATAGCCGTTTTCGAGCAGCACCGCGACGGCCTGCTCCCGCGCTTCCTGCCGCACGTAGAAGAAGGCGCCGACGCGGGCGGTCTTGAAGATGATCCCTCCCTGGTATTCATCGGGCTCGACGCCGAAGTTGACGCCCGCATTGGTGAAGACTTCTTCGACCCGGATTGCGTCCTTCAGCCGCTTCGCCACGAAAACCAGTTCCGCCCGGTGGCCGGGCGGCTCGTCTGCAAAGTAATCCGCGTCTTTTTTCATGTGGGATGAGAACCTGGATGCCTGTGAGGACTATTTTAGGCAATGGCTGCCGCACCGATTTCGCTCACTGAGGAAGAGTCTCTCACCTGGCTGGCGCTGCGCCTCGTCCCCGGGCTCGGCACCCGAAGGATCGGGCAACTGCTGGAGCGCTTCCGCACCCCGAAAGCCATCTTCCGCGCGGATCTGGCGGAACTGGAAGCAAGCGGGTTGAGCGCCGCCGTGGCCCGGTCGATCACCATCGGCGTGAGCTTCGAGGAAGCGGCGACGCAGCACCAGAAGGTGCGGGAATCGGGCGCCCATCTCGTCACGCTCGCCGACGCCCGGTATCCCGATCTGCTGCGCGGCATCTTCGATCCTCCGCCGCTGGTGTTCGCGCGCGGCCGTCTCGATCTGCTTTCCTCGGTCGCCATCGGCGTCGTCGGAACCCGTCATCCGACGCCTTACGGAACAGCCGCGGCCGAACGTCTGTCGGGCGATCTCGCTCGTGCCGGCATCACGGTCGTCTCGGGCATGGCGCGAGGCATCGACACGGCGGCCCACAAAGCCGCGCTGGCGGCGGAGGGCAACACGATCGCGGTTCTCGGCTGCGGTGTTGATGTGGTCTACCCGTCGGAAAACCGGAAACTGGCGGCGGAAATCGCGGCCAGGGGCCTGCTGCTCTCCGAGTTCCCGATGGGCGCAACGGCCTTCCCGCAGAACTTCCCCATCCGCAACCGGATTATCAGCGGTCTCAGCGCGGGGATTCTCGTGGTGGAGGGCGCTCAATACTCCGGCTCCGCCATCACGGCCCGCCTCGCGATGGACCAGGGCAGGGAGGTTTTCGCCGTGCCGGGAAACATCACGTCGAAGATGTCCTGGGGGCCGAATCTGCTCATCAAGCAGGGCGCGAAACTGGTGCAGGACTGGAATGACGTGGTCACCGAACTGCCCCAGGCGGCGCAGCGGCGGCTGATCGATGCCGGCCGGCAACGCCTTTTGAATCAGGGTCTTGCCGGTGCGGTTGAATCCGCGGCGGCGGCTCCGGCATCTGAACTGGCTGAACCGCACCAGCAGGCTGCCCGCCGGGTGCTCGAGAAGCTCAGGCCGGATCAGGCCGTGCATCTCGACTCGCTGGTGGAATCGGTGGAGGATTGCTCTCCTTCCGAAGTCATTGCCGCGCTGTTCGAGCTGGAGATCCTCGGTCTGGCTCGTCAGCTCCCCGGCAGGAACTTTGTTAAAGTGTGGTAGCCGACCGCCCGGCTCCCGGCGGACGGAACCTCGTAGTCTATGCTGGGAGCAAAAGTTGGTTATGGCAAAGAGTCTGGTTATAGTCGAGTCGCCGGCAAAGGCGAAGACCATTAACAAATACCTTGGGAAGCAGTACATCGTGATGGCCTCGCTCGGCCACATCAAGGATCTGCCCAAGCGCGACCTCGCGGTCGACGTCGACAATGGCTTCCGTCCCCGGTACGAAGTGATCGAAGGCAAGAAGAAGCTCATGCAGGAGCTGAAGGACGCCGCGAAGAAGGTGGAGTCGATCTACCTCGCGGCCGACCCGGATCGCGAAGGTGAGGCCATCTGCTGGCACCTGCAGGAGGAACTGAAGACCGCCGGCGGAAAGAAAAAGGCCGAAGGCCCGCAGATCATGCGGGTGATGTTCAACGAAATCACAAAGAATTCCATCCAGAAGGCGTTTGAGAAGCCGGTCGCCGTCAACGTCAACCTGGTCGACGCCCAGCAGGCGCGGCGCGTTCTCGACCGGCTGGTGGGGTACAAGATTTCCCCGTTGCTCTGGGACAAGGTGCGGCGGGGTCTCTCGGCCGGACGCGTCCAGACGGTCGCGGTGCGGCTCATCGTGGAGCGCGAGCGGGAAATCCGCGCCTTCGTCAGCGAGGAGTACTGGACGCTCGACGCCAACCTCGCGGCGAAGAAGAAGCCCTTCTTCGACGCCCGGCTGATCCGCATCGGCGACGCGACGCCGGAGATCGGGACTCAGGAGCAGTCGGACGCCATCGTCAAGGCGCTCGAAGGGGCGAAATTCATTGTCCGTTCGGTCGGGACGAAGGAGAAGCGGCGCAACCCCGTCGCGCCCTTCATCACCTCCACGCTGCAGCAGGAGAGCTCACGCAAGCTGCGTTTCAGCGTGAAGCGCACCATGGCGCTCGCCCAGCAGCTCTATGAAGGCGTCGAGATCGGTTCGGAAGGCGCGGTGGGTCTGATCACCTACATGCGCACCGATTCGACGCGCGTTTCCGACGAAGCCATCGCGGAAGTGCGGGAGTTCATCTCCGGCAAGTTCGGGCCGCAGTATGTGCCGGCGGCGCCGAATACGTACAAATCGAAGAAGGAAGCGCAGGACGCGCACGAAGCCATCCGCCCGACCTCCGCCATGCGGACGCCGGATGACGTGGCGCCGTTCCTCGCCGAAGATCAGCTCAAGCTGTACCGCCTGATCTGGATGCGTTTCGTCGCGTCCCAGATGAACCCGGCGCTGCTCGATCAGACCACGATTGACGTGGCCGCGGGCGATTACACCTTCCGCGCCACGGGCTCGGTGGTGAAGTTCGATGGCTTCCTCGCCGTCTACGAGGAAGGCAAGGACCAGAAGGACGAAGAAGACGAAGAGCTGGCGCACAAGCTGCCGGCCGTGAGCGAAGGCGAGGAGATGAAGCTCAACGCGCTCAAACCGGCGCAGCACTTCACCGAACCGCCGCCGCGCTACAACGAAGCGACGCTGGTGAAGAAGCTCGAAGCCGACGGCGTCGGGCGGCCTTCCACCTATGCCTCAATCCTCTCGACCATCCAGGAGCGGGAGTATGTGACCAGGGAAGGCGGTAAGTTCCGGCCGACCGAACTGGGCATGGTGGTGACAGACCTGTTGCTCGAGAGCTTCAACGACATCTTCGACGTGCGCTACACCGCGCGCATGGAAGAGGAACTCGACGAAATCGAAGAAGGCAAGCTCGACTGGCGGGAAGCCATGGGCGAGTTTTATGAGCGCTTTATGAAAGACCTCGGCAACGCCGAGGAAAACATGACCAACATCAAGCGCATGGAGAAGCCCACCGACCAGATTTGCGATAAGTGCGGCAAACCCCTGGTCATTAAGTGGGGGAAACACGGAAGTTTCCTGGCTTGTACAGGCTACCCGGAGTGTACTTACACGCGCGAACTTACTGTCGACCTTCCCGACGTGGATAGCGCGAATCTCGGCGAGCAGGGCGAAGACGAATACTGCGAAAATTGCGGCCGGCCGATGGTTCTGAAGAAGGGCCGTTTCGGTACTTTCTTTGCCTGCAGCGGTTATCCGGACTGCAAAACCACGAAACAGATCGGGGCGGCGCAGCGGAAAGCCGTGGTCCAGCTGGACGAAAAGTGCCCGCAATGCGGCAACAATCTGGTACAAAAGTACGGCCGTTTTGGCGAGTTTACGGCGTGCAGCAACTATCCGGCCTGCAAGTTTATCAAGCAGAAGACCATCGGTGTCAAGTGTCCGGACTGCAGCGAAGGCGAGGTGGTGGAACGCCGTTCCAAACGCGGCAAGACCTTTTTCGGTTGCAGCCGCTACCCGGAGTGCAACTTTGTCGCCTGGTCGAAGCCTGTCCCGGAAAAATGTCCGGAATGCGGCAACTCGTACTTAGTCGAAAAGTATCTGAAGTCGGGGAATTTCCTGCAATGCCCGGCTTCCGGCTGTAAGTACAAACGGGAAATGCCGGTCACCGAAGCCGTGGCGGTCTGAAAGTTAGTACAACAGGAATAGTTCTCCTGGTACTCCGGTACCTGTTCGCGCCCGTTTGAAAATTCTGTTTACTTTTCACTGAGAAATTTCCGAAATCCCTGTACCATTGTCTTGTAAATCGCACTTGCATGGGGAGGAGCATGAGGGCGCAAACGGTGGAGACATACCAGTCTGCGGGAAGAGTTCTCTTTTCGGCAATTTTTCGTCCTGGCGGTAAGAAACTTCTGGCCAAGGGACACATCCTGCGCGAGGAAGATATTCGCGTTCTGCAGAGCGAGGGGCTCGACCAGATCTGGGTAGCGGAGCTCGAAGACGGTGAAATGACCGAAGACGAAGCCGTCTGCGGGGTCGCCGGTGAAGTGGGTTGCGGCAGCTTCGAGGTGCAGCTGGCGCCCGGTGGGCGGGCCAATCTGATTGCCACCGACCGCTGCTGCGTGCTGGTCGACGATGAGCTCCTGCGCCAGGTGAACTGCACTTCGGGGATTGTCATCGCCACGGTGCTGAATTTCAGCCTCGCCATGCCGGGGCAGAGAATCGCGACGGTAAAGAGCGCCCCGTTCGCGGTGACCCGGCAGGATTTCAACGGCGTAACCGCGATTCTGAAAGAACGCGGACCGATCCTTCAGGCCCGCCCCATGCGCACGGGCAACGTGGCTGTCCTTTATTCCGATCCGGTCAACGGCGACCGCGCCCGCACGCTCTTCGAGCCGGTGCTGCGCCAGAAGCTGGAACGGTTCGGCGTGCATTCGCACTCGATGCTCAGCGTTCTCGAGAACGATGAGCACGTCTCTCGCGGCCTGCAGCATCTGCTGCGCACCAGGCCTTCCTGTGTGCTGGTGGCATCCACCACCGCGCCGGCCGGTCCGGATGACGTGGTCGGCGTGGCGATGAACCGGATCGGCTGCGTGATTGAACGCTTCCTCGCGCCGGTGGAGCCCGGCAACCTCCTGCTGATGAGCTACAAGGACGATGTCCCCGTTCTCTCGGCCCCGGGCTGTTTCCGCTCCCTCAAGCCCAACGTGATCGACCTGATGCTGCCGCCCATGCTGGCGCAGTACCGGGTCTCAACCTGGGAACTGGCCTGCCTCGGCCACGGCGGCCTCCTCGGCTGAGAGCCGCGCCCGTGGGAGAATCATGATTCCCCTCGGGTCAGATGTTCCAGAAAAAACCGCACAGCCGCAGCGTCATCGAACGCGACGGGAGCGAACTCAGAATTTCCGTGGCGCCGCCGGGCTCCGTTCTCGATGAGTGGATGGCCGGAGCCGTTTTCCTGGGTATGGTCACCGGCTCTTTCTTCGGCTTCTGGCCGCTGAACCCCGGCCGCCTCGCTCTCGCCTTCCTGTTCAGCGCCGCGGCTTTCTTCATTTTCCGCGGCATTTACGAACAGAATGCCGCCGAACAGATCCTGGCCGTCCAGGAAGGCAAAATCGCCTGCGTCCGCCGGACCCGGCTTTGGACCCGCACCCGATGGCTGAACGTCCGCGATGTTACCGAAGTCTCGGCCGGGAGCGCGATGGGGGTGAGCGGGGTCACGATCGTCGCCAAAGGGCGCAAGCACCTCGTGCTGACGAACATTCTCAGAGCAGACGCCGAGCAATGCGCGCGGGAAATCCGCAACGCTCTCGGGACTTCGTAATCAGAAGACGCCGCGCTGCCTCAGCTCCTGTTCGAGCTGCGCGGCCGAGACAAACTGGACGGCGTCGATTCCATGCGCCCGCGCGCCTTCCACGTAGGCCGGTACGTCATCCGTGAAGAAGCATTCTTCCGGGCGGCAGCCTGCCTCCTCCACCGCGCGGCGGTAAATCCTTGCGGCCGGCTTCATCGCGCGCACTTCGTAGGAAAGCACCAGTGCATGAAAGTGCCGCAGGATGGGGTAGTTCTTCCACAGCATGCCGAAATGCAGCGGGTTCGTGTTCGAAACCAGAACCATCCGGTAACGCGCGGCCAGCCCGGCCACCAGTTCCTCGGAAATGATCGTCTCCCGCAGGAAGATGGAGTTCCAGACTTCGTCGAACGTCTCGCGGGGAACATCGATCCCGCAGAGTTCCGAGACCTGCCGGACGAAATCCCCGGTCTCGATTTCACCCGATTCGAAGCGCTGCATCAGGCCGGTGGGCAGGAGCTTCGCCGGAACTTCGCTGGCCGGAATGCCGCCCAGAGCTTCAATGCGCGTGTAAGCCTGGTTGAAGTCGAAGGGCACGATGACGCGCCCCAGATCGAGAAGGATGGCCCGGATCACCAGGTTACGGTCTCACCGGGCGTGAGTCCCCAGACTTTCGTGTCGGGCGCGAGGCTCTGCAGCGCCGCCGGCGTGCCGGTGAGCGGCGGGAAGGTGCCGAAGTGCATCGGGATCACCGTTTTCGCTTTCAGAAGCGAGCAGGCTTTGGCCGCTTCGCGCGGGCTCATGGTGTACAGATCGCCGATGGGAATGAAGGCCAGATCCGGCTGATAAAGTTCCGCAATAAGAGCCATGTCGGAAAAGACGTTCGTATCGCCCGAGAAATAGATCGCACGGCCATCGGCGAAGCGCAGCACATATCCGGCCGCCTCGCCGCCATAGACGATCGACCCGTCGTCTTCGCTGATGCCGCAGCTGTGCACCGCGTGGGTCATCGTGACCGCCACGCTGCCCACCTGCTGCGTCCCGCCCTTGTTCATGCCGAGGCAGTTTTGAACGCCCTTCTTCGACAGCCACACGCAGGTCTCGTAGATCGCCACGACCTTCGGGCCGAACTTCCTCGCCAGCGGAATCACGTCGTGGATGTGGTCGAAATGGCCGTGCGTCACCAGAATCGTGTCGCAGCGCCGGATTTCAAATCCCTTCGGATACCTCGGATTCCCTTCCGTCCAGGGATCGAGGAGCAGCGTCTCCCCGTCCGGCAGTTCAAACTGAAAAGTTCCGTGACCGAGCCATGTGATCTTCATATGCGTTCAGTGAGCTATTTTAGCCACTACGAGGCCGTCGCCATATTGCGCGAACCCGGGAATTGTCACGGGCAGTTTGCCGTTGATGGCGATTTCGCCGAGGAGCGCTTTGACGGCCGAGATTTCGGACGTCTGAACGGTGCTGTAAGTGGTGAGATAGGCCGCCACGTCGGGGAAACTGCGCAGCAGATAGGGATTGCCCAGCGCG
>Ga0187771_10000817_pt1 | contig 19844 bp, 16 predicted proteins | sample 0116_SJ02_MP15_1_FD_133139 | JGI IMG/M metagenome (GOLD analysis project Ga0187771, IMG submission 133139) | Tropical peat soil microbial communities from peatlands in Department of Meta, Colombia - 0116_SJ02_MP15_10_MG | ecosystem: Environmental > Terrestrial > Soil > Wetlands > Peat | place...
CGCGACCATTTCGTCAGCGCCATGGCTTTCCCCGCCCGGATGGATGAGGCCGAGGATGAGATCCGCGGCCTGCTCCGCCGCCGTCGTCGCGTAAAACCCGATGAGCCAGACAACTTCGGGTTGGCGACGGCGGAGTCCCTGGTCAGTGAGTTCCATCAGATTATCGGCACCGTGGCCTTGGTCACCGTCGTCATCTCCTCCATCGGTCTGCTGGTGGGCGGGATCGGGGTCATGAATATCATGCTCGTCTCCGTCACCGAGCGGACCCGCGAAATTGGCGTCCGTAAAGCCATCGGGGCGCGCCGCAGCGACATCACCTGGCAGTTCTTGCTCGAAGCCATGACCCTGACCGGCGCGGGAGGCGTGCTGGGCATTCTGGGTGGATTCATTCTCAGCTTGCTCATCCGCATCTTCGTGCCTTCCCTGCCTTCCACCGTTCCCCTCTGGTCGGTTGCGGCGGGCTTCCTGGTTTCGGTCAGCATCGGCCTGTTCTTTGGTATGTGGCCCGCCATGAAGGCTTCCCGCCTCGACCCCATCGTGGCCTTGCGCTATGAATAGCGGGTAACCACGACACGCTTTGTGTGTCGTGGGCCTTTCTCACCCACGGTACGACTCGGGCAGTCTCTTCTCCAGTAACATCAGGAAGAACCGCGATCCCGCAGGCGCGGGGCGGTCTGCGCTTGTTCGCGCGGCGCAAGGGGAGCCAGAGGGCGGCAAAGCCGACGTTAGGGATGCGCCTGGGCTTTCTGGACGGCGTCCCAGCGTTGCTGGAACTGTGCGGCTTCCTCTGGGCGCCCCATTTTTCTCATCAAATCAGCAAGCTCGGAAAGCGTCCCTAGGGTCACCGGACTAGACTTGCCCTGCTGCAATTCCTCTAAATCCAATTCCCGGCGAAGCAGCGGCTCCGCCTTATCGAACGCACCCTCCGCTCTGTACAACGCCGCCAGGTGGTCCAGGCTGGTCGTGATGGTGGCCGAGTCGCGACCTTGAAGCTTCTCATCGAGCGCCAATGCTCGTTCGTAAAGAGGCTCGGCTTTATCGAATTCCTGCTGGGAATAGTAGACTGAAGCCAAGAAATCGAGCGCTTGGGGCAGCAGCGGGTCGTAGCCTGCCGGAGGATTGTGCTCCGCGACCTCGACCATCTCCCTGGCGATCGGTTCCGCCGACTTGTAATCGCCTATGAACAGGTACGTCGTCGCGAGGTTCTGCCGTGCGTATTGTGTCTGGAGAGCGCCCTTTCCATTGCGCTGCTCACAGACTTCAATTTGGCGCTGGAAAAGTCGCTCAGCCTCGGGAAACTTCTTTTGAAAAATGTAAAACGATCCGAAGGCTTGCAGCGTGGCGGACAGTGCTTGGTATGGATCTACAAGGGGGGGAATTTGTTCGGCCTCCTGGAGAGCTTTCCGGTACAACTCCTCGCCCTGCTCGAATTGACGAGAGAATGTGGCCTTCTGGGCGGCGGCCATATCCGCCTGCCATTGAATGACCCTTGGATCGGGTTCCGCCGGAACCGGCAGGACTGCCGATGGGGCAGCAGCCCCGCCCGCCCCGGGCTGAGAAAGCGCTTTCTCGACCTCAGGCTGCGCCCAGGCCCTTGCCTGGTCGAAGGTGCTACGTTTGCCCCAAGCCGAGATCTCCCAGTCGGGGCCCACGCGTTCGAGGGCGCGCTTGGCCACCTCGCGGTCCTTGTATAAATAAGCCAACGACGCAAAGCGGTTGATCTTGAGCATCGTGGCGCCATACTTCTCCTCCATGACGGCAAATCCTTTCTGAATTTTGGGCCAGGAAAGGGAGGGATGTTCGGGGGGCGTGCCGCACTGGCAGTAGATGAGCGAGGCTATTTCGAAATAAACGAAGTCGCCCTCCCGGCCGCCGATGCGCCGCGCGCTCTCCTCGGCGAAAGCCTCGGCATCACCTTCCCCCCCGTACCATTTGGGAAGAAGGGTGAACGCGAAGTCGCGATAATAGTGGTAGTAGGAAGGCTCAAAAGCGATGGCGCGCTCAAACGCCTCGCGCATTGCTTCCAGGGGCCAGCCTTGAGCGCGCGCCAAACCCTGCGTGACATAATAGAAGTGCGGGCACTGGGCGGAAAGGTTTTGGGCCTCCTTGAGTGTGTTTGCCGCCTGGCCGAGTCGGGTACCGAACAGCTCCCAATCGGACTTCGAGACCGTATCGGCGAACCCGCCTCCGCGGGCAAACCACGCATAGCCGAGATAGGCCTGTGCCAGCGCGACACGCGCAGTGATGGATTGGGGGCGTGCGGCGACCCATTTCTCGAGTTGCGCAAGACGGTATGTCCACTCCCATTCAGTCGCCCGATCGCCCGTGGCGGGTGTCGAGACCACTTCGAAAAACAGATACAGCTTCCAGGCACCCCCCGTGACCCGCTCTTTGGACGAGCGGGCGCGGCCCGCCGCCTCTTCCAATGTGTCAAACTGGCTGTTCGCGATGAGCGGCTGGATTTCCGCGCGGTACTGCGGCTCGGTCTCTGCTACTTGGCCGGGGAGCAGAGGGGCGAGCGCTTTGGATTGGTCACAGGGTTTCTCGGGCGGGCAGGGATTCTCCACCTTTTTGTTGCCACGCAGCTCAGGCGCGAGATCCCCCTGGCTCTTCTCTTGCGCCCCTGCGATCCCGACCCACAACGTCCACACCGTGAAAAGGAAAACACCCCTGGAAATCTTCTTCATCAGTTCCTCCCGGGGCCTCGGGCGGGTGGCCCACTCTCTACGGTTTGTGGGGGTCCGCACACGCGAGATGATACCACTGTCGCGAGCGGGTAGCGCGGCCCGTCCGTCGGCTGACGGATCCGCGTCTCTTCCGTATGGGGCGCATTCGAGCGGATTTCATAGGCTACCGCTCCACCAACATCAGGAAGAACCGCAGACCGCAAACCCCGCGGTCTGCGCTATTGGTTGAACAGCGCTTTCAGGCCTTCCGTGAAAGGCGGGCGGGCGACACCGCGCTCGGTGATGATGGCGGTGATGTAGCGGTGCGGTGTGACGTCAAAGGCGGGGTGGCGCGCGGGCACTTGCTGGGGCGCGATGGCCACGCCCGCCAAGTGTGTGACCTCGGCAGGGGAGCGCTCCTCGATCGGAATCTGCTCTCCGGAAGCCAGGCTCATATCGATCGTCGAAAGCGGCGCCGCGACGTAGAACGGGATGCCTGTCTCATGGGCCAGGACTGCCAGCGTGTAAGTTCCGATCTTGTTGGCCGTGTCGCCGTTGGCGGCGATGCGGTCCGCCCCCACGATGACGGCCTGGACCTGGCCCTGCTTCATGAAGTGTCCCGCCATGTTATCCGTGATGAGTGTGACTGGGATGCCGTCCTTGGCCAACTCCCACGCCGTTAAGCGCGCGCCTTGCAGAAACGGCCGGGTCTCATCCGCGAACACATGCAATTTCTTGCCTGCGGCCACGGCGGCGCGAATAACGCCCAGCGCCGTTCCGTAGCCGCCCGTGGCGAGCGCGCCCGCGTTGCAATGCGTGAGGATTGTCCCTTGCTCGGGCAGCAGCGCCGCGCCCTGCCGGCCCATGGCTTGATTGATGGCGATATCTTCGGCGAGGATGCGCTTGGCTTCTTCCTCCAGGCTCGCGGCGGCCATCTCGATGACTCCTGCGTCGGAATGGTGGCAGGAGAAGGACTGCTCGAAAACTTCGCGCATGCGCTTCACGGCCCAGAACAGATTCGCGGCGGTGGGCCGTGTTTGGGAAATCGTCGCTACGATTTTTTCGAAGTCGGCGCGCAATTCCGCCACGGTCTTCGCGCCGGAGTTCTTGACCCCCAAGGCGATACCCATCGCCGCCGCGACGCCGATGGCCGGCGCCCCGCGGACCACCATCGAGCGGATCGCCTCCGCCACTTCCGGGTAGTCGCGGCAGGTGCGGTAGACCTCTTCGCCGGGCAGGCGCGTCTGGTCAATCATCCGCACGCCCTCGTCCGTCCACTCGATGGTCTTGAACATGCCCTTGTCCTGATTTGGCCAGGAAAGGCCGCCGGCCATTATAACAAGCGATGCGCTCGGAAACCGAGAAGAGGGAATTTACCGCGGAGGCGCAGAGGCTGGGGGGAATACGAAAATCGAAAAGCGAAAATCGGAGGTTCCTGCGCTTTTCCATTTTCGCTTTTCTGTTTTCGGCTTCGCCGCTGTGGTGAAACCCTTGCGGCTTGACGCTTATCTGAGGCCAAGCTTCTTGCCGGCCGCCAGCAGACTGAGCGCTTCGCGAAGGCGTTTCTCCTTCGTTTCGAATCTCTTGGCCGAATCAATCCAGCCGAGGTAGGCGCGCCGTTGCGACGGAGCCAATCGTTCGAAAGGCTGACGGGCCCGCGGATGGGCCTTGAGTCGGTCCTCGATGTAAGCCGGAATCGCGGAGAGCGAGGGCCGCGGGGCGTCGCCGCTCCGGCTGGTGGGCGCGCGAAGCAATCCCGGGGCCGCCAACAGGCCGCGCGATTTCAGCGCCTCATACCGCCGGCGATTGATCGACGACCACTTGCTGTCAGCCTTCCGGGGCGTGAACTTCCGCGCGTAGCGCAGAGCGTCCAGCCGTTTCACAATGCTGTCGACCCAGCCAAAGCACAGCGCCTCCTCGACGGCATCCGTGTGGCTGAGCGAAGCGCCGCCCGCTTTCCCCTTCCGGAATACGAGCCACACTGCGGAGTCCGAGGCGTGGTGTTTCTCCAGCCAGTTCCGCCACTCCTGGCGCGTTCGCACTTCAAGCAGCTTAGTGGCTTTCGTCGGCATGGCGTTGTGATAGGTAGGGGAGCCCTTTGGGCTCCCGCCCTGCAGCGCATGGCCCCTGGGCACCGGGTTGCGGAAGCGCAGAGCGCTCCCCTACCAGGCTCCGCCCGCCGCTACAGCTCGATTTCCGCCCGCACCACGCCGTCTTCCAAGTCCTCATGGAGTTGAAAGCCCAGCTTCTTGCAGACGCGCTGCATGGCGACGTTGTCCGGAAGGATTTCTGCGGTGACACGATGAAACTTTTCCTGCCGGCCGGCCTCCAGCAGGCGGCGCAGGAGTTCGGCCCCCAGACCCTGCCCCTGATACCGGTCGATGACGGTGGTGGCGAACTGGGCCTCCTGCTTACCGGGCACCTTGGTCAACCGCCCGACAGCCAGGATCTGATGGCCTTCGCCGTGGGGGTCTTTCAGGTCGGCGACCAGCGCCAGCTCGCGGTCGTAATCGTTGAAGCAAATGCGGGTCAGCCGGTCGTGCGTGACGCGGTGGCTCAAGGCGATCAAGTGGAAGTAACGCATATACACGCTCTGCTCGGAGAGCCGTTCGTGGAACTTCACCATGAGCGGCTCATCCTCCGGCCGGATGGGGCGGATGATAACCGTCGTCCCATCCTTCATGACCCACGGCGCCACATATTGGGACGGATAAGGCCGAATGGCCAGCTTGGGCAATTGCTCTTCTTTGACTTCAGGTCCGTGCAGGATCACCCTTGCGTCCAGCGCCAACAGCCGGTCGGAAGAAGCCAGCAGCGGGTTGATGTCAATCTCCTTGATCCACCGCTGCTCGACCACCAGGTAGCTGAAGCGGACCATGAGTTGCTCGAGGGCGGCCAGGTCTACCGGCTTCCGCCCGCGAACGCCTGCGAGAGCTCGATAGATTTTCGTCTGCTCCATCATGCGCCGCGCCAGGGTCGTGCTGAGGGGAGGCAGAGCCAGTGCCCGGTCCTTGAACACTTCCACGAGCTGGCCGCCGGTGCCGAACAGCAAGACGGGGCCGAACTGCGCGTCCAGACTGCTGCCCATGATCAGCTCGTAGCCTTCCAGTTTTGCCATAGGCTGGACGGTCACACCTTGAAAGCCCGCCGCGCCGGCTTTTTCCGTCACGGAAGAGACGATGGCGCCATAGGCGGCGCGCACGGCGTCGGCATCCTTGAGATTCAGATGGACGCCCCCCACGTCGGTCTTGTGCGTGATCGTCTCGGAATGGAGCTTGAGGACCACCGGGTAGCCAAGCTGATTGGCCACCCCCACGGCTTCCTCCACGCTCCTCGCCACGTGGGTCTCCACGGTCGGGATGCCGTAGGCCGCAAGCAGCCGCTTGGATTCGGCTTCGGTCAAGATACTCCGGCCTGCCTGGCGCGCCGCCTGAATGATCCTCTCGGCCTCCACACGGCCGGCAAGACCGTGTTCGATACCCCCGCTGAGGAGGGGAGTTTCATACAAGCCCCGCAGGTTGTAAGAGTATTGCCACATGTAACAGAAAATGCGCGCGGCGGTGTCGGGATAGGCGAAGGTGGGAATCCCCGCATGATTGAGGATTGCCTCCCCGGCCCGCACGCCCGAGCCGCCCATCCAACTGGCGAGGATGGGCTTGCCCTCGAGCTTGGCATAAGGTTTCAGTTGCTCGGCAATCTGCGTCGGGTCCGTCATGGCCTGGGGAGTCAGGACCGCGAGCACGCCATCGGTGGTGGGATCTTTGGCGACGACTTCGACCGCCTTGGCATAGCGCTCCGGAGTGGCGTCGCCGAGGATGTCGATGGGGTTGCCATGGCTCCATTCCCGAGGCAAGATCAAGTTGAGCGCTTGCATGGTTTCCTGCGAAAGCTCCGCCAATTCCCCACGGCGATGAGCGAGTCGGTTGCCAGAACGCCGGGCCCTCCGGCGTTGGTCAGGATGGCCAAGCGCGGCCCCTTGGGGCGAGGCTGCTTGCCCAAGACTTCCGCAACGTAGAACAGGTCGCCCATGGTGCGGACGCGCAGGATGCCGGTGCGGCGGAAGGCGGCGTTGAGCACCTCATCGCTCCCGGCCAGCGTTCCCGTATGCGACGCCGCCGCTTTGGCCGCCGCCTCGCTCCGCCCGGCCTTGATCACGATGATGGGCTTCGACAGCGCCACTTCGCGCGCCGCGGACAGGAACGAGCGCGCGTCGCCTACGGACTCCATGTACAGGATGATGCTGCGCGTGCGCGGGTCATCGCCCAGGTAATCAATCAGGTCGCCCCAACCCACGTCGGCCATTGAGCCGATCGAGATGAAGGCGCTGAAACCCACCAGCTCGCGCAGGCTCCAGTCGAGCACCGCCGTGCACAGCGCGCCGCTCTGGCTGATGAAGCCGATGTTCCCGGGGCGCGCCATGGCTGCTGCAAACGTGGCATTCAGCCCCGTCACGGGGCTCATGACACCGAGGCAGTTTGGGCCGATGATACGGAGATTACCCTGCCGCGCCTGATCCAGAGTCTCCGCCTCCAGCTTCGCTCCTTCCGGCCCTAGCTCTTTGAAACCCGCCGAAATAACAATCGCCGCCTTTACCCCCGCCTCCACGCACTCCCCGACCACCGCCGGAACCGTGCGTGCGGGCGTCACAATTACGGCCAACTCCACTTTCTCCGGAATGGCGTCAATATTGGGGTACGCCTTCACACCGAGCACGTGAGAGCGTTTGGGATTTACCGGGAAGACCGCTCCCCCAAAGGGGTTGCTGATGAGGTTCCAAAACAGCGTTCGACCCACGCTCCCGGGATTCTCCGTGGCGCCGATTACCGCTACAGCATTGGGAGCAAAGAAGACGTCCAGAGGGTGAGGCCGGCGATGAAGAATATCGTGCGCAGATTCCAGGTGAACGGTTCCTGCGGCTTTTATCTGTGTTTTTTCCTTCATGGAAACAGAACTCCCTCTCCCCGCGGGTGGCGGGGCCGACACCAATCCCCGGCTGGCGCGACCGGCTCGCTACCTAGGGAGCACACATCATACCAAAGCAGGTAGAAACAGCCGGGTGGAGTTATTGCCTCAGGGACAAAAGGGCAGGGATTCTAAGCAGAAATACTTGCCGCATTGTCGCCAACAACACTGCAAAGTGCCCGAGAAACCCGCGGCGACCCTCCCCTCAACCCTTGTGCCCTGCCGTTGATGGCGGAGGTTGGAAGCTTCACCTATTTCTTGGGGATGATGGTGCGAGATTTCGTGGAACTCAGAGTTGGTCTGCGGGATCGTTACGACAAATGCCGCACTGCCCGATGGCGGGCTGGCGCTACACCTGGAATTCGCGTTTCACCTTGGCGGATTTCTCGGCGACGGAGCGAGCCAATTGCTCTTTGTACTCCGCGAGTTTCTTAGCGAGATCGGGGTCGCTCGCGGCGATGATCTCGACAGCGAAAATCGCGGCATTGATGGCGCCCGGTTTGCCGATAGCCGTGCAGGCGACCGGCACGCCGGCGGGCATCTGGACTGTGGAGAGCAGCGCGTCGAGGCCCGCCAGCGTGGTGGTCGCCATAGGGACGCCAATGACGGGCAGGGTGGTCTCGGCGGCGATCACACCCGCCAGGTGCGACGCTCCGCCAGCCCCCACGATGATCACTTTTAGACCCCGCTGGATCGCCGTGCGCGCATAATCGGAGGTACGCACCGGCGACCGATGCGCGGAAGTAATCTCGATCTCGAAGGGCACGCCAAACTTCTTGAGGGTTTGCGCAGTCTCCGCCATTATGGGCAGGTCGGTATCACTGCCCATGACAATCCCCACCAGCGGGCTCTCTGACATCTATCCTCCCGGTCGTACCGTTGAAGGCGGCGCCCCTTCTTTGTGCGATCTTATCCGACACACTGCGGAGGCGCTGAGCCTCCCGGCTGCTTCCCGTGGCCGATGCCACCGGGGTTACGCGCCAAGCGGCGCAGCCCCTTGGCGCCAATGTCCTTGCGGTAATGCATGCCCTCGAAATGCAACTTGCCCACCGCCGTGTAGGCCCGTTCAATGGCAGAGGGAAGGTTCTCGGCGACAGCCGTCACGCCCAAAACCCTACCGCCTGTCGTAAGCAACTGGCGGTCCTGCATGCGTGTTCCGGCGTGGAATATCTTGACCCCGCCCACGGCCTCCGCGGCCTCCAAGCCCGTAATCACCTTGCCCACCTCGGGTTTGCCGGGATACCCCTTTGACGCTACGACCACGCAGACCGCCGGGCTGGGGCTCCAGTGAGCTTCCCTCCTCGCGAGCTGGCCGTCGCGCAATGCCAGGCAGAGTTCCAGCAAGTCCGAGCGCAGGCGCATCATGATGGGCTGGGCTTCCGGATCGCCCATGCGCACGTTGTACTCCAGCACCTGCGGGCCCGCGGCTGTCAGAATCAGACCGCAATAAAGGAAGCCCTGATACGGAGCGGCCTCGGCCGCCATCCCCGCCAGGGTCGGGGCTACGATGCCGCGCAGGATGAACTCGCGCAGCCGTTCGTCGAGGATGGAATCATCACTGTACGCGCCCATCCCTCCGGTATTCGGGCCCTGGTCGTTGTCGAAGACCGGCTTATGGTCCTGGGTCGGCGACAGGGGAAGAGCCGCCTGCCCATCGGTGAGGACGATAAACGAAACCTCTTCGCCCTCCAGGCGCTCCTCGATCAGCACGCGCTCCCCCGCGCTCCCCAAAGTTTTTTTCCGCATGAAGTCGTCTAAGGTTCTTTCCGCCTCTTCCTGCTGGGCCGCGATGACCACCCCTTTGCCGGCCGCTAACCCGTCCGCCTTGATGACCAGAGGAAAAGGAAAGTTGCGCAGGGCCTTTATCGCGTCTTCAAAATTTTCGGCCACTCGGAACCTGGCGGTGGGGATGCCATGCCGTTGCATGAACTGCTTGGCGAAAATCTTGCTCCCTTCCAGCCGTGCGGCGATTTTCGTCGGCCCGATGATCGCCAGCCGCGCCTTCAGGAATTCATCCACAATTCCAGCCACCAGCGGCGCTTCCGGGCCGACGACCGTGATGTCCGCTTTGACCTGCTGGGCAACGGCGAGAATGGCCTGCGGCTGCGCCACATCCACCGCGTGGCACTCGGCCTCCTGCCCGATGCCAGGATTTCCGGGGGCGCAATGGATTTCTTCCATCTGCTGGCTTTCGCGCAGTTTCCACGCCATTGCGTGCTCGCGGCCCCCGGATCCAATCACCAGCACCTTCATAGGGCGCGTACACTATCGGCAATCCCCCGGCTTGTCAATCGCGGAAATCGCGGAAATGGCCCCCGCGCCGACTGCTCGGCCCACGCCTGGAAATTTCAGTCCCCGGCCTCTGTTGCGGGCCATCTCGCGCCGTGGTAGCTTCGGGGCATCTTCTGCATGGAGATGCGCGCATGAGTGGATTTCACAATATTCCTCACACCCACGGCAAGCAACGACGTCAATTCCTTAAGAAAGGGTTCGCATTCTTGGGCGCGCTCGGATCAACTCCCCTCGCGGCGCGTCCACGCCAAGTCGACCCTCCCTCCGCATCGCCGCGGCCACAACCCGTCTCCCCGAAAGGTTCCGGCCCTGCGATGCCGAAGGCGGCAAGCAAGGGCCGGCTCGTGTTCGACGCTCACCTGCATTGCCCGAGCGACGAGAGCTCACAAGTCTGGCAGTGGTACCCTGTGACCAAAAGTTTCGAGGAGTTTGCCCGTTACTTGGAGCGGACCGGCGTACAGCGTGGCATTATCAACTCCGTCCGCTGCCAGCTTGCGAGGAGCCCCGCTGAATTCATCGCCGGAAACCGGGAAGTAGCGCGCTACGTGGAAAAATACAAGGGCCGCTTTCTCGGCGCCTGCGTCGTGAACCCTCTCTTTGTTGATGAAGCCCTGCGCGAAATCGAAGACTGCAAGAAGCAACTCGGCTTCGTCTGGGTGGGCGAACTCTGTAACTACACCGTCCCCTACCAGTATACGGTCAAGGAGTTTGAGCTGCTGGTCCAGCAGGTCGTCAAACTGAACATGGTTCTGGACGTCCACACGGAGCTGGAGGAGATGGAATTCATCATCCAGAAATTTCCCCAGGCGACCATCGTCTTCCCACATTTCGGCGACAGCCACGAGTACGACCACATCTTCAAGCGCATCGACCTGGTGGCGAAGAACCCCAATTGTTACCTGGACACCTCCGGTTACGGCCACGACCGGGTGGGCATGCTCGAATACGCCGTCAAGACTATCGGGGCCGACCGCGTTCTCTTTGGCTCGGATTTCTCCATCAACTGTCCCGCCACCGTGCTCGCCCGTGTCGAAAACGCGTTCATCACGGACGAACAAAGGCAGAAGATCCTTTCCAAGAACCTTCTGGCCTTGCTCGACAAGGTTCGGGTTTGAGGGCGCAAATTCGTTGACGGGCCGGAGTCCCCGTGGTACGTTGAGTCATCCGGTTTTGGTATTGCGATTCAGGGCTTAGCTCACACAGATTAAGGGCGACATTCACTGGGTCGAAGGCCTGAAATCCTTCTTGGAGGTGTCACAATGAAAGTTTCTCGCAGGACTGCGTGCCTGGCAGCCGCTTTAGCAGTGGCTTCTCAGTTTGGAGTTTCCGCGCCAGCGCGTGCCCAGGTTCCCGACATGCAGGCGGTGGTCTCGAAGGCTGCCTCGGCCAAGTTCGTCAACTTCCCCAACACCCCGGACTGCATCACCGGCGCGGTGGAGAGCGGCGACCCGGAGCACGGGCCGTCGATGTTGCTTGCTAAATTCGCGCCGGGATGCGCCGCCCCGTGGCATTTTCATACCCCGAACGAGCAAGTCATGCTCATCAATGGCGCGCTGCAAGTGCAGATGAAGGACGGCCAGCCTGTCCTCATGCACCGTGGCGACTTCGTCCTGGCGCCTTCGCACCACATCCACATGGCGAAGTGCACCGGAGCGGCGCCTTGCCTGATGTTCTTGTACTCCGACGCCGCCTTTGACATTCATTACGTGGATGCGGCTGGGGCGGAGATCCCCCTGGGCGACGCCTTGAAGGCTCCGAGCACCGTGAAGACAGCGGTCGAGAGCGGTAAATAGCAGGCGAATCCTGACGACCGTCCCGCAGATGACACGAATGGTCGCGCCGTGAGCGTGCTAGTGCGTCTGCCCGGCCGGCCCAGCATTCCTTCCCGGCACATCCCCGACCTGATAAAATGTGTTCTCGCCCTAAGGGCCAAGGCTTGACCTATGGTTTCAGGCTTTACAGAGAAATACGATGTGGTTGTTGTGGGCGCCGGCCACGCCGGCTGCGAGGCCGCGATGGCCGCGGCGCGCATGGGCCTGAAGACCGCGCTTTACACCATCAACCTCGACCTCATCTGCCAGATGTCCTGCAACCCCGCCGTGGGCGGCATCGCCAAGGGCCACCTGGTGCGCGAGATTGACGCCTTGGGCGGCGTGATGGGCGAGGTCATCGACGCGGTGGGAATCCAATTCCGCCTGCTCAATACCAGCCGCGGGCCTGCCGTCTGGTCACCGCGCGCACAGGCCGACAAGAAACTCTATCGCGCGAAAATGCGCCAGGTGCTGGAGTCCGAACCGAACCTGCGCATCAAGCAGGCGGAGGTCGTGGACCTGGTGGTAGGGGAGGGCTCTGCCCTCCCGCGGGAGCCCGGAGGGCTCCCCTACCGCCGGGTACGGGGCATTCAACTGCGCGACGGCCGCACGGTGGAGGCCGGCGCGGTGATCGTCACTACGGGAACCTTTCTTAACGGGCTCATCCACTGCGGCGAGAATCAGTATCCCGCCGGGCGCTCCGGCGAGCCGCCCTCGGTAATGCTGGGCGAAGCGCTGCGCCGTCTGGGCTTTGCGGTGGGGAGGCTGAAGACGGGCACGCCACCCCGCCTTGATGCGCGGACCATCGACTTCTCGCAGTTCCAGGTGCAGCCCGGCGACCCGGTGCCTACGCCCTTCAGCTTTCGCACCCGAGCCATCACCCAGCCGCAGGCGGTCTGCTGGATCACCTACACCAACGCCGAGACGCACCGCATCATCCGCGAGAACGTCCATCGCGCGCCGCTCTATTCCGGCCAAATCAAGAGCCTGGGCCCGCGTTACTGCCCTTCGATCGAAGACAAGATTGTGAAATTTCCCGACAAGCCGCACCACCAGCTTTTCCTCGAGCCCGAGGGCCTCGACACGAACGAGATTTACGTCAACGGAATGTCCACCTCCATGCCGATCGACGTGCAGATGGCGATGGTCAAGTCCATTCCGGGCCTCGAGCACGCCGAGATGATTCGCCCCGGCTACGCCATCGAGTACGACATGGTGCAGCCCACGGAGCTGTATCCCTGGCTCGAAACCAAGAAGATCCGCGACCTTTTCCTGGCCGGCCAGATCAACGGCACTACCGGCTACGAAGAGGCGGGCTGCCAGGGCATCATGGCGGGGATCAACGCCGGATTGCGCGTGCAGGGCAAGGACCCGGTGATGATCGATCGCACGCGGGGCTACACCGGGATTCTGATTGATGACCTGGTCAGCAAAGGTGTGGACGAGCCCTATCGGATGTTCACTTCCCGCGCGGAGTTTCGCCTGCACCTGCGCATCGATAACGCCGACGAGCGTCTAACCCCGCTCGGCTATCAGGTGGGAACGATCAAGCAGAGGGATTACGATGCGTTTCTGGAGAAGCAGGCGCGCGTTTCGGCAACCACCAAGTTTCTGCTCGAGACCCGCCTCGATCCCGCCTCACGCTTCGGGGGCGAAATCTATCGCAAGCTAGGTCTGCTCAACGACGGCCAATTGAGCGGGTCGCCCCTGACGGGCGCGCAGTTCCTGAAACGGTCCGAACTCACCATTGAGGATTTGATGGGATGGATCAGCGAGGAATTGACCCTTGGCGCGTCGGGCCACCGCACAACAATTCCAACCGGGGTAGGGGCGCGCCACGGCGCGCCCCTACTGTCGCGCGAAGAGGCGCGCCGCATTGAAACCGATTTCAAATATGAAGGCTACCTCCAGCAGCAGGAACGCCAGATGGAACGCCTGAAGCGCGCCGAGGCCCGCCGCATCCCGGAGTGGTTCGACTACCGCCGGGTCTCCGGCCTTTCGCGCGAGGTGGTGGAGAAGCTCACGCGGGTTCGGCCGCTCACCCTCGGCCAGGCCTCGCGCATCCCCGGCATTACTCCTGCCGCCGTCTCGCTGGTCAATTGCTACATCGAAATCTTCCAGCGCCGGGCTGCAGAAGCGGCCGCCACGTAACGCAAGCCCCCTAGCCTTTAACCTTCAACCTTCGACTATTGACTGTTCTTCGGCCTCCACTGTTCAAAGAACGCCTTGATGCTTTCGTAAGACATGTGGCGGGCGTCGGCGAACTGGCCCTGGTCCATCGCATAGAGAAGGCCCCCATGCGGGTCGAGGACCGCCAGGGCGGGAATCCCATTCTTAACCGGGATTTTGTATATTTCCGCAAGATCCAGATTCTTGTCGTACTTTCCCACGTCCACTTTGGCAATCACGAAACTTTTCGCGATCAGCGCGGCGAGCTCACTCTTGTGCATCTGCGCGTCCAGCGCATGGCAGTCCGGTCACCAGTTGGCGCCGTAGATGAGGACAACATTCCTCCCCGTCTTGGCGGCGTCCGCCACGGCGGCGGCTACCTGCTGGTGCGCGTCGGCTTTCTCGTCGTAGAGCGGCCCTTCAGCCGCCACGGCAAGCCCGGCGAGAATGAGAGCCGCGGCCAGCACGAACTGATTTCGCACTTGAAACATCATGACTCCTTTCGCCCTTATTAGGTTCGATGCGCCCTCCAAAGATCGTACCCAGGGGGTCCGATACCCACCCCCCAGCAGGGTATGGTAGCATCAGCGCACCCTATGCGAGGCGTCTTTATTCTGAGCGCGGTGCGCACGGCGATTGGGAAGTACGGCGGATCTCTTCGTGATTTCAGCGCTCCCGATCTGGGCGTGCTCGCGGCGCAGGCGGCGCTCCAGCGCGCCGGCACGGCCCCGGAAGAGGTTGACGAGGCGATCTTCGGCCACGCGCGCCAGGCGGGCAATGGCCCCAATCCCGCGCGGCAGATCGCCGTGCGCGCGGGGATTCCCGAGCGCGTTCCCGCCTATACCGTCAACAAGGCGTGCGCCTCCGGAATGAAGGCCCTCGTTCTCGGATTTCAGGAGATCGTCTTGGGACACGCAGACGTGGCGCTGGTCGGCGGTACGGAGGCGATGAGCCGCGTTCCTTATTACGTCGAGGGCGCGCGCTGGGGCGCCCGGCTCGGACACCAGAAGCTTGTGGATGGCATGTACCAGGACGGATTTCTTTGCCCGCTCGCCAAGCTGATTATGGGCGAGACCGCGGAATTGCTGGCCGAACAGTACAAGATTACCCGCGGCGAGCAGGACTGCTACGCGCTCGCCAGCCAGCAGCGCGCGCAAGGCGCTATCGAATCCGGCCGGCTCAAGGACGAGATCGTGCCTGTCACCGTGAAAACCAAAAAGGGGGACGAGATATTCGCCACCGACGAGCATCCGCGCTTCAATTCCACCGCCGAGGCGCTGGCCAAACTCCCGCCGGTATTCTCCGGCTCCGGAACGATTACGGCCGGGAATTCCTCGGGGATCACCGACGGCGCGGCCGCCTTGGTTCTCGTGTCCGAAGAGCGGGCGAACCGATCTGGGCACAAACCCTTGGCGCGCGTCGTGGACTACGCGGCTGCCGGCGTGGACCCGCGCCTGATGGGCATCGGTCCCGTACCCGCGGTCGAGAAATTGCTCAAGAAGACGGGAAGGCGGTTGGACGATTACGAGCTGATCGAGCTGAACGAGGCGTTTGCCGCCCAGGTGCTCGCCTGCGACCGGGAGCTGCATTTGCCCCGGGAGCGTTTGAACGTGAACGGTGGCGCCATTGCCCTGGGCCATCCCATTGGCTGCACGGGTGCGCGAATTACCGTGACGCTGCTCCACGAGATGCTGAAGCGCCGCGCCAAGCGGGGACTCGCGACGCTCTGCGTCTCGGGCGGCATGGGCATGGCGCTGGAGCTGGAAGGGATTTAGCCCTCAGCAATCAGTGTTAAGCAGACGGGAGCCAGTGGGACAAAGGGGCGGCGGGATTGTGAGGATGACGCGGTTCTCTGTGACCACTGTGCTTTACGAACTCAAACACAGAGGGCACCGAGGATCTCCGTGTCCTCCGTGTTGAGGCTCTTCCAGCCACAGAGGACGCGGAGCCGGTCGTAGCTGAAATTTAACACCTGCTGGCAAAGGAAGAATCGGTGACCACTCCATACGCGGGAAAGCCGGCTTCGAGTTGGCGCTTCGAGGACATCGCCTATGAAAAGAAAGACGGGGTAGCCCGCGTCACGCTCAGTCGTCCCGAAGTCTTCAACGCTTTTCGCTCGGAAACGCTGCGGGAAATGTCCGAAGCGTTCCGTGACGCCGCCTGGGACGATGCGGTGGGCGTCCTGGTGCTGACTGGAGCGGGCGACAAAGCGTTTTGTTCCGGCAGCGACGCAAAGGAGTTCTCCCGCGAATTTCTGCGCCGCCCCAGAAACTTCTGGAAACATCAAGGCCTCCTGATGGAGTCCCTGGAACTCTTCCGCCACTTGGGGAAGCCCACGATCGCGCGCATCAATGGCGTGGTGGCGGGGGGCGGGAACGACTGGAACCTGGCCGCCGACCTGGCCATCGCCGCCGATCACGCGCGCTTCAGGCAAGTGGGCACGCGCCTCGGCCTGGTGGACGCCTGGGGAGCCACGCAGTGGCTGCCTCTCCTGATTGGCGACCGGCGGGCCCGCGAAATGATCCTGACCTGCGAGGAGATCTCCGCTGAACAGGCCCTGGCTTGGGGACTGGTGAACGAAGTCGTATCAGGGAAAGACTTGGACCGCGCGGTGAGCGCGCTGGCCCGGAAGTTAAATCAGAAATTCCCGGAGTGCACGCGCTACACCCGGCAACACCTGAATTTCTGGAAAGATTTGGCATGGTCGCTCACCGCCGGGCACGCGCGGGACTGGCTGGCCGTCCATTCCACATCCTGGGAGCCTTACGAGGGCATCCAGGCTTTTGTCGAAAAACGCCCGCCTGACACCCAGACGCTGCGCGCGCGCGCCGCGGCGGGCAAGTCCAGCGAATTCTACTGGGGCCCGCCCACCCGCAGATGCGAGAATTGCGGCGCCAAAGGAATTCCCGAGGGATTCGAGTATTGCGGCAAGTGCGGGAGCAAATTGCAATAGATTCTCGCCGCGGGTGCGTTATGATAGAGACTCCAAACGTTCTTGCATCCCGATTTTCCATGTAGGGCCGAACGGCGTTCGGCCCTGGGCGGGGTACGATTCGGCACTGCTCACCGTCCCTGAACGAAGTCGAAGGCAAGCCCCGGCCCTACAACCGCGACCGAGGAGGAAGTTATGCCGGACGAGCCCACTACCCCACCCACCGTGCAAGACAAGGTACCTGCGGAAGAGAAAAAAGGGTTCCAGTTTATCCGCTGGGACGCTTCAGGAACCATCGCTCGCCTGACCTTGCATCGCCCCAAGCAGAACATCATGAACATCCAGATGCTGCGGGAGATGGCTAAAGCGATCGACAGCCTGGTGAGCCGGGAGGATATCCGCCTGATCATCCTCGACGCGTCTCCGGAATGTGAAGGCTACTTCTCGCTGGGTGTGGGCGCCGAAGGGTATACCTCGCAGATGGTCTTCCAGATGATGGACGCTTTTCACAACGTCTTCCGCGCCATGAACGAGGTTTCGAAGCCGGTGCTGGCGGTCGTCGATGGCGTTGCCTCGGGAGCCGGCGCGGAGCTCGCCGCCTATAGCGACTTGGTGATCGCCACGGACCAGGCGCAGTTCCGCCAGCCCGAAATCAAGCTGGGAGTTTTTCCGCCCTTGGGGGCTGTGGTTTATCCGCGGGTCATCGGACCCCGGCGCGCCATGGAGCTCCTCCTCACCGGCGACCCGATCAGCGCCCAGCAGGCGTTGGCGATGGGCTTGGTGAACCGCGTGGTGCCGCGCGCCGCCCTGAAGGAAACCGTGGAGAAGCTGACAAGCCGCATCTCGGAACAAAGCGGGCCGGTTCTCTCGCTTCTGAAGCGCGTGGTGTTCGAGGGCACATGGCGGCCCTTCGACGAGGCCCTCCGAAAAGCCCAGGACATTTACCTGAATCAGTTGTTTGAGCTGGAAGACTCGCAGGAAGGCCTGCGCGCCCTCATCGAGAAGCGCAAACCGGTGTGGAAAAATAAGTAGCGCCGTCCTTTAGGGCGGGTGGCGCAGACATTTGATCTTGAATGTCTGCGATTAGCGAAGCTGGAAAGAGTGCCACCCGCCGATCCCCACTTCGGCTGAAGTAGGGGCGGGCTCCGCCCGCCCGCGGGAGCCCAAAGGGCTCCCCTACCAGAAACCGCCTGCGCCTGGCGGCGCAAATCGCAGACATCCCAAACCGATGTCTGCGCCACCCGCCAAAAAGTTGTATTGCCTCATTGATAATATTCCGCTTGACAGGATCGCCCTATGTGTGCTAATAAAGAAGTACTATAAATAGCTCATAGTTTGGGGTGGCGGATGGAGAGCACGGTGGTCAAAAGCGCGCCTGTAGGTTGCAACCACACACGTAGGGCCGAACGGCGTTCGGCCCTGGGGCGAGCGCCGCTCGCCCCTACCTAAAGATGTTGCAAATGAGTTGCATTAGCAAGCCTGATTTCGCCGGGGTGAAAAAGTACAAAAGAACCCACCAAGCGCTTGCCTATCAAGGGGATAGTGGCTTCGGGGGCCACATTTCGGTGAAATTTCAGGCAGATTCGGAGTAAAAATGGGCCAGTTGATGGTAGAGCCTTTCTGCAACCCATTTGCGAAAAGCACTCCAGACCAGCATCGTACTTGACCCTTACAGCCCAATCCCGAATCCCCAGCCTCGAACCCCTAATCCCGAACCCCGAAGAATGCCTCGCCGCGCTTGCGGTACTTGTAGGCGACTCTCTCGTCGAGTTCGATGCCCAGGCCGGGCTTCTCCGGAACATGAATATAGCCCCGCTCGATCATTGCCGCGGAGTGGCCTCGGACCAGTTCGTCGAAGAAGGGAACATCCGCGGCGTGCCACTCCAGGGCGAGGAAATTGGGGGTGGCTGCGCAGAGATGGGCGGAGGCTATGGTGCCGATGGGGCTGGAAATATTGTGCGGCGCCACCGCGATGTAATGCACCTCCGCCATGTCGGCAATCCGGCGCCCTTCGAGCAAGCCCCCCACCTTCTGGAAGTCCGGCGCGAGGATGTCCACGGCCTCGCGTTCCAGGAGCTCGCGGAAGTGATGACGCTGGTAGTGGTTCTCGCCCGTGGCGATGGGCGTGGCCGTGGCGGCGGTGACGCGGGCCAGCGCGTCGTTGTTCTCTGGCGGCGTGGGGTCTTCCAGCCAGAGCAGGTCGTAGGGCTCGCAGGCGCGCGCGAGCTGGATGGCGGCGTTCACGCCGTAATTCCAGTGGCAGTCGATGGCGAGGTCCACTTCCTTCCCGACCGCCTTGCGCAGCGCCGCCACCAGTCCGGTCATCACTTCAATTTCCCGGCGGGTGAGCGAGCGGTTGTAGTCGTCCAGGGAATACTCGGTGGGCACATCCACATCAAACTTCAGCGCCGTGAACCCGCGCCGTTTCATCGCCAGGGCGCGGCGCGCGTAGGCTTGGGCGCGCAGCTCACGCGCTTCCGATTTCCGCCCGCCATGGAACTTCGTGCTCAGTTCGGTTCGCCTCGCCGCCTTCGTGCGGCCGCCTTTCATCCAAGCTGGAGTGCGCGGCAAGAGCACCGGCGACAAGCTGGCAAGCCCGCGCCCGGCGTGGCAGTCGGCGTAAATCCGCACGCGGTCGCGGTACTTCCCGCCCAGAAACTGATAGACGGGCAGGCCGCTCGCCTTGCCCACCACATCCCACAAGGCGGTCTCGACACCGCTGATGGCGTGGTAGCCCATCCCCGCAGTTCCCGTGGCGCCCAGGGCGGTGCGCATCAAACGGCACAGGCGGTCCACGTCGCGAGGGTCTTCGCCGGGAAGGAACTCGTTGAACTCGCGCAGGGTGGCCGTCAGCCCGGGCGCAAAGAAGGCTTCCCCCCAACCCACCAGCCCGTTGTCCGTGGAGAGCTTGACGATGGTCCAGTCGTAGTTGGCCTCGATGACGGCCGTTTCAATCTTGGCGATGCGCATGGAGGAAGTGGTCAGTCGTCAGTGGTCAGTTGTCAGTGGCAA
>Ga0187771_10000818_pt1 | contig 19837 bp, 24 predicted proteins | sample 0116_SJ02_MP15_1_FD_133139 | JGI IMG/M metagenome (GOLD analysis project Ga0187771, IMG submission 133139) | Tropical peat soil microbial communities from peatlands in Department of Meta, Colombia - 0116_SJ02_MP15_10_MG | ecosystem: Environmental > Terrestrial > Soil > Wetlands > Peat | place...
CCTGACAGGGCCCTGCTGAGGTGCAGGTACCACATGGCGCCTTTCTCAGTCGACGAGAGGAAGAACCCGGCCCCCTCGAGGAGGGAGATCGAGATATCGAAGGTGATCCGGGAGGCTCTGGAGCCAGCAGTGATCGTGGAGGACTACCCGCGGACAGCCATAGAGGTCTGGGTCGAAGTGCTCCAGTCTGACGGCGGTTCGAGGGTGGCAGGGATCACCGCAGCGTCTCTGGCGCTGGCCGACGCCGGGATCAACATGAGAGACCTGGTGGTGGGATGCTCGTGCGGCCTGGTGGAGGACCAGGTGGTGGCCGACCTCGACGACACGGAGGACAAGGAGGGGAACGGGGACATGCCGGTTGCGATACTGCCTAACCTCGGCCAGGTGACGCTGCTGCAGGTGGACGGCAGGTACACCAGGGAGAAGTTCCAGAAGGCCTTTGAGCTCGCAATCGAGAAGGGGAAGCAGATCTACCAGATGCAGAGAGAGGCGCTGACGACCAGGTTCTTCGGCGGCGAGGCAACAAGCACCCAGGTGGAGGAGGCCGCATAGGCGATGTCGATGAAGAAGAACTACGTGGTCGAGACCATCAGGAAGGCGCAGATGGTTCAGCTCCTCGCCAAGGGGAAGAGGCTTGACGAGAGAGCCCTGGACCAGATCAGGCCGCTGAGAATCGAGACCGGGCTGATACAGAAGGCGAACGGCTCGGCCAGGGTCATGCTCGGCAACACACAGGTCATAGCAGGCGTGAAGATAGCGACAGGGATACCGTTCCCTGACACCCCGGACAAGGGGCTGCTGGTGGTGAACGCGGAGATACTCCCCATGGCTTCCCCCTACGCCGAGCCGGGGCCCCCCAGCGAGGAGGCCATAGAGCTAGCGAGGGTCGTGGACAGGGGAATCAGGGAGTCCGAGATGGTCGACCTTACGAAGCTCTGCCTCATACCCGGGAAGAGCGTGATCACCATCTTCGTTGACTGCAACGTGATGAACGTCGACGGCAACCTGTTCGATGCCACCAGCTACGCGGTAGTCGCGGCGTTGAGGACTGCCAAGATGAAGAAGTACGAGGTCAAGGACGACAAGGTGGAGGTCAAGGACGAGTGGGTCCCGGTTCCCATCCAAAGGACACCGGTGTCCGTGACCCTGGCCAGGATTGGGGACAGGATGGTGGTCGACCCTGACACCGAGGAGGAGGCGTCCATGGACATGAGGATCACCATAACAACCGACGACGACGGCAACATCTGCGCCAGCCAGAAGGGGGAGGCGAGCACCATCACCCCCGCCCAGGTGCTGGAGGCTGCGGACGCGTCGCTAATGGTAGGAAGCCAGATCAGGACCCAGATACTAGAGGCGACGAAGTAGTGCCGAAGGCCAAGGAGAACGTGAAGGGGCTCGGCGCCAAGTACGGCGGGACCCTCAGGAAGAGATACGCCCGCGTCTTCAGGACCCTCAAGCAGGCGAGGGAGTGCCCGGCCTGCGCGAGTATGAGGTTGAGCCGCACTTCTTCGGGGATCTGGAAGTGCAAGTCCTGCGGGTACACGGTTGCAGGTGGTGCCTACGAACTTGCCCAGGCCAAGGCCAGATAAGCCCATCGAGTCCGTTGCCCTGAAGATTCAGTTTAGGGCGGACAGGGAAACCACTGCAAGGATCAAGGAGCTGGTCCCCTCCGCGGTCGTGCGGGGAGGGGTCTGCGAAGTGAAGATCGAAGCAGAGCAGCCTTCCGAGGTCGCAGAGCAGGCGAAGGCGCTGCTCGAAAAGATCAGAACTGTGGTTTGAGCGCGGAAGGCTTTAAGTAGAGTCGAGGGTCGCTGAATCGAAAATTGAGCCAGCCGGAAATCCCGCCTCTGCTCAGGGAGCAGCTCGCCAGGTACGACCAGACGCAGCAGAACCTCCAGGCAGTTCTGGCGCAGAAGCAGCAGGTGGAGCTGGAGCTGGGGGAGACGGAGAAGGCGCTCGAGGAGCTGGGAAAGGCGTCGGATTCGGAGGCGGTCTACAAGTTCGCGGGGAACCTCCTGGTTAAGGTGAAGAAGGAGGAAGTGATGAAGGAGCTTGGCGAGAAGAAGGAGCTGGCAAACACGAGGAAGATGGTGCTGGCCAAGCAGGAGACGAGGTTTAGAGAGAGCCTGAAGGACCTGCAGACCAAGATCGACGCTGCAGTCAAGACGAAGCCTTCGCAGGCCCAGCCGCCCGGAGACGCGTGAAGCGCGGCGCCCTTTGACCCTTGACACGAAGCTGAGCAGGTTCCCATTCCTGGAGCCGGACAAGATTCGCCGCGCCGCCGTGGTGTGCCACAGGAATGCTGACCCCGACGCGTACCTTTCGGCCTACGCCCTGTCGGGACTGATACGCAGGCTCGCCCCGAAGTGTACGGTCGAGATAGTCACCCCCGGGGGGATGACGACCCTCACGCAGAAGCTTGGTGCCATCTTCCTCCACCCTCGGGTGGAAACGAGCTCGGAGGAGTTCGACCTCTATGTCGCCGTCGACGTGGGGGACGAGGAGCTGCTGGACGATTGGAAGGAGAAGATGAGGGAAAGCAAAGGGATGAAAGTGCTCGTCGACCATCACCCCCTGAGGGAGGGGACGACCTACGATAAGGTGGTGGTGGACGAGGGAGCAACTTCGGCCGGGGAGGTCGTGTTCGCTCTCTACCAGGAGCTCGGCGCGGAGATGGACGACAGGACTGCCCAAGCTTTGCTTGAAGCGATAATGTTCGACTCTTCGCACCTTGCCATCGCCAGCCCCTCCGCACTGCGGGTGGTGGTGAAGCTCATGGACCTGGGAGCAGACGTCCCCCTCGCCAGGAAGGAGCTGAGGGGAGAGCCGGACTACGGGGAGGTGCTTGCCAAGCTGAAGGGGGCCCAGAGGCTGAAGATCTACAAGGGAGGGAGCTGGGTGGTGGCGACCAGCAGGGTGGGTTCGTTCCAGGCGCACGTGGCGAGGTCTCTGGTCTACCTCGGGGCAGACCTTGCCGTCGTGGTGGGGGAGGCCGAGGGGGAGACAAGGGCAAGCTTCAGGTCGACGCAGAGATTCCTGGACGGGACAGGGGTGCAACTCGGGACGAGGATGGCGGAGCAGATTGCAAAGAGGCTGGGGGGGCACGGGGGAGGGCATGCGACGGCCGCGTCTTTCACCGCCGGGGCCTCAGAGGACGAGACGATGGACATGATTCTGAAGGACGTTGGGGAGCTGATCGGAGAGCTCCGCGAGATTACTTAGGCGTACTTCTTCGAGACGGGGCTCTTCAGGAAGCCCTCGAAGGACAGCTTGAACCACGGGGTGTAGGAGTCGGGGTGCCTGTCCAGGTCGGACCTCACCTCGGCCAGCTTCGCCCACCTCACGGACGTGATTTCCTCTGCGTTCGGCCTGATCTTGCCGTCGAATTCTCCCACCAGGACCCTGCAGAACTCGTTCTCAGCGTTGTCCCCCTGGGGGGCGAAGTAGACGAAGGAGTGGACATCCGCCAGGTCGCCGACCTTGGCATCGAGCTCCTGGAGCGCCCGGCGCTGGGCTGCCTGCTGGTAGGTCTCCCCCGGGTAGACGTGGCTAGTGAAGGAGACGTCCCAGGCTCCGGGCCAGAGCAGCTTCTTCTTGCTGCGCTGCTGGAGGAGCATCTTCCCTTCGTGGAAGACGAACGCTGTGTAGGCTCTGTGGCGCTTCCCCCTGCCGGAGTGGCAGTTCTCACGGGTGTCGGTGCCTATCTCTCTGTCGTTGTCGTCAACGAGGATGAGGATCTCCTGCTTCGCCAACCTGCTCTTTTTCCTCCGGCATTTGTAGATAAGGCAATCGCCCTTTTTATGGAAGTCGGAGCAGGGCCGTCTGAATGCGGCTTACGGTGACCGGGAGGGTATTCAGCGGGATGGGGAAGGGGAGGTACTATGTCGGCCACGCCGAGTACCAGAAGAGGTTCAGGGAGGCCCTGGGGTATGCGCCCTATCCTGGCACTCTCAACATCAAGCTTGAGGAGGGTCCCGTCATCCAGAAGCTGAAGGAGCTCAGGTTGAATGACGGAGCGAAGGTGGAGGGTTTCACCTTGAGAGGCGAGTCCTTCAGCGCCCTCACCTGCTTCGACGGGGAACTGAGAGGGGAGAAGGTGACGCTTCTGTTCATAGACGTGACCTACTACAACGAGACCGTGGCCGAGCTGATATCGCCGACGTATCTGAGGGGGAAGCTGGGGCTGAGAGACGGAGATGTCGTAACGTTCACCGTCGATGCGCCCAACCCTCCCCAAGGTAGGCGATGACGGAACACTCGTCTCCGTCATGAAGGCCGAGGGTCCGCCTCAGGTTCACAGGAGAGACGACCTCCAGCACAGAGCTGTCGTAGTGGGTCCTTTCGATGGCTAGGACGGCCCCTGGGTGCTTCCCCGCAATCTTGGCCCTGAAGCACTTCACAGGCCCGAAGGACCTCTTGCCGTCGCTGAAGCCGGGCACTTCGATCCCTTTCATGAGCTCCAGTCGGCGGCGCTGCTCGATCATTGCCTCGCTTGTCAGGCGGAGATTCAGTGTTCCGGGATAAGGCTCGAACCCTAGCCCCTTGGCGAAGTTCGCGGCATAGCCTTCAAGGGAGATGTAGTAGGCTCCTTCGCCCAGCCCGGTGAAGAGCGTGCCTCTGAAGCTGAGCACGTTCTTGCCCCTCTCCAAGTTGACGTTGGTGTCTGCAAGGAAGGATTCCACCAGGTCGAGCCCTCCCTCGGTCAGCCTTACCGCAAGGCCTCGTCCGGAGTGCGCCCTCTCGACTAGCCCCGCCCTTTCGAGCTCAGCGAGCCTGAGGGACGCGGCCTGCTGGCTCAGTTCAAGGGAATCGCCTAGTTCTTTCGTGGAGATGTCCATGAACGAGCGGACTGCTCCCAGTCTGACGAGGTGCAGGAGAGTGGTCAGCCTCTCGGCATTCGACTTCGGCTTTGTCTTCACCATCGACAAGCAAACTGGTAGCTACCAAATTGTTATAAGAATACCGGAATTCGCGCCGCCTCGTGGAAGCCCGTTACCGAGGACGCCTTGACACGACATCCATAGCCGGGAGCGCGATCTTCAGCTCCCTGGCCCTCGTTCTTGGCGCTGCTTCCCAGGCGGCGGGGCTGAACTTCCCGATTGTCCCCTACCTCCAGTTCGATCTCGGTGAGGTGGCGATCATCCTTGCGTTCTTCATCTTCGGCCCTGTCCCCGCGCTGGTCTCCTCAGGGGTGGAATTTGGGGGCCTGATGGTGTTCGGACAGCAAATCCCGGTGGGGCCGATCCTCAAGCTCTTCGCTCTCGTGTCGACCGTGGGGGGACTGTGGCTTGGAACCTGGCTCGCGTCCCGAAGGGGCGAGACGAGCCTCCTGAGGCTCCTGACATTGAGCGCCGCAGCGGGGGGTGTCGTTAGGGCAGTAGTGATGACTCTGCCGAACTACTACCTCATTGTCTACTTCTATGGCTTGGGGGCCATCGAAGGGTTTCTCAAGGCCCCGTTCGCACTGGTCGGGATTACGCTCAGCGATGCCAACGCTGTGGCGTTGATTCTACTCTTCACTGCGGCCTTCAACCTTTTGCAGTTGGTCCTGGTAATGGGAATCTCGTCATTCGTGGTACGCGTGCCGACCGTGTCACGAATCAAGGTCGGTGGCAGGACCCCCTGGTTCGCGACTGTGCTGAATGGCACGAGAGCAGAGGCCCGAGCGCTCAGCTAGGTACCAATGGCCATGAGAGACGCCGACAGGCTAGGCAGACGGTGACCGGGGGGCATCGGTTGACCGACCTACTTGAGATTTCGGGCTTGAGCTTCAGGTACCCCGATTCTCCGAAGAAGGCGGTCGAGGACTTCAGCCTTAGCGTTCCCGAGGAGCAGGTTGTCGTGCTGGCTGGACCGTCGGGGTGCGGCAAGTCGACCCTCCTGAGGGCTGTCAACGGCCTGATTCCCCACATGTACAGCGGGGACTACTCTGGCGAGGTGAGGGTGGGAGGAGCCGTGGTGAAGGACTCTGGCATGCGGGAGCTCGCCCAGAAGGTCGGGTTCCTGTTCCAGAACCCGGAGAACCAGATCTTCATGTTCACTGTTGAGAGAGACATCGCTTTCGGCCTGGAGAACCTCGGCGTTCCGAGGCCCGAGATGCGGGCCCGGGTGGACGAGGCCATGAGGCTGCTGGACATCAGTGACCTCGCTCTGCGTGCGCCTCACGAACTCTCCGACGGGCAGAAGCAGAGGGTCGCCCTGGCGGGGGTGCTCGCAATGAGGCCTCAGCTGGTCATTCTGGACGAGCCAACTTCCCTTCTCGACCCCAAGACAGCCGCTGAGCTTGTGGCCCTAGTCGAGAGGCTCAGGAGGGAACTGGGGATGACATTCGTGGTGGTGGAGCACAGGCTGGACCTGCTGGTCAAGGTCGCGGACATGATGGTGGTGATGAACGACGGCAGGAAGGTACTCGAAGGCACCCCGAAGGAGGTGCTCTACGGGGACGAGGCAGAAGGCTATGGCGTCGCCGTACCCGCGGTGACCAAGGTGCAGAAGATGCTGGCCAAGGACGGCCTGGTGACCAGGCAGGACCTGTTGACCCCGGCGGAGCTGGCCCGAGCCCTGGGGAAGGGAAGCAGATGATTGAGTTCCAGGACGTCACCTACGTCCACCTCAACGGGGTGAAGGCCCTCGACGGGGTGAGCCTGAAGATCGACACGGGGGAGACCGTCGCAATCGTGGGGGAGAACGGGGCGGGGAAGACCACCCTCGTGAAGCACGTGACTGGGCTCCTGAAGCCTGCTTCGGGGACGGTCCTTGTCGACAGCCAGAGTACGACGGCGACGAGCACCGCGCAGCTTTCGAGGAAGGTAGGCGTGGCATTCCAGAATCCGGACCACCAGCTCTTCTCGGAGAGCGTCGAGGAGGAGATGTCGTTCGCGCTGAGGAACTTTGGGTTCGCCCCGGAGCTTGTTGAGCAGAGGGTCTCCTGGGGGCTGGAGCTCTTCGGCCTTGACGAATACCGCAAGTCCTCCCCCCTGGTGCTGAGCGGGGGCGAGAAGAAGAGGCTGACACTGGCGTGCATCCTCGCCTGGGACCCCGAGGTGGTCATCCTCGACGAGCCGACCGTGGGTCAGGACTCGATCCAGAAGGAGAAGCTGGTGCAGACTATCAGGATGCTGAGCTCTGCGGGGAAGACCGTGGTGGTGGTCTCTCACGACATCGAGTTCCTCTGGCCCATGCAGCCCCGGGTGGTGGTTATGCGGGCAGGGAAGATAGTGGGGGACGGGCCTGCCTCCAAGCTCATGCAGGAGAAGGAGCTCCTAGACTCCGCCAGGGTAGCCCAGCCCGAGTTGGTGGCACTTTACCAGTCGCTCGACGCGAGACCGCCAAGCCCATTCGTCGACCCACTGGACGCCAGGCGCTGGCTGGAGAACGGAGGGACGGGCCCTTGATGTGGCTGAGCGGCGGCTTCGTCTTCAGGAGGGGGACCTCGGTCTACCACAGGCTCGACCCAAGGGTCAAGCTCCTCTTGTCGGTCCTGATGTTCGCGACGACCCTGCTGGTAAGGTCGGTCTACGAGCTGGCGCTTGTGCTCGCGTTCATGGTGGGCATAGCGGCCATTGCCACGGTTCTGAGGAGGGTTGCGAGGACCATGGTGTTCACGGCCAGTTTCTCCGTCATCATCTTCGTCCTTAACCTGGTGTTCACGGGCAGCTGGGTGACCTCGCTGCTCTACGCCGTGAGGTTCGTCGCCATAGTGATGTCGACGAGCCTGTTCTTCATCACAACCTCCCCCGACGAACTCGAGCAGGTGATGAAGACCTTCAGGCTCCCCAGGGACGTGGTATTCGCCTTCGTGACAGCAGTGCGCTTCATCCCCGTGCTCCTGCTCGACACAATCCAGATCATGGATGCTCAGAAGTCGAGGGGGCTGGAGCTAGAGAAAGGGAACGTCTTCCGCAGGGTGAGGAACATGATACCCATCCTCATACCCCTGGTGGTCAACTCGGTGGTGAGGAGCGGGGAGCTCGCCGAGGCCATGGAATCGAGGGCCTACGGGGCCGTGGCGAAGCCGAGCTCATTGGTGGAGTACAAGTCGAGCCTGGCAGACAAGGCAGTCGCCGTGGCGGCGATAGCCGTGTTCGTGCTCGCCGCCTACTCCTTTTATTACGTCCTCCCGGCGAAATTCCCGTGATACCCACCCGAGTCGTGGCTGACGAGAGGGAGAAGGCGAGCGGGGTCCCTGAGGAGCTCTCCAAGCTCAACGTCAGGGTGTACTTCAGCAGGCTCCCCGTTGCTGACTACGTGCTCACCCCGGAGCTCGCCGTCGAGAGGAAGTCTGTGAGGGACCTCGTTTCTTCGGTGTACGACTCCAGGCTCTTCTACCAGGCGGCGAAGATCTCCGCGGCCTACGCCAAGCCGTTCCTGCTGGTGGAGGGGGACTCGAAGGAGGTGGAGGGGCTGGTGAGGAACCTGAAATCATTCTATGGCGCCATTGCCAACGTGACCCTGGCCTACGGCCTGAGGGTCCTCTACACGGCAAATCCCAGAGAGACGGCGGTGGCCATAGCCGAGCTCCTGAACCACGCCAGGGCCAAGCCGCTCGCCAGGATGCCGTCAGAGGTTCCGCCAAAGGCGAAGAGCGTCCCGCAGCAGCAGCTCTACCTGGTCTCGTCGATGCCAGGGATAGGGAGGAAGCTCGCGGAGAAGCTCCTGTCGAAGTACGGCACCCCCAGGAGGGTCATGAGCCTGACAGCGGGGGAGCTGGCGCTAACCCAGGGGATAGGGTGGAAGAAGGCAGAGAGGATCAAGGAGATGATGGACGCAAAATTCACAAGGTATCGGCAGGAGGGTACCCAAGCGAGGTTGGAAGAGTGAAAATCGCTGTGATAGGCGGGACGGGAAAGATGGGGCTGGCTGTGGCTAAGCAGCTGTCGAAGAACCACGAGGTGATAATCGGATCCAGGGACCCTGCGAGGGCCAGAGAAGCTGCGAAGGGGGTCAGCGGAGCACATGGGGCAGATTACCTGGGCGCGGCCAAGGCCGCGGACGTAGTGGTGGTCTCGGTGCCCTATGAGGCCATGGCGCCCCTGTCCGCTCTTGCGGATGCGGTCAAGGGCAAGCTCGTGATATCGGTGGTCAATCCCATTAAGATGGAGGGAGGGATCCTCGTCTTCGGGCTCGAGAGCGGGTCGGCGGCGGAGGAACTGGCCGGGCTTCTCCCTGGGAGCAGGGTCGCGACAGCGTTCAACAACGTGCCCAGGGCCTTCTTCGAGAGGGAGATATCGTCGCCCTTTGACATCCTCGTCGCCGCAGATGGGAAGCAGACCTACGAGGAAGTCGCGAGCATCGTCAGGGGCATCAGGAACCTGAGACCTCTCTACGCAGGGCCGCTGTCTCAGGCAGGGATAGTCGAGCGCATCACGCCGCTGGTGCTGAACCTGGCGAACCTCAACGGCACCGGGGTCCTGACAACGGGGTTCGTCTCCCGCAAGAGTTGAACCCCTCCTGAAGTTCGGATACATACTCCCCAACTACGGGGACAAGATAGCGCCGTCGGAGCTCCTGGAGATCGCAGGCGCCTGCGAAGAAGTGGGGTTCGACTCCGTATGGGCCACAGACCACGTTGTCATGCCCACGGAACTGAGGGAGCCCTACGGCCAGCTGCTGGAGCCGTTCGTGACACTGGCGTTCGTCGCCTCGAGGACAGAAACGCTGAAGCTGGGGACGTCGTGCCTGGTGCTGCCCCAGAGGAATCCGATCCTCGTAGCGAAGCAGGCGGCCGCCCTGGACGCCTTCTCCAACGGAAGGGTTGTGCTTGGCTTGGGGGTCGGCTGGGCGGAGAAGGAGTTCGGGTACCTGAACTCGGACTTCAAGAGAAGGGGGAAGGTGATGGATGAGAGCATAAGGCTGATGAAGGCGCTCTGGAAGGACGATGTCGTCCGCTTCAAGGGGGAGTTCTTTCGTGTGGAGGAGGCGCTCTTCCTGCCGAAGCCGGCTCGGAGGGACATACCGGTTTGGATAGGGGGGAACGGGGGCCTGGCTGTCAAGCGGGCCGTGACAGTCGGGGACGGGTGGCACCCGGTGGGGCTGGACGTGGACAGCTTCGCGAAGGGCGCCCGGAAGATCAGGGAGTCGGGAAGGCGGATCACCCTTTCCATGAGGATGACGACAGACGTAAGGAAGAAGAGGGAAGCATATACTGGGACCAACAACGAGAAGAGGGCGGCGGTCTCCGGTAGCGCCGCAGAGATACGGAAGCAGATAGACGCCTACGCCGACGCAGGGTTGGAGTACTACTGCGCGTCGATCAACCACCCGGTGGCTGCGGAGATAGTTGCCGACCTGAAGCGCTTTGCAACCGAAGTAATCAGAAGCTACTCGTAGGGCCCCTCGTAGCTCGTCATTCCCTCCTTCCACCCCGTGTAGAGGATCGGCCTGTACCTGTGGAAGTCCCAGAAGTCGGTGAAGGCGCCGTCGGCGTGGGCCACCCTGACCAGGCCCACCACGAGGACGTGGTCCCCCATGGCGTGCTTCGACCGGAGGGAGCACTCGAGCGTCGCCCGCGCTCCAGTGATTACGGGCACCCTGAGCTTTGTGCCACGGGCGTGGGCCAGCCCTGCAGATGTGAGCTTGTCAGTGACATCCCCGCCGTGGATCGTCGCCATGGTGCCGAGCTTGGACGTGTGCTCCCTTCCGAGCAGGGAGAGGGAGAACGCCCTCGACTTGATGATGAGTTTGCAGGTGTAACTTTCAGGGTTGCAGGCAACTGCGACGAGCGGGGGAGAGTCGGAAACCGAGGCGTAGGAGACCACGGGCATCGCAGACACCCTTCCTCGGTACTGGGAGGACATTACGGCGGGAACCTGCGGGTAGAAGAGGCGGTGGATGAGGGCAGGGTTGACCTTCAACTACGCCTCACGGACCGCGGCCGCTAGATAAGCTGTCTCTACGAGACGAGGAAGTTGGTCGTCAGCACATCCCCCCATTCATCGGCGAGCACCGCCGTGTAGACCCCTGGCTTCAGGGGGGAGCCGGCGGCTGACTCTTGGAGAGAGAAGCTCGTCTGAATAACCCAGAGCGTCGGACCTGTGTTGAGGGTCACGAGGGCTTTGGACGAGTGCGGCTCCAGGAGGAAGTAGCTCGGGGAACCGGTGGCAGGACAGGCGGGAGCGCCGGAGTAGCCGGTGATGTTGAGGAGGGTGCCGAGGGTGAAGTTGTCGTTGGTGTAGTGCCCCTGCATTATCCCGAGGCCTATGGGCCATCCCGGAGCGCACGCCGCCCCCCACAGAAGGTCCTGACCCAGCCCCCAGGAGTCCGAGGAGGTGACGTTCTCGATGGCGCCCGAGGTGCTGTTCAGCCACCCATATGTCACCAGAGTGCCGTTCTGCGGAATCGAGGTCGAACTGACCTGGAGATGTAAGGTGAATCCATTCACGAGTGAATCGAGGGAGGTCGAGGTCTGGAAGACGTCATGCTGAGGCGATAGGTAGGGAGGGATGAAGATGGCAGCGAAAACCGTGATTACGATGGCCGCCAGCACCAGGGACATGTTCCTGACACTCCTGCGATATGCTAGATCGTCTTCGGTATCCAACTGGCTGCTAAGAAGGCAGCGGGGTCTTTATGTTGATTGCCGCGCGGAGGTGTCAGGAACTGGGGGGAGGCGATGACCGGAGCCTCGACGGGGGTACTTGCGTTGAATCTCGGCTACCATATAAGAAGCCGCGAGAAAGGAATCACCGTGGGAAGTTTCAGAGTAAGGCAAGGCACGCTGTCTGATATCGAAGAGATGGTTCGCCAGCGGCACGAGATGTTCGTGGACATGGGGCGCCCGAGTGCGAAGGCGCTGAGGATCCACGACTCGTCGTTCCCGGATTGGGCAAGGCGGGAGATGAGAGCGAAGAGGTTCATCTGTTTCCTGGTCGAGAATGACGGAGGGGAGGTCATAGGGGGCGGTTCGCTCTGGCTGAGGGGGGTCCAGCCGTTCCCGGGGTACGCTGGCGGGAAGGTCCCCTACCTGATGTCCATGTACACCGCCCCAGGCTACAGGGGGAGGGGGGTCGGAACGATGCTGGTGAAGAGGGCCATCGAGTGGAGCAAGAGCCACGGCTACTCTTCCATAACTCTTCACAGCAGCAAGATGGGCCGGCAACTCTACGAGAAGCTCGGCTGGAAATCCTCCCCTGAGATGGAGCTCATCTTCTGACGCCACCCGGCGCCGGAATGAACCTACTCCTTGTCTATGAATTCCTCAGCCTTTGGAGGCTCGGGTGGGAGCCCCTTTCTCTTGCGAATTTCGGTGACAAGTCCCCCGAGCATGTTCTGAGGGACTGCCTGCCAGGTCTTGAAGTGGGTATTCCAAACCGCCTTTCCTGCCGTGGCGCCTCTCATCTTCTCGCTGAGGTCGAAGGTCTCTGCGGCAGGAATCTCCCCCTCGACGACGGTCATGACCTCCCTCTGGTCGATCTTCACCAGCTTGCCTCGCTTCGCGCTGATCACGCCTGTCACAGCTCCGATGAGATCGGACGGCCCCTTCACTTCGATGCCGAGTATCGGCTCGAGCAGCGTGGGGTTGGCCGAGAGCATGGCCCCCAGTATCGCCCTCCTCGACGCAGGCATGAGCTGGGCGTAGGTCCTGTGGGCGGGGTCCTCGTGGGGGACGAAGTTGGTCAGGGCAACCTTGACCCCTCTTGTGAACTCGTAAGCCAGGGGGCCGTTCTTCATTATGTCGTCGAAGCCTGCCCGGATAGAGTCCATGGATTCCTGGAGGAACTGGACCCCCTTGGTGACCTCCGTGAGTATGTTCCCGCGCTCGTCGATGGCCTGGAAGTTTCTCGCCTGATCTGGGTCCCATCCGTGATCGCGAAGGGTTTTGATGACCGCCTTCTTCTCCACGTTCTCCCCTATGGTCCCGTTGCGGACAAGCTCGATGACGTCTGGCTCAAGCGGCTCGACCTCGATGAATATCTTGTTGTGCCTGTTGGGGGAGCGAGCCATGATCGGCCCGGCGCGCCCCCTGATTGTCTCCCTGTAGTTGATGATGGGGGGCGACGTGATAATCTCGAGCCCAGCCTGCTGGATCTGAGTGGTTGCAATCTCAAGGTGGAGGACCCCCATGCCGGACATCAGCGTCTCGCCCGATTCCTGGTTGATGGTGACAACGAGGTTGGGGTCTTCGATGTTGAGCCTTCTCATGACCTCGACGAGCTTCGGGAGGTCCCTGGGGTGCTTGGCCTCTACTGCCACTGTCACCACAGGCTCGCTCACGTAGTGGATTGACTCGAAGGTCGCGACCCCCTTCAGGTTGGAGATTGTTTCCCCAGACCTGATGTCGAGGCCCAGGAGGGCCGGGATGTTGCCTGCGGGGAGCGAATCGACGATTTCCCTCTGGAATCCCATGAAGATCTGGACCGACTGGATCTTGCCTTCTCTCTTCGAGTTGAGGAGGTAGACCTGGTCGCCGTTGGTGACGCTCCCTGAGAAGAGGCGCCCCGTGGCCACCAGGCCCGCGGCCGGGTCGACCACGACGTTTGTGACCATCATGACGGTGGGGCCGTTCTCGTCGCAGGCGAGCAACGCCTTGCCCACCTCGCTGTTCAGGTCCCCAGAGGACCAGATCTTGGGGATGCGGTATGCCTGGGCCACGTGAGGCGGCGGGTGGTGCCTGACCACCATGCCGAGCAGCGCCTCGTGAAGCGGGAGCTTCTTCCCGAGCTCTTCTGGCGCAGAGGCGCTGTAGGCGTTGATGATGTCCTTGAAGGACATCCCGGCGGCCTTCGCCATGTCGAAGTTGAACCCCCACTTGTCCTTGGACGAGCCGAAGGCGACCTGGGCGTCCTGGATAGAGACCTTCCACTTCTGCTTGTACTCTGGTTCCGCGTAGGTGTCGACGAGGCGGTTGAAGTCCTTTACTATGTTGAAGAGCCACTCCTGCATCTTCTCAGGCGAGAGGCGGAGCTCCTTGATGAGGCGGTCGATCTTGTTAATGTAGACGACGGGGCGAACCCTCTCCTCCAGTGCCTGCCGGGTGACCGTCTCTGTCTGGGTCATTATCCCCTCGACGGCGTCCACCACGACGATGGCACCGTCAACTGCCCTGAGGGACCTGGTCACTTTCCCGGTGAAATCGATGTGGCCCGGAGTATCGATCAGGTTGATGACGTACGGCTTGCCCTGCTCTTCGTAGTAGAGGGTGACGTTGGCAGCTTTGATCGTCATCTGCCGCTGCTGTTCTAGTTCCATGTAATCCAGCGCCAGTGCCTGGCCTGCGACGGAGGGCGAAAGCATTCCACAGGCAGCCAGCAGGCTGTCGGAGGTTGTCGTCTTGCCGTGGTCGACGTGCGCGATAATCCCTAGGTTCCTGATCTGCTCCCTGTTGTGGACTATCTTGAGTGCCTCAGCGGTTGTCTTGAAACGCGGCATGACGTACCCTTCTTGATGCGCCCTTCATCGTTGGGTTAAGAAGCTTTTCGGGGTGAGAGCGGAGCCCAGGAGGATCCAGTCGTCGGCGACTCTGCCTAGGTGTAGGCCTCTTCTCCGTGCTGAGACTCATCGAGCCCCAGCTCCTCTTCCTCTGCCGTCACCCTCAGCGGGGTGATGAAGTCGATTATCTTCAGGAGCAGGTAGGACCCAAAGAAGGCGAACCCGCTGACAACCGCGATTGCAAAGACCTCGATGCCCAGAAGGGCCGGGTTCCCGTTGAGGGCCCCGTTGACGCCGCTGATGGTGGCCGACGCGAAAATGCCCGTCGCGAAGACCCCCCACATGCTCCCCGCCCCGTGGCAGGCGAAGACGTCGAGAGAGTCGTCGAATATGTTGCGGCTGGCTCTCCAGTTGGAGACGAAGTTCGATACAACCCCCGCCCCCATGCCGATGAACATCGCTGGACCCGCGGCTACGTAGCCCGCAGCCGGGGTGATTGCGACCAGTCCGGCGACTGCGCCGATGGATATGCCCACCGCCGACGGCTTCCCCTTCCTAGACCAGTCCACGAGCATCCAGGTGACCGCGGCCGCGGCCGCCGCGAGGTTGGTGTTCACTAGTGCTTGGACAGCCACTTCGTTGGCGGCCAGGGCGCTGCCTCCGTTGAACCCGAACCAGCCGAACCAGAGCATGGCCGCACCCAGAATCACGAATGGGACGTTGTTCGGTCTCACTTCATCAGATTTCGCGATGCCCTTCCTCTTCCCAAGCACGATGGCAGCCGCGAGAGCTGAAACCCCGGCCGAGATGTGGACAACCAGGCCCCCAGCGAAGTCCTCGACCCCCATGGATTGAAGCCATCCTCCCCCCCAGACCCAGTGGGCGATGGGAGCGTAGATGAAAGTCGCCCAGGCGACTGTGAAGATCAGAAGCGCTTTGAACCGGATCCTTTCGGCAAATGCACCGATGATGAGCGCCGGCGTAATTGCAGCGAACTTCAGCTGGAAGGCGAAATACTCCAGCTCAGGGATGACCTGGTTGCCGAGGGGGGTAGCACCGACTCCATTGAGCCCCACCTTCGACAGGTCGCCTATGACCCCATTTACGGAGGGGGCGAAGGCTTCGCTGTACCCCCAGAGAGCCCAAACGAGGCTGACCACCGCGAAGATAGTTAGGGTCTGGACGATGGTAGAGATGAGATTCTTCCTTCGGACGAGGCCGCCGTAGAAGAAGCCGAGGGCCGGCGTCATCAGCATGACGAGGGCTGTGGCAGCAAGCACCCACGCTACTGCTCCTGAGTCTATCACGCAGACCTACCTATGCCTCCTGCGGCCTTTCGCTGTGATATTTAGCCAGATGGGTCGTTTCTCAGGTCTGAAATCGCGAAATAGGGAAGGCCGGCGATAGAATGCCGAGTTCCGAATCAGGAAAAGGGCAGGCAGGCTCGATTGTGGTCCCCGAAGACCTGAACTAGCCCCTGCTGGTCTTCTCTGCCGAGAGTCTCATCGTCCCCGGGTGAAGTTCCTCCTTCGTCACGGAATATCCGTAACCAGCCAGGATGGCCTTCAGGAACTCACAGGAGCATTCGGTCGTCTGGATTGCCTTCCCGGCACCGACAACGTCCACCTGGATTCGCCCGTCCTTCGCGGTTCTGAGGTCGAAGTGCTTGATAGGGATGAAGAAGCCGAAGTCCTTGGCGAGCGGGGCCAGGTCCTCGATATTCTCGGCGGCAATCTTGAGGAGCCCGACGATTGAGGTTCCCAGGTCGCGGAATCGAGACTTCGTCAGCGCAGGGTCGGCCTTGTAGAGGCGTTCGATGAAGTCTTCGACGAAGTCCGACGGCAGGGTGATGACGTCTACCTCCCTGAGTATAGTGAGCACCCTCCAGATCTTGTAGAACTCGTCTGGATTCCCTCCTTCCTGGGATATCTTCGTAATCGCCGAGAGCGACTCGTTGGCGAAGGCGAAGAGGGTCATCTTCCTGCGGTCTGCCTCCGCAGCGAATTCCTCGAAGACGGCTTTGTCGATCGAGAGGTTCGTCCGGACCATGGCGAGTCAGAATTCCGGAGCGGATTTAATCGTTAGCACATACAGGTTAGGCGAAGAACACGCGCCCCTAGCCGGGGGCCGGCTTCGCCAGGTTCCTGATCTCCTTGCAGCACTCCCTCACGCTCTCCTCCCCCACCCCGGCCGCCTCGGCCACCTCGGCCTGTGTCACGTTTTCGCCCGAGTTGCAGCATGCGATGTAGAGGGCGGCGGCGGCGAGAGTCATGGGATTCCTTCCGCCCAGGCCCTTGGACGACATTTTGTTGATGATCTCCTGGGAGAGCTTGAGAGCCTGTTCCGGTACGGGCCTCTTCAGGGCGATGTGGTAGACGTATCCCTTGCCGTTGAGGTTGGGGCGGGATATGTGCAGGTTCTCGAGTATCCCGAGGTAGCAGCGCCCGACTTCTCTCGGGTCCGCGCCGGAGGAGAAGGCGAACTCCCGTAGTGTCGCGGGCACCTTTCTCTCCCTGCAGGCTATGTAAAGCGCGGCTGCCGCGAGCGTAGGATGCTTGATGCCGTGTCCGAACCCGCTGGCCCTGATGTCGGAGCAGATGGATGTTGCGCGTTTCTTCACCTCATGGGGAAGACCCAGCTTCTGGGCGACTTCGTGCACCGCCTGCATGACGTCTTGGAAATCTGCCTGGGCAACCTGGCCGGAGCCTCGTTCGTGAAGGCTCGTTTGTTTCACTATGCCTCAGCAGAAGAATGAAAGGGCCTGACTGGTTTGATAAGGGCATCCGTGCAGATGTCAACATCTGTATGGATTCCGACGCCCTAGGCGGCGCCCCTGGCGCTGGGCGAGGTGTTCTCAGCAGTGGGAACTGTCCCTCCCTTTTATACCGTCAAGAAGCGTATGAGCCGAGTGGACTGCAGGGCGATGAGAGCTACGGAGAGAGCATGCGTTTCGCGGAAGTGTGGTTCTCCTTGGTGAGTATCGACCCTCACAAGCCCCTCTGGTACAGGAGGTACAGAGGAGCAGCGTACCTGAGCCTGTTCGCTGCGTTGGTCTGGACCATAGTGATAGTCCTTCCTTTCCGGCCGTTCTCCTACCTTCCTCCCATGATAGTAGGCGGGGGGCCAGGAATCTGGTTCGCTCTCTCCTATGTCCTGTTCATCGTCGCCGGCGTGGGCGGCCTTGGAGCCCTCTCCGCCTTTCTCACCACTGTGGAGCTCCACGAAGGGCGCTCCATAGACGACCGGGTGATGTGGCCGGCCATACTGCTTCTTTCGGTTGGCATCCCAGGGAGCTGCCTGCTGCTCGGAGTGGCCGGGGCGGTGGGAGGATACGCCTCCACCTTCGGCACTTCGTCCGCGAGTTCGATAGACAGCACGCTCTCCCCCTACGTCGACCCCATCACGGTCATGACCGTGATGGCTGCCATCGGCGCCGCCCTAGCGGTCCTGTCCATGGTTCGCGCTAGGTGGCCCACCCCTTGACGAGGGGAGAGAAACAATGGGTCCTGAAAGCGGTTGCGATTCTGATAGTCCTGCTTGCTGCACCCGGCCAAAGCCTCCGAGCAACTGGGCCAGATGCGGCGGTGCATGACCCAACCTATCCTTCCACATCATGGGCCCTCGGAATCGTCTACCCTGAAGGGGCGAAGCTCGCAGGGGGCGGCAGTCTGCAGTGGGGTTCTGTGAGCAACCTCACTTCGGTCGTGATCCTCCCAAACATCAGCGCGCCTAGCGGAATCGTCTATGCCGTCATGTCAGTGATGGCCGCCGACGGCTCGGTGCTACAGGTGGCCGCGGGGGCCTACCCCGATTCCAGCTCGTGGTTTGCTTACTCCTGGGCGGTCGAGGGGGCCTCGACGTCGGCGCCATCATACGACTGGGTTCTGAACTCGAGCGCCCCCGCCATGTCCCCCGGCGACACCGTGAGGCTCTCCATCTACAAGAATGGAACCCGCTGGGACCTTGGGGTCCATGACCTCCTCAGCGGAGTTTCGAGGGAAAGTGCATTCCCGCCTGGGATTGCCCTGGCGCTAGCGCAGGGCGACCAGGAGGCCTTCGCCCTCGAATCGTATTCGCGGGCAGCCGCGGACTTCGAGAACATGGGCAACCTCACGCTGGCCGCTCTCCTGGCCGATGGGAAGCAGGTCGCAGGAGGAACCTACGCCTACAGTGGATGGGACCCCGACAAGAATCCAGTCTTCGCTGTAGGGAGTTCCGGCACGAACCCGCCCGCCTTCATCTCCCTTCAGCAGGAAGCCGAGGGGAGCTACGCGTGGGGCTACCTTGCGGTCTGGTCCGGAGGGACCTTCAGCACCGGAACCATCCTCGGCGTCTTCATCGCCATCGGCTTTGCGGGGGCGATCTTCGCGGTGTGCGCCGCGGTCCTGGCAACTAGGAGCCCGCGCCCGAAGTCTGCGACGAAAGCCGATTCTTGAAGACGTAGTTCTTCGCGGCCAGCGAGAATATGACTACGGCAACCATTGAGGCGATGGCCAGGTAGAAGATGTAGTCGAAGGCCGTGGACGTCGGGAAGGAGACCGGGCTCCCCGGAGGCGTGACTGAGTAGGTGCTCATTATGGTGGTCGCCAGCACAGGTCCGACAGCGCCGCCGATGTTCCTCAGCATCGTGTTGAGGCCCAGGCCGGTAGCCACGTTCTCGCCGGGGAGAGAGATGCTGATCATGTTGACGATGGGAATGATCACTCCCACGGCTCCTGCCAGCGAAACCGCCGTGTCAATCACTGTGTCCGTGGTTGTCCCTCGGTTGAAGAGGAACAGGGCGAAGCCGATTATCGCGACTGTGCCCCCTAGGATCATCGTAGGCTTGGGACCCGCCCTGGCAGTCAACCGGCCGAGCCCTGGCCCAGCCCCCAGCATGACCACGGTAGCCGGAGCCATGGTCAGGCCCGCTGAGAGGACGTCGAGGCCAAGGCCGTAGGGGGCCGGGAGCTCCGTGTAGTAGACTACCGCGAAGAAGAGCATGAACATCCCGATGCCCGAAAGTATACCCACCCCGTTTGCTACGAAGACGTTTCTGATCCGGAGGAGAGAGAGCTGGATGAGCGGGTTCTTGCGCCTGGACTCGGCGATGAAGAAGCCAACGCTCATCGCAACCCCGGCGACCAGGGCGAGCAGTTCGTAGGAGGAGTACCACCCCTCGTAGGGCCCCTCCGTGAGGTAGAGCAGGACGAGGGTGATGCCTGCCATCAGGAAGACTATTGTCTCGTAGTCGACCTTCACCGCGGTTCCGGGATGGCCCCTTGGAAGGAACCGGGCAATCACGACGAAGAGCACGATGCTCAGGATGAAGGCCGAATGGAAGGCCCACTGCCACCCTAGGTCCTGGACGATGTACGCCCCTATTATCAGGCCAAGGGCGGCCCCTATGGCGAAGGTCGCGCTGACCACCCCCTGGGCTGTGGCTATCCTCTCCTTTGGGAATGTCTCGGCGATTATGGCGAGGGCC
>Ga0187771_10000819_pt1 | contig 19811 bp, 11 predicted proteins | sample 0116_SJ02_MP15_1_FD_133139 | JGI IMG/M metagenome (GOLD analysis project Ga0187771, IMG submission 133139) | Tropical peat soil microbial communities from peatlands in Department of Meta, Colombia - 0116_SJ02_MP15_10_MG | ecosystem: Environmental > Terrestrial > Soil > Wetlands > Peat | place...
GGTCTCTCCGTGATGTTGAAAGCTTTCGAAGAATTGAGAAGCGAAAAGCCCAATGTTAAACTTGTTATGGCGGGCTCCAGTCATCCGAACTTTCCAATCTTCTTAGACCACTATGTCAAAATGCACATTCCGAAGGTGGAATTTATAGGCTATGTGCCTGAGGAAAATCTAGCTGAAATCTTCAGAATGGCGGACGTGGTGGTATTGCCATACTCAACCACGACGGGAACAAGCGGCGTGTTCCACCTTGCCTGCGGCTATGGAAAGCCTATTGTGGCTTCTGATCTGCCTGAAATTAGAGAGATATTGGATGAAGGCGCTTCTGCGCTTCTAGTTCCTGCCGGTGATGACCAAGCGTTAAAAGACGCTATATTGAAAGTGCTCTCTGACGAGAAACTGGCATCTAAAATGAGTGAACAAAACTTGCGGTTCGCCCAAAGTGAAAGCTGGGGCATCATAGCGGAAATGTATGAAAAGGCTTATCTGGAGCTATTGAACAGTTGACGTTTCTGGACAGCCACGAGAGAGGTTACGTGTCCGTAGTAGTCCCCACCTATAATTCTGCAAAGAACCTTCATTTCTGCTTGGCAGCGATAAGGCGGCAGAAGTATCCTTACATGGAGGTGCTTGTGGTGGACAATTACAGTGGCGACGAGACTCGAAGCATTGCTGAAGCTTTTAGCGCTAACGTGATACTTCACCGAGGAACACAAGCTGCTGCCAGGAATGTGGGATGTGCTCATTCGAAGGGCAGCTACGTCCTTTTCATAGATTCAGATCAACAACCTAACGATGGCTTAATTGAGAACTGCGTCTTACTATGCTCCAAGTTTGCGGTTGATGCTGTGAAGATTCCTGAGGTTTTCTTAGGACTAAACTTCTGGGGAAAATGTTCCGCACTCTGGAAGAACAGCGTGGCAAAAGCTGGAGGGCTCAAAGGAGGTATCCCAAGATTTTACAGAAAACAGGTATTGCCCAAGCCTTTAGTCTTCAGTGACAAGTTACGTTGGTGGGAGGATTTGGAACTTTACCAGCGGCTGGCTTCAGCGGGGTTGAGAGAAGCTTGGTGTTCCAGTCAAGTCGTTCACTGTGAAACTGATTCACCGCAAGATGTGGTGCGAAAGTACTTTTCTTATGGGTATTCAATAAAAGCGTTTAAGAGCAGTCGTGTTAAGGCTCCGTACGCGGCAACTTTTAGGCTTACACTTTCCGCCATGATGCAGATGTTGAAAAATCCAAGCAGATCAGTTGGTGTGTTTTCTGGCTCCGTTTTTTTGTTTGGTGTGAAGAGCATGAGCGCAGCTTTGGGTTTCCTGTCACGGCTGAGGTAGTCAATGCTTGAATGTTTTTTTTACACATTGTAACCTCGATAACGAAGCGTTAAAATAATGGCGAAAGATTTTCGAATTATGCGTTTCAGCAAGATTCATGTAATTGCGCTCTTTGCCTTCGCAATAATCTCCGTTTTCAGCCTGAGATCTTTTTTCGCTACTGGAAATCCTGTTGCTTTTCATGATCTTTCTCCCATGTACCGGCTGAATCAACTGTTCCGCCCATTCGATTTTCCGTGGGATTACAAATCTAACCTTGGCTCGCCCAACCTGTTGCCTGAAAACGTGGTGTACAATATTCCCCTTATCGGTTTATCTCTGGCTTTTGGATCTGTTGCTTTTGCAGAAAAGATTCTGCTGGTTCTTTTTATGGCGCTGTCCGGGTTCGGCTTTTACCTTGCCTTTTCTTATCTGCTTAAATCTAAGACGGCTGGCGTTGTGGCAGGACTCTGTGCGATGTTTAGTCCCTTCACGTTGTCAAGGTGGGAATTTGGTCAGAACACAGTAATTTTGGCTTATGCGGTTCTTCCCTTTGCGGTCCTCTCTTTCTTCAAAGTGATGAAAGAAGGCGGTCGACTGAGCATGTTTGTTTGCGGACTACTTACTGCTGTGATGATTTACGCTAACCCTCAAGTCGCTTACATGTTCATTTTGTTTGAAATACTGTACGTAATCTTTGACTTGGCCTATTCCGGGAAGACTGGTATTGTCAAGAGGATCGCGGCGAGAGCGGTTCAAGTATGCCTCATATTGGCTGTTGCTCTCGTGGCGGCTTTCCCGTTCTTTTATCAATTGATAACGGTGAACATTCCAGTGTATTCAACGATGGCTTCGGAAGCCTCAGTGGCCATTTCCACGCTGACTTTTACTGGGTTGATTATTCCCCAGGTTTTGTTAGTCGGCTTTGTGGTTTTAGCATTCCTATTTCTCTGGTGGAAGAGTGGATTCACCAGTCTGTATCAGTGGTGGAAAAGGGGCGGTTTAACAGAGGAGTATTCCCCATTTTTGATTAATGCGGGGAGGCAGGACATTCAATTTTTCGGTGTGTTGGGGGCCATCAGCCTGGTCGTAATAGCCTTAGTTATCCCGCCGTTCACGCCTGTTTACTACTGGCTTTTTACTTATGTGCCTGGCATTGGAATGTTCAGAGATGTAGGCAAGTTTTTAATGCTTACAGGTCTAACCGCGGCTTTTTTTGCAGGGTTGACAGCTGAAGGCTTCAAACGCTACTTGGCAAAAAGCCACTTTCGCTTCCGCCCCGTCAAGATTTTGCCGATTCTGCTTCTCTCGATACTTGTCTTTGCATCCTCATGGCAGTTTCTCACAGGAAATGTTGATGGAACCGTCGGAACTGTTCAGATTCCAATGCAGTATCAGAAGCTTGACAATTGGCTTTCATCACAAAACGGCCAATTCCGAATAGCCTTTATGCCTCCAGCTAGCTGGGCAACCAACTACACGTGGGCTTCCTTGTGGTTCCTTAACCCTTATGTGGCGCTTCAAGCCAAACCTACCCTTGAAATTAAGAGCGAGGAAGATTTGACAACGTCGGCAAGCCTTGTTCGGTGGGCTTACACAGCGCTTTACGAAAATCGGACAAGCAGTATAGGCAAGTTTCTAAGCATTTTTGGTGTAAAGTATGTCATAGTAGAACCTGATGCCAACTACATCAGTGGCCGCGCCGACCTTGCATCTTTTTCTCAGGCAAGTACTAGCGCAATAATGAGCAGTCAGAACGACCTTCAACTGGTAGACAATTTTTCTTCCGTTCTCGTTTATGAAAATCCCTACCAGCTTCCTCTAATTTACCAAACCAACGGGCTTTCGCTTATTGTGGGCGACAGAGCCGCGTTGCTATCCCTTAGCAACATGGACTTTAACTTCAGCCAAAATCCCGCAGCTTTTCTGGACGACAACGTTGGCTCACTGCCATCTCTGATACAAGATGCACACTATATCTTCTTTCAAGGCGACCCTTACTGGAGCATGATTGTTTCTTCTCTAGGGGAGAAGTACATTGTGGAGCCTTGGAATTACGCTCCCCTTTCAGAAGATCCTTTGGGCCTGTGGGTTAATGGCGATTTGATGTGGTACCAAGACAATGGAGAATTAAACGTTGCTCCAGACAACTATATCTTCACTGTAGGCGCAAGCACCATTACTGTCCCGCTCGGCGTTGCAGCGGCCGGTGATTACAAAGTTCTTGCTCAGATCTTTGATGGATTGCCTGGCTCTCAGGGCATAAATTTCACAATAAGCAATGGCGCAAATTACGTCTTCAAACCCACCGTTTCAAACGATGGTTCCTACAAGTGGGTAGTAATCGGTGACACAAGCCTTGATTCGCGCAGTAAACTCCAAATCTCTAATCTGGGCGGTCCAGCCGCAATCTCTAAGATAGCTGTCATTCCTGAGAGCATCATCAATGAGACAGAGCAAAAAGTGTCCAACGAGCTTCAGGAGTCACCTTCACAGTTAACTTACATTTTTGATGACCGCGCATGGAATTATGATCACACCGCTTTAATCAGTGACCCTGAGGCTAATGATGGGCGACTTATTGATCTTTCGAATTCAAGCGTTGAAACCGATTTTTACGTGTTTAACAACGATGCGTACATGTTAAACCTGACTTTCCAAACTCCAAGAGCAGCTGCCACTGTCAAGGTTCAAGTTGACAATTTGGTTAAGAATGTGACGTTAAATCAAGGCTCAAATGGTTTTTCCACAGTTGAGATTGGACCTTTAGATTTGTCTCAAGGTTACCATAGCATAACGATCGAAGCTGAAAATGGCGACGCAAGGTTTAACGTGGCTGAACTGAGCAGCAACACAAGCGAAGCTGAGACGGCATCCAATGGATCGGCGACCTCTGAAGTTCCCAGCTCCACGATGAACTCGGGCTCGGAATACACGGTCAATCCAACGGCTAGTTATCTGGCGTTTCTTGAAGCTGGCAATGGCTATTGGAATCTCTACGGTCAAGGTGAAGCAAGCTCTGGCATAAACATTTTCAACTATGGCTCGCTTTTCCCAATCAGTGATCCGGGCGGCCAGTACACTTTAAGGTACGTTGGTCTCGAATACGTTGAGCAGGGTTTTGCGGTCGGCCTCATTGGCACGTTTCTGTTAGCGGTAGGTTTTAAATTCCTACATCCAAAGCGATTAGTAAAGCGGAAGCCTGAAAAATGAGGGTTCTAATAGTTACTCCTCATATTTTTGAAGGTGGCGCTGAAAAGGCTGTTTTGAACTTAGTCTATCGCTTAAACTCTCTGGGCTGCAATGCGAGCATCGCGACGCTCTCCGTTGATTTGAGCAAGCTTCCGTCTCATTATGCAAAGCTTAACTTTGTTTTGCCTGAGAAGCCGCTTGAGCAACCCTTGTTGAATGATGTTAAGGCAGTGATAGCATCTTCGCTAAGAGAAATCTCGTCCTTTGTTTCCCTTCTGAGAAAGAGTTCCAGCAGGTTTGACCTCATTTGCGCTTGCAACTTCCCCGCTTATTGGGCTACTTACTTAGCAAGAACCGGCAAGCCCGTAATTTGGTTTTCCAGCGAAGTTCTCGCACCTTACAGTCAAACGAAGGATCTCTACGAAAAAAGCAGCTTCTTCCGCCTTGCTCTTCGGCTGGCAATTGCAATTGACAAGCTCATAGTCAACAGAGGTGTTAACTCAATCGTTACGTGTTCCGAGTTAAACAGTTGTCTGATAAAAGAGCGTTATGGACGTGACTCGTTGGCTATACATACAGGCGTGGATTATGACTTCTTTAACGCTGAAGTTCCTGATGCTCAAGCTCACTTGGGTCTGGGCGACGGGCCTCTGCTACTTCAGGTGGGCGCGTTAGTGCGACGGAAGAACCAAATCCTGAGTATCCGCGCTCTAAAGACCCTAAAACGGGATCTAAGCTCAATCAAGTTGGTGCTCGTGGGCGATGGTCCTTGGAAACCCATTCTGCAAGAAGAGACTGAGAAGCTTGGCTTGACCGAAGCCGTTGTCTTCATAGGTCGTATTTCAGAGGATGAGCTTCGAAGTCTTTATCAGGCATGCGACGTTAACCTCTTCCCCGTTGTGGACCAGACCTGGGGGCTTGTTCCGTTTGAAGCCTTGGCTGCTGGAAAAATATCGATTGTATCAAAAGACGCTGGCGCTGCTGGAGTCATCGAAACGAAGAAAATAGGCTTTTTGAGCGAACCGACAGCTGAAGACCTCGCTAAAGCCGTATCGTTTGCTTTGGAAAATCCGAAGTTGGTCAAGGACATGGTTGAAGGAGGTCAACAATATGTTAAGCAGAACTTAACTTGGGACAAGTACGCACGCGACATGTATGCTGTTTTCAAGAATGTGCTTCATTCTTAGGTTTGTTAGGGTTGTTTCATCTTTGATTTTTCCAGGATTTCAATTCTGAAAATTGGTTGTTAAGTGCTTGTTTTGTGTGCAGACGCGCAATGGCAAGGATGGGAATCAAGTTAAATAGAACTTGCCCTCATAATCCACTCGGAGAACGCGGCGGGGGTTGCGTAAGTTGAAAGCAAGCACTATCAGGTTTCTGGGCAACAACCTTTCCGGTGAGAATCGGGAAACATTCAAACTCTTGTGGCGGGCTTTGTAACATCTTTTGATGGAGAGAAGGCTACTTGGATAGAGGGCTTGATCAGAAGCTGAACAAAGTCAATTTTTGGGAGCACCTGCTTTCGACACGTGAACAATACTTATTTCTAATGAAATTTCTAAGACCTTTAAGCCATCATTTAAGGTTTATATTTTGCCGGGGGATAAACTGACGGTTTCTATTGTTCACCAGATGGGTATCCAGCCATGAAACAAATCGTCCGCATTTTGACTCTATTTTTGTTGGTTCCTATCATTGCTGCGCCAATGGTCTTCGTGAATGCCGATTTTTCAAGTGTTGCGCAGGCTGCCCCAGACAGTACAGGTAACATTCAGACGGCTGTTATGCTTAGTTACGACAATTACTTTCCAACTATAAGCGTAGACACCATGCATCGGACTTTGGTGTCGGCGCTTTCCTACTTGAACGCCACGGGTTTTCCAATGGACAAGGTTATGGTTGTTACTTGGCTTAACACCTTCACGAACACTACTGATTTTTCTTGGCTTGTAAGTACTCTGAAGAAATATGATGTTTCGTTAGATAGAGCGCAGTTTGGTCTTCTTATGGGTTCTCCTGAGACCAATGATGCTGCTCTTTTGAATTCTTCTTTAGCTACTTTCAATGATAGTCTCGGTTGGTATCCTTATTTTGTGGCTGGCTTTTCTGCTAGTTCAAGCACTTATTCGCAGCTTGTGGCTTACGGTGTGAAGGTTTCGTTTTTTAATCTTTGGCAGGACGGTGAAGATTATAGTTATCGGGGATACAGTACTGGTGATCACATTTATGGGGCAAACTGGCAGGGTTCGCCTTTTCAGCCCTACAAGCCTTCACGTTTTTCTGCCAATGAGCCTGGCCAAACGGCGGCGGATGAACTTGACATTTGGGAAGCTGGTTGGGTTACTAGAAATCCGAGTTATGCTTATTTGGTTTCGAATTCGGCGGGTATGGGCTCGATTCATCCTCACGATCTGCTGTTGAAATATGGGAATGGGAGTGGTTTCTGCACACCCAGCGAGGCTATTCAAAAGCTTAACAGTATTCTCGATTTGTACGATGCAAACGCTCGTTATAACGCTCTTTTAACCATAAGTTACCCTGTTGAGTGCTCCGAGCTGGTTAACCCGGATATTTTCAGTGTTTGGCGAAGCACTATCAAAGAGTTTGTGGCTCGGGGCTACAAGTTTGTCGACGCGGTGGAATTGAGGAATAATCTTGAAGGCCTAAGACCAAGCTCGCCGCACACGCCTACTTACGTCTGGTATGATAATTCAACTTCTTCCGATGTGGTTAATAGCAACAACTTGCCATTCGCAATGGTGTCTTCTTCTTATGGTCGGTTTATTTATGCCCAAGAGGATCCCTTTAACGATTCAGGTTCGCCTCTTCTTTCAGTCGTTTCGTACACAACAGCGACTAGCTATAACGATTCTTTTCAAAGCATAAGGGAGTTGATGGGGTCAGATGATTTTAAGGTGAATACTTTTGTAAACGGAACTCCCATAGAGATGAGGTGGATAAATGACATTCAAAGCGTGACCGTAACTCCCGGTTCGTCTATCACCATTTATTGGAAGTACATGAAATCTGAGGTGCCTTACGTTAGCTTCGACGTGACTACAACTCTCACACCCTATGGTGTTCTTCTGCAGAAGGATCTTATCTTTAAGAAGGATGTTGTTGCTGCCGTGTCCATAAGGCATGCCGTAGACGTTCAGGCGAGTTCGCCGACGCCTTTAAGTGACATTGGAACTTGGGCTGAGAGCGATGGTGGAGACGTCGTTCACTTTTCTTCTGTCAACCCTGCTGCTGTTGAAACAACGTTGCATGTTAGTAGCAGCCTAGTTTTTGTTGCATCTGATGGCTACACTTTAGGCGTTACTTTACTATCGGGGAAACCTGACGTGATAGCAGTTTACGATGAACCTAAAGGTGGGCCATATGAAATGCTCGAATTCAACTATCTCCCCAAGGAATACCACAGCAGTCAGCAACTAGCATTGTTCTACGCATTTACTCCTACGCCTAGCTTGTACGATGCGGATCACTTTGCTTCTCTGGTTCAAGAAACCGCTCAGAAGAGCCTGAAGAACAGCATTCCAGTCCTCACTCCAAACTCTTCGTCCGGCTCTTCATCAGGGGGCTCCCAAACTGTTTACATAAACATAATTTATGGAGCAGCTTTCCTTGCGCTTCTCATCATAGGAATAATCGTTTATATTTGGATCAGATCACCCAAGGGGCACGCGCGAACTCAGATGAAGACAGCTCAAGACTCGGGCAACGCAGGTAGCACTACAATGACGTATCTGGCGCGTTAAACGGAAAAGTTGAGAAACTTGCGGACGCAGCGCTGTTCGTCTTAGAACATCCCGCGTTTGCGGAGGATATGGTGAAATGAGTGTAACGGTTTGTACAGGAAAATTTAAGTCAGGACAAATATTCCAGTGAGATGTACGTTGCATTCAGGAATGTGCTTTCTTTGATGTAAGAATAAATCTGTTCGATACTTAAAATTTTAGGAATAACATATATAACATTATGACGTTTGTATGTTTGTTATCGCGGAGAGCAAGTGTCAGTTGCATAAAGAGGCTGCACGAATAAACTGCTTGGCCAGAGGTTTTTTTAGTGAAAGTTACAGTTAGACACATTGCAGCAGCTCTTCTGGTTGTCCTGATTTTTTTGGGCGTTTTCCCCGCGTCCTTTTCTCTTGGAATCACGAATCAGGGCGCACCGAACGACCGAGCATCTTGGCTGGCTTTGGCTCGGAGTGCTTGGGCCTACTTTCAGCCTGGCGTGGGTGTGAATGCGCAGACGGGGCTGGAGGAAGCTGGTGTAAATTGGCCTTATTTCACTGAATGGGATTTGGGCACGTACGTTCAAGCCGTCATGAATGCTGAGCGGTTGGGGTTAATACAGGATAACGGCTCATGGGGTTTTAATTATCGTATCGGGCTTATTCTCAACTTTTTAGAAACGCGGCAGTTGGCAAGCGATGGGTTGCCCTATTCAACGTACGATTGGAATGGCCAACCGTATGGCAACGCGAGTACTTTTTTCGTTGATGAGGGGAGTTTGTACATGGCGCTTTACGATCTTGAGGTTTTTAGGCCTGATTTGGCAGCGAATGTCACGTCTATAATTAATAGGAGCAATAATACAGCTCTTCTTCCTGATCCTGCTTCACTATCCGGGTCTACCGACTTCTATATTTATTATGTTGCTACGGCGTTTAAGGACTTAGGGTTTTCTGGATACGCTGATGTTCCCTCCGAAATTCTGAATACAATAGTTTCTCAACCGAGGGTTTCTGCGTACGGTGTGCAGTTGCCTATAGCGCACATATGTTGCGAGCCGCTGCTTCTAACTTTTTTTGAAGCAAATCCTCAAGACTCCAAGTACACTTGGTTGTTGTCTCAGGTGAACCTCGCTCAAGAGGCGCGTTATGAGGCTACTGGGAATTTTACGGCTTTCAGCGAGGGGAACACCGGTTTGAATGGCCCCAGTTATGTCTACGAGCTTGTCGTCGACAGTAATGGGAGAACTTTTGAAGTAGAGCCTGCCATTACTCCTATTATTTACTTGAAGGTCGCTGTAGCCTTTGACGCTATCTTCAACACGACGTACACTCAGACCATGGTAAATTACATTTTGGGTTATCTTCCTGCTTCTTCCAGTGGTTTTCAGGAAGGCGTGGACGAGAATGGTAGAGTGGTGGGAAGTATTATCGACAGAACCAACAGTTTGATTTTAGCTGCTGCGTGGTACGCAATAAGCAACATGCCAAATCCTTCCCCTTCGCCTTCGCCGACTCCTGTTGCCACGCCTACTCCTACAGCGATTCCTTCTCCCACTTCCAGTCCTTTTCTTTCGCCGAGCCCTAGTGCTAGCCCCACAAGTCCCTCGGTAAGTTCCAACCCTGCAACCGATCATCACAATAACTGGACAATCGAACCCGAATTGATCGCGGCAGCTGTTGTTATCACATGCCTGTTTCTTGTCCTTCCGCTAAAGTTTGTCCTGAAGAGAAATCATTCAAAAGCTAAACAGCGTCAAGACAGTTAATCTCGTGTTGCAGGCTATGCTAAGGCCTACTAGAATTTTTAAAGTGATGATAGCCGAATTCAGGTTTCTCTATTCACAGAATCTTTGGCTGCTGCACTTTGAAGAGAGGGTGTTGCAACTAAACGGAAGACGTTTCAGGGTACCCATTAAAGGTTGTGTTATCATATTTGGAGGATAAAATTGGCTCATGTCAGCAGTAGTCTGGCAAAGCATCGAGTTAGTCGAAATCAGAACATTATTTTTTCCTTTCTTGCATTTTTCTTACCCTTAGTCTTGAGTACTGTATTCGACGTTTTAATGGGTCCTTACGCAGCCGGCCTCGACATTCAAGCTTTTTATGTTTCCAGCACCTTGTTATGGCTACAAAGCGGCGTAAAATAGTCAAACTTCGTTGTTGAAGCGCAGTGTAGCATTGCTCTTCTGGATTTTCGACATATTTCTTTCCTACAGAACCATTTTTGAGCAATTTTTTGTTTGGGCTCTTCCTTTCTTAATTGTCTTATGTGTAGAAACGAAAATCAGGACAGCATTGTATTGAGGAGCTTCGTTTATGGCCTTATTTTATATTATTCTTAACTGCCTGTTTCCCTTGTTTTTCTTGCCTCTTTCTCCTTGGGTAGCCAATAGTTTAGTTGCATTCCTTCAAATCTTCAGATCTTTTCGAACTATTCGGTAATTCTTTTGGTAATTTTCGGTTGTCTTTTCTTAGCTGCTACTATATTTGCTTTGATACAAATTAATAATGGATTAAGCAATCGTATAGTAATCGCATAAAGGCTGACACTTGATTACCGGGTTTTTCAACTGATCACAGAAAAATTGTTCATATTCCGATTCAGAACATTGAACGGATTATTTAAAAAAACAAAAATATGTTAACAAAATATAAATATTCAATCATCTGCAGTCATAAGATGTATGCTTTGAATCGGAAGAAAAGCAGGAGAAACACGCGATCTCTGAATATCATAGAAGTTTGTTGGCTATATTCAGTAGGAAAAAACAAAGCGAAATTGGCACTTCATTTCATCTGAAAACGTTTTACCTAAGCAATAAACCGATTCCTGCTTTGGAAGCATCAAGAGTAAGGTATCAGAAGATAAAGGGTAAACTACTTTATGAGTTAAGTTTGTCGACAAGTTGGGGGCATCTGCCCTGATTATTCCCCAAAAAACAGCTCCGTTTGATTTTTCAGCCCCAGAAAATGAAGTGAATAGCAATAGGTTGTCTCTGGTTCTTCCTACTTTTAATGAATGTGACAATATATCTAAACTTATTCCTGAGCTTGAAGAAGCGCTTTGCGGCGAGACCTTTGAAATTATCGTTGTAGATGATCATAGTCCAGACGGGACAGCGCGAACAGCCCAAGCCTTGAGTAAGAAGTATGGTAACATTAAAGTTTGCGAGAGAAGTGGTAAACTTGGTTTAAGTTCTGCAGTACTCTGTGGCTTTAGAAATGCAAACGGAAATATTCTCGCTGTCATGGATGCTGATATGCAGCATCCTCCTGAAATTTTGCGTGAAATGTGCCTGAAAATTGCTCACGGTTTTGACTTAGTGATTGCGTCAAGATATGTCGGAGGAGGCGGTACCCGGAACTGGGAAGTTACGCGAATGATTTTCTCGAAGGTTGCAACGTTGATGGCTCACTTGTTATTGCCAAACTCTAGAAAAGTAAAGGATGTGATGTCTGGCTGCTTTATGGTCAGAAAAGGTAACTTGGAAAACTCAACCCTCAACCCAATTGGTTTTAAGATTCTTCTTGAGATTCTCTGCAAATGCGCCTTCAAAAATATCACTGAGGTTCCATATATTTTTACAAATAGGCGCAATGGAAAAAGCAATCTCAGCTCAAAAGAGATCAATCACTATATCGTACACCTTTATCGGCTGTTCTTCTACTCAGCGTCCCACACAATACATAAATCTCGTGTGGTGACCTAAAGATGACAATTCAACTAAGCGTCGGCATTCCAGGTCCTGATGAAGAGGACAACATAGGCCGACTTTTAACTGCTCTCTTAAGTTGGAACACTAACAGGATTGAAATTACAGAGATAGTAGTGATATCGTCAGGCTCCAGAGACGACACTGACACAATTGTTTCAGATTTCTCTCAAGAACAACCGACAACAAGACTGATTAAGCAAAGCATGAGAGAGGGAAAAGTCTCTGCAATCAATGAATTCTTGAAAGTCGCTCACAACCAACTTGTTGTTTTGGAAGGCGCTGATACCATTCCTTTAGACCGTACTGTAGAACGATTTTGTTTACCATTTGAAGATTCGAACGTCGGTATGACTGGGGCGCATCCTGTTCCAGTGAAACGTGTTAACAATTTTATGGGTTACCTAGCGCATCTGCGATGGGAATTGCATGATCGAATAGCTCTTCAGCGGTCTAAATGTGGAGCGCGGGCTCATCCATTAAATGTTAAGGAGATTGGAATATTAAAGTCGCAATGGTAACTCACACATTTTTGCCAAAATTTATCGGAGGAAGAGAGAATCACGTTTATTATTTATCAAAAGAGCTCATAAGAAAGGGTTTTGATGTTTGCGTTTTCACAAATAGTTGGAACAATCATGTTAGTTTCGAAACATACGATGGAATCCCAACTTGTCGTTTTCCTTTCGTTAGCGTAAGGGTGCGCTCAAATAATGACGAAATTCCGTATAGAATTACGAACCCTAGCGTATTTATCAAACTTATGCAGACCTATTCGCCAGATATTGTGCATGCTCATGATTATCGGCATTTCACGTCGGATTTGGCAGCCATTTACAGTAGGATCTACAACAAACCATTTCTGCTGACCATTCACGGCTTTTTCTATAAGACAGGTTCGCTGTTCAAAGCCGTTATGGCAGCATATGATAAAACACTTGGAAAATTATCTCTTAAAACCGCTAACAAAATAATTTGTGTTTCTAACCAGCTTGCACAACAGCGAATTCTGAAGGATTTTCGTAGTAAGATTGTCGTTGTGCCCAATGGGGTGCCTTTTGATTTAATGCCGCTTCAACTAAAGAACTACGATTACTTTAAACAGCGATTCGGTATACGACGAAAAATGATACTTGCTGTTGGCCGTTTGACTTACCAGAAAGGTTTTCAGTATCTAATTAAAGCGTATAGAATGATAATGGAAAATGGCGATGAATCTCAACTATGCATTGTTGGTCCCGAGGCCGATTATGGGAGTGAACTAAAGCGTTTAGCTGGAGATACAGACTCAATAATTTTTACGGGGTCCTTGCCTGTTGATGAGCTTAAGCAGGCTTATAATTCTGCTGATCTTTTCGTTCTTTCTTCGTTGTCAGAAGGCTGTCCTCTAACATTGCTGGAAGCAATGAGTTTTGGAAAGCCCGTTATAGCAACTTCTGTTGGTATGATTCCTGATGTAATTCAGGACAGAGTTAATGGCATCCGTATACCGCCAGGCGATTCAGAGTATTTGGCAAAAACAATTAAAGAAGTTCTATTTGATGATTGTCTCGCCAAACGAATGGGCGAAAAGGCCAAAGCGAGGTCAACAGAATTGTGGGCAGAATTTATCTCTCAAACTAAACAAATTTATGGTACGTTACTCGGTGAGGTCAATTAGGCATGATAAATAGGAATCTATCAGTAGCAGGTGCTGTGTTAAGGAAAGGGATTTGGAGAGTAAACCTTTCAGTAACCGATCGGTGTAATTCTCGTTGCGTCGCCTGTAATATGTGGAAAAACTTGTCAGGGGATGAACTTTCAACAAGCGATTATGGATTGTTATTTGGCAACTTAGGTTCAAGGTTGCGCTGGTTACACATAACTGGCGGCGAACCCTTCCTTCGAGGCGACTTACAAGAAATTGTGGAGTCAGCTTTGGGATTTTGTCCTAACCTTTGTGTAGTGGACTTTGCTACTAATGGCTTCCTGTCTGAAGATATCGTTAAAATCGTAACCGAGCTAGTTATGGAAAAGCCCAAGATTTTTTTTGCTATCGGGGTTTCAATGGATGGTCGTCCAGAAATTCATGAAGCACTTAGAAATGTGAAAGGTTGCTGGGAAAAAACTGAACGAACATTCAGTCAGCTAGAAAAACTTTCCCAGACACACAACAACTTGCAGGTTCATGCAAACTTCACGATAAGTCCGTGGAATGTTGGAGAAATTTCACAGTTTTGCACTGAATTTCCTCGTATATCTCCAGTTTCCTTATCCATATATCATATCGGGCATTCATTTAATAATTCTACAAATGACAGCCCAGATGTAAATTTCTACAAGGCCGCGAAGTCTGATATCTTATGGTTTATTCAAAACGGACAAGAAACTAGCTTTGTAAAAAAATTATTCTTAAGGTTGGCGTTGAACTATTTGGATGATGTCTCCAGGCAGGTTTTGCCTTGTGAAGCGATTGGCTCTTCTTGCTTCATTGATCCTCACGGCGATGTTTTTCCATGCACATTGCTCAACTATCGTTTAGGTAATATACTCGAGGATCATACGCTGTCCTGCTTAAATAGCGCACAAGCAAAGGAGCTGAGACTGAAAATAAAACACGGGATGTGCAGCTGTTGGAGTGGCTGTGAGAGCTGGTCTTCGATCCCAAGACATGTTACTAAGGCTATTATGAAAGCCTACATCAAAAAAATCAAGTAGATATGATGCCCCATGAAAATCCAGTTGATAAACAGTCCTCAACTGACTCGGCGGAGTGGTGGGGGTATCGCTTCGGTGTATCCTCCGCTTGGAATATTGTATTTAGCGTCGTACGTTCGGCAATTTCACCAGGATATCATATGGAAAATCTCTGATGGAGCGTTAGATGGCCACCAAAAAATAATTGGAGACATTGATAATTTTCAGCCTGACATTCTTGGCATTTCCTTTACAACACCTTACGCAACTGGGGCGTTCAAAGTGGCTAATTTAGTCAAGGAACGGCAGCCTAAAACATTTGTAGTGTGCGGCGGGCCACATCCTAGTGCAATGCCTGAAGAAACATTCAGGCGAAGCAAAGCAGACATTGTTGTCAGCGGAGAAGGCGAGCAGTCTATGCTTGACATTGTTAACAAGTATACTCAAGGAAAAATCAACGACATGAGAGGAAAAATAGTAGCCAGCGACACTCCCATTACAGACCTGGATACCATACCTTTCCCAGCCCGTGACTTGATTGACTTAAAAAGGTATACTGGATATCACCTTAGAGAAAAGTCGCCCGAGACTTCTCTGCTGTCAAGCCGAGGTTGTGTCTATAATTGTTGGCATTGCTCCAATCCTGTTTGGCGCACTGGACAATTCTCTATCCGAACCCCGAGATGTCGGATGCGCTCGCCCAAAAATATTGTAGACGAAATTCAGTTTTTATACGAGAAATGTGGGATGCGTGAGTTTTTCGATGAGTGTGATGAATTCAACATAAACCTTAAATGGAGTTCCCAAGTTTGCGACGAACTCCTAAAACGAAAAATTGACATTAAATGGAAAGTCCAACTGCGGGCAGGACATATAACTGAAGAGCTTGTCGCCCAAATGGCAAAGAGCGGTTGCTGGCTTGCGTTTGTCGGCATCGAAAGTGGAAACCAAGAGACCTTAGATGGAATTAATAAAAAAGTAACTCTTCCCGAGATCGAGAAGACATGTCTGCTTCTGAAGAAGCATGGAATTAAGGTCTTCGGGCTTTTCATGACTTTCAACGTGTGGGAGAAGAATGGTCAATTGCGTTATGAAAATGTCGATGACTCTTTAAACACTCTGCGCTATGCCAAGATGATGACCAAGAGAAAGCTTCTAGACCATCTTTCATGGACCATCACAACTCCTTTCCCTGCTTCGCCTCTGTGGAACACTTGCATGAAATTCGACCTGATTCCCGAAGAAAAAATGGGCAAATGGGAACTTTGGGATACCAATTGGAATCTAGTAATGGATCTACCGGGTGTATCAGAAAAAGACTGGATTAAGATAAGATATGAAGGATTGAGACTTCAAGCAAGCGCTGGATTCCATAACGTGCGAGAACTTAATGCTAAAACATTCAAGCTATTTGTTGAAAGGGGCTTAAAAATGGCGGAGCTATGGTGGGAGAGTCATTGAGTAAAGTCGAAACTTGCAAATATAGACTATCAAAACAAATCGGAAGCTACTTTCGCAATCAATCCAAAATTGAAATTACAATCATCGTTATTCTCGCAGCAGTGGCTTTGGCTCTAAGAACCATAAACCTAACTGGATATCCTGTTCTAGCTCTTGACGAGGGCCAATATGCTCAAAATGCGTGGAATATATTCCATGGAATTTGGGGTGACAAGGTATGGGCTCCCGATTTTTTCCCGCCTTTATACCCCGTACTTTTGGGTTTGCTTGAAATTGCCTTCGGAAGAGGTTATGACGTAACGCGCATGCTCGGTGCCATTCTTGGAACCATTTCTGTGGTAGTAGTTTACTTATTGGCTAAAAAAATGTATAATCGATTTGTTGGTATTTCTGCGGCTTTAATTCTATCTGTTGCAGGGCTTTACATTAATCGAATGGTTCTCCTGGACAATGGTGTTGAGCTCTTTTTTTTGCTCACTATCTTTGCCTACGTTAAATCCAGAGAAAACAACAGCAACATGTGGATTTGGCTTGCCGGAATTTTCGCAGGCTTATCATTCTTGAGTAAATATCAAGGAGTAATATCTATCATATTCTTAATTCTAATATCGATCGTCCATAAGAACGGTTCAATGATCAAAAAAGGCTTAATTGCTTTCGTTGGGATGAGTTTATTCTACCCGCTAATAGGGCTTGTCGAAAACTGGAACGGTTTTGTATACGATCTTTTATATCAAGCAATGAATCGCGGTGTTCTGATTGGCGGAGCCAACTCTGTAGATCAAGGTTTAGCAATTTTCATGTACGGCCTATTTGCTGGTAAATATCTTTATCCACCATACATTTTTACCCTGCTCGGCTTCTTGAGCGTTTTCTATGTCGCCGCAATTGACGATTCAGAAAAAATATTTCCTGTTGCTATTGTAAGCGGTTTTCTGGTTTTTGTTATTAACCCATTAATCTGGTGGAGTTACCTAATTATCATCTTTCCACTATTTTCACTAGCTATAGCCATTTTAATTAATGATATTGTAAATCAAAGAAAGAATTGGTTACTCTCCTTCTTGCTTTTCCTGATAGTTTCTGTACCCATGTTTATTTCAGTAGTTAATTTGCAATCGACGTTTCAGAAAGACGTGATACTAGCCAGTTTTGTTTTTGTAGTCTTGTTAAGTGTCGTTAGTTATGTTAACGAGAAGTTTAATATTCTGTCGAAGTTTTCTTCAATGCGTAGGCTCAAGAATATCGATTTTCCCAAAATTAATTTTACAAAAATGGTCTTAATTATTATTCTTATAACAATTCTTGTAGGAAGCAGTTTTTACGATATTGGACCAATAATGCTGAATCAGAATTCAGATGAATATAAAGTCGCTCAATTTCTCAATACCCATGCGTCCAAGGATGACATTGTTGGAGTCGACACAAGCTTCCTTCCCGCTCTTAATGCATTCGGAGTAAATTATCAGTTAATATTGCTAAACACAACGCATGATGATCTCTACCTGTTCCCAGCAGAACTTTTATCGCGCTTTAACTATAACGTCTCGATTGATAATGTAAAGTATATGGTACTTGGAAGCCAGTGGTTCGATTTTGAAGGTTTACAGACACAACGAACAGTAGCCGTTAGTAATATGATTTTGAGGAGTTGGGTGCTAGTTTTTAGCAGTGGGCAATATCTTGTTTTTCTTAATCCCAGCTTTGCGCTAGAAGCAAGTAGACAAATTATAGCTGACTCAATGTCTAGTGGGTGGCACCTCGCTTATGCCAGCGGCAACAACAATAAATTTAACACGACTGGTGGCATCGGAACCTTTACAACGACAGCTTTTGGAATCAATCAATATGTTTTCTGGACCATAAATCTCACTGCTCCAATAAGCGAGTATCAATATTTCGTAATCAGATACAAAGCAAATACCCCTGAAATGAGAGTAATTGTAAAATTTCTCAACTCCTCCGGCGATGAGATTGGTCGGTCTCAGAGTAATCCTCAAAGTGGGTGGTTCACCCAGAATAGCCCGCCCACTTCTTTCACAACTGTCGTCTGCAACATATCAAGTCTATTTCCACAAAGCATGAATTCAACTGTCTCCGCAATAGTCGTTGGCATGGATTCGCTCAATAATAATGGATTTACCTACAGGTTAGACTTAGACTTCGTAGGATTCCTCGGATATGGATAATATGATATGCGATGATATGTGAAAATTATGTCACTTTAGAGCTTGTCTAGGGCCGTCTCCATTCATCAAAGGAACTTTCATCTGCCAATACTGTACAAGCTTCGGAAAACAGCACCGTAACAACTATAGTTGATTAATCTCCAGCAATCATGTTCTTTCGGGAAAAAATTTCAGGTGATTTGTTTGTACAGAAATTATATGTTTTCATAATTAATTACAAAGCGGTCGCAATTGTCAAGTCACGGTAAAAATGCTTGACTCTGCATGCCAAGAAGTTGGTAGTTGGTTTACAGATTCTTCACCTTCAATGAATTACAAAATGGGAATCTACATCCTCGCGCGTGCTGCGTTGCCCAATCCTCTAACTTTATTGACGATTATGCCGTCGTTACTATTGCATGCCAGAAGTCTAATTGAAAACCCGCTGAAAACGGAGCGCTAATCCTCGCACTGCATTGGGTAATTATTCAAGAGCGTAAGGCATTTAGGCAATCGTCACCCTTGATAAACCTAACGTCTAATTGCCCAATAACTTCGGAGAATAAAAAGTGACTAAGGTTAGTTCCGCTGTTAAGGATTGGATTCGTAACCACGAAACGATCATTTTTCCCCTTCTGGCATTCATCATACCATTGGCCGTGAGGACTATACCTGAAATTCTTATGGGTCCCTACGTAGTTGGCTTCGATACTATTGGGTATTATATTCCCAACGCTCTGTTATGGCTGCATAATGGCATAAACTTCTGGGACTTCATTGCAACAGCCCCACTATTCTACGCCATCTTTGTGCCATTAGTTAGTGCTGGTGGGTCACCAGTTTTTTTGATTAAGATAATTTCTCCGTTGCTCCTTGGCTTCTTAGGGCTATCCATATATTCGTATGCCAAGAGAGGCTTGAACTGGTCTCTTGCTAAGAGCGCATTTGTGGCTGTTTTAGGGACTGTTTATTTTGTAGCCTTAAGAGCTTCTTGGGATCAGCTTCGAGAAGAGCTCGGTTTGGCTTTCTTTTTCATCGTCCTCATGTTGCTCGCCAACAGAAAAAACAATTCACGGAAGCATTACGTTCTTCTTTCTTTAGCGACGATACTGACCGTGCTATCTCATCAGCTAGTAGCGGTGCTCATGCTCGGAGTAATTATTTTTACAGTCGCCTACAGCTTGCTTCGAAAAGATTTTAAGGAATCGATCAATTTGATTGTGGCTTCTTTACCAGGGGCACTGTACTTTGTCATTGTCTATATAGGTGGCATCTTGCGGTCCAACATTCTTGGTTACTCAAATGCTGTTTCGCCCTTGACTGGTTTTGCTTCTTATCAACCTTTGTTGATAAATGCGGGCGAATTCTTCCTGTATTGCTTCTTGCCTTTACTGCCCATAGCAGTGATTGGATTCTTGCGATTTCGGAATCTTCAACTCGATACTTGGCTTCTTTTGAGTTTTATCTTAGTGTTCATTCCGCTCTCTTCTGTGAACCCTTATCGCTGGATACTATTGCTCACGTATCCATTTGCATTTTACGCGACGGA
>Ga0187771_10000821_pt1 | contig 19797 bp, 17 predicted proteins | sample 0116_SJ02_MP15_1_FD_133139 | JGI IMG/M metagenome (GOLD analysis project Ga0187771, IMG submission 133139) | Tropical peat soil microbial communities from peatlands in Department of Meta, Colombia - 0116_SJ02_MP15_10_MG | ecosystem: Environmental > Terrestrial > Soil > Wetlands > Peat | place...
TAACGCTCCCCCCTTCCGAGCCCGCTGTGGAGGAGAGCAAGGTTCTCCCCGAATCGATCCTTGAAGCGCGAAAGAAGTTGTGGTGTCAAAGATATTTCAGGAACGAGGACGATGGCTTCACGGCCTTGAGCCAATACCTCTCCAATGGCTCGAAGATAAATCTCTGTTTTCCCGCTCCCCGTGACGCCGTAAATCAGAAAAGGAGAAAAACGACTCGAATGGATTCCCTTCAAGATCTCGGCGAGAGCGGTTTCTTGATCGGAACTGAGCTCTGGTTTTGGATAAGGTTTTAGTTCTGGTCGAACAGACAGATCACGACAGACTTCCCTCCTGAAAACCGAAACGAGCCCTTGGCTTTGAAGGGACTGAATGGCTTTTGAAGAAGATTTAAATCTTTTACTCAGTTCAGAAGATGGAATCTCCCCTTTCTCTTTTATCCAATTGAGAATCTCCGCCTGCTTTTTTGAAATCCGTTGGGTTGGCTCAACCCCTTGGTATCGAATGACCCTCTCGAATTTTGGCGTGACCTCCTTTCCTTCTACTCCGCTTTCAATGTTGAGAAGTCCTTTTCTCTTCCAGGAAAGTAATTGTGACTTCGACAGCTCCTCCAGAGAATATTTTAGGATCTTCTTAAGAGAAACTTTGCCGCATCTTCCAATTTCTTTGAGGACCTTTTCCTGAACCGGGTCCAACTCTCCCCGAGTCAGAGAATTCATCCCTTTTTCAGTAAGGCTCAGGAACTGTTCGCTCTTCAGGTGAAGCCCTGGTGGTAGGGCGGTCTTGATGACCTCACCCAATGGGTAGAGGTAGTAATCCGAGATCCAGCGGTAAAGATGGAGCATGGGAGGGGCGATGAGAGGAGCTTCGTCGAGGAGGTCTTCCACTTCCAACAACTTCTCCTCCACATCCTTCGGGGGTTGATCCAATAGATCGATTGAGAAGCCCGTCACCTTTCTTCCTTTGAAAGGAACGAGCACCCTCATCCCCACCTGGAGAGAGTTCTTCATTTTCTCTGGAATGCGGTAGTGAAATGTCTTGAAGACAGGAAGGCCGACCGCCACCTCAACAATTTCTTTCATCGTCCCCAAATTATCCCCTTTGACCGGCTTTGTCAAATCTGCTTAATAAGGCTCATATCTTCTGGTAGATTTGGTTTTGATGACTGAGAAAAAAAAGGATTTACCTATACTGTAAACCCGGAGCAGATTGATGAATACATGAGATGGCCTTTGGAGCGGCGCTTGAGATGGCTTTATCAGCCAAATAAGTTGAGAAAACTCCTACCCAAGAAGACCATTGAAATCCAAGAAGCCTTTCGCCAAGCCAAAATCTAAACCCTCTTCTTTGCATTCTTTGCCAAGGCACTTTTTCCTTCTTCTTCTTCTTCTTCTTCACTACTCTGTGGGGGAATGTTCAGAGACAAGCACCCGACCAAGTCACCCTCTAAACTTTCTCTCATGTTCTCCAAATTCTTCTTTCTCCCTCGCTTTATTGAAATGTCGCTTATCTTTCTTCATAAGGGCTATGCTTAGTTTCGCGCCAACAAGCCAGATCAGGTTAGGTGGCAAATAATACAATTACTTACATAACTTAGATTAACATATAAATTTTTATTGACATTACATTAATTGTATGGTATAAATCTTACCAGGACTAAAGGAAAGGAGGAAATTTTATATGGAACATATCGATAAAGTCAGCAAGAGGATAATAGGAGATGTTTCAGAAATTGAGTCTTATCTTTGGAAGGTGATGGAGGAGGCCGTCAAAAACCGAGATAAATCTCGCATAGAAAAATCTAAGAAGGAAATCGACAAGTGGGCGAAGATAGCTCAAGATTTGAAGGACGCAATAGGTGGATTAGATGAATCACAGGCATCCAGCCAGGAAGGTCACTTAACTATCACTGTAAAGGAAGAGCCCGCGAGCGGGCGAAAGATCCTTGAATTGGATGGAAAAACATATCCCCTAAAGTTTTGGAATGAGCTTTTGGTTAAAATTGCGGGTTATATCTTGGAAAATAAGAACGAACTTCCCATTATTAAGAATTTTGTTCACAAGAATGAGGAAGAATTTAGTATTATTTCAAAACAGCTTAAGCCCGTTGATGGTTATTATATTGAAGTAGGAGATTCCAAGGAGAGATTAATTGAAAAATGTATAATGCTGCTTGAAGCTTCCAATATTCGCGATTTCGATTTTTTCAGGATTACCGCAGAAGGGGATAAAATAAAGATTCATTAAGGTGATTAGCCTCGGGTTGGCAAGACCTTCTCGCGATCCTCCTTTACACGTTGATTCTGAAAAACTATAATGGGCACAAATCCCCCTATGAAAGAAGCCCTTGGAAAAATATCCAACCTTGTTGAAGGAGATTTAAGGAGGGATGGGCTTTTAATTATCCTCATTTAGTGATAGTATTTATTCAGAAAAGAAAGGGAGACCCTTATGGGACTGACTGTTTTAGAGGTTGAAGTAGGGAATCCTGCTAACCCGGAAGTTACAGCGAAAGTCGAATTCTTAGTTGATTCTGGAGCGATCTACTCGGTGGTTCCAACTCTTGTTTTGGAGAGGCTCGGGATTAAACCACTGTCAGAACAGGAATTTCGATTGGCGGATGGTACTAAAATCGTGAGAAAGAAAGGGATTGCCCTCTTCAAATATAGAGATAAGATTGGTGGAGCCGATGTTATTTTTGGCGAAGAGGGGGATAGCGTGCTGCTTGGCGCGTTTACTCTTGAAGCCCTTGGGTTAGCCCTTGACCCGCTAAAGCGTGAACTAAGACCATTACCAATGATTCTTGCCAGCTTCTCAAGCCTTGTGACTCTATCCTGAATTTTACCTAATGCAGACATCATAATTTTATTGTTATATTGGTAAGTACGTTTAGGCCCCTCACCCTCTCCTCTCCCCCGTCGCCTGCCTGCGCGAAGCCGCTTCGGCGAAGGCAGGGGGAGAGGGGTAGGGGCGGCGGAGGGAGAACGGTGAAAAAGGAGCACTTTGTTGTTTCGAAAAAATGATTTCATTCTTCTTCTCGTCGTCTTTGCTTCGATGGGAGTTGGGATCGGGCTTCCGGAATTCGGAAGGATATTTGCGCCCTACCCTCTTTACTTTATGATGTTTCAATTGTTCTTCAGTTTCTTGAGCATCAACTTTTTTCAAGCGTTTCAGGAGATGAAACAGAAGGCTTTCATTCTCCTTATCTTTTGTCTACTTAAACTATGCGTCATCCCAGTTGGCCTTTTCCTTATTGCCGAGGTCATCTGGCCAGAATACGCCGTGCCCGTTCTACTTCTCTCGGGAATTTCTACCGGAGTCGTCGCACCCTTTGTCTCGGGTCTTATCGAAGCCTCCACCTTGCTCGTATTGGTCATGGTAGTGGTCTCTTCCTTGATCGCCCCCTTTTCCCTTCCGGCTTTGGTTTCACTGCTGGTAGGGCAAACGATTGAAATTCCTTTCTTAACGATGGTGAAAATCTTAGCGATGGTCATATTTCTGCCTGCTGGCGCAACCATTCTGCTGCGCAATCTCTATCCTTCGCTCCTGGGAAAATTGGAGAGGTTCCAGTTCCCCACATCCTTGTTGACATTTGCGTGCATCAGCCTCGGTGTCTTCGCAAAATACTCGTCCTTCTTCTTAAAGACGCCCGTGGTTGTGGCAGAAACGATTCTTGTGGCTTTCGTCTTATCGATCATCTATCATACGGTTGGATTTTTGGTGACCTGGAGGATGAAAGGCGAAGATCGATTAGCGGGAGCGGTCTCTTTTGCTTACATCAATAATATATTAGTTGTCGTCTTCTCGTCACACTTTTTCGGACCTCTTTCGCCTACCCTCGCCGCTTTGTACTTGTTACCTTTTTTTACGATGATTGTTCCGGCAAGGATCGTCGGTCGACGGATGAAGTGAACTGCCTTTGTTGGAGATCAAAGAGGACGTTCACACGCACTCCAGGACCCCATCTCTTCTTCTGAAATGCCCAGGATATAGAGGATATTCTTAAGGCGGGCTCGGCCCAGGCTCATGCTGGCTGCTCGCTCCAGTTTCTCCTTTGCATTATAGGCAATGCCCAGACCGGCTTGGCCCAGCATCAACCCATCATTCGCCCCGTCGCCGATGGCAACGGTCTGGTCTAAAAACACTCCCTCCTCGCTCGAAACCATGTTGACGATCTTTGCCTTATAAGTACTGTCCACAATCGTTCCTAAAACTTTACCAGTCAGAGTTCCATCCTTAATTTCGAGTCGATTAGCAAAGGCAAAATCCAAACCCAATTGTTCCTTCAGAAACTCAGTAAAATAATCGAACCCCCCGCTCACCAGGCCTAACTTGAAGCCAAGTCGCTTGAGCGTTTCCACCAACTCTTCAGCGCCTTCGGAGAGTTTCATGTCATTGCGAATCGTCTCCAGCGCTTCCACCTTCAATCCCCTGAGGAGCGCCACGCGCTGGACGATGGCTTCTTCAAAATCGATATCCCCTCTCCTTGCCTTCTCCGTGATTCTCGAGACCTCTTTAAAAACCCCGGCCTTCTGGGCCATCTCGTCGATGATCTCCATATCCACCAGGGTGCTGTCCATGTCGAAAAAGACGAGGCGCTTGTTTTTCCGGTAAGCCTCCATCTTCTGGAGGGCAAGATCGATATTGAGCTCGTGGCTTTTGGCGAGGATCCTTGCTTTCAACTGGCTCAGGTTCTTTACCTCATTCACATTGATGGTCAACTCCACACAACTCGCACAATGGCGGGTCAGATTGCTGATCATCTCGATGTTGGCATTCTCCTCTGCCAGGACATTTGAAATCTCCGCAAGGGTTCGCGTATCCCCGAAATAAGTCAGGATGAAAAGGTTCTTGTTATTCCTGGCCTTCATCTCTCTCTCCGAGAAGAGCCGGAAATTGAGGGTCAGGTGAAGGCGGCTGGCTTCAAAGAGGAGGTCTTTGAGAACGCCGTCCTTGGACTGCTTCGCTCCGCTCATGTCGAGGAGAAAGGAGAGACCGAGAAAATCCTGGAGGGACGCCTGTTCGATATCCACAATCTCCACTTGATTCTCCACAAGAATTTTGCTGAAGGCTGCGGTGATCCCCGGCTGGTCCGGGCCGGACACCGTCACCATCACAAAGTCTTTTTTCTCATCCATCGATGCATCCTCATTGCCGGTATCCAAAACGTTCTTCGAAGATGGGGGCAATCAAATTATCCACGGGCACGTAATCATCGGTGAGGACCACGGAGTAACGCTCTTTTAAATACCCTTGCAATCGGTCTTGAGGAACGACATGGGCGGTCATCTCAGCCCTTTTTCCCTTCACGGTCCGGATGAAATCATCCATGTCTAACTTCTTCGCACTCGCCACCACCACGCATGTACTGATTCCTATCATGTCGTAATCCGAGCTGAGAGTCAGTAGCTCAACATTTCCTTTTCCAAATACCTCCTCTAACGTCCGAATATACGAGGGCATGAAGGCCCCTTTTTTGAAACTATCGATCACATTGGCCATGAGCACCCCGTCTGGCTTGAGAAGACTCTTGAGTTGCATGGCAAATTCTTTTGTGGTCAGATGATAGGGAATTGAAAGATCGTTGAAGGCATCCCCAAAAATGAAATCATACGTCCCTTTCTCCTTACAATTCATCACAAACCAGCGGCCGTCCTCGTTGAAGGAGCGAATTCTGCTATTCCCTGAAACGCCCAGATATTTTTCGGCCACCCGGGTGATCTCCGGATCAATCTCCACCACATGGATTACTGCCTTCGGATACTTTGCCTCGATAAATCGGGGGAAGGTATACCCTCCTCCGCCCAGAAAGAGCGCTTTAAAAGCTCCTCGTTTCGTCGCCTGCCATCTCACCATCTCCTCATACATCCGGATATATTCATATTCGATGTAGAGAGGATCCTCCAGGTCCGTGTAAGAATGAACCAGATGATCGAGAACGAGAGACTCCAAGGGGTTTCCGTTGTTTCCCTTGATAGTCTTCTTTAATTTGATCGTATAGTAATCGCTCTCCTTAAAGAAGTAGGTCTCCTCTTCGATGGGAGGCCTGAAGGCATAGCCAAAGAATTTCTCAATGGATTCAATCGGCGAAAGAGGAAAAGAGAATTCCTCCTTGGTGACCCTCGCATATACGTGCATTCCTATGAAGGGAAGGAGGGCGGAAAGAAAGAGGAAAAGGAAGAAGAGGGCAAGGGCTTTTTTGCTCCTGAAAAAACCTCCAAAGATAAAACCAGAGAGTATAAGAATGATTCCCATCGTCAAAAGGATGGAACGAGTGCCCATCCAGGAGATGAGATAAAATCCTGTAGCAAAGGTACCGAGAATCGACCCGAGGGTAGAGAAGGCATAGATTTTTCCAACGACATTTCCCGTCTTCTCAAGATTGTTGAGGGTCAGTTTGACCACGACAGGAGAGATCATTCCAAGGAGGCAGGAAGGGACAAAAAAGATGATGGCAGTGATCAGCAGAATCCGTGTCATCAGAGCGGTGTGAAATTGTGCTCCCCCCACCAAATTGGTGAGGGGCGAAATGGAAAATGCCCCCAGACCGGAAAGGAAGAGGAGCCAGCCGAGCGTCGACGAGCGGGGGTACCGATCCGCAATTCGGCCTCCGAGATAGGCTCCAATGCTGATACCCGCAAGGACCACACCGATGATGCTTGTCCAGGTATAAAGGGAGACACCAACGTAGGGTGCCATGATCCTTCCTGCGACCAGTTCAATGACCAGTGTGCAAAAACTGGCAATAAAGACAACGATATTCGCTTTGATCACTTCACGTTGCATGATTTATCTTTCTTTCTCGAATAAGATTTTTTCCCCCATTTCAAAAGGAAACCTGGGCTCGGAGGGTTCACCCAGTTAGAAATTCCAGCGGGTGATCAAACTCTGCCGGAATTATTCCGGGACTCGAACCCGCTGCGGAGCGTCAGCGCGTCATTTCTAACGGGGTGAACATTTTATAAAAGATACCCCAAAGAAGGTCAAGAGCATCTCGGTTAATTCGGTTTCTCTGGTCTGTTTAGTTTCTCTAGTTAACCAGAAAGACCAGAGAAACTAGAGGAACCAGATAGACTATTTACTTATTTTCCTTTATATTTCGGCGGACGTTTTTCAAGAAAGGCCGATATCCCCTCACGGGCGTCTGCAGTGCGAGCGCTGTTGGCGATTGCCTGACTTTCGTTCTCCATTTGCGTCTCCAAGGTTTCGGTCCAGCCACTATGCAACAACCGTTTCGAAATGCCATAAGCCCGTGTTGGCCCGGCTGCAAGCTGAAGTGCAATGGCCTTTGCCTGCGACAGCAATTCACTGTCCGGGACCACTCGTGTGATGAGGCCCCATTGCAGTGCCTCCTGCGCAGAGAACATGCGATTGGTGAGCGTCAGCTCCAGGGCGCGCTTGAGGCCAACAAAGCGTGGGAGGAAATAGGTTGAAGAGCCATCCGGCACCAGGCCGGCCCGGGTGTATGCCACCATGAAACGCGTCGTCTCCGCTGCGACCACAATATCGCAGGCAATGGCAATGCTCATACCGGCTCCTGCGACTGCCCCGTGCACTGCTGCAACCACCGGCGCGTCCATCCTCGTCAATCGTGACATGGCGGCGTGGAGATAGGTGGTGATCTCCTTAACATGATACGGTAACTGGTCGCCCTTGGCCAAAAAGGCCTTTAAGTCTCCGCCGCCGGAGAAGATCTTCCCTGCCCCGGAGATCAGCACTGCCCGGATTTCAGGATCTTCGTCACATCGGAGTGCGGCGTGCATCAGGTCTTTGCCCATGTCTTCATTGATCGAATTGGCTGCATCCGGACGGTTGAGTGTGATGTGGGCGACATTATTCTGAACGTCAAACAAAAGGGTCTTAAATTCCATATCCTTTCATCCTCCTTTGCGTCTTACGTGGTTAGAATCAATTCCTCTAAGAACTTCCTCTTTCTCGGCGCGGCGGAAGGTATCGAAGACGTTAATTTGCCACTCAAAACCGCCCTTCACATCTACTCCTTGACCCTCCGGAGTTCCATCACCACGGGATTGATCGGATCAGGGCAAGCAATGGTGGTCTTATCTCGATCCTCTTCCCAAGGGTATTCTCCTCCATGCCGAAGCACCCGCCATGACGGAAAGACCGCATGAAATGCCGCGGGACAAATAGCCCGAGCGTCTCCCGACAATCCTAACAAAAAATCCTTGCTCAGATCAAACTCCTGCCCCGCACGATGACCGGCTGCGCAGGTTCCCTTTACCGACACAATTTTTAAGATCACCTTCTCTGGGTTTGCCATGAACAGACTCCTTTCCTGTTTACCCCGTTAGAAAGCCCCGCTGCTCGCAGCGGGTATGATGGCTATTCCTTTTTCAGCGAACACGGGGTTTAGTGCACTGTGTGAGTCATCCCGTTGGAAGTCGAAGAGCTTCTAACGAGGTTTACTTTTGTCCAATGGATTATCAACAGAAATGGTGTCCCTGTCAACCTGAAAAGTGTAGAAAGAAGTAGTCTCGTAGTCCAGTAGTCTTGTAGTCCTGTGGTCTTGTACTTCTGTAGCCTCTTGGTCTGATCCTTGCGTCAGTCATCTCTTTCTTGACTACCTGACTACAAGACTACCCGACCACCCGACTAAATGACCTCTTTACAAACGAGAGCTGATAAAATTAAAATATTCCAGACGAGATTCGCGATGCAGAAGATATTCACCCGTGATTTTGTTCTATGTTTCTTGGCTCAATTTGCATTTTCTTCCGTCTTTTTCATCCTCATTCCCACGATCCCCATCTACCTCGCCAGATTAGGAACGATGGATGTGGGAATCGGCGTTCTGGTTGGTGTGCTCAGCGTCTCCTCATTGATACTCAGACCCCTTGTTGGAAGGGCCCTATTAAGAATTCCGGAAAAGAAATTCATGGTGGGAGGGACTCTCCTTTACACCTTTTCCTCCGTCGCCTATCTCTTTGCAAAACCTTTCTGGCCCATGTTAGTCGTGAGAGTCATTCAAGGGATTGGGTTGGCCGCTTTCCAAACCGCCTCTTTCACCTTGATCACCCGGATCAGCCCGGATGCCCGTCGGGGACAGAGCCTCAGCTATTTTTATTTGGCCATCAATATCGCCTTTGCTCTTGGCCCTTCCATCGGAATGTATATCATGAATCTCTTCGACTTTACGATTCTCTTCCTGGTCTGCACTGGCCTCTCCTTGCTCAGCCTCGTCATCACCCTCAAGATGGGAGCGATGCAAGCCGTTCCAATGGAAAAGGATTCCTCGAATGATCAGCCTTTGATCACTCGCGAGGCTCTTCCAGCCTCCATCATGGCTTTTATGGGCACCATCATCTGGGGGGCACTGACCGCCTTTTTTCCTCTTTATGCTCTTAGTAGAGGAGTAGCCAATCCAGGGCTCTTTTTTGCCGCGATGGCCCTCACCCTTATCTTCGTCCGCGCCCTCGGCGGACGGATATTGGATCGCTACCGACGAGAAAAGGTAATCCTCCCTTGTCTTATCATTCAAATTGTTGCCATGACGATTCTCGTCTTCTCCACTTCGCTCCCGATGTTCATCCTCGTCGCAGTGGTCTGGGGCATTGGAACTGCCTTCTTCTATCCTACCCTTGTGGCTTATACTATCGATCTCGCCGGTTCCTCACGAGGTCCTGCCATGGGAACTTACTTAGCCCTTTCTGATTTCGGCGCAGGAATGGGTTCAGTGATCATGGGCATCGTCCTTCAGTTCACCAACTATCAAACGATGTTCCTCGCCCTGGTTCTTACCGGCCTCGTCAATCTCGGCTACTTTCACTCTATCGTTAAGAAAAGGACTGGAAATCAATATGCCAATCTATGAATACCGCTGCAATGACTGCGGGAAGATATCCGAATTCCTCTTAATCAAAACCGATGAGCCCTTCATCCCTCAATGCAAACGCTGTAAGAGTAAGAAAATGACTCGCGTCCTCTCGAGGGTGAAAGTGATCCGCCCGGAAGAAAGCAGAATGGAGAGCCTCGCTGATCCGTCGAAATGGGGCGATATCGACGAGAAGGACCCAAAGAGCATGGCCAAATGGATGAAGAAGATGGGAAAGGAGCTTGGAGAGGATATGGGTGGAGATGTGGACCAGATGGTGGATGAAGCCATGGAAGAAGAGAAGGCTTCGAAGTCAGAACAAGGAGGGGAAGAGTGAGCTCAAAGTTCAAGGCTCAAAGTTCAAATGTCAAGTTCCAAAATTCAGGAATTCGACAGCGCCGGCAGCATAGATTTTTGCCGTCCGCTCAAGGTCCTCCACAGAAACCCATTCGTCCTTTTGATGTGGGATCACCCATTTCCCCGCGCCAATGGTAACAATCGGAATTCCAGCCCAGGCAGAGAGAAAGGTGCCATCCGTGGCACCGGGGACGCCCCCATAAGCAGGCTCTTCTCCTGTGACGGACCGAATTGCTTTTGAGACGGCCTGCACGATCCTTTCTTCTCGACGCGTCTTCGTCCAGGGCCGGTTTTCGAAAAAATCCAGTTTTGCCTGAAACGATATCCCTTTGGAAAGCCCCTTCTCAAGATTCTCCCTTATCTCTTTTAGAGGACCGGCATCGAGACTTGCGTTGATTGATCTTTCTTCTTCCCTGACAATGTCTTGTAACTGTTTCTTTAAGGCTTCATGAGATTGGCCTGGAACGGTCCGGATGTCGAGCAATGCTCTACACTGGGAAGGGAGGACATTAAGCTGTGGTTCTCCTCTCACGGGTGCTTGAAGCACAGTGGGGGTGATACTGGGATATCCCAAAAAAGTATCTTTTCCCACTCGCTCAATTTCCTCTTCCTCTAATTGCCTCATCTTTTCCAGGATTGACAGCATTGGCGGAATGGGATTCAAGCCCGCTAAAGGCATGGCCCCATGGCTCATCTTCCCAAAGGTCGTCAATTCAGCACGGAGGGCTCCCTTCTGTGTAATGCAGAGGTGATTATCCACAGGTTCACAGACGATCGCTCCATTAACCCCGTTTGCCCACCCCTGACGAATGAAATGCTTCACTCCGCTCATCATCCCTTCTTCATCGACCAGGATGCCCAAAACAATTCTCCCTTTGAGAGGAACGCCGGATCGACTGATCGCCTGGACGGCTTTGATGGCAGCTGCCAAATTTCCCTTGGTGTCACAAGCCCCCCTCCCATAGACTCGATTTCCCACTAACTTTCCTTCGTAAGGTCCATATTTCCATTCCGATGCATCGCCTTCCGTCACGACATCCGTATGACATTCGAACATGAGGCAGGGACCGTCGCTTTCGCCCTGAAGCACAGCAATGACGTTTGGAGAACCAGGCTCAACTTCTTCGACAACGACATCGAGCCCCATCTCGTCCAGAAGATGGGAGAGAAAATGCGCAACCCGCTCCTCATTGCCTCCTTCCCTCCTCACACTTGGAATTCGGATCAAATCCTGCGTGAGTTTGATCAATTCATCTCTCTTAATCTCTCTCAGTAATCTTTCAATTTTCATAGTATCTATGATTTACAGTGACTCAATGACCCAGTGACCTAATTACTTTCTGATTTCAGAGGATGGCTAATTCTTCGTTGAGCAGGTCTGAAATAAACATGTGGCCGGGTGTATGCGTGATACAGAGATCAGGCTTGGCCTTCATCACAACAGCCTGTGGTGTCACACCGCAAGCCCAGAACACCGGGATTTCTCCCTTCTTGATCGTCACCGGATTCCCGAAATCAGGTTTTCTGAGATCCTTAATTCCGATCTCTGAGGGATTGCCGATATGAATGGGAGCACCATGCACCAAAGCGTAGCGTGAAGTAATTTGAACAGACCGGGCAATCTTCTCGGGTGGAATGGGCCTCATTGTAACAACCATCGGCCCGTGAAAAACTCCGGCAGATTTGCAGGGGATATTCGTTATGAACATCGGTACATTTCTATTCTCTTCGATATGGCGGACCGGGATTTTCGAACGGAGCATTGCCTCTTCAAAAGAAAAACTACAGCCTAAAAGAAAGGTGACCCATTCACGGCTCCAAATATCTCTGATGTCCTTAACTGAACTCTGCAATTCCCCTTTCCGGTAAATATTGTACTTCGGAATATCCGTTCTGATATCGGCGTCCAAAGACAAAAACTTCGTCTTGAATTCTCCTGGCTCCAAGACTTCGAGCAAAGGACAGGGTTTCGGATTTCTCTGGCAGAAGAGAAGAAAGTCAAAAGCATATTTTTGCGGAAGGATGACCAGGTTCGCCTGAGCATAACCCATCGCCAGCCCAGCCGTGGGCTTATCCCATTTCCCCTTCCGGATCAGGGTCCGGATTTCTTTAGGCCCAAGTAGTTGGATATTTTTCATCATCACCCCAAGGCGTCAAATCATCGGAGAATTAGCTCGAACCTTTGTTCAGTGACTGTTCTTCCCCATTGGTTGCCTTCCAATTCTTCACAAAGCTTGAACCCAAATTTCTCATAAAGATGGCGTGCCGGGTCGAGGCCTGCAAAAGTCCAGAGGTAGACTCGGGGAAATTTCTTCTTTTTGCAAAATTCGACAGCCTCTTTAAGCAACATCCCACCGATACCTTGACCCTGATTTTCCGGGGCTACGATGAACCATCTTATATGAGCCCCTTTGCTGTCATGATTGATCCCGTCAATGGCAACCGCGCCCACAATCTTTTCTTCGATGCTTGCTACCCAGAATCCGTCGAGGGCTTCATTAAAACGCCGAAGAAACTCCGAGAGCTCCATGGCCACCTTCGACTCGAAGAAAAGATCAAACCGCCAGTGCTTGTGATAATACGTGCCGTGAAGTTCAGCAATCCGCCCTATGGCACCGGGAATATAACCTGATAACTTTGCATCACCCGCGAGCGATCTTTCTGCAACGCGTGCTTTTGGTTTCATGGAAATTTTATACCATTAAGACAGCATGAGATCAAGATGACACGAAACATTTGCGAGGGTTACGTCGTTCGAATTAGGAGAAGTGCTGTCGCAACTTTCTTCGTGTAATCGAGTTTTCTGGTAATCTCACCTCACTGCAACATTTCGAGTGGTAATCAACGGAACGATCCAAATGGCAGGTTTGTTTTCCATATAGTAGCCTTCGGAGGGGAGACTGCCCTTTTTCATCTTAGGACAATCTCCTACCCATTTTATTATTGACAATTCTATACCAATAACTTAGTAAACTTACATTAATTATATGATTGAAATTTAGTAACTCATGGAGGATGTAAAATGAAGAGAGAGGCCGCAACTTTGCTAATGGTTTTGCTTCTGATGATGACAGGAACTGCATTTAGCGAAGAGAAGATAAAGATCGGTTATATGCCCATTGGAATGAGCTTACCCACCTTTGTGGCGGTAGAGAAGGGCCTTTTCGAACAGGAGGGTCTCAAGGTGGAGCTTTCCCTCTTTGAGTCTGGCACATTAATCGTCAGTGCCCTGATGGCGGGCAGGATTGATGCTAACTGCTGCAGTGGCACTCCGGGGTACTGGTTCGCCGAGCAGAGCACACCAGGTCAGTTCAAATTATTTTTGATGTACGGGGCCACTTCTCTTAAGAACCCGAGCTTTGTGATAGTGGTCAAGAAAGACTCTCCCCTTAAGGATCTAAGGGAGCTCAAAGGGAAGCGGCTGGGGACGTGCCCCCCCGGTGTCACATCTGTGGCATTGGCCAAGGCGATCATCCGCACACAGATGGACCCCGAGGGTGTTATCTTTCAGGAAGTGCCCTCATCCATTGCCATTTCCGCCTTGGCCGCTGGACGGATTGATGCTTTCTTTGCACCCGAGCCTCTGGGGATGATGGCTCTTTCTCAAGGCATAGGAAGGCACCTGATAGAAGAACCTGAGGTTTTGCTTGGACTGGACAAAGGATTTGCCGGGGCAGCTTTCGGCTTCTCGACTCAATTCTTAAAGCAGAACCCCATGGCTGCTAAGAAAGTCAAGGCAGTATACTACAAAGCTGTCGATCTGATAGATAAGGATAGAAGGGCTGCTCGACCCCTATTAATAAAATATTTAGGCCTTCCTGAATCGATCGGCATGAACATCCCTCTCACCAATTGGATTAAGGTCGAAACATTGAACAGGGAGGCAACACAACAATATTTTGATCTTCTTTATAGGGAAGGGGCTTACAAGAAAAGAATTAATACGACTAAGTTGTACCATGAGGGGTAGGAGCGATAAGATTGGAAGCAAAGTCGGGCAGATTCGCCAGTCTCTCATCTGATTAATAATGAGGGAAGGTATTGTGCGAGAAGGAGTGGAAAACATAGGTACCGTTGGAATAAAAACGCCGCAGTTAGATGCAGTGAGGAAGGCCACCGGACAGGCTGAGTACTGTGCGGATATCTTTATGCGGGGGGCATTGTGTGGGGCAATCCTGCGGAGTCCTCATGCCCATGCCAAGATATTATCCATAGATACAACCAAAGCTCAGAAGCTACCCGGTGTAGCCGTGGTGGTTACGGCAGCTGATACCCCCAAGAAGAGGTACGGGCGCTTAATCAAGGACGAATATCTGTTTGCCACGGATAAGGTACGTTACATAGGTGATGAGGTGGCAGCGGTGGCGGCGGTCGACCAAGAGACGGCAGAAGAGGCCCTTGAACTGATTGAGGTGGTTTATGAGAAGTTACCTGAGTACATGTCGCCTTCGGAAGCCCTGCATCCGGGAGCACAAACCATCCATGAGGATTTTCCTGACAATATTGCTGAAAAGTACGTAATTGAGCGTGGGAACATCGACGCTGGACTTGCCGAGTCCGTAATTGTATTAGAAGAAACTTTCGTCCTTCCCCGAGTTAATGTTTGTTATTTGGAACCCACCACCTGCCTAGTATCGATAGATGAAAGTGGTAAGCTTACCGTCTGGGCACCAGCCGGTAGTCCTTTCCGGCTTCGAGATATGACCGCTCACGTTCTTGATGTGCCACTCTCGAAGATCAAAGTGATCAAACCAACCGTGGGTGGGAACTTTGGGGCCAGACAAACTCCTAAGAATGCACTGATAGCGGTTTTGCTGACACTCAAAACAGGCCAGCCAGTGCGGATTGAGGCCCATCGCAGTGAAGAGTTTATTATGGCCCGGCCCCGGACAGCTGCTACCATCAAATTAAAAATAGGTTTTTCCAAAGACGGTGCCATTCTTGCTAAACAGACAGAGATCATTGCTGACAACGGTGCCTATACTCACGCTGTTCCATTTTTGCTTGAGACCATGGCTATGAGGGTGGATTCCCTGTACCGTATCTCTAACGTGCAAACCAGGGTAACCTTAGTCTACACAAATCTTGTTCCTACCGGACCTTTCCGTGGTTTTGGAAATCCTCAAATGACCTTTGCTATGGAATCCATGTTAGATATGGCTTCCGAAAAGCTAAAGATTGACCCTTTGCTCCTGAGGCGGAAGAATGCCACACAAAAGGGAGATATCACCGTCCATGGTTTTAATATTTCCAGTTGCGCCCTTACTGAGTGTATAGACAAAGTTAGGGAAGAAACGCATTGGGATGCGAAGAGAGTGAATTGGGGTATCGAAAACTCAAAGAAGACAGGGATAACGGGGCCAAAAAAACGCGGAATCGGCATGGCCTGTATGATTCATGTAGCCGGTCGACGGGTCCTCCCTGGGCCTTTTTGGGGATCAACGGCCTATGTGAAAGTGATCGAGAGTGGCAAAGTAATTGTCATATCAGGGGAGGCTGACGTTGGGCAAGGTTGCAACACGGTTTTCGCCCAAATTGCGGCGGAAGAACTCCAATTGCCTCTCGACAGAGTAGAAATTGCCCCCTTGGACACAGATAATTGTCCTTTTGCTATGGGTAGTTTTTCAGATCGTGTAACTATCTTAGGGGGTGGCGCTGTTCGGTTGGCAGCCGTAGAGGCAAAAAAACAGCTTATCGAGTTGGCTGCTGAATATTTCTCTGTGCCCAAAGACCTGGTCGTGTATGATCACGGGAATCTGTATTTGCAGGACCTATCCGGGGAACACGAATCAGGGCCACATCGGAGACCTCCGAAGGGGGAAGTCAGCATGTTCACTCTGGTACGGCGATGGAAGGAACCTGTTACGGGAATAGCCACCTATGCTCCAGAAGGCGTCGTTTTCAGGGATGAAAGGAGGTACGGCAATACTAATGCCGCCTACACCTTTGCTGCCCAGGTGGCAGAAGTGGAAGTTGATGTAAATACAGGAAGAATAAAGCTGCTGGATTTTACATGTGCCCACGATCTTGGACGGACTATCAACCCCCAGGCTGCAGAAGGCCAGGTAGAAGGAGCTCTGGCCCAGGGTATAGGTTACGCCTTAACTGAGGAAGTCGTTTTCAGCGAAGGACGTATCGCTAATGCAAGCTTCTTGGAGTATAAGCTTCCTTCGGCCTGCGACACGGTCCTTCCAAAAGTTATTCTGATTGAATCCAATGAACCTAACGGACCTTTTGGCGCTAAGGGTGTGGCTGAACCAGGGTTGGTACCCACAGCTCCGGCGATTGCCAATGCTATTTATCATGCTACCGGAGTAAGGATTACATCTCTCCCCATAACGCCGGACAAACTTTTGACTGCCTTAGAACAAAAGAAATGAGATAAAGACAATAAGATGATCCTCCCAAAATTCGATTATCAGGCTCCCGAGTCCGTTCCTGCAGTGTGCTCTTTGCTGACACAGGCCGGTGACCGTGCGGCTATCATTGCTGGCGGTACTGATTTGTTGGTACAAATGAAGCAGAAAACCCAAGTTCCCGAAGTAGTAGTTGGCCTAAAAAGGATTAATGAACTAAAGAGCTTGAGTTATTGCAAGGACAAGGGACTGAAAATAGGGCCTATGGTCACTATCCAGAATCTGGCTACCTCAGCGGTGGTCAGGGACCACTTCCCTGTGCTCGCCGAGGCGGCCTCCTCAGTGGGGGCCGTCCAGCACCAGAGTATGGGAACGGTGGGAGGTAATCTCTGTCTGGATACACGGTGCTGGCACTATAACCAGCCAGCAGACTGGCGGCAAATCCATCCTGCTTGCCACAAACTGGGAGGCAACACCTGCCATACCGTTAAAGGAGCACACAAATGTTACGCCGTGTATTCTGCGGACGTAGGGACCGTTCTTTTCGCTCTGGACGCTAGGGTCATTATAACTAATAGCCATGGTGAGAAAGTTATATCGCTGGAGGAGTTTTTTATCGGAGATGGGGTGAAACCGACTAACCTGCAGATCGGTGAGCTTGTGACAGGGATTATTGTTCCACCCCGAAAATCTAAGTTCGCCCGCTATTATAAGCTGCGGCCACGCAGGGCCATGGATTTTGCGCAGTTAGGAGTTGTCTTGGTAGCCTTTGCGGAGAAGAAGGAGTATAGGGTAGTGTTTAATGCTGTTGCTGAAAAGCCTCTTCGATTCAAGAATCTCGAAGCCATGCTTTCGGAAGGCGAGATTTCGGAGAGTCTGGTAGCTGACTTTACTTCTAAGGTTGTTTCAAGGATCAAGCCAGTAGGCAATGTCTCAGGCTCACCAGCATACCGTCGTAAGATGGCTGGCATACTACTAAGAATGGCTTTTGCCGAAATGGGCAACTCTCATGAATAGGCGGTCAGTTACTTTCTACGTTAACGGCGATGAGGTTCACGTATTCGTGGAGCCACGTGAGACTCTGTTGAAGGTCCTTAGGGAAGAACTGAAACTCACCGGTACCAAGCGAGGCTGTGATGTTGGGCAGTGCGGTGCCTGTACTGTATTGGTGGACGGAGAACCTACCCTATCTTGCCTCACGTTAGCAGTAGAGGTGGAAAACAAACACGTCTTAACCATCGAAGGTGTATCTGAAAAGGGGAAGTTGGACCCCCTGCAGCAGGCTTTTATCGACGAGGGTGCTATTCAGTGTGGTTTCTGCACTCCAGGTACGATCATGTCGGCCAAGGCCCTTTTAAATCACAATAATCATCCTGTAGAAGAAGATGTCCGGCGCGCCTTGGCTGGAAACCTCTGCCGTTGTACCGGCTACGCAAAGATCATCAAAGCAGTTCTTAAAGTCCAAAGATAGATATAGTTGAAAATCAACACTTATTCTCGGGATAATCCTATCGCAATAGTTTATCGGACAATGACGGATAATGACCGAAATGGTTAGGATATCTATGTGTACTTAAGAAAAGATAGACAAATTTTTCGCGCAGAGTATTTTGATTAGGCAAGTAGCTTAGACGCGGCTACATGCTGGCTAACCTCCACTACTTAGGAAGGCTCAGTTTCTTGAACGCTGCTTTTCTAACCCCCCGAAAAGTTTTCATTTGACGATCATACCTTCCGCTTTCTCAACTCGATAGCCAGCGAGGGTTCTGGCAAGATAGCTGGCCATCGGAAGCGAGATACTTCTCAGCCTATCGCGTGTGTTACTTCTTGAAGGGGCAACGAGTCACGATTTTTGTAGAGCATGCATGATTTGAATCGGTAATCATCGGTGCTACTTTTCTTGACATGCTACTCCCTTTATTATATATTCGGCTCTGTTTTTGGCGGACCTATCGATGTCACCGGATGCTCGGGTTCCCATCAAGCAGAAGGCTCTGGAACCGTGGTCCGCGCCATCGTCGTGAAAACCAAGCAGTTGAGGCTAAGGGAAATCTGGTGCAACATTTCCAAAAAAGTTCGACAGGATGATTCGGCCTCCATGGCACACGGCAGCCAATGACGGGCACGTTTCATATCGGGGAACTTAGGAGATGCTGCGCTGGAAAGTCAAGCGATTTTCTCTATCATTATTTTATGGAAGGAGGGTACATCAATGTCAGTCACAAGAGGTAGGTCTTTCGTTCTGTGTCTCGTGATCCCGCTGTTTTTAATTGGAACCATAAATGTTGTGGCGGATGCAGCCGACCAGAAAGGAAAAATTCCGACTGAGCCGATCAAGATAGGTTTTGTTGTTCCACTATCGGGGGTTGCTGCCACGCTTTCGCCTAATGCCGGAATAAACGCCGAGTTGGCCGTCGAATATATGAACAGGAACGAAAAGGGTATATTGGGTCGCCCTATAAAACCGATCATATATGACGAAAAAAATGCTCAAAATGCAGTCGAAGTATTTGGGAAACTGGCCGAGAATGATAAGGTGGAAGCGATATTGGGATGCCTGTCCTCCAGTACTGGACTGGCGGTTGCTCCGAAGGTGGAGACGAAATGGAAAATTCCGACTCTTCTCCTTGAATCAACGACCATGGCCCTGTTTACCAAAGTTATTCCCAATCCCATATATGTTTACAGAATAGGTCCCGATGACGTCATGCAGTCCATTACCCATGTGACTGCAGTCCTCAAGGAAAAACCCGATGTCAAGACGATCGTCATTGGAGCCCCTGATTATGAATGGGGCCACGATGTTTCGAATCGTTTCCAGGAAATTATGCTGAAGTTCAAACCGGACGTGAAGTTTGTATACACGTTCTTTCACCCGTTCGGGGAAGCAGGTCCTAACTTTTCTGCCTATATTACCAACGTCATGCAGCACAAGCCTGATGTCTACGTGGGATACTCCTGGGGTTCGGATGGAGTGGCCTGGCACAATCAAGCCGAAGCGATGGGATTGTACAAAAGAGTGCCCCTGGTATTCGATGTCTTCAGCGGAACCGCCAAGGGAGAGATGGCGCGGGAAGGCGTACTGGGAGAAACCAGAGCAGGTAATGGTACGTTCCCTCCGTATGCCCTGGGCTATCCGAACAGCAAGCTCACGCCCTTGATCCTGGAGAAAACGGGTGTTCTCCCCACCTATGGAATGGACATCCATATGCTGACGGGGCTGCTTTATCTGAAAAAAGCATACGAGAAAATCTA
>Ga0187771_10000822_pt1 | contig 19788 bp, 22 predicted proteins | sample 0116_SJ02_MP15_1_FD_133139 | JGI IMG/M metagenome (GOLD analysis project Ga0187771, IMG submission 133139) | Tropical peat soil microbial communities from peatlands in Department of Meta, Colombia - 0116_SJ02_MP15_10_MG | ecosystem: Environmental > Terrestrial > Soil > Wetlands > Peat | place...
CAACGCCGACAGCCGCCGCGCCAGCGACGATGCCTTGAAGCCGCGCTCGGATAGCGCGCTCAAGAAGCCGCGCAGGTCGTCGGTCGTCGCCGCGGCGATGGTCTTGCCGGCGGCGTGAAGGTGGCCGGCAAGATCGGCGAGATCGTTGCGATAGGCGTCGAGCGTGTTCTTGCCCGCGCCGCGCTCGGCCGCCAGCATGTCGAGGAACAGCTCGATGAGGGCTTCGTCGGCGGCTCGGCGGGCCATCGTGTCGGCGCGGCTCCAGCTATTGCGGCTTCTTGAGGAACTGGTCGGGCGGGATCGTCACCACGATCTCGCGCGGGTGGAATTTCACGAAATTGGCGAGCGCGAACACGGTGACATAGGCCAGTCCGCCGATGATGCCGACGACGACCAGAAAACGAAAGAGAGACGGCATAGTCGCGGCTTCCGGCGGCCCGAACGGGGCATTTGCGGTGGCCGGCTCCTTAGCCAGGCTGACAGCCGCCCCGGCGGTTGTCTCAATTGCTGGTATATGGAACCGTGGCGTTGATTTGGGAATCTAGCATGGCGAACGGTGCCATTCAAAAGACGGCGCAAAACGGGCTGGAGGCTGCGATCGTGCGCGCGCTCGGTCGCCGCTCCATCGTGCTGGTCGGCATGATGGGAGCTGGCAAGTCGTCGGTCGGCCGCCGTCTCGCCAGCCGACTCGGCATCAAGTTCGTCGATGCCGACACCGAGATCGAGACCGCCGCCGGCATGACCATCCCGGAAATCTTCGCCACGCACGGCGAGGGCTATTTCCGCTCTGGCGAGGCGCGCGTGATCGCCCGCCTGCTCGACGGCGGCCCCCAGGTATTGGCCACCGGCGGCGGCTCGATCATGGACCAGACGACGCGCGACCTCATCCACATCAAGGGCATCTCGATTTGGCTAAAGGCCGACCTCGACGTGCTGCTCAAGCGCACCAAGCGGCGCAACGACCGTCCGCTGGTGGAAAAGATCAAGGACTTGCTGCCGGTGCGCGAGCCGGTCTATGCGCTCTCCGACATCGTCGTGCAGTCGCGCGACGAGCCGCACGATACCATCGTTGACGAGATCATCGCCAAGCTGGCCAAGCCGCTCGGCATCGAGGAGAGCACAGCATGACCTCGCCGCTGCGCCAAGGAGAACTTGCCGAGCCGATCGTGGTCAAGGTCGCGCTGGGCGCGCGCGCCTACGACATCGTCATCGGCCGCGGCCTGCTCACTGGCCTTGGCGAACGCATCGCTGCCTTAAGGCCGGGCGCCAAATGCGCGATCCTCACCGACGCGACCGTCGCCAAGCACCATCTCGCGGCAACCGAGGCGGCGCTCAAGGCAGCCGCCGTCCCAAGTTCGGCCATCGTGGTGCCGGAGGGCGAAGGGTCGAAGAGCTTTGCCACGTTCGAAAGCGTATGCGAACAGATCATCGCCGCGCGCATCGAGCGCAGCGATCTCGTCGTCGCGCTCGGCGGCGGCGTCATCGGCGATCTCGCCGGCTTCGCCGCGGCGAGCGTGCGGCGCGGCCTCGATTTCGTGCAGGTGCCGACCACGCTCTTAGCGCAGGTCGATTCCTCGGTCGGCGGCAAGACCGGCATCAATTCCCGCCATGGCAAGAACCTGATCGGCGCCTTCCACCAGCCGATCCTGGTCATCGCCGACACCGCGCTGCTCGACACCTTGCCGGCCCGCGAATTCCGCGCCGGCTATGCCGAGGTCGCCAAATATGGCCTGTTGGGCGACGCCGGCTTCTTCGCCTGGCTGGAGGCGAACTGGCGCGATGTGTTCGCCGGCGGTCCCGCGCGCGAGCGTGCCATCGCCGTGTGCTGCCGCGCCAAAGCGGCGATCGTCGCGCGCGACGAGCGCGAGACCGGCGAGCGGGCGCTGCTCAATCTCGGCCATACCTTCGGCCATGCGCTGGAAGCCGGCTGCGGCTTCTCCAGCCGTCTCCTGCACGGCGAGGCGGTGGCGCTCGGCATGGCGCTGGCGTTCGAATTCTCCGCGCGCAAGGGCCTGATCGGCGAGGCGGAGGCTGCGCGCGCGCGTGCTCATCTTGCGGGGGTCGGCCTGCCCACCCATCTTAAAGAGGTGCCTGGCGGCGTGCCCGGGCTCGACGCTTTGATGGATCTGATTGCGCAAGACAAGAAAGTAAAGCGCGGCAAGCTCACCTTCATCCTGGTGCGCGGCATCGGGTCAGCCTTCGTCGAAAATGACGTCAGCGCCGCCGAGGTGCGCGCCTTCCTGGCCGACAAGCTTTCGCAACAATGACCGGAATCGACTGGCTCTCCTTCGGTATCGTGCTGGTCTGTCTGCTGCTCTCCGCTTTCTTCGCTGGCAGCGAGACCGCGCTCACCGCCTCCTCGCGCGCCAGCATGGCGCGGCTGGAGAAGCACGGCAGCAAGCAGGCCGGTATCGTCAACCGCCTGTTGGAAAACCGCGAGCGGCTGCTCGGCGCCCTGCTGCTCGGCAATAACGCGGTCAACATCACGGCTTCGGTGCTGGCTACCGACATCCTGCTCAACTGGTTCGGCCACGCCGGCGTCGTCTATGCGACCGTGGTGATGACCGTGCTGGTGGTGGTGTTCTCCGAAGTGCTGCCGAAAACGGCCGCCTTCAACGCGCCCGACCGCGTCGCGCTCGCCATCGCGCGGCCGATGTCGTGGTTCGTCAGATTGTTCGCCCCTGTGCTGATGGGGGTCGAGGCGCTGGTGCGCTGGCTGCTCAAGTTCGTCGGCATCAATGTCGGCGAGAATCACGACGTCTTGTCGGCGCACGAAGAGCTGCGCGGCGCCGTCGACCTAATGCACCGCGAAGGCGACGTGGAGAAGCTCGACCGCGACATGTTCGGCGGCGTGCTCGACCTGCGCGATCTCGTGGTCTCCGACGTGATGATCCACCGCACCAACATGGTGACGCTCAACGCCGACGATAAGCCGGAGGATCTGGTCAATGCCGTGATCGCCTCGCCGGTGACGCGGCTGCCGCTCTGGCGCGGCAATCCGGAGAACATCGTCGGCATCCTGCACGTGAAGGACCTGCTGCGCGCGCTGCACGCGGTTGACGGCGACGCCGCCAAGGTCGACATCGCCGCACTGATGCGGCCACCCTGGTTCGTGCCCGATATGCGTCCGGTGTCCGAGCAGCTCAAGGCGTTCCGCCGCCGCAAGACGCAGATGGCGCTGGTGGTCGATGAATATGGCGAGGTCGAAGGCTTGGTCACGCTCGAGGACATTCTCGAAGAGATCGTCGGCGACATCACCGACGAGCACGACATCGCCATGCCCGGCGTGCGCCGCCAGCCGGACGGCTCGGTCAGCGTCGACGGCGCGGTGCCGATCCGCGACCTGAACCGTGTGATGGAATGGCATCTGCCGGACCAGGAGGCGACCACCATCGCCGGCCTGGTCATCCACGAAGCGCGCTCGATTCCGGAAGCCGGGCAAAGCTTCACCTTCCACGGGTTCCGCTTCCGCGTGCTGCGCCGCGAGCGCAATCGCATTACCGCGCTGCGCATCCAGCCGCTGCCGCGCAAGCAGGCGGCGCACGCGTAGCGAGCGCCTCAGTTCCGTCCGAATTGTCCCTGTTAAATTTCCGTAACGATCATCGATTGCCGCCGCGCCGTTGACGAGCCGAGCGTTGAGAAGACCGTTGTGTGTATCGAGCGATGAGACCACTGGACGCGGCTGAACTCGAGGCGTTGTCTTTATTTGCCAGTGGCAAGACCGCCGACGAGATCGCCGTCGCGCTCGGCGTCAGCAAAAGCGTGGCGCTGCACTATCTGCGCGTGGCGGCAAGGAAACTCGGCGCGCGCAACCGCGTGCATGCGGTGGCGATCGCCGTGCGCAAGGGCCTGATCAAGCCTGCGGGTGCGAGCGATTGATGCCGCGGCAGTAGGAGGATGGCCGCCGCGACGCTTCGTCTTACGCCGCGTCGGCCTGGCGGACGAAATCCTGCGCGGGAGCGGACAACAGCGACGCCAGCAAGTTCTGCACTTCCACCTGCGCCGTCACGTGCGACATGGTCGGTCGGGTGCCCAGCGTGAGCTCGTCGAGATCGTCGATGGCCGTCAGGCCGCGCGGGTAGAACTCGCGGAAGATGACGCGCTCGGCCAGGCCTTCGATGCAGCGGAAGCCGAGCCGCTGCGCAAGGTCCTGCAAGGCCTCGCCGACGAAGCGTTTGTTGCGCGAGCTTAGCGTCGACAGCCGGTTGCGCAGCACGATCCAATCCATTTCCGGCTTGCCGGCGGCCCGTCGCTCGCGCCGCGCCTCTTCGACGAGGCGTGCATAGTGGCTGATGCCGGCGACGGCGAAACTTTCCGGATCGACGCTGGCGATGACGTCGAGGTCAACGAAGCTGTCGTTGAGCGGCGTGATCAAGGTGTCGGCCATGGCATGCGCGAGCCGCGTCAGATAATCGTCGTGGCCGGGCGTATCGATGACCACATAGGCGTGGCTGGCGGCTAGGTTTTCCACGGCGCTGAGGAAGGCCGCGCGGCCTTCCGTCTCGTCGTCCGCCGTCGAAAATTCGGCCTCCTCGTCGAAGCAGACGTGGTTCGGCGCGGGCAACTCCATGCCGCGCTGCCTTGCCCAGGCGAGCCGGTTGTCGATGAAGTGGGTGAAGCTGCGTTGCCGGTGATCGAGGTCAACGGTTGCGACGCTTTGCCCGGCCCGCAACAAGGCGATGGCGAGATGGACGGCGATGGTGGACTTACCCGATCCACCTTTCTCGTTGGCAACGACAATCACGCGGGTACACGGCGCACAAGATACGTGTTCTTGCGTCATTAGCGCGCTCCATGGTCCGGATGCCGAACGTGGCGTTCTCCACTGTGCCAACTTGCGCTGATTCGCCGGATTTGCCCGCAAGTTTTTTGCTCAGCATTCCCGACGCGATTTCAAAGGGATGCATGAAGGCGCACGATAACGGAGGTAATCGTGCTGCAACGGATTTGTGACAACGGCGGGAACTCGGGCGCGCGAGGCACGCTTGTCAGGAAACCCCGCCTTCGCCCGGCGCCGCGGCATGGATGGCGAGCGCGTGCACCCCGCCCTTGAGCTCGCCGGCGAGCGTCTGGTTGATCAGCCGGTGGCGTTGCAGGCGGGTCATGCCTTTGAACAATTCCGCCACTATATAGACGCGGAAATGGGTTTGACCGCCCGGCCGGTGGCCGGCATGGCCCTCGTGCTGGTGCGATTCGTCCACCACCGTGAGGCTTTGCGGGGCGAAAGTCTCGGTCAACTTCTTTGTGATCAAATCCGTGGTGCGCATGGCATGCGACTTAGGCCGGCCGTGGGCGCTGTCAAGTCTTGAAGCTGTCACCGGCAAAGGCGCATATTACTCGGTCATGAAATTCGACTCGACCCTCTTCGACAAAGTCCGCGTCAAGCCGGACAAGGATCGCCGGGCCAAGGCCGGCGGTCCCGCCTGCCAATGGGCGGGCTGCAAGGTGAAAGCGACGCACCGTGCGCCCAAGGGGCGCGAGCAGGAGAGCGAATACTGGCGCTTCTGCCTCGAGCACGTGCGGCAATACAATCAGTCGTACAATTTCTTCGCCGGCATGAACGACGCGGCGGTGATGGCCTATCAGAAGGACGCCGTCACCGGCCACCGCCCGACCTGGAAGATGGGCACCGGCAAGGCACGCGTGCGCGCCGACTTTCGCGCCTTTGCCGGCGGCGGCGATCCGTTCGGCCTGTTCGGCGAGGGCCTGCGCGCCGAGCAGAAGGCGCGCGCCGAAACGCGTCCCGTGCGCAATGCCGAGCGCAAGGCGCTCGACACGCTCGGGCTCGAGGTCGGCGCCACGGCGCATCAGGTAAAGATGCGTTTCAAGGAATTGGTGAAACGCCACCATCCCGACGCCAATGGCGGCGACCGCTCGACCGAGGACCGCCTGGTCGAGGTCATCCAGTCGTACAATTATCTGAAGTCGGTCGGCTTCGCCTAACCGAGCGATCCGCGGCCGCTCATTTTCCGGCGCGGCCCGCCCAGCGGGTGCGGATCAGTTCCTCGCGGTCCATCGTATCAAGCTGCTCGTTCACGCTCTTCAAGGCTTCTTCCACCTCCGGCAGCAGCACCTTCTCCAGCGCCTTGGCGCGCCGTTCGGTGCGGCGATATTCGCGCGCCAGCCGCATGAGATTGCCGGCGCGCAGGGCGATATCGGCGGAAAGCCAGAGCAGGCGCGTGAAGGCGGCGCGGCAGGCCTTCGCCTCGGGCGAGGGATCGATCGCCAGCGGCGCTTCGGCGTCTGCCGTCTCGGGTTGGCGCGCCGTCAGCATGACCAAGCCGAGGAACAGGCTGCGCTCGGGCGCCGGCACCGGCGCCGCCGCCGCCACCGGATAGATCTGCAAGTGATCAAGCCCATGCCGCTCGACGGCGCGGGCGAGCGCTTCGGCGGCGCTCGCGGTCGCTGCCGTCAGTTCTTGCGCGCGCTGCTGATAGGCGCGCAGCTGCCGCAGTATTTCGCCCGCCAGCAGCATGCGCTTCTCGTCGAGAAAGCCGTAGCCCTGCCGCATCAGCTTGGCCTCGTCGGCAAGCTCCATGGCCGCGCTGCGGGTGGGCATCACCTCACGCATGGGCGGCGGCCTTCTCGATGTACTGCGCGATCTGCGCGTCGGTGAGCCGCGTCAATTCGTTGCGCGGCAACAGGCGCAGCACCCCCCAGCCGGCCTCCATGCTGTCCTCCAGCGTGCGGCGGCCCGACTGGCGGATCAGCGACTGCTCGAAGGCATCGGCGAATTCCAGATAGTTGCGGTCGAGCGGCGTGAGACCGTCGCGGCCGACAACGCTCGCCAAAATGCGCACGCGCACGGCTTTGGCATAGGAGGCGTAAAGCTGGTTCGCGAGCGCCGGATGATCGGGATGCGAATAGCCCTTGCCGATGCCCTGGTCCATCAGCCGCGACAGGCTGGGCAGCACGTTGATCGGCGGAAACACGCCCTTGCGATCGAGGGTGTGATCGAGCACCACTTGGCCTTCGGTGATGTAGCCGGTGAGGTCCGGGATTGGATGGGTGATGTCGTCGGCCGGCATGGTGAGGATTGGCAGCTGGGTGATGGTGCCTTTGGCGCCGCGTAGGACGCCGGTGCGCTCGTAGATCGTGGCGAGATCGGAATACATGTAGCCGGGATAGCCTTTGCGGCTCGGCACCTCGCCGTGGCTGGCGGACACCTCGCGCAGCGCCTCGCAGTAGTTCGTCATATCGGTCATGATGACCAGCACGTGGCGGCCTTCGTCCGCGGCAAGATATTCGGCAGCGGTCAAGGCGAAGCGCGGCGTCAGCAGGCGCTGCGTCGAGGACTCGCTGGCGAGATTGAGGAACATCGCGGTGTGGGCGAGCGCGCCGGAATCCTGCATGGCGCGGCGGAACGTTTCGGCGATGTCATGTGAAATGCCGATGCCCACGAAGACGATGGCGAAAGCCGCTTCGCCGGCCCGTCGCAGCCGCGCATTCTGCGCGATGTTGCTGGCGATGCGGTCGTGCGGCATGCCGCCCGCGGAAAACAATGGCAGCTTCTGCCCACGCACCAGGCTGTTCATCAGATCGATGGCTGTCACTCCGGTTTCGATGAAATCCGTTGGCATCTCGCGCGCGGTGGGATTAATCGGGACGCCGTCGATGCGCAGGCGCTTGCGGGCGGCGATCCCCGGCCCGCCGTCCACCGGCTCGCCGACGCCGTTGAATACGCGGCCAAGGAGGCCGGGACCGACGGCGAAATGCAGCGGCTCCGCCAGGAAGCGGATGCGGATGTCGCGCAGACCAAGACCAATGGTCGATTCCAGCACTTCGATCACCATCGCGTCCTGATCGAGCTCGGCGACGCGGCCGAGCTTTGGCGGTTCGCTTTCGCTCAGAATCTCCACGGCCTCGTTCAAGCCCGCCTCGACATTGCGCCGCAGGAACAGCAATGGACCTTCGATCGCGGTGGCGGTGCCTTGCACCCACAATTCAGGCCGCATAGGACGCCGCCTTTCCAAGCCCGGCCATTACCGCCTCGATGCTCGCGCCCAACTCGCCGAACTTCTGCAATTGGTCCTCGCCGATCTCTTCGCCCATGCGCTGCAAGCGACGCAGCACCGGCAACTCGGCGATCGCCTGCAGCGCGACGCCGCGCTGAAGGGCTGCTTCCGCCAGCGCAATGAAACGAACGAGGAGCTTAAGCATGGCGATTTGGCGCGGCGGCGAACAATAGCGATCGACTTCAGAAAAGGCGGATTGGCGCAGGAACGCCTCGTTAAAGAGTTCCGCGCAGAGCAGCGTCAATTGCTGCGCAGGCGGAAGGGCGTCCTTGCCGACAATGCGGGCCATGCGCTCGAGATCGGCCTGCGCTTCCAGGAGCGACAGCAGCCGCTCGCGCTGCGAACGCCATTCCGGATTGCCGCGCTCGGTCCACCAGGCGGCGAAGCGCTCCGCGTTCTCGGAATAGGACTGCAGCGGATGGATGGCGGGATAGAAGCGCGCCTGCGCGCGTTCGCGATCCAGTCCCCAGAATGAGCGCACATAGCGTTTGGTATGGCTGGTCACCGGCTCGGAGAAATCGCCGGCCGGCGGACTGACCGCGCCGATGATGGTGAGCGAGCCGTCGGCACCTGCGAGCGTTTTCACCTTTGCGGCGCGCTCGTAGAACTCGGCCAGACGCGAGCCGAGATAGGCCGGATAAGCGGCTTCACCGGGCAGTTCGCCGAGCCGGCCGGACACCTCGCGCAAAGCCTCGGCCCAACGGCTGGTCGAGTCGGCCATCAGCGCGACGTGCATGCCTTGATCGCGGAAATATTCTGCGACGGTCACCCCCGTATAGATGCTGGCCTCGCGTGCGGCCACCGGCCTGTTCGAGGTATTGGCGATGATGACCGTACGTTCCATCAAGCCGCGGCCGGTGCGCGGATCGGCGAGCTTGGGAAACCCGCGCAGCACCTCGGCCATCTCGTTGCCGCGCTCGCCGCAGCCGACATAGACAATGACGTCGGCGTCGCACCATTTTGCCAACGTCTCCAGCAGCACCGTCTTGCCGGTGCCGAAGCCCCCGGGGATCGCCGCCTGCCCGCCGCGCGCCACGGGAAACAATGTGTCGAGGATGCGCTGGCCGGTGACCATCGGCGCGTCTGCAGGAAGGCGCTCGCGCACCGGTCGCGCCTGCCGGATCGGCCAGCGATGGAAGAAGCCGATCTCGTGGGTCGCGCCCGCCGCGTCACGAATTTTGCAGAGCGTCGCCTCCGGATTGTGCGCGTCTTCGGTCACGATGCTGTCAACCGTGCCGCCGATGCGGGGCGGCAGAAGGCATTGTTGGCGGACGCCATCGCGCGGCAATTCGCCAAATGGCGTACCCGGCGCCAGCGTGTCGCCGGTCTTTACGAGCGGACGAAAGCCGATCGGCGCCTCGTCTTGCCGCCGCAACGCTTCGAGCGGTCGCAACAAGCCGTCGAAAATGCGGCCCAGCAGGCGCGGACCAAGCCGCACCGACAGCGCCGAGCCGGTGCCGTGCACGGCGTCGCCGGGGCGCAGGCCGGTGGTGTCCTCATAAACCTGGCCGACCAGCTCATTGCCTTTGAGGCGGATCACCTCGCCGGGACGACGGTCGGAACCGACCTCGATCGCTTCGCCGACGTGGAATTCGTCGCTGGTGCGCGCATAAAGCACCGGTCCGCCGATCCTGCGGATGACTCCGTCGCTCATCATCGCCGTCCCGAGATTTGCAACAGCCTGCGTGTCATTCTCGCCCGATTTCATCGAGTATCAGCGCGGCAACGGTCCGGCTGTCGGCGAGCAAGCCTTGCGGCGTTGCATCGAACACCGCTTGATCGGCTTTGATCCGCAGCCCGGACTTGATTTCGCCATCGGCTTTGAAGCTGATATCGACGCCATTCCTTTCGCCGATCGTCGCCATGAAGTCCCGCTGTTCCGACCCGCTCCAATCGGCCGGATGCTCGACGCACCAGGCGCCCGGACGTAAACGCAAGGTGCAAAGCTGCGCGACGGCGTCCGTCCACTGCCTGCGATTCTGCCGGTCGCGCCAGCGTGCCTCCAGCTCTTCGCGCAGTAGTGGGAATCCGTCGCTGACCGCTTGCGCCGCCTGCCGCTGTGCGCGGGCGCGGTGTTCGGTTTCGAGCTGCGCCCTGGCGGCTGCGAGCCGGCGGGCGCCTTCGCGGCGCAGCTCTTGAATCGCCTCATGGACGCGGCGGCGCGCGGCGGCGCGTGCGCGTGCGGTTATCGCGCGTGCATCACCTTCCGCCGCTGCGATCACGGCGCTGGTTTCTTTCTTGAGCTGCCGCTCGACATCGCGCGCCAGCGCCTCGAATTGCGGCGCGGGGATCTGAATTGCCTCGTTCATGTTTCGATGCCCAGGACGGTCCTAAGTTTCCCTGTCAGATCGGGTACGGGTGCGCTGAACAACACGTCGGGAATAATCGCGATAGCTGGCCCCTCGGCCAGCATCGCCGCTTCGATCTGCGGTGCTGCAATATACCGCGCAACGTCCGCTGTGATGATAACGAGTGAACCACGAGATCTGGCTTCTTCAAAGGCCGCGCCGACTGCGTCGGGCTTGGGCACGAGTGTCGCAATGCCGGCGCGCCTAAAGCCGGAGGCGCTCAACTCGTCGCCGATGAAGATCGCTGCGCCCATTTTCAGCCTATGCGGTTGAGGATCAGAACGGCAACGATGAGGCCGTAGATGGCGATGCCTTCCGCCAGGCCCACCAAGATAATTACGCGGCCGCCTAGCTCCGGTTTTTCCGCCAGCGCGCCGACCGCGGCGCTGCCGACCACCGCGACTGCATAGCCGGCGGCGAGCGTGGACACGCTAACGGCGAGCGCGGCGGCCAGCATTCCCCAGAACACAGCGGTGCTCTCGGCGGCGGCGCGGGGGACGGCCTGAGCGGCGGCCGGCACCATCTGCAACAGCAGAAAGGTCGCCCCGATCGCAACCGCTACGGCCACCGCCAGCATCGGCGCCGGAATTGTCAATCTTGTTTTCATGACGTGTGCCTCACAGTTTCTCATGGATGGTGCCCTGGCCAATGGCCGGTGGCGGCAGCGGCTTGAATTCACGTCCGGCGCCGGTCAAGAAGCGGATGAAGAATTCGAACAGCAGCAGACGCGTAGTCTGAATGCTTACCACAAGGCCTTCAAGGACTATGACCAAGACATTGCCGGCGACCAGCACAATCCAATAGGCGACGCGGCCGCTCGCCTGCGCCATCGCGATGATGGCGGCCGACAGTCCGGCATGGGCAAGCGCAAATGCGCCGATGCGGGCGAACGACACGGTGTTGACCAGGAGGCGCAGGCCTTGATCGACGAACTCGCCAGCGGCTTGGATCATCGCAGACAGCCGGCCCTTTGGCGTCAGCGCCGCGGCGCCGATTATGAACCAGGCCGTGCCGACGCTCGCCACCACCAGGCCTTCCTCCGTCCGCAGCAGGGAGATCAGCACGCCCGCATAGCCCGTGAGCAGGCCGGCGCGCTGCGCCCACCAACGGCTCGCTTCACCGCGCCAGTGCATCTGGATGGCGTCAAGCAGCAGGCCGACCGTAATGATCGCAATGCCGACCACCACGGCTGTCAGCAAAATCGTGATTGGATCGTCCATCGGCCGAATCCACAGCGCCGGGATGACGTCCTCGCGGCAAAACACGCTTCCGAACAGCACACCGAAGAGGATCGCCATGATACCGCCGGGGACTAGGATGCGCGCCAGCAGCACGGGCCGTCCGAGCACGATGCCGACGAGGCAAATGATAGTGCCTTGACCGACATCGCCGAACATGAAACCAAAAATTGAAGAGGCGATGACTGCCAGAAGTTGGCTCGGATCACTCTCATACCGCCCCGGAGTGCCGAGCATCCTTGTGACTATTTCGAAAGCGCGGGCCCAACCGGGATTGTGGAGCACAAGCGGCGCAACCATCCCCGCCGGCGCATCGAACAGGCGCAGCAGATAGCGCACTCCGGTAGCATCGAGGGCGCGGCGCAGCGCGGCGCCGCTGACGTCGCTGGTCCAGCCGGTGACCCAGGCCAAATGGTCGCTGCCATACAATTCTTTGGCGTGTTCGTTGAGCCACTCGGCCAGCGCAATGTCGGCGAGCGCCGACGCGATCTGAAACTGTTCGGAGAGCGCCTTCAGTCGCGCGGTCGATGCCGCGTGCTGGCCGGCGAGTTCAGCGAGCCGACCGCTGATTACCGTCACGGCCTCATTCGGCGATGCCGGCAACCAAGACGGCAGCGGCAGCACGTGGGCTTTCAAGCCACGAAGTTGTGTTTCAACATTTTCGATGCCGGATGCCTGCCCGACCGCGAGCATATAGCTTGCATCGGGCGTCTGCCACGGCATAACCAGCATCGTCGCCGGCTGCTCGCGCAACAGCACGCCGGCCGGCACAGCGAACAGACGCACCTGCAATCTCGGACCGGCGCGGCTAAGCATTTGAAGATCGGGGAAATCGTCGCCGGCGCTCTGCAGGGCCGCGCGCAACTTCTCGAGCTCGGCCGCGTTCTGCGACAGTTTTTCGAGAGCCATGATGACCGGGTCAGCCTGCTCCGCCCATGCCTCCAGGCGCGCGCGCGCGGCTTTGAGCGTCTCGCTCAATTCCTCCGCGGGGCGCCCGGCGGCGGGCGCGGCGGGCGGCCAATACTGCTCATAGCGGCGGACAAGTTCGCGGTGGCGCTCGAGCTCCTCGCTGAGGCCGGGAAACAGCAGCCGAACGGCCGGGCGGCTGCGCGCCTCCAACTCGACCGCGCCAGTGCGCGACAAACACTCCATCACCCGCGCCAGTTCCTTGTGCAGGGTAACCAGCTCGAACCACTTGGTGGGAACCGGGCGAAGGCTCATGCGGCTTCTCCCGCAAGGCTGGGTTCGAACAGACGCCGGCGGACGAGATCGCCGCGCAAGCGCTCCAGATCGAGCGCGACAAGAGCGAGATGGCAAAACACGGCGGCGGGCGAGCCGCTGTGCCGGCGGAACATGCGCGTGAGCCTACCTGCCAGATCGCGGCGATAGGGAGCGCTCGCTTCCTGCAGACCGGCGCGGTCGAGCCGCTCGACATGTGCATTGATGGTGGCGGCGATATCGAGCAACGCAGTCTTGTCAGCCCAGCGCCGCGGCCACAGCGAGCGCCAATGCGAATACCAGCTCGCGGCGAGGGCTTTTTCAGGTCCGTGCCGCCCAATGAGGGTGCCTAGCGGCGAATTTACCGGGATGGCATTGGGCTTCTGTAGATCGACTTTGGCGAGTTCGGCAAACGCCGGATCTTGCTTGATCCACTCCGGCGTTTCGCCCCTGAGCATGCCATCGACGATCGGCAGTTGCGGAAGAAGCGATGTCCATAGCACCGCTTCGCGCCATACCGCCGGCACCCAGTCGGCCAACTCCGCGACGTAGATGCGCCATGTATCGCGCACCATACGCTCAACGGCGTGGCTCGACATGCGTGCATTCATGCGCTCGGTGAAGCGGCGCAGTGAGGACACGCGGGCGCGCTCAATGAACTGATCGATCGATCGGGCGGCCTCGATCGCACGCCAGTCGGGCTCCTGCAGCCGTTCGCCGTGGCGCGCTTGCAGCCGCGCCTGCACGTAACCCCATCGCGGGTTGCCGCTCATGCTTCACCAGTCAGCTTGGCGGCGACTCGGCGCACGGCCCGAACGAGCATTTCTCGGTCATGAGCGTTATCGTGCTCGGCGGACGACAGGCTCGATTGCATGAGCTTCTCGATATCGCGCTGCACCTTTTGCAGATAGCTGCTGTAAAGCTGCGAAATGCTTGCATCGGCCCGTCGCGCGATCGCCGCCGCCTGCGCGCGGGCCTGAGACAGAAGCTGCCCGGCTTGCTCCTGACTTTGCTGCAATTCACCCGCACCGTCGCGTTCGACCTTGAGCACGCGCTCGATGGCGGCGACCACCGGATCGTTATGTTGCCGCTCGGATTGCCGCGCCATGGCCCAGTCCCAGTAAATCCATCGTTTGACCGTCAGGTCTGGCCGACCACGGAAACGGCTCGGGACGTGGCGAGCCTCAAAATAGATTGTAACCCTGCGGCCGCGCGCGTTTGTTCACATTGACGAGAATCAAAAGCGGCCGCGCCATGCGCGTGCGCGGCTGGTACCGAAATATTGAAGGAACTTTGTGCGAACGCAGGCGCTTGCGGCCGGCCAGGACGGTTGCGCGCCTAGCGGATGCCGGCGCGCAGGAAGCTCTGGATGAAGCCGCGCTGGAAGACGAGGAACGCGATCATCAGCGGCGCCGAGGTCATCAGCGCCGCGGCGCAGATCACCGACCAGTCGACGCCTTGGTCGACCGACGCGAACACCTGCAAGCCCACGGTCAGCGGCCGCGTCTCCACCGAATTGGTCACGATCAGCGGCCAGAGAAAATTGTTCCAGTGATAGCTGACCGAGACGAGCCCGTAGGCGACGTAAACCGGGCGGGCGAGCGGCAGATAGACGCGGAACAGCGTCTGCAAGATGCTGGCGCCTTCCATGCGGGCGGCGTCGTCGAGTTCCTTAGGGATAGACTTGAAGGTCTGTCGCAACAGGAAGATGCCGAACGCCGAGGCGACATAGGGCAGGCCGATGCCGGTCAGCGTGTCGATGAGGTCGAGCGCGTGCAGCGTGCGGTAGTTTTCCAGAATGAGCACGTCGGGCGTCACCATCAATTGCACGAGGATGAGGGCAAACAGGACGTCGCTGCCGAAGAACTTCCAGCGCGCCAGTCCGAACGCGGCAAGCGTGCAGATGACGAATTGCCCGGCCATGATGCCGAGCACCAGCACGACCGTGTTGAGGAAATAGCGCGCGAACGGCGCGGCGTCCCAGGCGCGGGCGAAATTGTGCCAAGTGAGCGGCGCGATGAGATCGAACTTGGTGGCGAAGGCGGAGGGATGGATCGCCGCCCAGATCGCGTACAGGAGCGGCAGTCCCCAGATGAGGCCGAGCAGCCAGGCGGCGCCAGTGGTCGCGATCTGTTTCAGCCGTTCGGACATGGCAAGCGCTCAGCGATAATGAATCTTGCGGTCGAGCAGGAAGAACTGCGCAAGTGCGACCGCGCCCAGCACCACCAGCAGCACGGTGGACAGAGCGGCGGCAGAGCCAGTGTCCCAGAAGCTGAAGGCGGTCTGGTAGATGTAGAACAGCAGCAAGGTCGTCGCATTGTCCGGTCCGCCGCCGGTCATGGCGATCACCTGATCGACGATGCGGAAGGCGTTGATCAGCGCGTTGACGGCGACGAACAGCGTCGTCGGCATCACCAGCGGCCAGGTAATCCGGCGGAAGACTTGCCAGCGGCCGGCATTCTCCATGCGCGCCGCCTCGTAGAGATCCGGCGGCACCTGCTGCAGCGCCGCCAGGAAGAAGATCATGAAGAAGCCGGCCTCCTTCCACACCGTTACCGCCATCAGCGCCGGCAATGCAGTCGCCGAACTGCCGAGCCAGTTGGTGCCGGCAAAGCCGAGCAGCCGGCCGATCTGGTCGAGCAGCCCGTAGTCGGGCGTGTAGAAGAACAGCCAGATATTGGCGGCGGCCACCATCGGCAGGATGGTCGGCGTGAAATAGGCAAGCCGCAGCGCCGCGCGTCCCCTGATGCGCCCGTTCACCCACAGCGCCATGGCGAGCGCAAGACACATGGCGACCGGGACGGTGATCAGCGCATAGAGCAGATTGTTGTGCAGCGCGCGCCAGAAGATCGGATCGGCCAGCATGGTGCGATACTGGTCGAAGCCGACGAAGGCGGCTGGCTTGCGGCCTTGCGGCGTGGAAAAGAGGCTGTCGACGATGGTAGCGACCGTCGGCACATGGGTGAACGTCGCAAGCAGGATCACCGCCGGCAGGGCCAGCAGCCAGCCCTGCACATGCATGCTGAATCGCGTCGCATTCGCTCCGCTCATAACTGCCTGTCGCTACGGCGTCCGGCGGGAGCGAACCATGCTCCCGCCGGCGCGCAAGGTCAGTTCTGATAGGGATGCAGAATGCGCGTCGCCTCGGCTTGCGCCGCATCGAGCGCCGGCTTTGCCGGCTTGGCGCCGGTCAGCACCGCCTGCAGCGCGTCGTTGAGCGCCTTGGTTACGCGCTGATTGTCGTGCGTCGACAGCTCGGCCACGGCGTCTTTGAGCTGATCGCGCGCAACCAGCGCCGCCGGGAAGCCGGCCACGTACTTCTTCATGGCCTCGGTCTCCCAGGCATCGGGCCGGGTCGCCACGTAGCCGGTGGCGATGCCCCAATCGGCGGCCTTCTCTGGGGTGGTGAGGAAGCGCGCGAATTCGAGCGCCGCGGCCTGCTTGGCCTTATCGCTGCTCTTGAAGATGTAGATGTTGCCGCCGCCGGTGGGCGAGCCGCCGCGAGCTTTCGCCGGCATCGGCGCGACGCCGAAGGCGAACCTGGCGTTCTGCCGCACATTGGTCAGGTTGCCGGTCGTCGTCCACATGATGGCGGTCTTGCCCTCGAAGAAGTCCTTGGGCGTCGTGCCCCAGTCGATGATGCCCTTCGGCATCACCTCGTACTTCTGTCCGAGATCGGCGAAGAACTGCGCGGCCTCGACCACGCGCACGCCGTTGAAGTCGACCTTGGTGCCGTTCTCGTTGGCGAGGATGGCGCCGTTCTGCGTCGTCAGCGCCTGGAACAGCCAATAGGGGAAGCCCGAGGAGGAGATTTCCACGCCCCATTGACTGACATGGCCGGCGGTGTCGCGCTTGGTCAGCTTCTTGCCGAAGGCGACCATCTCATTCCAGCTCATCGGCGCCTTGTCGGGGTCGAGGCCGGCCGCCTTGAAGGCCTCCTTGTTCCAATATTGCACGATGGTCGAGCGCTGGAACGGAACGCCCCAGGTGTGCCCCTCCGCCTGGCTGTTGAGCATGAAGGCGGGATAGAAGGATTTGAGCCAGGTCTTGTCGGCATCCGAGGTGGCGATGGCGTCGACCGGCTCGATCATGTCGGCGTCGATCAGCGTGAACATGTCGGTGGACAGAAGCACCGCCACGTCCGGCGCGTTGCCGGCCTTGGCCGCGGTCATCGCCTTGACGATCGAGTCCTGGTAGCTGCCGGTGTAGACCGGCTTCACCGTGATGTCGGGATGCGTCTTTTGGAATTCGGCGGCATAGCCGTCGATGATCTTGGTGATCGGACCGCCGACCGCGATCGGGTAGTAGAAGGTGATCTCGGTCGCGGCGATTGCCGGCCCGCTCAGCAGCGTGACGGCGAGCGCGGCGGCGCTCGTCAGGCGAACAAGTTTACTCATGCGCAAATTCTCCCTGTTTGTCTTTCCAAGTGAACGGCAGGCGACGGCGAAGCGCCGCAGGCGATGCGCCGCCCGTCGGCGGCGTCAAAGACGTGCGCGGCTGCGGCATCCCAGCTCAGGCCGACCTCGCTGCCGACCGCCGGAGCGAGCGCGCCGCGCACGCGCACCGCGATCGGCCGGTCGGCGACCCGGCAGGTCACGAGCGCATCGGCGCCGAAATATTCGAGCGCCGTGACATGGGCATGAAGCCGCCCCGGTCCGGCGCCGCTGTCCACCGCGATATCTTCCGGCCGCAGGCCGAGCACGCGGCCACGCCCGGGCCCGCGCAGCACCACCGGTCCGCTGCTGCCGGCGATGACCGCGCCGCTTGGGCCGTCGTCGAGGTCGATGAGGTTCATCGGCGCGCCGCCGATGAAGCGGGCGACGAACAGGCTCGCCGGGCTCTGATAGAGCTCGGCCGGCGTGCCGTTCTGCTCGATCCGGCCGCCGCGCATGAGGATGACGCGATCGGCCATGCTCATGGCCTCGGTCTGATCGTGCGTCACATAGATCATGGTGATGCCGAGCCGCTGCTGCAGCGCGCGGATTTCCCGGCGCAGATCCTGGCGCAACTGGGCATCGAGATTGGACAAGGGCTCGTCGAGCAGGCAGACCGGCGCCTCGGCGATCAGCGCGCGGCCGAGCGCCACCCGCTGCTGCTGGCCGCCCGAAAGCTGGCCCGGCTTGCGCTGCAACAGCGGTCGCAGTTCCAACAAGCCGGCCACCTTGTCGAGCCGCCGCGCGATTTCCGCCCGCGGCGTGCCGCGCACGGACAGGCCGAAGGTGATGTTGTCGGCGGCCGACAGATGCGGCAGCAGCGCGTAAGACTGAAACACCATGGCGACGCCACGCGCGGCGCCGGTCAGCCCGCGCACATCCTTGCCGCCGATTTCGATCGATCCGGCCGTCGGCTCGTCGAGCCCGGCGATCAGCCGCAAGGTCGTGGATTTGCCGCAGCCGGAGGGGCCAAGCAGCACCATGAGCTGCCCGGTCTCGACCGCGAACGACACGTCGGAGACCGCGGCGGCTCCGCCCCACGTCTTGGTCAGCGCGCGGACGACGACGCTTTGCAATTCGCGATCCTACCGGGCCGTCGATCGGCTCTCCGAGGGCTAGCAATGCCGCATGAAGCTTTTGTGACCCGCGATTTGCGCCGCGGTTGACATCGGCCTTGCTGCTCCCGATCTAAGCGGAGAGCCGAATCGAGGGGTAAAAACGCCGCAACCGGTCCTGCCGACGGCATCGACAAAAGCAACCCAGGCCCGCCTTCCGTTCAGGCCCGGTCGTACCTATCTCATTGATATTATTGACGGGGCCTTTCGAGGGGGCCGGGTTTTTCGGCCGCCCGCCGTCTGCTAAATTGGCCGCCTATCAGCCGGACGAGACTATTCGGGGCGTCAACAGGCTTCGGGGGAACGCGAAGCCACGGAGGTTCAATTGACTGCTGCAACACAAGAAACTGGTGGCATGCCCGACATGAAAGTGTCGGTCCGCCAGGTCTTCGGCGTCGACAGCGACTTGGAGGTGCCGGCCTATTCGCAGCCCGACGAGCACGTGCCCGACGTCGATCCCGATTACCGCTTCGACCGGCCGACCACCCTCGCCATCCTCGCCGGCTTCGCCAAGAACCGCCGCGTCATGGTCACCGGCTATCACGGCACCGGCAAGTCGACGCATATCGAGCAGGTGGCGGCGCGGCTCAACTGGCCTTGCGTGCGCGTCAATCTCGACAGCCACATCAGCCGTATCGACCTGATCGGCAAGGACGCCATCGTCTTGAAGGAAGGCCAGCAGGTCACCGAATTCCGCGAGGGCATCCTCCCCTGGGCGCTGCAGAACAACGTCGCGCTCTGCTTCGACGAATACGACGCCGGCCGCCCTGACGTGATGTTCGTCATCCAGCGCGTGCTGGAGGCCTCCGGCCGCCTGACCCTGCTCGACCAGAGCAAGGTGATCAAGCCGCACCCGGCGTTCCGCCTGTTCGCCACCGCCAACACGGTGGGCTTGGGTGACACGTCCGGCCTCTATCACGGCACCCAGCAGATCAACCAGGGCCAGATGGACCGCTGGTCGATCGTCACCACGCTCAACTATCTGCCGCACGACAACGAGGTGGAGATCGTGCTGGCCAAGGCCAAGCACTATCGCAACGAGCAGGGCCGCGACATCGTCAACAAGATGGTGCGCGTCGCCGACTTGACGCGCAATGCCTTCATGAACGGCGACATCTCCACGGTGATGAGCCCGCGCACGGTGATCACCTGGGCGGAGAATTCCGAGATCTTCAACGATGTCGGCTTCGCCTTCCGCCTCACCTTCGTCAACAAGTGCGACGAGCTGGAGCGGCCGATCGTCGCCGAGTTCTATCAGCGCTGCTTCGGTCAGGAACTGCCGGAGTCGTCGGTGAACGTGGCGCTGTCGTGAGGTGTCGGCCCCGCGCAGGCGGGGACCCATTACCCCGGTGGTGAGATTGAACCGCGAAGTCGGTGAATATGGGTTCCGGGCTCGGCGCTTCGCGCCGCCCCGGAACGAC
>Ga0187771_10000823_pt1 | contig 19784 bp, 20 predicted proteins | sample 0116_SJ02_MP15_1_FD_133139 | JGI IMG/M metagenome (GOLD analysis project Ga0187771, IMG submission 133139) | Tropical peat soil microbial communities from peatlands in Department of Meta, Colombia - 0116_SJ02_MP15_10_MG | ecosystem: Environmental > Terrestrial > Soil > Wetlands > Peat | place...
CGGTCTCGGCGGCGGTCAGCTGGAACATGAAGTCGCCGGGGAAGCGCCCGGCATTGCGCCGGACCGCGAGATTGAGAGACTTTGTCGGCACTCCGTACAGAGCAGCAAGGTCCGAGTCGAGCATGATCTTGTGACCGCGAAGGATGCGGATCAGGGGCTCGACGGGCTGGGTGGGGACGAGGCTTTTGCCCGCCGAGCGGGGCCTTTTGGCCGGCCGGGCGGGTGCCGCGCGTCTGGCTTTGCGAGAGGCGGTCAAGCATCATGGTGGCGCGGAAGGGGAGATTGTCTCAGGAAATAATGCCGGGACGGGGTGAGTTTTGAGGTTTCAGATTGCAACCTCAAAGAAAAGGGCGCGGCCGAATCTCTCAGCCGCGCCCTTTCTGTTATTGCCGAACTGAACTACTGCTTCTGCTGCGCCAGCTTCTCGCGCTGTTCGCGCAGCACCGCCTTGCGGCTCAGCTTGATCTTGTTGCCTTCGAGCCCGAGGACCTTCACCAGAATCTGGTCGCCTTCCTTCAGCTCGTCGCGAACTTCCTTGATGCGCTGCTCGGCGATTTCGCTGATGTGCAGCAGACCATCCGTGCCCGGGAAGATCTCGACGAACGCGCCGAAATCGACGAGGCGCACGACTTTGCCGAGATAGGTCTTGCCGACTTCGGCCGTCGCGGTGAGATCGCCGATGATCTGCAGCGCCTTGTTGGCCGCTGCCTGATCGTTCGACGCCACGTGAATCGTGCCGTCGTCTTCCACGTCGATCTTGACGCCGGTCTGCTCGATGATCCCGCGGATCACCTTGCCGCCTGGTCCGATCACGTCGCGGATCTTGTCCTGCGGGATCTTCGTCGTGTAGATGCGCGGAGCGTAGGGCGACATGTCGCCGCGGCTCTGCGCCAGCGTCGCCGCCATGCGGTCGAGGATGAACAGCCGGCCTTCCTTCGCCTGCGCCAGCGCCTCTTTCATCAGCGCCGTCGTGACGTTGGGAACCTTGATGTCCATCTGCAGCGCGGTAATGCCTTCGCGCGTGCCCGCTACCTTGAAGTCCATATCGCCGTAGTGGTCTTCGGCGCCCGCGATGTCGGTCAGGATGGCGTACTTGTCGCCTTCCTTCACCAGACCCATGGCGACGCCGCCCACCGGGGCCGAGACCGGCACACCGGCATCCATCAGGGCGAGGCTCGCGCCGCACACCGAAGCCATCGAGCTCGAACCGTTCGATTCGAGAATGTCGCTGACGACGCGAAGCGTGTAGGGGAATTTCGTCTCATCCGGCAGCACCGCGGTCACGGCACGTTCCGCCAGAGCGCCGTGGCCGATTTCGCGCCGGCCCGGTCCGCGCATGAAGCCCACTTCACCCACGCTGAACGGGGGGAAGTTGTAGTGCAGCATGAAGCGCTTGAAGGTTTCGCCCGGCTCGAGCATTTCGACGCGCTGTTCGTCGTCCTTGGTGCCGAGCGTGACGGTGACGAGCGCCTGCGTCTCGCCGCGGGTGAAGACCGCCGAACCGTGCGTGCGCGGCAGAACACCGGCTTCCGACCAGATGGGCCGGATTTCATTGAACGCGCGGCCATCGGGACGGCGCCGCTTGTCCAGCATTTCATCGCGGAAGATGCGTTCCTTGAGCCAGTGGAAGATCTTGTCGGCTTCCGGCTTGTCTTCTTCCGCCGCTTCTTCCACCACGCGATCATGCAGGGCATCCACGCGGGCGTAGCTTTCGAGCTTGGCGTACTTCCTGGTATCGAGCGCGTCAGTCAGTTCCACGCGGACTTTCGCGTCGATCGCCTTGAGCATCTCCTGATTGAGCGCGGGCGGCACGAATTCCTTCTTCGGCTTGCCGGCCAGCTTCACGAGCTCTTGCAGCGCGGCGATGATCTTCCTGCAGGATTCGTGGCCGTATTCGAGCGCGCCGAGGACTTCTTCTTCCGAAGCCTGCTGCGCCCCGGCTTCCACCATCACGATGCCGCTTTCGGTCGCCGCCACCATGATGTTCAGCTTCGAAGCGCGGCTTTCCGTGTAAGACGGATTGGCCACGTACTTGCCATCCACCATGCCGACGCGCACGCCGGTCACCAGATGGTCAAACGGAATTTCCGAAATCGCGAGCGCGGCGCCGGCGCCGACGATGCCGAGCACGCCGGGATCGAACTCCGGATCGGCCGAGAGCACCATGGCGATGATCTGGGTGTCGACGAGATATCCTTCCGGGAACAGCGGACGAATCGGCCGGTCGATCATGCGGCTCGTGAGCGTTTCCTTTTCGCTCATGCGCCCTTCGCGTTTGATGTAGCCGCCGGGAATCTTGCCGGCGGCGTAGGTATATTCGCGGTAATCGCAGGTGAGCGGGAAAAAGCTCTGGTTCGGTTTGGCCTTCGCGGCCGAGCAGACCGTCACCAGAACGACGGAGTCGCCCGAGCGCACCAGCACGGAGCCGTTGGCCTGTTTGGCGATCTTGCCGGTCTCGATGGTCAGTTTGCGTCCGTCGAGCTCTGTTTCAACTGTATGTTTGTTCATCGATTGCGTTCGTGTCAGGTTACGTTCCCTGGACATCCTTTTCTGCCGGCAAGCCGGCAAATCTTCGAGGGAACCGAAAAGGAGGGAGCGTGCCAGCGAATCCCGGTCGCGGGATGCACTGGCCGCCGAAGGCGGGTGTTGAAACCGTTAAACTGCCGCAACAACTAGTGGCGGATGGAAAGCTTCGCGAGAACGGCCTTGTACCGTTCCGGATAATTGACCTTCAGGTAGGTCAACAGCCGCCGGCGCCTGGCTACGAGACTTAACAGGCCCCGCCGCGAAGAGTGATCCTTCTTGTGAGTTTTGAAGTGAGCGTCTGCAGTCTGGGTCAGATGCACAATCCGATCCGTCAACAGCGCGATCTGCACTTCCGGCGAACCGGTGTCAGACTTGTGGGTCTGGTTCCGGGTGATAATCTGCCGTTTTTCTTCTGCCGCCAAAGCCATCCAGGTGTTGCTACTCCTATCTCTTCTATTCTCTCGATTTTGTATCAATGGTAGTGTAACACACTCCTGGCGGATGGGTTTCGAAAGCACCATTCGTGTGCAAAACTGGTTCTGTCCTTGCGATCCATCCTCAAAAAGGCCGCCAGAGCAGCGCTGCACGATCTGGGAGGCCTGGCTGCTCTCCGGGCTTTCCACCGCGGCGAGTTCGGCGTGCTCATGTTTCACTCCTTTACGGAAGCGGAGCGCGCCAATAATATGGATGCGGTCTGCCGGCATATCGCGCAGCACTTCGAGCCGGTTTCCCGGTCCACCATCGTTGACGCCATCGAACAGGGCAGAGAATTGCCCGATAATGCCATCGCCATCACCGTCGACGACGGCTATCGGAATTTCCTCTTCGACGGCCATCCGGTTTTCCGCAAGCACGGCATCCCGACCACGGTTTATCCGGTGGCCGCTTTTTCCGCCGGACGCATCTGGCTCTGGCCGGACCAGATCGAATTCGGCATCCGGCACACGGTGAAGCAATCGATCACGGCATTTATCCGGACGAGAAAGGGATTGAACGCAACCGAGTATTCCTTGGCGACGCCAGAGGAGCGCGCCGCGGCGATCGACTGCGTGCGCGAGGCCGGATACAGTTCCGCCGTCACCTGCTCCTGGGGTCTCAATCCGATCGGAGCCGAACCGCTCGAAATTCGCCGCATCCCGTTCGACAGCGCCATCGAATATCGCTACGGCGTCGAACTCCTCGCCGGTCTGCACATGTAGCATGCGCCTCTCGGAAGCTCTCAGAATCAACAGCGAACCGGCGGGTGAACGCGAGCGGCACGCGCATCTGCTGTGCGGCTTCACGCCGTTGCATCTGGAAACCTTCGCGAAGGCGTGTTTGCGCCTGCGTTTCCCGGGCGAAGCCATCCGGCTCCATACCGGCCTCTACGGCGATCTGGAAGGAAACATCCAGCGCGCCGCCGGGCAGGCTGGCGAAGGCGCAATCGTGGTCATCGAATGGAGCGATCTCGATCAGCGTCTCGGCCTGCGCGCCTCGGCCGGCTGGAGCTTCAGAATTCTCGAAGACATCCTGACGCAGGCCGCCGAGCGCTGTCTGCGCCTCGAAGCCCATCTGGCCGCGCTGGCGCGCGCCATGCCGGTTGCTCTGGTCGCGCCCACCCTGCCGCTGCCTCCCGTGACGCACCTGCCTCCGGCGCGTACCGGCGTTTTCGAACTGCGGCTCAGAGCCATCCTGCTCGATTTCCTGCGCCGCGTCTCGGAAGCCAGCGCCATTCGCCTCGTCAGCGCGCCCTCCGCCGGCCACGACGTGAAGATGGATCTCGAAACGGGCTTCCCCTACTCGCTCGCCCACGCCGATGAACTGGCGCAGTTGAGCGTCCGGTGCCTGTTCCCCGCGCCGCCCAAAAAAGGCATCATCACCGATCTCGACCAGACCCTGTGGAAAGGCATCCTCGGCGATCAGGGCGTCGATGGCATCTCCTGGTCGCTCGAAGACAGGTCGCAGGTTCACGCGCTCTACCAGCAGACGCTCGCTTCGCTCGCCGAATCCGGCGTGCTCGTCGCCATCGCCTCGAAGAACGATCCCGAACTCGTCGAGGCGGCCTTCAAACGCCCGGACATTCTTCTCAAAGAAGACCAGGTCTTTCCCTTCGAAGTGAGCTGGGGCGCGAAGTCCGAAGCCATCAGCCGCGTTCTCAAAGCCTGGAACATCGGCGCCGATGCCGTCGTTTTCATCGACGACAGCGCCATGGAACTCGGCGAAGTGCAGGAAAAATTCCCCGGCATCGAATGCCTGCGTTTCCCCGAACGCGACCCTGCCGAAGTGCTGGCGCTGCTCCGCCAGCTCCGTGAACGCTTCGGCAAGGACGACATTCAGGAAGAAGACCGGCTGCGTCTCAGGAGCCTGCGCGCCGCCGCGATCATCGAAGAAGAACGTCCCGCCGAGGTCTCGCTCGATTTCCTTTCGCGGCTCGAAGCGAAGATCACCATCGAAGCGGCCGGCCCGGAAAACACCCGCGCCTTCGAGCTGGTCAACAAAACCAATCAGTTCAATCTCAACGGCAAACGCTTCACGGAAGCGGAATGGAAAGCCCGGTTTGCGCGGCCGGGCAATTTCCTCCATGCCATCTCTTACGAAGACCGCTTCGGCCCGCTTGGCCGCATCGCCGTCATCGGCGGATACACGGAAGATGCCCGCTGCGTGGTCGATCTCTGGGTCATGAGCTGCCGGGCTTTTTCGCGCCACATCGAGTTCCAGACCCTGCGCCGCCTTTTCGACAGAACCGGCGCGGGCGAAATCGACTTCCAGTTCCGGCCCACGGAACGCAACAAGCCGACGCAGAGCTTTTTCGAAACCTTTCTCCCGGACCCGGCGAAGCAGAACGAAATCCGGCTCCCGCTGCGCACATTCGAAGAACGCTGCCCCCCGCTCTTTCACGAGGTGACCGAACGATGACCGAGGTCCGACAGAAGCTGGCCCACTGCTTCTCCATCGCCTTCCCGAAGATGGATCCGGGCGACTACGCGACCGCGAGCGCCGGGAACACCGCGGCGTGGGATTCCGTCGCCCAGGTGACGCTGCTCAGCCTGATCGGCGAAGAGTTCGGCGTCGATATCGACTTCGAGCAGTTCGAAGGCGCGACCTCGTTTGAAGCCATCGCCGAACGGCTCGAGCGGAGTTCCGCGAGTGCCTGAACCGTCGCTCCATCACGTCGGTTACGTGGTGGCGTCGATTGCGGAGAGCCGCGACCGCTGGGTCTCCGCGCTTTCCATCATCTCGGTTTCGGAGCTTTTTGAAGATCCCGTCCAGAAGGTGCGCGTGCAGTTCTTTGATTTCGCGCCGGGCGGCGGAACGACACTCGAACTGGTCGAGCCGTTGACGCCCGATGCTCCCGTCGCGGCTTTTCTCGAAAAAGGCGGCGGCCTGCACCATCTCTGTTTCGAGGTCGATCAACTCGACGCCCACATTCAGCAGATGAAGACCCGGCAGGCGCTGCTCATCCGCCAGCCGAAGCCCGCCGTGGCATTCGGCGGCCGCCGCATCGCGTGGATGATGACGCGCGAGAAACTGCTGGTCGAGTACCTCGAACGCGCTCAGGTCCAGTAAGCTTCGCTGCCGGTGTCGAGAAACGCGGCATCGTCGTCGCACAGCTGGAACTGAAAACCCGCGGGCGGAGCGAATTTCTTCTTCCGGTCAAGCAGGAAGACCGGCGCGCCGGGCGTAATGTGGAAGCCTGCTCTCCCGGCCGCTTCGCGCGTCATACTGTCGCTGCCGGCCGCGATGAGCTCGTTGCCGTCGGCAACCTGACGGGCCAGCGCAAACGCTTCGGTCCAGTTCTCAGTCGTTGACTCATCCAGCCACACGCCCGCCACGCGAGCCTGCCCGCGCACCACGCTGATGGCAAATCGCCCTTTGTCGAACCGATAAAACCGGAACTTCGCCGCCGGACAGCGCGACAGATATTCGAGAAACGGCTCCTCCGGCCGATACGCAGCCGCCTCGCCCTTCGCCTTCACTCCTGCGCGCGACCACAGCCAGTTCCGCACCAGACGCGGCGCGAGTTTCCAGCCGCGGTTCTGATGGGTCAGGATCTGGCGCAGCGGCCGGAGCGGCACCGCGCCATTCCACTGCCGGGTATATTCGGCGAATCCGAAAGCCGGCAGCACCTTGCGCGTCATCTCCGAGCCGCCGACCGAATACATGAAATCGCACATTGCCGCGAGCTTCTGCACGAGCGACAATCCCGCGCCCGGCGCCTCTTTCGCCGCGGCCCAGTCGATCATCTGAATCCCGCGAGCTTCGCCCACCATGCGCGGCCAGATTCCCGCATGCGCGGTGATCTTCCCTCCGGCTTCGAGAACATAACTGCGCGGCTCGGCCCAATCGCCGCGCGGCGCCCAGTACTTCCATGTCATCAGGGCCGGATCGAACGCGGGCGTATCCACCGAAATCCCGAAAGCCCGCGCCAGAAACTCGCGCAAGACCGGGAGATCGTCCGGAACCGTGAGCCGGAATACGGATTTCATGAGCCGTTGGCGAGCCAGGCCGCCAGCGCCGGATCGAGGAAATCCCGCACCAGAATCGAAACCCCGGCCAGTTCGTCATGCGTGGTCGAAAGCCCCACCACCGGCATCCCGGCGCGAAGCCCCGCTTCGACGCCCGTTGCCGAATCCTCGAACACCACGCATTCCTCCGCGGGAACTTCGAGCAGTTGCGCCACGCGCAGAAAAATATCCGGGAACGGCTTGCCGCGCGGCACTTCGCCGCCGCTCACCGCCACGCGAAAGAACGGACCGAGCCCCGCCTGCTCCAGCACAAACCGCACATTCTCCGCGTTGGCATTCGACGCCACGCCCATCGGCACATCCCGGTGGCGCGCGAGGAACTGGCGCAGCCCCGGCACCAGCGCCTCTGCCACGCGCGGACGCATCAGCTCGCGATAGAGCGCTTCTTTCCTGTCGCTGTGCTCATGCACCTCCGCATCCGTCAGATGATGGCCCAGAAAATCGCGAATGATCGCGTCATTGCGTTTGCCGTACATGTGCTGGTGCATGGCCTCGGTCGTTTCCACGCCATGCCGGAGGTTGTATTCGACCCACGCCTCGCGATGCACCGGATTGGAATCGATGATGACTCCGTCCATATCGAAGATGAAGGCGCGTTTACGCACTCAGTTCGCCTTCGAGCCAGTTCAGATAAGCCGGCGATCCCGCCAGCACCGGCAGCGCCAGCACCTCCGGCAGTTCATAGGAGTGCGCGCCTTCGAGCACCGTCCGGAGCCGTTCGAACAGATCGCGCGAGGTCTTGATCACCAGCAGAAACTCGTCCGCGCTCTCGATTGCGCCCTTCCATCGGTAAAAACTCCGCGCGCCGCCGATCACATTCACGCAGGCCGCGAGCCGTTCCTCCACCAGCCTGCGCGCGAGGCCCTCGGCCTCTTCCGAGGATCCGCACGTGCTCAACACCACAATTTTGTCCGTCATATCACGGCTTCCGTGAAAACATTTTCCGCAATTGGTGTTACCATTATGGCTTCTCCGCTTCCATGAAGATCTCGGTTGTCAGGGTCGCATACACCGCCATCGTTCTGGCGGGCATTGTTTACGCCTTCGCCGAACTTCGCGGACCCAATGGAATCCAGGGGATGCTGGAGAAGCGCCGTCAGGTGCACGAGCTCGAAGTCTCGAACGAGCAGATGCAGAAGGAAATCGAGCAGAAGCAGGAACGCATCCAGCGCCTTGAGAACGATCCCGCCGAGCAGGAAATGGAGATCCGCGAACGCCTCAAGCTCGCCGGCCCCAACGACAAGATCTTCATCATCGACGACAAACGCAAGTAAGCCTTTCGTTTCTTCGCCATTCACTTTTTCCTCGCGACCGTTCCCCGGCGGCGCGCTGGCACTTCAGCTCAAATCCGGGGGCGTGAGCCCATACCCTGAAGGGTCCGAGCTCGAAAATCGGCCGCCGAGTTAAAATAGCTCCGAACGACTCCGCCCCAAACGATGGTTCGCGACGGAATACTCTACGCACTCGGTTTCACAGCCGGCGGGGCGCTCGTTACCTGGCTCCTCGACCCCTGGAAGGCTATGCCTTTGTTCCTTCTTGCGGCCTTCTGCGCCTGGTTTTTTCGCGATCCCGAACGGCTCATCCCCGCCGGACCTGTCGCCGTCTCGCCGGCCGATGGCCGCGTCGTCTCGGTCGTGGCCGAAGGCAAGGATGTCACCCGCGTCAGCATCTTTCTCAATGTGTTCGACGTTCACGTGAACCGGTCGCCCATCTCCGGCGTCATCACCAACGTGACCTACAAGCCGGGCAAGTTCCTCGTCGCCAGCCGCGAGATCGCATCCGCCGAGAATGAGCAGAACATCCTGACCATCCGCGCGAGCGATGGCACCACGGTGGTCTGCAAACAGATCGCCGGCCTCATCGCCCGCCGCATTGTCTGCCCGAAGAAGGAAGGCGATTTCGTGCAGGTCGGCGAGCGCATCGGGATGATCAAATTCGGCTCCCGGGTGGATGTCCTGTTCGGCCCCGAATGGCGCATCGAAGTCACCCCGGGAACCCATGTTTCGGCCGGTTCCAGCATCCTCGCGCGCCGCGCCGGAGACATCGAACTGCCGATTCGCGTTGCCGTTCCGCTGAAGGAGCCCGCGCTGTGCCAGACCTGACGCCAGATCTTACAGAAGAAGTTCCGAAGAAGCGGCCGCCGCGCGCTGCCTACGCTCTGCCGACCCTCTTCACCGCGGGCAACATTTTTCTCGGTTTCCTGTCCATCATCCGTTCGATTCACGGCACGCTCAGTTTCGCCTCGAATCCCGATTACGCCGCCCAGAGTTTCGAGGTCGCTGCCATGGCGATCGGCTGGGCCGTCCTGCTCGACGGTCTGGATGGCCGCATCGCCCGCATGACCAACACGACGAGCGACTTCGGCCGCGAACTCGATTCCCTCGCCGACGTCATCAGCTTCGGCATCGCGCCTGCCATCCTCGCTTACACCTGGGGCGTGCAGTTTGTCGGCGGCGTTGAGTTTGCGGTTGGCCCGCTGCTTTCCGTCTCGATCGATCAGCTCCAGCGCGCCGGCAAGTTCGTGGCGTTTCTCTTCCTCGTCTGCGGGGCCGCGCGTCTGGCCCGCTTCAACGTGCAGAAAAATCCGCAGCCACGCAATCCCGGCCGGCCGAACCGCAAATACTTCGTCGGCCTGCCCATCCCTGCCGCCGCCGCTCTCGTGGCCGCGGTCATCTACGCGCTTGGCAGCCATCCCATTACCGAATTCCTGCCCGCCATCGTCTGGATGCTGCTCCTCGCCATGCTCTCTTTTCTGATGATCAGCACGTGGCGCTACTGGAGCGCCAAGGAACTCAATCTGCTCCGCCCGCGCTCGCCCATTCTGCTCGTCGGCATGGGCATCGTCCTGTTCGCCGTTCTGAACTGGTCGAAGCCGGTGCTCCTCATCATCACCGCCAGCTACGCCGCCAGCGGCGTGCTCGTGCGGATCGGCGGACTCATCCGCCGTTACACGCGCCCGGCGCCGCATCCGCCGAGGCCGCAGGAGAGCCAGGTTGGCTGAAGTCATCGCGCTGATCGGCGGCGATACCCTTCTCGGCCGCGAGTTCCGTGAGGTCGCCGGCGAAACCTCTCTCGGTACGCACCTGCGCCTCGTCGCAGGCGATGAGGAAGAAGTCGGCCGTCTCACCGAAATCGGCGGCGAACCGGCTTTTCTTTCAAAGCTCGATCCTCACGAACTCCACGATGCCGCCGTGATTGTCCTCGCCGGCTCGGCTGAATCCTCGAAAGACGCTCTCGAAGCCAGTCCCTCGGGCCTCGTCATCGACCTGACTTATGTCACCGAAGACGAACCCGCGGCGCGCGTGCGCGCTCCGCAGATCGAGGGCCCGGATTACCGGCGCGATCACTCCGGCCCGCAGGTCGTCGCCCATCCCGCCGCCATCGCCATTGCCGCGGTGCTCAAGCGCATGAGCGCCACCGGCGTGATCGCGCGCGCCGTGGTCGAGATCTTTGAACCCGCCAGCGAACGCGGCCGCCACGGCATCGAGGAGCTGCAGCAGCAGACCATCAACCTGCTTTCCTTCCAGCCTCTGCCCAAAAAAGTCTTCGACGCGCAACTCGGTTTTTCGCTCCTCGCCCAGCTCGGTCCGGACGCGCCCGTCACCCTGCAGGACGTCGAAGAGCGCATCGAGCGCCATCTCGCCACTCTGCTCGAGCGCGTCGAAGGCGTCCGGATGCCCTCGATCCGCCTCATCCAGGCGCCGGTCTTTCACGGCTACTCGTTTTCCTTCTGGGTGCAGTTTGAAGACGAGCCGCGCCTTGCCGATCTCGAAGAGGCCCTCAATCAGGAACCGCTCGAATTTCATCTGGCCGATGTCGAAGCGCCCAACAACGTCGGCGTCGCCGGCCAGAGCGGCATCTCTCTCGGCGCCCTCAGCGCGGACCGCAACTGCACGACCGCCATCTGGCTCTGGGCAGCCGCCGACAATCTCCGGCTTTCCGCCGAAAACGCCGTCCGCATCGCGGCTGAAGTGATATGAACACGCGTCTCGTTCTTCTGCTCGCCGCCGTCATTTCCGCCGGCTGCGGCTACCACGTCGCCGGCACAACCAATCTTCTTCCGGCCGAGATCCACACCATCGCGGTCGTGCCCTGGACCAACATCGGCGTTCAGTACAGGCTGCCCAATCTTCTCGCTGCCGCCATCAGCCGGGAAATGATCAGCCGCACCCGCTACGCCATCGTGGCCGATCCGTCGAAAGCCGATGCCGTGCTGAGCGGCGCCGTCGCCAACATGTTCTCGAGCGCCACGGTGGGCGATCCCACCACCGGCCGCACCACCGGCGGACAGGTCATCGTGCACCTGCAGGTGAAGCTCGTGGATAAAGCCGGCAAGGTGCTCTTCAATCAGCCCAATCTCGAATTCCGCGAACGCTACGAGCTGAGCATCAACCCCAGCCAGTATTTCGATGAAAGCCAGCCCGCGCTCCAGCGCCTGAGCCGCGATGTCGCCAAAACCGTGGTGAGCGCCGTTCTCGAAAACTTCTGATGACGCCCGCGCAGTTTCTCTCCCGCGTCAAACGCCGCGACATTCCGCCGGTGACCTTCTTCCTCGGCCAGGAAAGCTACAACCGCAGGCTCTGCCGCGAAGCGCTCGTCTCCAGCCTGAAGCTCGAGCCCGAACAGCACGACGCTGCGGAAACTTCTCTCGCGGCCATCATCGACGACGCCCGCGCCATGTCGCTCTTTGCTGCGGAACGGCTGATCTTCGTCATCGGCACCGAAGCCTTCATGCCACGCTCCTCACGCGCCGCCGCGGCCGAAGAAGAGGATGAAGAAACCGGCGTCAGCTCCGACACGGCAACTCTCGATTCCTACCTTAAAGACCCCACTCCAGGAGTCACGCTGGTTTTCGAAGCCACCCGCTGGGATTTCGAAGGCGACGACAAAGCCAAAAGCGACCGCGCCCGCAAATTCTTCAGTGCCATCACGGACGTGGTCGAGTTCCGCAGATTCGATCTCGCCGAAGCCCGCGCCGAACTCGGCCGCATCGCCCGCGCGGCCAATCTGCAGATCGAACCCGCCGCGGCTGAACAGCTCGTCGAAGCCCTCGCTGCGGACGTGGGCCGCATCGCCGTCGAAGTCGAAAAGCTCGCGCTCTACGGCAAACCAATCACCGCCGCGGACCTTCCCGTCCTCGTCCCCGATGCCCGCCAGAGCACCATCTTCAACCTGGTCAACGCGCTCGGCCGGCGCGACCGCGCGAAGTCTCTCGAGACGCTCGACGCTCTCGTGCGTGAAGGCGAATATCTGCCGCTCGCCCTCACCTTCCTCGCCACGCAGTTCCGCATGGCGCTGGTCGCCCGCGAAGCCAATCTGCGCGGCGCCGCTCAGGTGCAAAGCCACTTCCAGCGCGCCGGCGTGCCGATGTGGGGATCGCGGGCCGAGCAGGTCGCCCAGACCGCCGCGAAGTTCTCCACCGATCAGCTTCGCCGCGGCCTGACCCTCATCTTCGAAGCCGACCGCGATCTCCGCAGCGCCCGCCCGGATGACCGCACCGTGATCGAGAACTTCGTCGTCCGTCTCTGCGCCTGACGACACACCCGGCCCGAACTGTTTCAAAACGAACAAACCCAAGGCAGGCAGAATTCAAATCGCTGTTATCCTCGGCTTTACGGTTGATTGATATCGCCGAATTCGGCCGATATTGCGCGGAGCCGGCCGTCGATTCCGTATGATCGAGTTCTCGCAGGGAAGAAACAGATCGCCGCTGTTTCGCTACCTGCTGCCCATCCTGAGCGTGGCTGCCGCGGCGTTTCTCCACCGGATTCTGCTGCGTTTTGTCCCCGGCCTCCATTTCCCCTATTCGTTTCTCTACGTGATTTCCGCCGGTATTTCCGCCTGGTATGGCGGTTATATTCCCGGTCTGCTCGCCTGTCTTATTCCCATCGTGATTCTGCCGCTCGCCCTGCGGCCGTTTTATCCCACGCAGCCCATCAACGTGACGGGTCTCATCCAGCTCGTCATCAAATCCCTGCGCGACACCCTCGAATTCGACGGCCATCACGTTGTCGCGGCGCATGGCGGCAGGGAGGGCATCGCCGCCTTCAAAGCTTCCGAGCAGAGCGCCGAACGCTTCTCCGTGATCATCACCGATCTCGGCATGCCGGATGTCGATGGCCGCAAAGTCGCAAGCGCGGTCAAGAACGCGTCGCCTTCCACGCCCGTCATCCTTCTCACCGGCTGGGGCCAGCGTCTCGCCGCCGAAGAAGGCCTGCCCGAAAACGTCGACTTCGTCCTCAACAAACCACCCAGGCTCCGCGACCTTCGCGCCGCCCTCGCCGGACTCTCCCGCAACACTTAACAGTGTTCCGCGCGCATGCGATAAAATCGCCTCTGCATGCGAATCCGTAAAGCATCAGCCCTTCTTTCCTTTGCCCTGTTCACCGCCGCGCTCGCTCACGCCCAGAGCCTCCCGGCCGCGGCCAGTCCCGCTCAGGCCGGCTTCTCCGCCGAACGCCTCGCGCGCATCAAACAGCTTCTTCTCGACGACGAAGCGAAGAACGCCATGCCCGGCGCTTCCATCCTGATCGTGCGCCACGGCAAAGTCGCTTACTTCGAAACCACCGGCGTGCTCGATTCGAAAACCAAAGCGCCGATGACCAGAGACGCCATCTTCCGCATCTATTCGATGTCGAAGCCGATCACCACGGTCTCGGCCATGATGCTCTTTGAGGAAGGCAAGCTGGCGCTCAACGATCCGCTGGCCAAATATCTCCCGCAGTTTGCCCGCATGAAAGTCGGCGTCGAGAAGCCCGACCCCGCGACCGGCAAGTCCACCCTCGAACTCGTCAACGCCGTCCGCCCCATCACCATCGAAGATCTGATGCGCCATACCTCCGGCATCACCTACGGCTTCTTCGGCAACACCCTCAACAAGCGCGCCTACAACGAAGCCGGCGTCATGAAGGGCGATTACACCAATGCCGAATTCGCCGACCGCATCGCCAAACTCCCTCTTTCCTACCAGCCCGGCACCACCTGGGACTACAGCCACTCGACCGATATCCTCGGCCGCGTCATCGAAGTCGTCTCCGGCAAGTCGCTTTATCAGTTCGAGAAGGAACGCCTCCTCGACCCGCTCGGCATGAAAGATACCGCGTTTTACGTCACCGATCCCGCCAAACAGCCGCGCATCGCCGAACCCTTCGATAACGACCGCGTTCTCGGCATCGACCTCACCGTGAACGATCCGCGCGTCGGGCAGAAGTGGGAGTCCGGTGGCGGCGGCATGGTGAGCACCGCGACCGACTACTCACGCTTCCTGCAGATGATGCTCAACGGCGGCGTATTCGAAGGCAAGCGCTATCTCGGCTCCCGCACGGTCGCCCTCATGACCTCCGACCATACCGGCGAAGGAATCACGCCTGGCCCCTTCTATCTGCCCGGCGAAGGCTACGGGTTCGGTCTCGGCTTCGCCGTGCGCCGCCAGGCGGGCGCCGATAAAGCCGGCTCCGCCGGCGACTACGAATGGAACGGCGTGGGCGGCACGCACTTCTGGGTCGACCCCAAAGAAGATATGATCGTGCTCTTCCTGATGCAGTCGCCGCGCCAGCGCATGCACTACATGACCGTGGTCCGCGACATGGTCTACGCGGCGATCGAAAAATAGTCCTGGGAATGTACCTGCGGCCTTCAGCCGCGGCTGCCCGGTTGCAAACGTCCGGCCGCGCCTGAAGAGACTGTGTGAGAACTGCGGTTCACGGGTATCCGGCTGCGAGCGTGGTCCGGAATTTTGGTACAGACAACCTTTTTCGTGCCGTCCTGGCTCTCACGCAGAAGTTTTGTAACGCGAAAAAGGAGTCTGTCCCGGTTTTCCTCAGCGGCTCCTGAAGGAGCAAAGGCCCTGAGCCCAGTTCTCACACAGTCTCTGAAGGCGCAGGCACATTCAGCATGTGGTTGACTCTTAGAACAGCAGTTTCGCCGAAAGCTGAATCTGCCGCGACGTGCCGAAGTCCCCGGCCTGAAAACGCGTGCCGCCGGTGATGATCCCGAGCGATGACGATCCGATGGTCGTGACCGGATTGGTGAAGTTCGTCTGATTCAGAGCGTCGAACGCGTCTGCCCGGATCTGCATGTTGAACCGCTCGTTGATCTTCACGCTCTTCGTAATCGCGAAGTCCAGGTTGGAGAAACCCGGCCCGATAACGACGTTTCGCCCCAGGTTTCCGAACGCGCTCCCCTGATTGACGAACACGCCCGGATTCTGGATGTACTGAATCGACGTCGCCGCGCCATTGGTTGACGGACCGAATCCCGTGACCACCGTGCCCGATACATTGGGACGCAGCGTTGCAAGACCCGTGAATCCGCTGGTCGAGGTGTGGAAGTTCAGCGGATTGCCCGACTGTGTCTGCTCGAGCAGCGAGATCTGCCAGCCTTCCTTCAGTCGATTGCCCTTGAACGGCAGCGTGTAGATGCCGTTCCCAACAAACCGGAGGCGCGTATCGAAGTCGGAGAGCCCGCGGTCGCACGCGATGCAGTTGCTGTTCTGGATCACGATGCCCTGATAATTCCGGGAGTTGTCGTCAATGGATTTCGACCAGCTCTCGGAAACGTTGAACTGCAGCCCGCTCGAGAACCGCTTCTCGGCGGTCAGCCACAGCGCGTTATAGGACGAATTCCCGTCGCTTTCCATCACCGTGATATTGCTGAGCGGCAGACCCGGATCGATCGGGCTCGAAGCGGAGAGCGCCGGATAAGGCCGCACTCCGTTCACGAACTGGTTGTAATTGCGTTCGATATTGAGATCGGTGCCCTTGCTGCCCACATAGCGCGCCGCGAACTTGAAATCGTCACGCACCTGCTGCTCGATGCCGAAGTTCCATTCGGAGACGTAGGCGTCCCTGTAGTTGTGCGCCACCGAAGTTGGAGAAACGCTGCCGCTCGCCGCGGAGTAGGCATTCGAGAGGCTCACCCAGGGAATCGCGGCTGTCGGCGCAAACGATATCGGAAACGTGTAAGGGGGATTGGCCACGAGGCCCAGAATCAGACCGAAGCCGGGCTGGTCCGTGTAGATGCCATAGGCCGCCCGCACCAGTGTCTTGCCCTTGCCGAACGGATCGTAAGCGAGTCCCACGCGCGGCTGGAAGTTTTTCGCGCTCTGGTTATAGGGCTCGCTCGGCCCGCCGCCCTGGCCCACGTGCTGGAGCGTATCCGTGGCCGGGTCGAATACCACGTAGCGGGTTTCCGCCTCATAAGGTGTCCCGTACCAGTCGTAGCGGAGACCGAGGGTCAGCGTGAAATTGCGGGTCGCCTTCCAGTTGTCGGTAACGAAGAAGCCCAGCGCGTTCATGTAAGAACGGTTGGACCGGTTTCCGGCTGTCACCGTGAAGCCCGTTGCCTGATCGGCCAGAAACGCCGCGATGCTCGGGAACGTGAACGTGCCGGGCGTCGCCGAGAAGTTGTTCGAGTTCTCAAGCCGTTCTTCGCCGCCGAACTTGATGGTGTGATTGCCGTGCACCCAGCTCAGCGTGTCCGAAAGAACCGAAGTCAGGTCGCCGCGTCCCTGCGGAAATCCGTTGTCGCCGCCGAATGTGAAAGCGCCGGAAACGGTGATCTGCGGAATCCCAACGTTGCTGTTGAGGCCATCGTTGATCCCCACCGACGCCGGATTCGTCGTGTTATCCGGATTGAAGACGATGTGGATCCGGTTCGCCCCGAGCCGCGCTTCGTTCACGAGCGTCGGCGAAATCACCCAGCTGTCGACGAAACTGATCAGTTGCCGGCGTCCGGCTCGCTGGTCGCCCATTCCGGCAAAGCTGTTGCCGTCCGTGGTCGAGGGTTCGTTTCGCTGATCCCCCTGCGCCGCGTAATAGAAATTCAGCCGGTTCCTGTCGCTGAACACCTGGCTGACGTTGATCGTCCCCTGCTGGATGTTCACCGGCACCGACATTGCACCCACGTACTGGTTTGTTCCTTCGTTCGCCGCGGGAATCAGCGACAGGAGCGACTTGATGATCGGATCGCTCGACGCCTGCGCCTGCGCCACCTGGGCCGCGCTCAGCGTCGTCGAGGACAGCGGGGCAGACTGGCGCTGCCGCAGTGCCTCATAGCTGAGATAGACGAACGTCCTGTCTTTTTTGATCGCGCCGCCACCATCGCCGCCGAACTGATTGCGTACGAACTGCGATTGCGGATTGGGCGTCAGCACGCCACTCACCAGCGGGTTGGTCGGATTGGAGAAATTGCGCGCGTCGAAATAGTTGTTGCGCAGGTACTCGTAGGCTTCGCCGTGCCACACGTTCACGCCGGGCCGCGTCGCCACGTTCACGATCGTTCCGGAATTGCGCCCGTATTCCGCGCTGAAGGTCGAGTTATCCACTTTGAATTCGTCGATCGTGTTGATGGTCGGCTGGAACGTCACCTGCTGGTTGTTCGAATCATTCATGTTGATGCCGTTGACCATGAAGTTCACGGTATCTTCGCGCCCGCCGGCCGAATTGAAGGAGAACGTGCCCTGTCCGCGCAGCGGCACCGTCAGGTTGCCGACCGCCGGCCCCGTCACCGTCCCCACCGTCATCTGCGAAAGATCGGTGAAGTGCCGGCCGTTCAGTGGAATCTCCTGCACCTGCCGCTCGTTCACCACCTGCTGCACCGACGCCGTGCTCGTATCCACCAGCGGCGCGGTGGCCTCCACCTCGATCACAACGGCGGACGAGGCTACGCTCAGCTTGAAATCCTGCGTCACCGTAAGGCCCACGTCCAGAATCAGGCCCTTCGCTTCGGTGGGCGCCAGCCCGTTGGCTGTCACCCCGACGCTGTAAGTTCCCACCGGCAGAGAAGGCACATAGTAAATCCCGGCTGAATCGGTCACCGTGCTCCGGTCGACGCCGTGAGCCGGATCCTTGACGGACACCGCCGCATTTGGAACCGCTGCTCCCGATGAGTCCGTAACGGTCCCCTGGATCGCGCCGGTCGACTGGGCGAAGACCGGCACTGCCGCCAGAGCAAAGAGGCTCGTGGCGCATGCGAGCCGGCAACGTCCAGTAAATCCCTTATCAAACATCTGCTGCTCCCTGAAGTGCGAATGCAGACGACTCAGTCTGTGAAACAAGTCGTTGAATATGAAGGTTAGACCGATGCTAGCACGGCTCCGGAAGAACGTATATCGGGGACGGCGTCAGTCGCGTCCGGAGACACGCGCAAACTCTTCCATCTCGACCCTGCTGCCCATCACCAGCGGCGTGCGCTGATGGATGTCCTGCGGCTGGATTTCGAGAATCCGGCCGCAGCCATCCGTCGCCATCCCTCCCGCCTGCTCGGCAATAAATGCCATCGGATTCGCTTCATAGAGCAGCCGCAGCTTGCCGCCCGGATGGGTCGCTGTCGGCGGGTAAAGAAACACTCCGCCTTTGATCAGGGTCCGGTGAAAATCCGCGACGAGCGATCCGATATATCGCGAGCTGTACTCGCGTCCCAGCGCGCCCGAGCGCAGCCGATGGAGATAAGTCTGATACGCCTCCGGAAACCTGTGCGCGTTGGCTTCGTTCACCGAATAATACGAACCCTGCTCCGGCATCCGCATGTTTTCGTGGCTCAGAATATACGCGCCGACCGCAGGATCGAGCGTGAATCCGTAAACTCCGTAACCCGCCGTGTAAACGAACAGCGTCGACGACCCGTAGACGACATATCCCGCCGCCACCTGCTTCAGCCCGCGCTGCAGCACCGCTTCATCCGCCGTCATCCCGCTCTCGCGGCGGAAGATGGAAAAGATCGTCCCCACGCTCACGTTCACGTCGATATTCGAGGAACCATCCAGCGGATCGAAAACCACCACGTACTTGCCCGTCTCGGTGGCGCGGTCGAAAGTCACCGGCTCTTCGTTTTCTTCCGAAACCAGCACCGCGACGGCATCCCGTCCGCCGAGGCAGTGCAGTAATGCCTCGTTGGCGAAAACATCGAGCTTCTGCTGTACCTCGCCCTGCACGTTCGTCCCGCCCGCCGCGCCCGCCACATCGAGCAATCCGGCGCGCCGGATGCGCGCCTGGATCATCTTGGTGGCCAGCGTGATGCCGGAAAGCAGCCAGGAAAACGTGCCGCGCGAATCGGGCGAATGCGCCTCCTGCTGCTGCACGATGTGCTGCTGAACGGTGATCAGATGAGCGTCTTTGTGCGGCATTGTCCCCCCAACATCCTACGGCATCGGCGTGAACCGGATTTAATCGCGCCTTCAGACCCGGTTAATAATCCCGTTCGTCATTACGGATGAAGGCGAATGCGCCTCGAAAAGGAGAACCAAAGCAATGAAAACCATCACCTCGAAAATCATCGGCATGACCCTGACCCTCGTCGCGGCCGCCGCCCTGTCCTTCGCTGCCCAGGCCCCCGCGGGCAACCCGGCGTCGACGAAGCCCGCCGCCAGCACCACGAAGACTCACAAACACGTGAAGAAGTCGACGAAGCCGGCGACGTCCGCGACGCCGGCCGCAAAGCCTGCCGCGACGCCGTCGAAGTAGCCCGGCCGGCGCTTCGTCACCCGAACGGTGGGGGTCTGCCCGCATGTGGCGGCTCTCACCGTTCCCGTTTCCCCGCGCCCGGACCTCTCCTGCCTGTACCCTTCCGCTCGCACGATTTCTTCGATCGCTGCTATAACCGTCTTCGCGCCGGGAAATAAGTATTTTCCCGGTCCTATCTCTGCGCAATTACAGTCTCAAAAACAATTCCTTCACGATTGTTTCGCCTGTAAATCACCGTTCTGTAACCGCCTGCGTTTTACAACGGGGGCATGAAGTGCGACCTGCACGTTCA
>Ga0187771_10000824_pt1 | contig 19763 bp, 14 predicted proteins | sample 0116_SJ02_MP15_1_FD_133139 | JGI IMG/M metagenome (GOLD analysis project Ga0187771, IMG submission 133139) | Tropical peat soil microbial communities from peatlands in Department of Meta, Colombia - 0116_SJ02_MP15_10_MG | ecosystem: Environmental > Terrestrial > Soil > Wetlands > Peat | place...
CCTCCTTGTGGACTGGGACAAACGCTGGAGGCGTGGGATGAAATCCAAAGGGACCTGGCCGAGTCCTGCCGAGAGCGCAAAACGCAGGAGCAAAAGGCCTGGCAAACAAGTTAGCGCTTATGGGGACAGGGAGTCGGGTAGGTGCCAGACAAGGGAACGTGAAGAACGTCCGCTCTTTGTTCACCCGATCGCCGGATCACCGGATCACCCGATCGTGAGACAAGGGGGACAGGAGTGACTACTTTGCTTCAAGACCTCCGCTACAGCTTGCGCATGCTGGCCAGGAATCCTGGCTTCACCGCCTTGGCTCTACTTGCCTTGGCACTTGGGATTGGCGCTAATAGCACGGTTTTCAGTTGGATCAACTCGACCCTGCTCCATCCTATCCCTGGCGTCGCGCACACGGGTGATATTGTCTCTCTCAACAGGGGAGAGGCCGCCGGAGGCCATCTCCCGTTTTCTTATCCCGACTATACCGACTTGCGTGACAGGAACCATAGCTTTTCCGCCCTCATGGCGTCTGACATCCGTCCCATGGATCTCACCGGCGCCGGCAAGCCAGAGCACGTTTGGACCACGCTCGCCACGGCGAACTATTTCGACGTGCTGGGTGTGCGGCCGATCCTGGGGCGTGGATTCCTGCCTTCGGAAGAACAAAAGCCTGGAGGTGCGCCGGTAGTTCTGGTCAGTCACGCCCTCTGGCAGAGGTACTTCGGGGCAAGCCCGGCGGTGATTGGCCGAACGATCGAGGTCAACCACCATCCGTTCACCGTCATCGGAGTTACGCCGCCAGCTTTTCAGGGGAGCCACACCGGGCTCCGTTCCGATCTCTGGATTCCCGTGATGATGGAAGAACAAGTCGTCTCCGGCGGAGACCGCCTGCACCGGCGCGGCAGTGACTGGCTCACGGTTCTGGGACGCCCTGCTCCCGGCATCTCTCGCCAGCAGGCCCAGCAGGAAATGAACCTTCTGATGGGGCAGATCGTTGAGCAGTATCCCGATTCGCACCAAGGCCCTAACGAGGTCACCCTGTACCCGCTCTGGCGCGCGCCGCGCAGCGCGAATGCGTATTTCTACATTCTCTTGCCCACCTTGATGGCCATCGCCGGGGTCGTGCTGCTGCTGGCCTGTGCGAATGTGGCGAATCTCCTGCTCGTGCGCTCGATTGCGCGACGGCGCGAGATCGCAGTTCGACTGTCGATGGGTGCCAGCCGCGGGCGGGTGGTGCGCCAACTCCTGGTGGAGAGCCTGCTGCTCGCCCTCGCGGGCGGCACTATCGCCTTGCTGTTCGCCACCTGGACCGCTGGGACTTTCCCGGAGTTCATACCGCCCACGAATCTCCCCGTCTCCTTGAACGTCAGCGTTGACCACACCGTGCTTCTGGCGACGCTCGCGATCTCCGCTCTCACCGCCGTGGTTTTCGGCATGCTGCCAGCGCTACGCTCTTCGAGTCTGGCTCCGGCTGTCGTGCTGAAGGGAGATTCGGGCACAGCGTCGGGCGGGCTTCATAAAGCGCGGCTGGCGGGTGCCTTGGTGGTGGCGCAGATGGCTCTTTCGCTGCTCCTACTGATCTGCGCCGGGCTTTTCATACGCAGTTTCCGGAAGGCGCAGCACTTCGATCCAGGCTTCAACCCGGACCACGTGCTGCTCGCTTCCTTCGATCTTTTCCCCGCCGGTTATTCCCGAGACGACGGCATCGAATTCCAGCGGCAACTTCTCGCCAGGCTCGAAGCGCTCCCCGGGATTCAGTCCGTGACCCTCGCCGACTGGGCGCCCCTGGGCTTCATCACCGACACGGCCACCATTAAGGCCGAGGGCTATGTGCCCCAGCGGAACGAATCCATGCACGTCCGTGAGGCCGCAGTCGGTCCGAATTACTTCAGGACGATGCAGATTCCGCTGGTGGCCGGGCGCGAATTCACTTCTCAGGACACGAAGAAGACCCAGCCAGTGGTTATCGTCAATCAAGCCCTGGTTGACCGCTACTGGCCCCACCAGGATGCTCTGGGAAAACGCCTCTATGCAGAGGGAGATTGGCTGACCATCGTCGGAGTGGCGCGCACAGCTCATTACGACAGGCTGAATGAAGCTCCCCAGCCCTTCTTTTTTTTGCCCTTGTTTCAAGAGTACAGTCACGACGCGATCATCCACGTCCGGGTGCCGGGCGATCCGATGGCCATCGCCGCCTCCGTCGAAAGGACCGTCCATACACTCAACGCCGATCTGCCGCTGTACGACGTTGCGCCGCTTACCTCGCGCCTCGAACTTACCAACACGAACTCACGCATCGCCGCTACATTCGTGGGCGCGTTTGGCTTGATCGCCTTGGTGCTGGCAGCGGTAGGAATCTATGGCGTGGTTGCCTATGCGACGCGCCAGCGCACGCATGAAATTGGCATTCGCATGGCGCTCGGGGCCGAGCGAGGCGAAGTCTTCCGTCTGGTATTGAGCCAGGGCCTGCGATTGACGTTGATCGGTTTGGGCTTTGGCCTCACAGGGTCGCTGGTGGTTACGCGTTTCCTGCGCAGCCAGCTTTTCGGCGTCACGACAACTGACCCGTTGACATTTGCGCTCGTCGCGGTCCTGCTTTGCGGCGCAGCCCTCGCCGCCTGTTACATCCCGGCATGGCGAGCAACGAAGGTCGATCCCATGGTGGCGCTGCGGTACGAGTAGGTGTCAGGTGTCGGGTGCCAGATGTCAGGGTAGGGAACGGGGAACAGGTGACAGGGAACAGGAAAGGCAGCCAATCACGTGCTTGCCCTCTCCCCCTTGGGGCAGAGGGTGGCCCGCGACGGTGCTTTTAGCAGCCGGTGCGGGACGAGTGGAGGAGGTCGTGACGCTGCAGATGTTACAGTTCTTCGAGAAACGGCATGCTCAAACGGCAATCGACAATTGGCAATCGCGTCCATTAGGGGCCAGCAAAAGGGTTGACGATCTTCAACCCCTCGAACCGGGTGAGGTCGCGGTCTCCAGTGATGAGTTCCGAAACTCCGTGCTCGAGGCAGAGAGCAACAATATGAGCGTCGTGAATCAAATTGCCCGTGGCGCCCGCCTGGCGAAGGACTTGTTCGAGTACTGAGGCGTGTCGTCCCGTTTCGGCGAGCAGAAAGAGGGAAGGGGAGGCCAGGATTTGTTTCAAATCCTCCACAGCAATGTTCAGCGGAACTGGAGGGTGAAAGACTCGGGGATGAGTAACGACTCTGAGGAACTCGTAAAGGGAAGGCCAGGGAATCGCCCAGGGCGCTGCTCCCTCCGCCAGCCCGTGGAGGATGTCGAGCGCGGCAACGTGGCGCTGGCTCGATTCGACTTCGGCATGAATGAGGACGTTCGTGTCAATCGCTTGCATGGGCTAGCGCCCGTCCATGAGATCGAACAGGGCGTCACGGTCCAGCAGATCAACCCCAGGTTGTTCCGCCGCCTTCCAGCCCCGAAGTCGCAAGCGGTAAGGTTTAGCTGGGCTGGGCGCCAGAGAACGGCGAAGAAGGTCGTTAGTCACCGCTTGCAAGGTCCGGCCCTCTTCGGAGGCCTTTTTCTTCAGCTCGCGGAGGAGCTGATCGTCAATCGTCAAGGTGGTTCGCTTCATATGCAAAAGCATACTGGCCCAGCATCAAGATGTCAACTCCCCCTAGCCACTGACCGCTGGCCACTTGCCCGCTGGGGAGGAACACAATGAGGTCGCTGCTCCAAGACTTGCGCTACGGCTGGCGCATGCTAGCCAAAAGTCCAGGCTTCACTTCGATGGCCGTCATTACGCTGGCGCTGGGCATCGGTGCCACCACGGCAATATTCACCGTTGTCTATGCAGTGCTCCTCCGACCTTTACCCTATCCCGAACCGGATCGTCTGGTTTATATCGCGGGGGACGCCTGGCGCATTTTCTCGAGCGGCCGTGAGTATCTGGCCTGGAAGGGCCGCAGTAAGACTCTGAGCCAGATCGCGGCCTATATCGAATCCCACGCCAACCTTTCGGGAGGAACTGAGGCCGAGCGGATCACCTCTGGCATAGCCAGCGCGTCCTTTTTCCGGCTCTTGGGTGTTCAACCCGTGCTGGGGCGGGTTTTTCTGCCCGAGGAAGACCTTCCCGGCGCTTCGCCTGTGGCGGTCATCAGTCACGCTTTCTGGAAGCGTCGTTTCGGTGGCGATCCCTCCGTTATCAGCAAGGCATTGACCCTTGATGCCAAGAGTTACGTCGTGATTGGGGTCCTGCCCGCATCATTCCTGGTCCCCGATCAGTATGGAGCTGAGTATGACCTCTGGATGCCTTTTTCGGCGAGCCCCGATGGGGTGCCGCCTTATGTGGTGCGAGTGATCGGTCGGCTCAAACCTGGCGTGAGCTATCAGCAGACGCGTGCTGAGCTTGATACGATACTACAATCGACCCTTCGGAAGGGCAACCAGAGGCACGCGGCGGTGTCGCCCTGGCACGAAGACATCACAGGCAAAGCGAGGCTTCCCCTACTCGTATTCCTCGCCGCAGTTGGTTTCGTGCTCCTCATTGCCTGTGTCAATGTTGCCAACCTGACGCTCTCCCGCGCCAGCGCCCGGGAAAAGGAAATGGCCGTGCGACTGGCGGTTGGGGCAGGCAAGGCTCGGCTCCTCAGGCAACTCCTCACGGAGAGCGCGCTGATGGCGTTGTTGGGGGGAACCATCGGGATGGTGCTGGCAAGCTGGGGAATAGACCTGCTGGTTGCGTTTATCTCTCCTAACCTGCCGACTTTGGATCCCATCCGTCTCGACTACCGCGTTCTGGGCTTTAATCTGGGCCTCGCCGTGCTCACCGGCCTCGCCTTCGGCTTTGCCCCTGCTCTCCAGGCCTCCAAGGTCCCGCTGATTGAGACCCTCAAGGACGCAGGCCGCAGCGCGACCGAAGGTCGAGCAGGCCACCGCCTTCGCAGCCTGCTGGTCGTCTTTGAGGTCGGACTTGCCATGGTGTTGTTGATCGGCGCCGGGTTGCTTTTTAGGAGTTTCCTGCGGCTGCGCGGGATGGACACAGGATTCAGATCGGACCACATCCTGAGCTTGAGTATCAACCTTACGACCCCCAAGTACCTGAAGCCGAGGGACCAAGCTGCGTTCCTTCTACAGGTGATGGAGAAGGCCAGAAGCCTCAGGGGCGTTGAATCGGTAGGTGGAGGCGACAGTCTCCCTTCGGAGACCTCAGGCGGCTCGGTCTCGGGAGTGACGATTGAAGGAAGACCGGAAGCCGTCACCGTTAGGTACAGAACGGTGAGCTCGGATTATTTTCGCACTCTGGGCATTCCTCTCCTCGAGGGGCGCTATTTTACTGACGCCGATCGTGAAGGTCGGCCGAGCGTCGCAATTGTCAACGAATCCTTCGCTCGGCGCTATTTCACCGATGGGAACCGCCTCGGTAGAAGGCTAGAGAGCTTGGTCCAGGAGAAAGACTGGACGAGCATCGTGGGCGTCGTGGGGGATGTTCGCCCCTGGCTAGAGAGTGAGGCGTCGCCGGAGGTATACGTCCCCTATTTGCAGGCCAGTGAACCCTACTTGGAGCTCGCAGTGCGTACGAGCGGAGACCCGAAAAGAGTGGTCATGGCCGTGCGCAGTGAGATTGCAAGCGTCGACAAGGACCAACCGCCATATGACCTGATGACCTTGGAAGAACGCCGGGCACGGTACCTCATGCCACGGAGAGTCAACATGCTTCTGCTCGGCGCCTTTGCTGGGCTGGCATTGGTCCTGGGGTCGATTGGTATCTCTGGCGTGGTGTCCTACTCCGTAAGTCAGCGCACCCACGAAATCGGTGTCCGCACAGCTTTAGGTGCATCGCCGCACGATGTGTTGAAGCTGGTCGTGGGTCAAGAAATGCTACTGACCATTGCTGGTGTGGGCCTGGGATTGGCGGGAGCGCTGGCGTTGAACAAGGTGATGTCGAGCTTGGTCTTTCGAGTTACGACCACAGACCCATTCACCTATGCGGCGGTGTCTGTCGTCTGGATTCTAGTGGCGCTCGTCGCCTGCTATCTGCCTGCGCGCCGCGCGATGAAGGTGGATCCCATGGTTGCGCTACGGTATGAATAGATGTCGGGAGCCGGGTGGCAGGGGCCAGGTGCAGGGAACAGGTGACAGGGAACAGAGAAGATATCCGATTCCGTGAGTCTAGCCTCTTTCTCCTTGGGAGTGGGTGTAAGAGGTCAGCCCACTCCCTCTTGGGGGAAAGGATGGACGGCATCGGTGCATTTCACGTTGGGGGTCAGAACAAAATGTATCGAGTCACGCGCGTAGGGAGCAGGCCCCTTCAGGCATTCGCGATGTTAGTGGCCTGGGTCGGCTTCGGCCAGGCCGCGTCCAACGTTCAAACGTTCCCGCTGAGCGATACCAAGGATCTGGTCCTGGTCAACGTGAAGGCAGACGCTGTCGAATACAAGGGTCGTAAAGCTGTGCGTCTCACAAACGAAACGCAGAAGGACGGCTTCGCGCTCTTGCGGGGCACCGACTTTCAGGACGGAATTATCGAGGGGGACATTGCCTTGAAGATCACCACACCGCCGGGCGTGAGAATGCCCGGCTTTGTCGGCTTTGCCTTCAGGGCGCGGCAGGACGCATCGCGCTACGAACTCTTCTACTTGCGGCCGGGGAACTCACACTCAGATGACCAGGAGATGAGGAACCATTCTGTGCAATACGTCTCTGAGCCGGACTTCGACTGGTACAAACTGCGCCAGGAATGGCCTTGGGTTTACGAGACCTATGCGGAGTTACAAACGGAGACCTGGACGAAGGTCAAGATTGAGGTCAAGGGCCGCTCCGCCAAGCTCTATTTGAACGGGTCCGAGCAGCCAAGCCTCGTCGTGGATGGCCTGAAGGGTGAGGATTTGCGGGGCGGTGTCGCACTGTGGGGTTATCAAGGCGAGGAGGCATATTTCTCGAACCTCCGAATCACGAACTCGACCCCACTGCCTGTTAAGAATGGCTCGGATGCCGCCGGCACGTGGCAGGTTAGGTTTTCGAGCTACGCCGGGAACTTTGACGGTACCCTGCAGCTCACGCGTGATGGGAGTAAGGTGGCCGGAACTTGGTCCGGCGCGCTCGGTAATACTCGGCCCGTTACAGGAACGTGGCGCGATGGCTACGTCGAGTTCATCTTCAACGCGGTGTGGCCAAGCCAAGGCCCTGGAGACGCGGGAACTGGAGCTGCAAAGCTCGCCGGTTGGATCGATGGCGATTCGGCTGGCGGACGCATGAAAGTGGAAGGCCTAGCGGACGGTCGATGGACGGCAACGCGGAAGCCTTAGCGAATGGAGGCAATAGACCGGATACGCGCGGGCGTGGCAGTCGCCGCGCGCCTTATCCCCGCGCGCCGGACGGGGGAAAACGGACCGGAAGGTTGCACTGCGATGCGAGTTAGAATCAAAGCAGTCGCTCATGCCCATCCGCTGACGGGCACCCGGAAACCATGAAAATGCCTGAAGTAACCCCTCTCCACCCCTTCCCCTCTTCCCTCTCCCCAGGGGAGAGGGAAGAGGGGAAGGGGCGAAAGGGTGAGGGGTATTTTCAAAGCAGCAGGTGGCAAGGGTACAAACCTGAATACTTTCAAGGAGGATCTCATGTCAAAGCGCACTTTTCAGTTGCTGCTGGTTGCCTGTCTAACTGCGGCCACGTTATGGGCAGGCGACGACCCATTCGTAGGCAAATGGAAGCTCAATCCTTCCAAAAGCCAACTCACCGACCAAATGAAAGTTGAGGCGGCTGGCGCAAACAAGTACGCTCTCGACCTGGGCGGCGGCAGTGTGGAGACTATCGTGGCCGACGGCACGGATCAGCCTGGCATCTTCGGCACCACCCTGTCCATCACCGTCGAGGGGCCCGACACCTGGAAAGTCGTCCGCAAGAGGGATGGCCGCACCATGCTGACGGGGGTTTGGAAGCTTTCCAAAGACGGCAAGACGCTCAGCGACACCTTTCGAGCTAACCAGCCGGACGGGTCGACGCTGAGCCTGGACTACGTGTACGAGCGGATATCGGCCGGCTCAGGTTTCGTGGGGACGTGGGAAAGTACGAACGAGAAGGTGAATTCAGTTTTCGAGTTTCAGATCCAGCCTTACCAGGGTGACGGCCTTTCGTTCATTACCCCCTCGGAACATGAGACTCAAAACATGCGATTCGATGGGAAAGAGTATCTGGACGTGGGCCCGGATGTGCCCGCAGGTACTGTGTCGTCCGGGCGCCGGGTGAACGAGCGTACTCTGGAATTGACCGATAAGATCAGTGGTAAGGTCGCGACCACCCGGCGGATCGAGCTTTCTTCCGATCTCAAGACCTTGACGATGACCGTGCTCCCCGTGGGTCAACGCAAGCCGAACATCCTTGTGTTTGATCTGGAATAGGAGAGCGGGCTGGTGGCCGCGCTGCGGACGAAGCTGTCAGCTCTCAGCAGTCAGCCAACAACCAAACCGGGCTTGGAGGTTGCATGCTGAAAGCTGATAGCTGACGGCGGATAGCTTTCGAAGGGAGGAGTTATGGCTAAACTGGAGCGAATTCGCGAGGTATTGAGCAAGCCTCTGGAGCCAGAGTACCTCAAGCTGAGGGCTGAGGCTGGATGGAAATTGGTGGCCGTGGAGTGGGAGCGCGAAATCGAAGCAGCCGAGACGGGGCCGCGCCATGTCGGCGAAGAAGTGCCGTATGGGATGCGCGTAGGGGACGACTGCCTGCACCTGGTCGAAAACCCCGCCGAGACCCAGGTCCTTATCCAGATGTTGGATGGCATCGTGCAGGATTTGCCGTTCTCCAAAATCGCCGACGAGTTGAATCGCAGCGGCCTTCGCACTCGCAGCGGGAGTAAGTGGGAGCCCGTGCTCGTCTACAACATGCTCCCGCGACTCATTCAGGTCGGGCCGCGCATTTTCTCGAGCGAGGAATGGCAGGCGCAGAAGAAGCATGTGGTCAACTACGGTGGCTAGTCGGAAGGGCAGTGGTTAGTGCCTAGTCCCTAGTGCTTAGTGTCTGGGCTCTAACCACTAACCACTAGCCACTTGTCCGTTGTGAGGAAACCGATGAGCACTCTACTCCAGGATCTGCGCTACGGCTTGCGCATGCTCGCGAGGAATCCGTGCTTCACGGCCGTTACGGTGCTCACCCTGGCGTTGGGCATCGGAGCCAACGCGGCGATGTTTTCGGTTGTCAACGGGGTACTCCTCAATCCGTTGCCATTCCCGCAGCCCGAGCGGCTTGTTTCACTGCATGCGAGCAAACCGAACTTTGAGCGGGGATCGATCTCCTATCCGAATTTCCTCGATTGGCAGAAGGACAGCCACAGTTTCTCCGCTTTGGCCATCTACAGATCTACCGACATGAGCCTCACCGGCATGGGAGAGCCCGAGCGAGTGCAGGCAGAGTATATCACTTCCGAGTTCTTTCCCTTGTTAGGCGTCAAGGCGGTCCTCGGGCGCACGTTGGCGGCAGGCGAAGATCGGATCGGCGCTGCTCCGGTCGTACTGATCAGCGAAGGCCTCTGGCAGCGCAAGTTCGGGTCGTCTCCGGAAATTCTGGGGAAATCCCTGACCTTAGATGGGCGGGGCCTCACTGTAATCGGCGTGATCCCCTCGTCGTTCCATCTGGAATCCGTAATCGCGGGCCTCGTGGAGCGAGATGTCTACGTGCCGATCGGCCAGTGGAATAATAATGCACTCTCATCTCGTGGGGCCGGCCTCGGTATTCACGGCATCGCTCGGCTCGAGCCGGAGGTGACGCTGGAGCAGGCGCGGGCTGACATGGCACTCGTGACGCAAAACCTCGCCCGGGCCTACCCGGACAGCGACAAGGGTCTCGGCGCGACGCTGGTTCCTCTCAAGGAGCAAATCGTGGGCCGCTTCCGCCCGTTGTTGCTCGTGCTGCTGGGGGCGGTTGGATTTGTGCTCTTGATCGCCTGTGTCAACGTGGCAAACCTCCTCCTTGCTCGCTCCACCGGACGAGCGCAGGAATTCGCCATTCGTGCGGCGCTGGGTGGGGGCCAGGGGCGAATTATCAGGCAGCTTCTGGTGGAGGCCACGTTGCTGGCTCTGGCGGGCGGCGGGCTCGGGCTCCTGCTCGCTTTCTGGGGTACACAGGCTGCGCTCAGCTTGCTGCCCACAGCTCTGCCACGGGCTCAGGAGATCAGCCTCGACGCCCGCGCCTTGATCTTTACTCTAGCCATTTCGCTCCTTGCCGCGGTCCTCTTCGGTCTGGCTCCGGCGCTGAAGGTGTCGAAGCCCGATTTGTACGAAACGCTCAAGGCAGGCGGCCGCGGCTCGAGTGGGACGCGTCATCGCCTCCAGCGAGCCCTTGTAGTGGCCGAAATGGCGATGGCATTCGTGCTGTTGATCGGAGCCGGCCTGCTGATTCGCACGCTGGCGCGGATCTGGAGCGTCGATCCGGGCTTCGATCCACGCAACGTTCTGACATTCAACTTCGCCTTTCCTCCCTCCCTCAACACAGCCAGCGCCGAGGCAGTTCGCGCCGCTTGCCGCCAGCTCGATCATGAACTCGAGTCGATTCCGGGCATGCAGGCGGTGTCACTCACCTGGGGCGGATTCCCGCTGAGTGGCGAGGATGACGAGCAATTCTGGTTCGAGGGCCAACCTAAGCCCCAAAGCCCCAATGAAATGAATTGGGCGCTAAGTTACGTCGTCGAGCCTGGGTACTTGAAGGCGATGGGTATTCGGCTCGAGCGTGGCCGCTTTTTCTCTGCTCAGGATAACGAACACTCGCCACCCGTCATCGTAGTCGATGAGGTGTTCGCTCAGAAGTTTTTCGCCAGCCAGGATCCCCTTGGAAAGCGGCTCCACTTGAACTCCTTCGGTCGACTGGCTGAGATTGTGGGGGTGGTGGCCCACGTGAAGCAATGGGGACTTGATTCCGACGAGGCAAATCTACTCCGCGCCCAGATCTACCATCCATTCATGCAACTCGACGATGAGCCCTTAAGACTGTCAGCGCCGGGGATCGGCGTAGTGGCGCGATCCGAGAATGCCCCGCTCAGCAACGTGGACACGATTCGTCGCGTGACGGGCAAGATGAGCAACGAGCGAGTCCTTTGGGACTTCGAGACCATGGCGGAGATCATCTCCGACTCGCTCGCCGCCAAGCGTTTCGCAATGATGCTGCTGGGGGCATTCGCAACTGTGGCTCTCCTTCTCGCCAGCGTGGGCATTTACGGTGTCGTGTCATATTTTGTCGGCCAACGAACCCACGAAATCGGGGTCCGCATGGCGCTGGGCGCACAAGAGCACCATGTCCTGCGGCTTGTCATAGGGCACGGTTTCGTGCTCACTCTGGTAGGAGTCTGGTACGGTTTGGTAGGGGCGCTCGGACTGACGCGGTTCCTGGCGAGCCTGCTGTACGGTGTACGTTCTACCGATCCCTTAACCTTCATAGCCGCGTCGGTGGTGCTGGCGGGAGTCGCGCTGACGGCTTGCTACATCCCCGCGCGACGTGCCACCAAGGTTGATCCCATGGTGACGCTGCGGCACGAGTGATAGTCGATTGCCGATTGTCGATTGAACTGCTCGACCTAAACCCGGGGAATCAACATTCGAAACTCGGGAGTCTATCCTTGAGTCTCTAGTTTCAGGATTTGCCTCTCCGGACCTGTCCGAAACAGTCGGCAATCGACAATCGTCAATCGGCAATGCATTAGCCACTTGTCTGTTGAGGGGGAACACGATGACTACGCTGCTTCAGGATTTACGTTACGGCCTGCGCATGCTCGCCAGGAGTCCCGGCTTCACGGTTGTGGCCGTGCTGACGCTGGCGCTCGGCATCGGCGCCAACACCGCCATATTCAGCTTGATTGACGCCGTCATGCTCCGCGCTTTGCCGGTGCACGACCAGTCAAGGCTGGTGGTGATGAGTTGGCAAGCGCACAAGAGGCCTCGCCGTAATTCCACGGGTTCATTTGGCGATTGCGCGGTTGACAGGGGAGGACACGAGAACCCGACGGGCTGCTCGTTGCCTTATCCATTCTTCGAGCTGATCCGTTCGGAGAAGGACGCTTTTTCCAGCGCGGCGGCGTTCGCCGGGCCCGTTCAACTCGTGCTCAGCGGCAACGGGCCGGCCCGCATGGCAGGCGGCGAGCTCGTAACCGGAGATTATTTTTCCACGCTGGGCGTGAACGCTGCGCTGGGGCGTACGCTGGGCCCAGCCGACGATTCGCTCTCCGCCCCGCCGGCGGTCGTCCTGAGCTATGCATTTTGGCAAGACGCTTTCGGCGGCGAACGCTCCGCCGTCGGCCGAACCATCGTACTGAATTCCGTCCCGTTTACGATTGTTGGGGTGACGGAGCCGACCTTTACCGGCCTGACACCCGGGAAGACGCTTGACATGTTCCTTCCGCTTGCCGTGGATTCACGCCTGGGCATGCGCTGGATGGGTGGACCGGACGCGCATACCCTCAAATCCTGGTGGCTGGTGATTGTGGCGCGGCTGAAGCCGGGAGTAACAATCCAAAGCGCGCAAGCTGCGGCCAGCCTGCTGTTTCGCAATGAAATGCTGAATGGCGAAAAGCCCCTGTCGGAGGCTTCGGATGATCCCCGCATCGTTCTTACGCCTGCGCAGTCGGGCCTTGACGGCGAGCGTAGCGGCCTGTCAATGCTGCTTTACGTTCTGATGTACGCGGTCGGCCTTGTCCTGCTGATTGCTTGCGCCAACGTCGGGGGCCTTCTGCTTTCGCGCGCTTCTGCGCGCCAGAGGGAGATGGCCGTTCGCCTGGCGATGGGCGCAGGGCGCCTGCGGATGATGCGGCAATTGCTGACCGAGAGCGTCATGCTATCGCTGGCCGGAGGCGCGCTCGGAGTACTCGTGGCGATCTGGGGTGTGCCCGCCTTGACGGCCATCCTCTCCAGCGAGGCGGACGGCCAATTTCCTTTTGTGGTGGGGCCCGACTGGCGCGTTCTAGCTTTCACGGTTTTCATTTCGCTTTTCGCCGGAATCCTCTTTGGCGCGGCGCCGGCCCTGAGGAGTACCCGGCTGGACTTGACCCCGGCGCTAAGGGAGTCCGCCTCGGGGTTGCCGGGCGGCGAGATGCGCCCCGGCCGGCGGTTCCATCTTGGCCGGGCGCTCGTGGCCGTCCAGGTCGCGCTTTCCATCGTGGTGCTGATCGGTGCAGGTTTGGTGGTTCGAACGCTGCGGAATCTCCGCAGCATCAATCCAGGGTTTGACACGCGCAACCTCCTGCTCTTCAGCATTGACCCCACGCTCCAGAAATACTCGGATTCCAAAATTCAAAATCTATATCGCGACTTGCAGGAGCGCCTCGCGGCGCTGCCCGGTGTGGTCACAGTGAGCTACTCCTCGGCTTCGCTCCTGAGCGGGAGTCTGTGGACCGAGGACTTCCACGTGGAAGGGCAGCCGGAGAAATCGAGTCAGGAAGTGGACGCACTCGCCGTGGGGCCCGATTTTTATAAGACCTTGCGCATTCCACTGCTCGAAGGGCGCACTTTCACCAGCGCCGACTTCACGCAGGCGGCTCAAGCCGCCGCAGCGGGGGAGGCGCCGCAACAAACTGCCAGCCCCTCCGGCGCATTATCGGCGGCGAACCCTCCTGCCCCGGCGGCCCCGCCGACCCCTGTGCTGGTGAATGCCAGCTTTGTGCACACATACTTTGAGGGGCAAAACCCGCTGGGCAAGAGGTTGACTGAAAGCGGCAGCTTTGAAACCAGCGGCAAGGCGGCTGAGAAACCGAAGATGACGAAGGCGTGGGAGATCATCGGCGTCGCAGGCGACACGAAGTACGATAGCTTGCGGCGCGAAGTCCACCCCACCGTTTACGTCCCCGTGACGGGCGGTGGGGCCACTTTTGAACTGCGCACCGCTTCCAGCCCAACCGCATCGATCTCAGCCGTGCGCAAGACCGTGAACGAGGTGGATTCAAACATTCCCATTTTCGGCGTCCGTACTCAGTCGCAGAGGATCGACGAGTTGCTGGTCTCTGAGCGCTTGATCGCGCGCCTGGGCAGTTGCTTCGGCGGCCTAGCGTTGCTGCTCGCCTGCGTTGGGCTCTACGGCCTGCTTTCTTATGAGGTGTCTCGCCGCACGCGTGAAATCGGCATTCGGATGGCGCTTGGCGCGGAACAGGCGGACGTATTGCGCGGCATCGCTGTGCATGGGCTTCGGTTAACGATTGTCGGGGTCGTAGCGGGCATCGTCGGCGGAGCGGCCGTAACGCGTTTTCTCTCCAGTCTGCTTTTTGGCCTCAAGGCAAACGATCCGGTCACGTTCGCGGGTGTGTCGCTGATCCTGATTGCGGTGGCGCTACTGGCCTGCTACCTGCCGGCACGCCGAGCGACTAAGGTCGATCCCATGGTAGCGCTGCGGTATGAGTAGGTGTCCGGGGTAACTGCCCTTTCACGAAGCTGTTGCAGTTGCCTTCGGTTTCCCGCGCAGCCAGCGTCGTGCTGGCTCTTCAACAAAACGATATACCAACAATCCAACCATGGTTGCCGTAATCGCGCCACCCAGCCAGCGCAGCGGCGTGGGCTTGCTGATGGCGTGCGGGTTGGCGAACAGGACGATGCCAACGACCATCGCGTGCAGGAGATAAAAGCAATAGCTGGATTCGCCAAACAGCACCAGCCACCGCCATTCGAGGAAGCTCGTCCAGCGTGGCCTCAGCGCGAGCCCGTAGATGATGGCGGCGAAAGCTGGTGCGAAAAGTCCGGTGTGCATCACCGGGTATGGAATGTAGCGGCTGAACGCCGCCAGAATGAGTGAGGTCGCTGTGCCAGTCAACACGAGCGGCGTCGCCAGCTTCGAGCTGAGGCCGCCCCGCACGAACCAAAAGCCACACGTAACGCCGATGATGAATTCAGGCAAACGCATGAAGGGGTGAAATTTCACGACGTTCAACCAGAACAGAAAATCGGTGTTCGAACTCGGCGGCACGTGGTCGGGCTGAAGAATTACATAAACGACGTCTAGCGCGACGATGACAGTCCAGCTGGAGATTGCCAAGGCAGCCAGACTGCTATTTGAGCTTCGGGCGAGACGGACGAGCAGGAGTGGAAAGATCAGGTAGAAGAAGAACTCAACAGAAACGGCCCACGCGACGCCGTTCCATCCCAGGGCGGCTAAGGGCGACCAGGCTTGGAGCATGGAGAGCACGAGAATCGCTGTCGACGCAAGATGCGTTTTGAAGTGCCCCCAATAGGGGTCGTTCGTCTTCAGAACAGCATAGAAAAATAGCGGGCCGTGTAGGGCTAAAGACAGGAGGTATACGGGATAGAGCCGCGCGAGGCGGGCCCGCCAAAAGTGGCCGATATTGAAGTCTGTGCCCGAATAAGTGTAGATAAGGATGAAACCGGAAAGCACAAAAAACATGGAGACGGCGACGTACCCAATGCTGGCAAACTGTTGCAGCCAGGCGGGTGCCCAGTCGAGTCCCTGCATGACAAACGAATGGAACATTAGAACGTGGAATGCCGCAAAAAATCGCAGGGAAGTTAGGGCGGGCAGTCGCGAGCGCGGTGTTCCTTGCATCGTTTCCGAAGCCTTCCTTCCTGCGAATTGCGCTAGTCTATGCGTTTTCTTCTTGAATTGCATCCGGTTCCCTAATCGCTTCAACCGGTCTGCCAAGTCCACAATCATTACCATCCGTCTGATACTCCTATAGGCCCTTCGGGCCTTCTGCCGAGCAGCCGAAGCCTTCGAACACGAGGCAGCCCTTGCTGCTAACCTTTTCGAGGGAAGAACGTCTACCCTACTTGAGGGTTCCATGGTAGAATGTCTACCATCATGAAAAAGGCAAATGCGGAGCGAATGGAATTGTTGCAGGGAACGCTTGACATGCTGATTCTGCGCACACTCGCCTTCGGACCGGCGCACGGCCACGAGATTGCGAAGCACATTCAGCGAACTACGGACGATCTGCTTCAGGTCGAGCATGGCTCTCTTTACCCGGCCTTGCATCGGCTGGAGCACAAGGGCTGGGTGGTCTCCAGGTGGGAGGCAGCCAAGGACAGGAATCGGCAGTTCAAGTACTACCGCCTGACGCCGATGGGTAAGAAGCAGTTGGCGCGCGAGGAGTCGAAATGGAAGCAATTGGTCGCGGCTATTTCGAGACTGATGGCGCCAGCGTAGGACTTTGGGGTTGTTTGTTAAGCACTAGCCCTCTCCCCAAGGGAGAGGGCTGCCCGATTACTTTTCGGAGGCAGCGAGTAACTGATGCCCTCAGAATCCCTGGAGGGGATTCATAGAGTAGCCGGGGGCAACGCCCCCGGAATCGAGCAGGGCGCGCAGCCGACCCTGAAAGGGTCGAATTAGACCTCTACGCAACCGAAGGTGTTAGAGCCGGTGCTTGTACGACCCCTTCAGGGTCGCGTGGAATGCGCGTTACCGTTCCGGGGGCGTTGCCCCCGGCTACTAACTCATGCCCTTACAGGGCAGCGACCGGCGTGAGGACCGAGGGGTTGTCATGGAGGAGGTATACGGGAGGCAGTCATGAAATTCTGGTCGGGTTGGCGCAACCATCAGCAGGCTCGCGAAGACGATATGCAGAAAGAGCTCAGCACGCATCTCGAGTTGGAAGAGGAAGAGCAGCGTGAGGCTGGCGCGTCTAAGGACGAGGCCCGCTATGCGGCCCAGCGCGCGTTGGGCAATCGGACTCTGGTAGAGCAGGAAATCCGCGATATGTGGGTTTGGACATGGTTCGAGAATCTCGGCCAAGACATCCGTTACGCGTTTCGAACGTTGCGGAAGAACGCCGGATTCACGCTGGTCGCAGCGTTCTCACTCGCACTAGGCTTGGGTGGCAATGCCGCGATGTTCAGCTTGGTAGATGGCGTGCTCCTGCGGCCGCTTCAGTATTCCGAGCCGGACCGGCTGGTGAGGCCCACCGGGTATTACCCCACGGGTGCCTTCCTCGCTCTACAGCAATTGAGCCGCACCATGGAGTTCGCGACCTATTCCGACAAACCTGAGAATGGTTCGGAGTTCAACCTGACAGGACAGGGCGAGGCCATGCACCTGATGGGCTGCGTCGTTTCGGCGAACATCTTTTCGGTGCTGGGCTCAGGAGCGAAGTTGGGGCGCACGTTTCAACCGGGCGAGGATCGCGCGGGACGGGACAGCGTCGTGATTATCAGCCACGCGCTATGGCGGAACAAGTTCGGGAGCGACCCGAGCGTGATCGGTCGTATAGTGAGGATCAATGGCCTCGATCGGCAAGTGGTCGGCGTAATGCCGCCCAACTTCAATTTTCTGCTTCCCGAGGCTCAACTGTGGGTACCTTTGCACATCGATCTAGCCGATTCGGAAGCGGTTTGGGGGGATGGCTTCAGGCCACTCGTTGGCAGATTACGCCCGCAAGCGACACTGGCGCAGGCTCAAAGCGAGATTCGCACCATGGTTTCGGAGATCATACCCATGTTTTCGTATCCTATGGCGCGCAATTGGAACGCCGACGCCACGGTGCTCCCCTTGCAGCAGGATTTGGTGGGAAATGTCCGCGCAAAACTGCTGGTGTTGATGGGTGCGGTCGGCATCGTATTGATGATCGCGTGTGTGAATGTGGCGAGCCTGCTGCTTTCACTCGCGACTTCGCGGCGCAAGGAAATCGCGCTGCGGACGGCGCTGGGCGCGGCGCGCGGAAGATTGGTGCGGCAACTATTGACCGAAAGTGTGGTGCTGGCTCTGGTGGGCGGCGCGCTCGGTCTGGCGCTTGCTTTCGGAGCGCTTTCGACGGTCGAGGCTTTCCTGCCCGCGGACATGCCACGCCGCGCGGAGGTCAGCATGGACTGGCGCGTGCTTGCATTTGTGACAGGCCTCTCACTCCTCGCCAGCTTGGCCTTTGGTCTTGCTCCGGCGCTACGAGCTTCGAAATCAGACCTTGCGGGTTCCGTGAAGGCCGGGGGACAGCGCACCACCGACGCGGTCGGTATTAACCTTCGCAGTTCGTTGATCGTGGGCGAGGTAGGGCTGGCAGTGGTCTTGGTGGTTGGGGCCGGACTTCTGACCAGGACCCTGTGGCGATTGATGCAAGTGAATCCCGGCTTCCGAGGCGAGCACGTTCTCAGCGTGCGTGTCACGCCGGACCCCTCATCCTGCAAGCAGCGGGCGGCGTGCGGGGCGCTTTACGATGAGTTGTTGCGCCGGGCCCGCGAGATGCCCGGAGTTTCCGAGGCGGCGGCCGCCAATACAGTGCCCCTGATCGGCGAAGCGCCTTACGTCGTGGCGGAGATGGAAGGACGCCCGCTGAGGGCAGGAGAGTCTCTGGCGCCCTTGCTCTGGGCCGGCGCCATCACTCCTGACTACTTTCACTTGATGGGCATTCCGCTTCTCCAAGGCAGAGGGTTCAGGGATTCCGACAGCGAGAAGTCGTCCCTAGTCGTGATCGTGAGCGCGGCCACGGCGCGGCAGTTCTGGCGCGATGAAAACCCGGTTGGCAAACACATCCGATTGGTTTGGGAGCAAGACTGGCGGACCGTGGTGGGCGTTGCTGGAGACGTGCGCCAATTCAATCTGGCCGATAGACCTCTGGATTGGATCGATGGGGCGATCTATATGCCCTACCTGCAATCGGCGGATGCAAACCATGCATTGCCCACGGCCATGTATCTGATCGCTCGCACCTCGGCGGGGGCGGATACTTTTGGGGGCGATGTTCGCGGCTTGGTCTCGAGTGTGAACCCCAATGTGCCCGTCGGCGAAGTGCGGACCTTGGAGGCAATCGTCACGGACTCAGCCACACAGTCGCGCTCCATGATGTGGCTCTTCCTCAGTTTTGCCGCAGCCGCCCTCGTCCTCGCCGCGGTTGGCACCTACGGAGTGGTTTCGTACGCGACAGCTCAAAGAACCTTCGAGATTGGTGTCCGGGTTGCCCTGGGGGCTTCCCGCACCAGCATTTTCGGCATGGTGATTCGTCAGAGTCTGGAGTTGGTCATGGTTGGGCTGGGCTTGGGTGGTGCGGCAGCGCTGGCGCTCAGCCGACTGCTCTCCAGTTATCTGTACGGAATCACGGCCCAGGATCCGCTCACCTTCCTTGCTGTCGCTGGGCTGCTGGTTTGTATGGCGCTCGCGGCTGGCTACCTGCCGGCCCGCCGGGCCACCAAGGTCGATCCCGTGGTGGCATTGCGGCACGAGTAGGTGTCCAGTGGCAGGTGTCGGGTGTCAGGTCTGAAGCAGCTATCAGCCGTCAGCTCTCAGCTATTAGCAAATCATAGTGACCAGAGGGTCAGGCCAGATAAAACGCCGGTGCGAGACCATCCTCTCCCCTTGGGAGTCTGTGCGGAAATTCCGGTTTGAGTGTCATTCCAAGCAGTCCCGTAGGCGCGGGACGACGACGAGTCTCGCAGTGCCTAGAGAATACTCATAGCGAGATTCCGCTCCCGCGACTGCGGGAGCGGAATGACAGCATAGGCAAGGTTTTCACACAGGCTTACTTGGGATAGGGCAGCACCCCCATTGGTGGTTTGCTGATAGCTGATGGCTGACGGCTGATAGCTTCGCCAGGGGTCTTTGGTTATACTATGAAATCATCTTAGGAAACTTCCGGCCCGCCGGTGACGTATGAATGAATTAAGAGCCTGAAAGGAGTGTAAAACCGTTATGAAGTTGCTATCAATTCGCTGCCTGGTCTTCACTGTGGGGATCGGGGTGCTGGTTACTGCGGTTCAACCCACCGCGATATGGGGTCAACAAACTACCCCGCCTCCCCAGACATTTGCTCCGACCGTGATGACCCATGACTATACTAGAACCCACTCATTTCCCAACATCTTCGAGTCCTTCATGTCCCTGCCCGTTCCGCAGCCAGGAATGGAGAACTCTCCACG
>Ga0187771_10000825_pt1 | contig 19747 bp, 17 predicted proteins | sample 0116_SJ02_MP15_1_FD_133139 | JGI IMG/M metagenome (GOLD analysis project Ga0187771, IMG submission 133139) | Tropical peat soil microbial communities from peatlands in Department of Meta, Colombia - 0116_SJ02_MP15_10_MG | ecosystem: Environmental > Terrestrial > Soil > Wetlands > Peat | place...
CAAGAATTTTTCAAGGTTTCTGCCAATGACCTCTGCCCGGCTATATTCGAAGATTTCTTGGACGTAGTTATTGCACGACAGGATGGTCCATCTGTTGTCGACGATAAAAGCAGGCAAATTCAGAACATCGAGGGTTCTGAGAAGCTCGGAGCTCTCTTTATCCAGGGCTATTTTCATGCCGAATCATATTAACACACTGCATTATACCCGGCAACAGGAAAGAGATACCTGTCATGCGGGCTTGACTCCCGGAATGATCAAGACTAATATTACTTCAAGAGTGTTGATCTTACATGCCGGGAGCGGATGAAGCGATGATAATCAGAATTGGACATCTTTCCACGTTCTACCACACGGCAGTGCTGTTGATGGCCCAGCGAATCGGCGAAGAGCAGTTGGGTGCCGACGTCGACTGGAAGCTTATGGGCACCGGTCCCGCGATTATGAACGCCTTTCAGGGCGGTGAGCTCGATATGGCATACATAGGACTCCCCCCGGCGATTATCGGCATAAACCGGGGCATCAAGGTAGTCTGCGTGGCAGGCGGACATGTTGAGGGCACGGTCCTGGCGGGCAAGCCGCAGTGGAGGGCATTCCCAGAAGCTGCTGACCTGAGCGCAGTTCTGGGACAGTTCCGTGGACGCAAGATCGGTGTACCGGGTAAGGGCTCCATTCATGATGTCATTCTGAAAGACTGTATCGAACAGCATGGTCTCAAACACGATATAGAGATCGTAAACTTTCCGTGGGCCGACCTCGTGACCGAGGCCGTGGTCAACAATGAAGTCGCTGCTGCCATGGGGACGCCCGCACTTGCCATCGCGATCAATCGCTTTGCAGGCGGCAAGGTCCTCTATCCATCATCGCAAATCTGGCCTAATAATCCGAGTTACGGAATCATTGTGGATTGTGGATTTTTGGTGCGGGAGCGAGAGAGGGTGGAAAAGTTTCTCTTCCTTCATGAGGAAGCCACCGCGTTTATGAGGGAGGAGCCGGCGAAGGCTGCCCGCGTGATCGCGGATTTTGTCTCTATTGTTGAGGAGGACTTTGTCCTTGACACGCTCATGATCTCTCCGAAATACTGCGCCAAGCTTACCGCGGGTTATATCGATGCGACCATGAAGTTCATTCCGGTAATGAAGAAGTTGGGATATATGCAATCAGGAGTTTCACAGGATAGGATATTTTACCGCGATATTATTGATAAAATCCATCCCGGCCCGGACCACTACAATGACGGGATCAATATCACCAGATGATGTGATGGTTCAGCCGATGGTATAATCGACAACCGCCCTTCGTTCCCTCACCGTGCTGATAAATTCAGCGACTTTCACGTGATCAGGATGCTTTTGGTATATTTCGAGGTCTTTCTCGTTCTCAAATTCGGAATAGAGTACAATGTCATAAGAACCTTCGGAGGGAAGACTGTTCAAGCCGACCTCAATATGCCTGATCTGCGGAATGACCCTCTTCAGTGCTTCGAGATCGTGCTTCATTTTTTTGGCATTCTGCAACCGGTCACCGCATTCCGCGATTTCCTTAAGCTTCCACATGACAATATGCTTGATCATAAATGCCCTCCTTCGAACTGCACAGAATACGGAGCAGAGATTTATTTCTGTTGCTCTCCCTCTTGATACTTTGTATGATAGTTTAAGTGCACCATCTACACCAAAACCCTTTGACCTGATAATACACAGAGAAGCGAAAAAGAGCAAGTCATATGGCGGATAGAGCAAAGAAGCTTATGCTCATACTGTGCTGCTTGGTCTTCATTGCGTCCTGCGCGATGAAAAAGCCCCCTCGAGCATCTGATTCTTCGCGGTCCAACGCAAAAGCATATCAGAGGCCCTATACTGTTAACGGTGTGCGGTATGAACCTTTGGCAAGTCATGAAGGCTTTGTGCAGACCGGAACAGCAAGCTGGTACGGAAAGGACTTCCACGGAAAGAAGACGAGCAGTGGGGAGAAGTATGATATGAACGCTATGACTGCGGCGCATAAAACGCTCCCGCTCGGCGTATTCGTGAAGATCAGGAACACAGACAACGGAAATGAAGCAATCGTACGCGTCAATGACCGTGGCCCTTTTGTGAAGGGCAGAATTATTGACCTTTCCTATGCAGCAGCAAGAAAACTAGGTGTTGACATCGTAGGAACTGCTCCGGTGAGGATTGAGGCTTTGGGGTATCGTGCAATCGGAGAGGAAACCTATTATGCCCCGGACTCTTACGACGCCGGTAACTATACGGTCCAGGTAGGGTCATTCAAGGAATACAGCAATGCGCACCGTTTGTGTGAAGAAATGAAAAGACGCTTCGGTTTTTCGGAAGTTCACATGGCGAATATCCACGGTAATAATTTCTACCAGGTCTATACAGGTAAGTATTCTTCGCTCCATGCCGCGGAAAACGCCGAAAAGGAGTTTTCTGACCACGGATATCCGGGAAGCTTTACTGTATCACTCGACTGACCACAAGATGCCTATAGCGAGATGTTTCCAAACGAAAACATCTCACGTGTGCCTTCTACCTGTAACCACGACTCATTTCCTGTTATAAGCCTGCATCGTTAGTATCTCGTTTCGAATAGATTGCTAGAGGAAACGAAGCGTCTGATTTGGACGATAATATCGACATCGAACAAAATGCCCACGATACATACTGAAATCGAGGAATTCCAACAGGGCAGCAATAGGTGAAAAAATGCAGCGTATTCCGTTATAACGATTACATGTTTTTCTCGCACCAGGTTCGTGCGTTTTGGAACATCCTGAGCCAGGGAGAGGCTTCGAGTGACGTCTTGAGGTCCTCGGGCATCCATCCCCACTGCCAGGTAAGTACGGCACGCTCTGGATGAGGCATCATGGCGAGGTGACGTCCGTCCGGTGAGCATAGTGCTGCGATACCGCGCGGTGAACCATTAGGATTGAAGGGATAGGCTTCAGTGATGTTTGATTCGTCATCAACGAAGCGGATTGGCGCAAGTCCGAACTCGCATTCGTCGTACAGTTCCTTGTCAGGGAAGTACGCGAGGCCTTCGCCGTGTGCGACCCAGATTCCGAGTACGGAGTTTTCCATGCCAGAGAGCATGATTGATGGGCTGTTCACTATTTTCACGGTCGAGAAGCGCGACTCGAATCGGCCTGACATGTTGTGGATGAAGCGCGGCTGGAGTTCATCGGCAATGCCTCGCCAGGGAACCCAACCTAATAGCGCCATGAGCTGACAGCCATTACACACACCAAGGCTGAAGGTGTTGGAGCGGTAGTAAAATTCTTCGAACTGGTTCCAAATTTTTTTATTGAACCGGATAGTCGCTGCCCACCCCTTTGCGGAATCTAGCACGTCGGCATAGCTGAAACCGCCGACAAAGACCACGCCGCGGAATTGGTCGAGCGTGATGCGGCCTTCGAGCAGGTCTGTCACGGTCACGTCCCAAGGCTCGAATCCGGCGAGATAAAACGCTGAAGCCATCTCGCGATCGCCATTACTTCCCTCTTCGCGGACGATTGCGACCTTGGGTTTTGACGTCCTGTAGAGGAGCTCATCTACAGTTTGTTTCGGTGTAAAGGGAATGAGAAAGGATGGGCCTTTGCGGTCATAGATATTTTTTCGTTCTTCGCGGATATTTTCAGGGTTCCGCTGCAAACGATCGATATGGTGACTCGTTTCTTCCCAGATGTCGCGGAGCACGCGCATGTCTTCGTCCAACGCAGGGCGGAAGGCGGAGCCCGGCGTGCTGCATGAAAAGACGATGCGTTTTGCTGAGGAAGTTTTGCCGATTACCTGATAAGGAACTGCTGCGTCGTCCAGGATAGAAAAGACCATAGATTCTACCGACGGAAGATATTCAATAACAAGCCCGAGTTCTTCAGACAAAAAAGCAGCAATGGCGTCATCTTTCGAGCTCAGGTTGATCTCGATGCCGCAGTTTCCCGAGAAGGCCATTTCAAGCAGTGTAGTAGCGAGACCGCCATCAGACCGGTCATGGCCGGCCAGAATGAGCCTGTCTGCAATTAGGTTCTGCACGGCTGTGAAAGTTCTTATCAGAAGATCGGGATCGCCGAGGTCAGGAGAAGTATCTCCGACCTGGCCGAAGACCTGTGCGAGCGATGAGCCGCCGAGTCGATTGTGTCCAGAGCCAAGGTCAATAAAGAGAAGATTGCTTTTTCCCGGTGCTTTGAGGTCAGGTGTCACCGTCCTCGTGATGTCTGGGCAGGTGACGTAGGCAGAGATCACAAGTGTTCCGGGAGACTTCACGGTTTCAGTCGTTCCGTCAGGGTTTATGACTTTAGCGGCCATGGACAGGCTGTCCTTGCCGCCGTCAACTGCGATGCCGAGCTCGATCATAACGTCGCGCATGGCTACGGCTGCGTCGTACAGACGGCTGCCCTCGCCCGGCAGTTTCGGGGCCCACATCCAGTTTGCAGAACAGCGGATATCGCTGAGAGCAGAGACCTGCGCCCAGACGATGTTCGTGAGTGCTTCCCCAACGCTCATCCTTGCCATGGCAGCCGGATCGATCAATTCTTTTATCGGTTGTTCACCGATGGCGCACGCTGCACCGGTCAAGCCGAAATGGGACTGCGCGATCACGGCAACATCGGATACCGTTAGCTGCAAGGGGCCTGCGCACGGCTGGCGGGCGATGAGGCCCGTTACGGACCGGTCGACCTTGTTCGCTAGAAAGCGCTTGGAGCCCACGGAGACAAGACGCAGCACGCGGTCAAGAGCTTTCCGGATCGTTAGGTCTTTCGGAAGCGCAAGCGGTTTACGCGAGGCCTTCTTTCGTTCAAGTATGAACACTTTTTGAGGCATGTGCCCGAGAACTTTAGCAAGTTCCAGGTTCTCCGGTGTCGAGTTGTCGAATTCATCATAGAGGGAAATGTATCCGTCACCAGTCACCGTGCCGATTACGGCCATGGGTACCTTTTCGCGTTCACAGAGCGAGCTGAAAAGACCTTGGTGCTCAGGTTTCAAGAGTACGGCGTTCTGTTCTTGATACTCAGCGCCCCAAATCTCGAGGACCGAGAGCGTGTTGTCTCCGATCGGAATGCGGCGAATGTCAATCTTTGCGCCCGCAGGGTGAACAATTTCTTTTACGACATTGCAATTGCCACCGGCACCCTGGTCGTGGATGCTTTGGATCGGGTTTCTCTCCCCAAGCTCGACGCACGCGCGGATTACGCGGTTCAGCTTCTGCTCCATTTCGGCGTCGCCTCGCTGAACGGCGTTAAAGTCAAGCTCTGCGACGTTTTCACCCTGAATCATGGAGGAAGCAGCGCCGCCGCCCATGCCAATACGGTACGCTGGGCCGCCGATCTTGACAACGAGCATTCCTTTTTGGGCTACGGCCTTCCTGGTATGGAGCGAATCCATCTGGCCGATGCCGGCGGAGAACATGATTGGTTTAAGCCACTCACGCCGTTCGCCGTCAGGAAGCCGAAGACCGAAAGAGCGCGTGAATCCTTGGATAACCGGTTCGCCGAACTTGTTGCCGTAGTCCGACGCACCATTGCTTGCCTCAACCTCGATCTGGAGCGGAGCTGCAAGATTATTCGGATATGCATAGGACGCATCTTCCCACGGGAGTTCGTATCCGGGGATGCAGAGGTTGCCCACGCAGTACGCGGCAGTTCCTGCGATCACAAGCCCGCCTGTGCCGGTTGCTTGAACATCGCGGATGCGTCCTCCCGTGCCGGTCTCGGCCCCGGGGAAGGGTGCTACGCCAGACGGGAAATTGTGCGTTTCCGCAGTTAGGATGATATGATATTTTCGTTTCGTTTCACGGAATGCCGAAGGTTTGCCGATCACCTCGGGAATGATGGTCGTAACGTTGTAGCCTTCTATCGCACTCGAATTATCGCTGAAGGCGATGACGCTGTTGTTTGGATTTGATTCATAAGTTGCCTTGACGATCGTCATCAAGGTTTCTGGGACCTCTCTATTATCCACGATGAGCTTGCCGCGGAAGAACCAGTGGCGAGAGTGTTCACTGTTCGATTGCGAAAGGTCGAAGCATTCCACATTCGTCGGGTTACGCTTGATTTCTTTTATGAAGAGGTTCGTGTAATAATCAAGGTCCCACATATCAAGGCCGAGGCCCATAGCAAGGTTGATCTTTTCAAGCGCGGGTCTACCTTCCTCCATAAGAGGTACGATGCGGACCGGTTCTGGATTGATCCCGGTTTTGAAGGTTGTGAGCGGCTTCGGATAGGGACACTCGGTCATGCGGTCGTGAATCAGGGTAAGGAATGCATTTTCCTGGTCCTTTGTTAACGAGGTATTCATGGCTAGCGAAAGACGGAAGCGTCGTGACCGCTCGATCCGCAAAATTTTACCAAGTCCGCAGGCATGGCAGACCGATACAGCGTTCGTAGACCAAGCCGTGGTGAAGTTCATGCGGGGTCCGACTTCAAGAATCAATTGAGGATTGGAACTTGTGGATTGCGAAGTGAAAAATGTCTTGACTGAAAAATTACCGGGCTCGAAGGTCTCGGCGAGGAGCCAATGCAGTAAACGCATCTCGTCGCCTGTCAAAGGACTGTCTGCCGCGACATTAAAGCAGAGTTCTGTCTCGATCGCTTTGACGGCGGGAGAAACCTTTTGTTGGGCTATAACAATCAGGCCGGCGGCCTGCGAGGCCGATAGGGCCGGTGTGCGATAGAGATGAAAGAGGGCCATTATTGTCTCGTTATTGTATTCCTGTGATTCGACGTGTTATGTGAAATCAGGGGATACAGAGAATGTGAGTAGCTAAAAAGAGTGCGAATTGACCAGTTAACGGGTGCTTCTCAATTCCCCTCCCCCCGTTTACCTCACCTTGATGTCGCTGTATGCAAGCTCGCTGACGCTCGAATGGGTTAGCGGTCCGTCAGCGACACAACCTTCTGTTCAACGGCCTTCGCCTCTTTCGGCATTTCGCATTTCCCATTAAAGATTACTCCCTCTTCAATGATCAGCTTTGGCGTTCTGACGTTGCCCTCGATATTGGCCGGGGCGATGACATGCACTGTCTGTGCTGCGTTGATGTTGCCCACGACCGTGCCGCTTAAAATGAGTGTTCCGACGGTGATCTCGCACTTCAGGAATGCGCTATCTCCGGCGATCAAGGTGTCCTTCGAAACTACCTCCCCTTCAACTTTGCCGTCAACACGGATAGTGCCTGTGAAGCTGAGCACTCCCTTGAACTCTGTGCCCTTGCCGAGGAACGCGGTGATTTCAGACTGTTCCGGCGATCCTGAACCTTTCTTCAACATGAATGCATCCTCCTCGAAAGATCTCACAACACCTTTACCACGAAGTCACCCAGATGCGGAGTACGTGCAAAGGTCGGTATTTTTTACATCATGCCTTCGCGTCTTTTCTCTGGATGAGTTGCGTATTTATCCGATCTTCTCCAGTATCCGGTCCAACTCCTCAGTCGAGTAGTACTCGATCACGATCCTGCCGCCCTTCGATTTCGATGTGATGATAACCTTGGTGCCAAGCGATTTCCTGAGTTTTTCTTCCACTGCTTTCAACTCTTGGCGCTGCCTCGTTTTCCTTTCTTTCGGCGGGCTTTTGAGCCGGGAGGCAAGAGCCTCCGACTCTCGCACTGACAAACCCTTTTTCACGATCAAAGCCGCTGCCTGGAGCTGGTCGCGTACGCGCTCGAGGGACAACAGCGCCTTAGCGTGGCCCATACTCATGGCACCCGTCGCGAGATCGTGCTTGACCTCTTTCGGCAGACCAAGGAGGCGAAGGAAGTTCGTGACGGTCGAGCGTTCTTTTCCGACTCGCTTTGCAAGATCATCCTGAGTCAGCTTGAACTCGTCCTGGAGTCGCTTATACGCCTCGGCTGCTTCGAGGGGGTTCAGGTCTTCTCGCTGAATATTTTCTATCAGCGCCATCTCGAGGAGCTCGCGCTTGGTCGCTTCTTTTATGAGTGCAGGAATGGTCTTGAGCCCGGCGAGACGCGACGCGCGCCACCGCCGTTCTCCGGCTATCAACTGAAAGCCGCTGGCTGCCCTATGCACGATGATTGGCTGGATCACACCCTGCTCTTTGATCGAAGCAGCAAGCTCCTGCAGCTTGTCGTCGCTGAAGACCTTGCGCGGCTGGTATTCGTTCGGGACAATCTTGTCCAGATCGATCTCAATGACTCCGAGCGCTTTCTTCTCCTTGTCATCGAGTGAAGACAAATCGGGAATGAGCGCCCCGAGACCTTTACCGAGTGCCTGCTTTTGCATTACTGATGACCTCCTTCGCAAGTTCGAGGTAGCTTTGCGCACCGCGGGACCGGATGTCGTAGAGCAGCACAGGCTTGCCGTGGCTCGGCGCTTCGGACAGGGCGACGTTCCGGTGAATGATCGTCGTATACACTTTGTTTCCAAAGTATTTCCTTACCTCTTTCGCCACTTGGTCGGCAAGGTTGTTCCGGCTGTCGTACATGGTCAGAAGCACTCCTTCAATGGAAAGGTCGGGATTGAGGTCCTGTTTGATGAGTTTAATAGTGTTCATGAGCGCTGACAGGCCTTCGAGCGCGTAATATTCGCATTGCACGGGGATAATCACCCCGTCAGCTGCCGTGAGAGCATTTACCGTCAGAAGTCCGAGTGACGGAGGGCAGTCTATAAAGATATAATCGTAATTGTCCTTTGCCGGGGCGAGCGCTTTCTTCAATACGCGCTCGCGGGCTATCATTTGGATGAGCTCCACTTCAACGCCGACGAGATCGATCTTTGCCGGCACCACATCGAGCCAGGGAAAGTGAGTTGATTTTTTTACGTCCTGGAGCGATTTCTTGCCGGTAAACAGGTCATAGGTGCTTCCCTTGATTTCGTTCCGGTCAATACCCATTCCGCTCGTGGAGTTCCCCTGTGGATCGGAGTCGATGAGTAGCACCTTCTTTTCCGCTGCAGCAAGTGAGGCGGCAATATTCACGGTGGTGGTAGTTTTACCTACCCCACCCTTTTGATTTGCGATAGCAATGACTCTGCCCATTATTTCTTTTCAACCTCCGACACTGCCGGTTTAGAGCCGGATTACTTTACCATAAGGTACTAATAAAAGGAAGGGAAAAACATGGATAATGGCCGGAGACCTTGGTCCCATGCCGATTGTGCAGAAACCAAGACATTTTTTCCCCCTGCACCCAGGGACATGTTCCACGTGGAACATTAACTATACCTGAACTATACCTGCCCCAACTCCCCGCCAGCAGGGCTTACCCGGAGAGAACCGAGGGATAAATGACGGACGGCCGAAATATCTTTCAAAGGCGTGATTACTCTAAGGGACAGTTCCTTTAGGTCAATAGTACGGAGAATCCCGAGCCCGAGACATAAGTTCTGGTCATCATTGAGCCCGACAAGGAGGTGGTCCAACTCAGAGCGCTTCAGAACCATGACTTCTCGGACATTATATTGTTCCTTCGCAGTGAAGAGTTCTGTTTCAGCATATTCTCCCTCCACAATGATAAAAAGGCGATCAGCGGACAGCTCGGCGTGGATTACAATCGCCTGGAATATCTTTGAGATCTTGTTGATGTCCCTGAACCCGAGCCGTTCACCGGTTCCAAGACCGGGGCCGTGAACGCCGACGTCGTGGAGCGCTATCTCCTGAAAATCAGCGCCACGGAAATATTCCTTGAAGCGCTGTTCGCGGAATGATCGACGCGCTTCACCGGTCGAAGCGCGGGCGTCTGGCGATATGGGTATGCGGTGGATCAATAAGCCAGCACGGTGCGAATGCGGCGCAAGAAGGTGCTCAACCTCAGTACCCTTCTGAAGGGCGATGAGGTGGTGGGGGGATATCATATCGATTTCATGGTACTTTAGCTCGCGTGCAGCTCCGCCGTTCACTAGACCGCAGGTATTAATGAGGATGAGGTCAGGTTTTTGTATTTGTGCCTGGGCGATAAGCTTTTGAAGTCCCGAAATCATTTCGAGTAAACGACCGACTGGTGAGGTATTCCCGATAAAGCTCATTATCATGGGGTTCTTTCGCCTGAGGAGATCGGTTATTTCAGCATAAAGGGTGAGTGATATAGTGCTTGGCGGCCCAATAAATGGCTGGCCAGGGTCTGCGTCGATCCAAGCAACCCGCTTCTTGCGGCGGCAGAGGAGATCTGTAAAATAGCGACAATAGGTGGTCTTGCCCGATCCGGGAGCTCCTATCACGAGAACCGGTCCAGGCTGGTCATAGAGCTCTTCAACCAGCTCCCGCCACTCGAGCGGTATTTTAAGTGTCCCTTCTGACATAATAAGCTCTTTTATCATTACGAAAATAGCACGGAAAACCCACAGGAAAACGCCACATACTTTAGCAGTGGAAGTGCGTCACATGAAAAACCATTTGAAAAAATCCCATCAGTGTTTTTCTATGCGACCCATTATCTCCTTGGTATTATAGTATATTGTCAAATTCACAACCGGATGTTCCACGTGGAACTATCATATTATATACGCTTCAGTAGCCAGATCGCCCTCTTATAATCCGAGAACGGGAGCGTCACATCAATTCTTTTCTCCAGTTCGATTCCATACATTGCCAGCTTCTTTACATCAATACTTTCCTCAGGTCCACGACTCAGGACCATGGTGCCCCCATGTTTCAGAAATGGCTGACCAGATTTAATCGCCATATTTATGTCTGCAAATGCCCGTGCGGTGACAACATCATATATGTTGCGGAAGGAGTCAGGGATGTCCTGGGTTCTTTTGTCCTGGACCTCGATGCCGGTAAGCTTCAATGTTCTTATGATGTGTCTCAGAAATGAGGCCTTCTTTCTGACTGATTCTACCATGGTGACCTCAATATCTGGCTGAATGAGTTTGATCGGAATTGCGGGAAAGCCGGCGCCGGACCCCATATCCAGAAGCTTGAGCCCGGGTGAAGGCGTTAGGACCATCATAAAAGAGAGAGAATCGAGAACATGCTTGATCAAGACATCGCGCTCATCTCTTATGGCGGTAAGATTTATCTTTTGGTTCCATTTTTTGAGCTCCGTTAGATAAATGAATATCGAGTTAGTCTGCTCCGCAGAAAGAGCGAAGCCCAGTTCCGAAGCCCCGAGAGTAAGCAATTCTTTCGGGGTCACGAAACCATCTCCCGGTCAGGGAAATTCATCCGGGTTGCAATCAGATGTAATACACATGCCGATATCAGCAATTCCTATTCCTTTCCTCGCTTTCTTTTTTCAAGCGCAACCATAAGGAGTGAGATTGCGGCCGGTGTTACACCTGATATACGCGAGGCCTGGCCGACGGAGATAGGCCGCACCTGCTTTAGTCTTTGCTTGACTTCATTGCTGAGGCCGATGACAGCATCGTAGTCCATTTCTGCGGGGAGAACTTTGTGTTCGAGTGAGGCAAAACGGTCAACTTGCTGTAACTGACGCTGGATATAGCCTTCGTACTTTACCTGGATTTCCACTTGCAAAGCGGCATCGCTTGTAAGCGGCTCTCGAGGGGAACTTATTTTTTCAATATCACGGTACTCGATTTCCGGTCTTTTCAAAAGCTGCTCGAGTGAAGCCTCATTTGAAAGCGCCGATGATCCGCATGCCGCAAGAATAGCATTTACTTCCTTTGCTTGTTTGACCCGGACTTTCTTAAGCCTCAGAAGCTCGCAATTGATATGTTCTTTCTTTTCAAGGTATTGACGGTAATCGTCATCTGATATTAGTCCGACGCCTCGACCCTTTTCGCATAGCCGGATATCGGCATTGTCTTCGCGCAGGAGGAGCCTGTACTCCGCCCGTGACGTGAACATTCGATAGGGTTCGTTCGTTCCACGTGTTACCAGGTCATCGATCAGCACGCCAATATATGCTTCAGAGCGCGAGAGAATGAAAGGTTCCCGTCTTTGAATTTTCAAGGCAGCATTAATCCCCGCCACGAGGCCCTGGGCTGCTGCTTCTTCGTAACCCGAGGTACCGTTGATCTGGCCGGCGAAGTAGAGGCCGGAGATTTTTTTTGTTTCGAGCGTGTGCTGAATCTGCGTAGGGGGTGCGTAGTCGTATTCTATGGCATAAGCAGGACGCATGATCTCGACTTCCTCGAGTCCAGGGATTGAGCGATACATCGCTGTCTGGACATCGTATGGCAGACTCGTGGATACGCCGTTTGCGTAATACTCCTCGGTGTCAAGTCCCTCGGGCTCGAGAAATACCTGGTGACGCTCCCGTTCAGAAAACCGCATCACCTTGTCTTCAATAGAAGGACAATACCGCGGCCCAATTCCTTTTATCACGCCGGCGTAAAGTGGGGATTGATAAAGATTTTTGCGTATAATTTCATGGGTAATGTTATTTGTATAGGTCAAATAACAGGGTACTTGTGGGAGAGGATGAATTGTTTCAGAAAAGGAGAAAAATGGGGCAGGATCATCTCCAGGCTGTATATTCATTTTTGTAAAATCGATACTTCTTCCATTTAGTCTGGCTGGGGTTCCCGTCTTGAGCCTGCCGAGCTCGAACCCGAGCTCCCTGAGGTTGTCAGAAAGACCGTTTGATGGAAATTCCCCTGCCCTGCCTGAAGGATAATGAACGAGGCCGATATGAATGAGCCCTTTTAAAAAAGTTCCCGTAGTAACGATCACAGCTGAGGCCCGATATTGAACGCCGATAATTGTTTCCACTCCTGATATCGAATTGCCCTCCACGAAAATCTTTTCAACGAGACCCTGTTTCACATCGAGCCGTGGCTGCTTTTCTACCGATTCTTTCATTGCGAGACGGTATCGCTGCTTGACTGCTTGGGCTCTCGTACCACGCACAGCAGGCCCTTTACTCCGGTTCAGTATCCGGAACTGGATGCCGGTGCGGTCGATAATCTTCGCCATGTCGCCGCCTAGGGCGTCGATCTCCTTCACGAGATGGCCTTTGGCCAAGCCTCCGATTGCTGGATTGCAGGACATGAGGGCGATGCTGTCCAGGTTCATCGTGAGCATGAGCGTGTCGCACCCCAAGCGTGCGGCAGCAAGCGCCGCTTCACAACCCGCGTGGCCTGCACCGATGACAATCACATCGTACTTTTTAGAAGAATACACAATTCACCCCAAACGCATTATCAAAGCAACTCAGCATCAGGAACGGAAAAAAGGAAGAACCATAAATGCAAGGAAACATGCAAACAGAGCAAATCCAACTCTCCACTTCTCAGGCGACCTCGATGCTGGTGTCGGTAATTCGTATATTCATATTATTTGCCGATACAGAAATCATTAAATATCCGATTGAGTATATCATCTGTATACGTAGCGCCGATGATGAGTCCCAGATGATCTAGGGCATCGCGAAGATCCAAGGCAATGAACTCCGGTGAAAGGTCGGTCTGGATCGACTCCAGGGTTTTTCCCAAGCTTGCGTTGGTCTGTTCTAGCGCAGTTTTGTGCCGCTGGTTCACTGCCCAAGAATGCTCCTTGGGAGCCACCATCCCGCTTTTTACGACGTCAGCTATAGCGCTCCTGAGGTTGTCGAGTCCATCTTTCGTCCGGCAGGATAAGGCTATTTGTATCTCCGGCCAGTCAAGTTTGCCGAGTTTCCTTGGTAAATCGGATTTGTTGATTACTGCGACAGCATTCTTTCCGTGTATTTCCTCGACCACCCGATTATCTTCGGGCATGAGAGATTGCGATCCGTCAAGAACAACGATAATCAAATCAGCCGATTCGATGGCGGCGAGGCTTCTACGCACTCCTTCCTGCTCGATCACATCATGGGATTGCCTGATGCCTGCGGTGTCGAGAATTCTGAGTGGAACGCCAAAGACATTAACGTATTCTTCGAGCACATCCCTGGTAGTACCTGGAATTTCGGTCACAATGGCCCGTTCTTGCCTGAGAAGAGCGTTCAACAAGGAAGACTTGCCAACGTTGGGCCTGCCAACGATAGCTGTCGCAAACCCTTCACGAAGAATTTTACCATAGGTGAAGCCTGAAAGCAGATCGCTCACCTGCGCACGAAGGCGGGTGACTTCTTGTTTAAGTGTCAGGCCGAGCCCAATTACAATGTCTTCCTCCGGGAAATCGATGCTCGCTTCAACCGATGCGAGCAGTGATACAAGCCGGTCGCGCAAATTCGCAATTTCCTGCGAAAGACCACCCAGGAGCTGTTCATTTGCGGCGCGGAGGGACATGTCCGTTTTGGAGCTTATTATGTCCATCACAGCTTCTGCCTGGGCAAGGTCGATTCTGCCGTTCAGAAAGGCCCGCTTCGTAAATTCTCCCGGCTCTGCCTGTCTTGCCCCTGTTGCGATGAGGAGCGCCAGGGTTCGTGTGAGAGGCATCATACCGCCGTGACAGTTTATCTCTACGATGTCCTCGCGTGTGTATGTTGCCGGCGCTCGCATTATCGCTACAAGCGCCTCGTCAATGATCTGCCCGGTCAAGGGATTCATGATATGGCCGTAGTGTAGAGTATGCGTCGCAGCGGACCGGAGCAGTTTCTTTTTTTTCTGCTTGAAGACGTTCGTGACGATGGAGATCGCGTCCCGACCACTGAGGCGGATAATGCCGATCCCTCCTTCGCCCGGTGCCGTTGAAACTGCGCAAATTGTGTCCTGTTCATCCATGGGACGTATATTACCATAAAGCCGAGAGAGTAAAAAACATCTTTTTCAAAAGTTTCTTCGCAATTGCAGACAGTCAATCAAGAGACAAAATAGCGTTCATATAATGCATGTTTTATGATAGAATATTTCCATTATCGGCTCAGATCATGAAAACCAAAGATTTAAGAAAAATTGTAGACAAGTATTCTCCTGAACAGCTCGAGACCTGCATTCGGCAGCAACTCGATAAAGGCGAGAATGCCTGCGAGATCGTAACCGAGTCCGATGAAGTCATCGCGTACTTAAGCAAAGCAGAGGTCGTTCGTGAGCTCATGGATCAGGGAAAGACATTTTCTGAAGCTCTTCGGGAGCTTGGGAAGAGGATCCGAGCTGTGTATGGGAAGGATGATTAAAGAAACGCGGGGAGGACATTGCTGCCAAGAGCGAGTAGAAATTGCCAGACGTACAAAAAAGCGGGTTAACCGTACGGCCTCAGGTGATAATGGCTGGAAATTTATTTTCGAGAGGCTCTTTAAGTGCAATACTTTTTTGTAGCTAGCATTTTTGTTTTTTTTCAGCATGCGCTGTAATGTTCCGGCCTTTAGGCCGGAGAGGGTGTCTAACGTCCGATCAGGAAAAATACCAGGTCAGGAGGTTCTCGCTCAGCGACTTTAGGGTCCTCTGCGGTAAAAAAAGATGAACGATAAATCTCTATGGGAACGTTACAAACAATACTACTGCGAAATCCCCTCCGCTGGCTTATCGCTTGACATCAGTCGCATGAACTTTGCTGATGACTTTTTTGCACGTATGGAGCCAGAGATCCAGAAGGCCTTTACAGCCATGGACGCGCTTGAATCAGGCATAATTGCCAATCCTGATGAGAACCGGATGGTAGGGCACTACTGGCTCAGGGCAGCTGAGCGGGCACCTTCGGTTGAACTCCGCAATGAGATTCAAGGTATGATTCAGTCCATCAAGGATTTCACGTTTGGAATCCATGCGGGTAAGATCTATCCACGCAAGCGAGCCCGATTCACTCGTTTTCTGAGTATCGGAATCGGCGGCTCGGCCCTGGGGCCGCAGTTCATTGCCGATGCACTCGGATCTTCGAAAGATAAGATGAAGGTACATTTTCTGGATAATACTGATCCAGACGGTATCGACCGATTACTTGCGGAAATCGGAAGCGATCTCATAGACACCCTCACAATAGTCATCTCAAAAAGCGGTGGGACTGTAGAGACCCGGAACGGAATGCTCGAAATTGCCTCGGCTTACAAAAAAGCGAACTTGTCATTTGAGAGGCATGCAGTTGCAATTACTGGAGTGGGAAGCAACCTTGATAATATTGCAAAAAAGAACTGTTGGTTGGCTAGATTTCCTATGTGGGACTGGGTAGGTGGGAGAACATCAATAACTTCTGCAGTTGGTCTCCTTCCGATGGCGTTACAGGGAATTAATATAATGGATTTTCTTAAAGGGGCAGCACTGTGCGATGAGATTACGAGGAAAAAAGATCTGAGATCAAATCCAGCGGCACTTCTGGCTCTTGCCTGGTTTCACGCAACAAACGGACGCGGGGCCAAGGATATGGTTATCCTACCTTATAGAGACCGTCTGATGCTGTTCCCGAAGTACCTCCAGCAGCTGGTAATGGAATCCCTCGGTAAAGAGAAAGATCTAAACAACAAGATTGTCAACCAGGGCATCGCCGTATACGGGAACAAGGGGACAACGGACCAACATGCGTATGTACAGCAGCTCCGAGAGGGGGTGAATAACTTTTTTGCAACGTTTATCGAAGTGCTCCATGACCGAGAAACCGCATCTATGGACGTCGAGCCTGGAGTCACGAGCGGGGATTATCTAAGCGCCTGTCTTCAGGGAACGCGAAATGCCCTGTACGAAAATAAGCGAGAGTCTATTACGATCACAGTCGATAAGCTCAATGCACAGTCGATCGGAACGCTTATAGCCCTGTATGAACGGGCCGTTGGTTATTATGCTTCTCTTGTGAACATCAATGCCTACCACCAACCCGGGGTAGAGGCTGGAAAGAAAATGGCCAGCACGGTCATCAGACTACAGAATGATGTGCTGGATTTTATGAGGAAGAACAAGGGAATGCCACTTTCTATAGAATCGGTTGCTCAGGGAATCAATGCCGTAGAGAATCATGAATCAATATTCAAGATCCTTGAACATGCTAGCGCGAACAGTGATCACGGTATTAAAAAGAGGCCGGGGAAGGATGCATTTGACGCACGGTATGAGGCCGTCTGAATGCTTTGAAATATATTACTACTGACTCGAAGGATAAAACTCAACAACGCATAAGTTGATCGAAGGCCTGGAACAAACCTAAAATCTCTTCGTCGGTATTGTAAAAATGTGGTGAAATACGGAGCCCACCTCCGCGATTGTTGACCATGATATGCTTCTCCCGCAAAGTATCGCGTGCCTTCAAGGGATCAAACGTGCTGGCGACCGTGATATTCCCTCCCCGCTGCTTACGTTCCCGTGGAGATAGTATTGAGAAATCTCTTCGCTCTGCTTCTCGGATGATCAGGTCGCCCAGACTGAGCACGCGTTCTTCCACCTGCTCTATTCCGGCTTCGAAAAGAAGATCAAGAGCGGCGCCGAGCCCGAAAATGCCCAACAGATTCATTGAACCTTCTTCGAATCGTGAAGCGTCTGACTTAAGGGAAAAGTCCGGATGATCAAAATCAAATTCATTCTTCACGGACTTCCACCCGATGAGCGACGGATAAAGCTGTTCGGTCAGCTCTCTCGTGCAGTAAAATATACCGATACCTTCAGGGCCGATAAGCCACTTGTGAGCGTCAGCCGAGAGAAAATCAATATTAAATTCTTTGACATTCATCGGGACAATACCCAGGCTCTGGATCGCATCAACGCAGAATAGGACTTTTTTACTCCGGCAGAGACTCCCGATTTCCTTCAGATCGATTCTAAAACCATTTGCGAATTGAACCGAACTAATGGCAAGCAATCGTGTCCTTGCATCCAGCAATCTTTCGATATCGCTCCTAAGGATCCTGCCGTCACGGGAAGGAATGATTTTTAGTATGACACCTTTCCGTTGAAGGTTCTGCCAGGGGTAAATATTGGAGGGAAATTCCTTTTCATAGATAAGCACATTGTCTCCCGGCTTCCAAGCTAGACCCGCGGCAACGATCGATAGACCGTGAGATGTGCTTTTGACAAAGGCGATCTCGTCAGGACTTGCGTTGATAAGTCTTGCACAGGACTGCCTTGTCGCAATAATCTGCTGTGCCCACTTCGGGTAATAAAAAGCTCCACCCATCGTGGCTTCGGAGAGGAATGTTTCGATTGCCGACTTTACACGCAGCGACAGGGGCGAAACCCCGGCATGGTCAAGGTAGATATACTTCTGCGTGACAGGAAACTCACGTCGGTAGGTTTCGAACGATTTTGCATTCATAGGTTTTGTCTCCATCTTTCCGGTAGGACGCTAGAGGCAATCTAGTATTCCAGCTTTCTCATTGATGTATTGAACCTTCTCCCCTCGGGAGAGCGATTTTACCGTGTGTTCCTTCTTAAGCGCGGTAGACTTATTCCGGCATCGTTCGTGATAGATCAATGTCACCGGTCGACGGCTGTGCGTGTAGCGCGAGGCAGTGCCGTCATTGTGTTTGTCAAGCCGACGTTGCAGGTCATTCGTGATGCCGGTATAAAAGGTATTGTCGCAGCATCTAAGGATGTAAAGAAACCACTGATTAGATTTTTTATCCTTTGTCTTTGATGAAGTTATTCGCATTCTTCTAAAGTTAACTGTACGCATGGGTGATGTTATATCGTTTATGAACAATCTTCTTTACCCAGAAAAGTCAGGTTTTGTATTAAATGAAGAAAGAATTGCTCAACTTTGTAAAGTATAGTAGAATTTATTACTGAGATAAAGAATAAAATGAAGACAAGATCAATGCGGGAACGTCTAGCGGGTCTTGTATCGGGGAACCGAAGCTCGGATTCTATGCATAAAGATACTGACGACAGTCAACTTAACCTGATTTATGGCAGCAGCGAGAGCTTTCTCAAGCACTATCTTTCAGAACACTTGGGCATATCCCTTGTTCTCGTGCTTACTGAAAATTCAAGGACAATGCTTTCGGTAAGGCGGCGGGACGGCGTTCTGCATGTGCGCCTGCATCGGATGTTTTTGAATGCGGACAGGCAGGTACTTGATGAGATTGTCTCCTATCTCAAAAAAAGAAGATCCGCCATGCCACTTTTCAGGCACTATCTGTAAGAGAATAAAACGCTGAGTGTAACAAAACCGTCGAAAAAAAATCTCAATAAAAAATGGGGGAAAATACCACAACCTTTGCGATTTGTACGATACCATGAACAAAGCATATTTTGGCGGTTTGATCAATGCCACAATCACATGAGGATCGAGAAGGCTTCGCTCCTCCGTAAAAAGAAGGACTCTCGGGAGCTACAATGAAAGGACGAATATCATCAGGATTAATTCAGTGCTCGACTGGAAAACGGTACCACGCTACTTTGTCGCTTTCATCGTCAACCATGAAATGCTCCATGTGTCAATGGGCTCTCCGCTCATAGGAATGCAGAGGATCCTTCACTCGCGGGAATTCAAGAGACAAGACACACTCTTTCCCAGGTACAAGTATGCCATAGCTTGGGCAGCAAGCTTCAATTTTACCATTGCTCATCTCAGTATGGATGACCGAGGGAAGAATCGAGAAAGCTTGCAGGTCGTGGGTCGTGCGATCGAATAGGTCACGATTGCGTATCGCAGGAAGCAGCGGAACGGAGACGACAAACGCCGCGCCTAGAAAGCCATGAAGTCCTTCGCCTCTCCTGCAGTTTTCACCATTGTCGCATTGTAGCCGAGGTTCTGGAGTAACATCAAAGGCTAGGCCGCGCGTTCCTATGGTTGTTGTCAATAGCCGAGCATGAATCGCCTTTTTCTGATGACGGAGAAGGAGCTCCCCTACGACTCAGCCATGATGCTGCTTTGTCGGAAGCAACACAGCGCACGTCGCATCTAGCAGAGACTTGTTATTATCGATCAAACAAAGTGCAATGATACCCAAGCACAGCGATAGAAACTTGATCACGCTTCGCCATTGGGGCAAACAGCCGTTTTTTTCAGATGGTCGCCCTCAGAGAGACGACCTTGTCAGTAGCACG
>Ga0187771_10000826_pt1 | contig 19746 bp, 18 predicted proteins | sample 0116_SJ02_MP15_1_FD_133139 | JGI IMG/M metagenome (GOLD analysis project Ga0187771, IMG submission 133139) | Tropical peat soil microbial communities from peatlands in Department of Meta, Colombia - 0116_SJ02_MP15_10_MG | ecosystem: Environmental > Terrestrial > Soil > Wetlands > Peat | place...
CGCTCATTACGGTCTATATCGTGCTTGGCGTATTGTATGAAAGTTACATCCACCCCGTTACGATCCTCTCCACGCTTCCCTCTGCAGGGGTGGGCGCCGTGCTTTCGCTGATGATCTTCCGCAGTGAGCTCTCGGTGATTGCCATTATCGGCATCATCCTTTTGATCGGCATCGTGAAAAAGAACGGCATTATGATGATTGACTTTGCGCTTGATGCCGAGCGTAGGGAAGGTAAGGATCCTGAAGAGGCGATCTTCCAGGCCTGCCTCCTTCGGTTCCGGCCGATCATGATGACTACCATGGCAGCGATTTTGGGAGCTTTGCCCCTGGCGCTCGGTCGCGGGGTGGGGTCAGAGCTTCGCCGTCCTCTCGGCATCTCGATCGTGGGAGGACTCGTGATCAGCCAGATCCTCACCCTTTATACGACGCCAGTCATCTACCTCTGGTTCGACCGGCTTGCACGGAGGGTCAGAAAAAGTCCTTCCAGAAGCTAGCGGAATCCACATGAACATTTCAGCAATATTTATCAAGAGACCAGTTGCAACCACACTCCTGACCGTAGGACTCGTACTTTCCGGCGTGATTGCCTTTCGATTGCTTCCGGTCTCGCCATTGCCGCAGGTAGATTTCCCGACGATTTCAGTACAGGCGTCGCTTCCCGGTGCAGACCCCGAGACAATGTCCACCTCAGTTGCGGCACCTCTGGAACGCCAGTTCGGCCGCATCGCAGGTGTGGCGGAAATGACGTCCACGAGCAACAACGGCTCAACCAGCATAACGCTGCAATTCGATCTGAACCGAGACATCAACGGTGCGGCGCGCGACGTGCAGGCCGCGATCAATGCCGCGCGGGGGTATCTACCCGCAAACCTCCCGGCTGACCCGACGTACCGTAAAGTTAACCCTTCGGATGCACCCATACTCATCCTGGCGCTCACCTCTGATACGAATAGCAAGGCGCAGATGTACGATTGGGCCTCTTCAATCCTAGCGCAGAAGCTCTCCCAGGTGGAAGGTGTGGGGCAGGTGTTCGTAGGAGGGAGTTCCCTTCCAGCGGTACGCATTGATTTAAGCCCCATGGCGCTCTCGAAATATGGCATCAGTTTGGAAAGCGTGCGAAACGTTCTTTCAAGCACGAATGTCAACACGCCCAAGGGACTATTGACGGTTGGCGACGAAACACGAGAGATTCAAACGAACGACCAGCTGAAGAAAGCCGAACAGTATTTGCCCTTGCTTATAGCGTATAGGTCGGGGGCCGCGGTACAGCTTGGGAATGTGGCTGATGTGCAGGATTCGGTAGAGGACCTGCGCGCTGCTGGGTTCGTGAATGGAAAGCCTTGCGTTATGCTCGTCGTGTTCCGCCAGCCCGGTGCCAACATTATCGAGACTGTGGACAGAGTGCGTGGGAGTCTACCGCAGCTGAAAGCTGCACTGCCTGGTGCCGTCAACCTGTCGATCGTGCTCGATCGGAGCCCGTCGATCCGCGGGTCGCTCCGGGACGTCGAGTGGACGCTTGTGGCATCGGGCATACTGGTGATCCTCGTAGTGTTCTGGTTCCTGCGGAATGTGCGCGCCACGGTCATTCCCGCCGTAGCGGTCGCCGTCTCGATCATCGGCACCTTCGGCGTGATGTACCTCTGCGGCTACTCGCTCGACAATCTCTCTCTTATGGCGCTCACGATCTCAACGGGATTTGTGGTTGACGACGCAATTGTCGTTCTCGAAAACATCACCCGCTACCGGGAGAAGGGGGAAACTTCCTTCCAGGCCGCGCTGTCCGGGACCAAAGAGATCGCCTTCACGGTCCTGTCCATGAGCGCCTCGCTTGTTGCCGTCTTTATCCCTGTTCTCCTCATGGGCGGCATGGTGGGCAGGCTCTTTCGCGAATTTGCGGTGACTCTCTCGGCCGCGATCATGGTCTCACTCCTTGTATCACTGACCACGACGCCTATGTTGTGCGCCACTATCCTGAGGTCTGAAAAGCAAGGGGCTCACGGCGTCCTATTTAGGGCCAGCGAACGGACGTTCAACTGGATGCACGGTCACTACGAAAGGAGCCTTCGCTGGGCCCTTCGCCATGCACGGTTCATGCTTGTTCTCCTTGTACTAACGCTCGTGACGAACGTGTTCCTTTTCATCATCGTGCCCAAAGGGTTCTTCCCGGAGCAGGATACGGGCAGGATCGCCGGAAGTATTCAGGCGGCCCAGGACATGTCGTTCCAGGCAATGGAGGGGAAACTCCTGGACATTGTTGACGTGATCAAGACGGACCCCGACGTTGACTATGTGATTGGCTTCACGGGAGGAGGTGGTGGATCTACGACAAATACGGCGCGGATGTTCATCTCGCTCAAGCCCTTTGGGGAGCGAAAGGCCAGTGCAACACAAATCATCGGACGCTTGCGCAAAAAGCTAGTCATCGTGCCGGGGGCGCCCACCTATCTCCAGCCGGTGCAGGATCTGCGCATCGGCGGGAGGATCAGCAACGCGCTCTATCAGTTTACGATCCAAGGAGGGGACCTTGCGGAGCTGAACGATTGGGGCCAACGCGTGCTGCAAAAGATGAGAACAATTCCTCAACTGGTCGACGTGAGCAGCGACCAGCAGAACAAAGGGCAGCAGGCTACGCTCATGATCGATCGTGCGACCGCCTCGCGGCTGGGAATTACCACGAAGGTCATCGACGATACGCTATACGACGCCTTCGGTCAGCGTCAGGTTTCGATCAACTATACGCTTTTGAACCAGTATCACGTAATCATGGAGGTCGAACCCCGGTTCTGGCAGCGGCCCGATACGCTCAAATACATCTACGTTCCTTCATCCAAGGGTCCGCTTGTTCCCCTGAGCGCCTTCACTCATTATGAACAGACCGCAACATCGCTTGCAGTGAACCACCAGGGGCAATTTCCGTCAATCACGACGTCGTTCAACCTGCCCGCCGGCGTGCCGCTCGGTGACGCGGTGAAGGCGATCGAAGACGAAACGCACCGTATGGGCATGCCATCGAGCATCAGGAGAACATTTTCCGGCACTGCCCAGGCATTTAAAGACTCTTTGACCAATCAACCGCTCTTGATCCTTGCCGCGCTCATAACGGTTTACATTGTGCTCGGCGTACTGTACGAGAGCTATATTCACCCGATAACGATCCTTTCGACGCTGCCTTCTGCCGGTGTGGGGGCGGTCCTCGCCATGATGATCTTCCGTATTGATCTCAGCGTTATCGCCATCATTGGTATTCTTCTTTTGATCGGCATTGTGAAAAAGAACGGCATCCTCATGGTAGACTTTGCGCTCGAGGTGGAACGCAAGGAAGGGAAGAGTTCGGAAGAGGCGATTTTTCAGGCCTCTCTCTTGCGGTTCCGGCCGATCATGATGACGACCATGGCGGCTCTTTTGGGTGCTTTGCCGCTTGCAGTGGGTCATGGCGTGGGGTCCGAACTCCGCAGGCCCCTCGGGATCGCCATTGTCGGCGGACTGATCTTCAGCCAGATGCTAACGCTCTATACGACGCCGGTGGTGTATCTTTATCTTGACCGGTTCAGGATCTGGTTTGTAGGGATCCGTAGGCAGCGCGATAGGCGAAGACACGCGTAAACCGGGAAAAGCAGTGAAACACGTACTTCGTCGTGATCACAGCCGGTTGATGTATACAGAGCACAGGAAAAGTTCAAATTGTTGAGTTGAATACAAGTATTATATTTTGGTGTACGCTGTGTGGTTACATCGGCAGGTTCTACTCCAGCGTCGTGTGGAACCGCCGGAAGCTGGCAACCACGCTCACCACGGCTAAGATGGCCAGATATGCAATGTGTGTGACGACATAGTCCGTTTCTCCCCCTTTGAGCATGATGTTGCGAAGAAGGCCCATGTAGTGCGCGAGTGGGTCGAGAAAGGAAAGCCAGCGGAGGGCAGCGGGCATGTTTTCGAGAGGGAACATCATTCCCGAGAACATGATCATCGGGAAAATGAACAGGAACCCGGCAAGGGTCGCCTGCTGCTGGTTCCTGCAGTAGGTGGAAATCAGGGTCCCCAAAGCTACAGCAGTGCAGACAAAGGCGAAGGCCGCTATGAATAACGCAATCAAAGAACCGCGCATAGGAACATGGAAGGCGAACACCGCCACACCCAGAATCAACGGCACACTCGACATTCCCAGGAGCACATAGGGAATCGTTTTGCCATAAATGACCTCGGACCGGGATATGGGCGCCGAGATCAGCATCTCGAACGTCCCCATCTCTTTTTCCCGCACAATGGCTATATTGGACAACACCATTGTCGAGATGATCATGATCATGCACATCACGCCAGGAACCAGGAATACCGATGTTTCGAGCTCAGGGTTGAAGAGCACGCGTGTGCTCACCAGGATCGGGGGATTTCGCAGTGTGAGCTTCAGATCATCCATGACTGTCCGCTGAACGATGTTCTGCAGATACGCTTCTATGGATTGAGCTTGGATTACATTCGTTGCATTCACGAGCAGTTGCAGCTTTGCATCTTCTCGGCCAAGTGCACGAGTGAACCCACCGGGAGGCGGAATGAGCACGGCATCGGCATCATTCGTTTGGATCATGGTGAAGGGATCTCGCTCTTTGCTCCTGGCAGGTATGAACCACGTCCCCGCAATGCTCCGTTCATAGATATCGCGCAAAACGGTATCCTTGGAATCAAAGACTGCAGCAAGCTTGATGTTCTTGACCTCGTTTGAAAGGGCTACGCCGAAGAGCGTAAGCTGGATCACCGGCATGACAAAGAGCATCACACGCATTCTGGGGTCCCGGAGCGTTTGGATCAATTCTTTTTTTATGAATCCCATGAGCGTTCGATTCATGGTTCAAGGTCCCTCTTGAAGCGTTGCGCGGCTAGGAAGATCATGAGTGCGCAGAAAAAAATGAGCGCCAGGAACGGTACACCGAGCTCGATCAATCCTGATCCCTTTAAGAACGTATCCCGGGCCACCTGCATGAACCAGCGCGCAGGCAGGATCATAGTAAAATATTGGAAAAATTTCGGCATGCTCTCAATCGGGAAGATAAAACCGGAGAGCAGGTTGGCGGGCAACATGCCGGACATCATAGACAACTGCATGGCAATCGTCTGTTTGCGTGTCACCACGGAGATAAGCAGCCCTTGGGCAAGATAAGTTACGATAAAGAGCAGGCAGCCGAAGCTGAAGACCAAGAGGTTTCCTACAAAGGGGACGCCGAATACAGTCCTTGCAATGATATACACGAAGACCACGGCGATAATTCCGAGGATACCGTAGGGAGCAAGCTTGCCGACGATGATTTCGAGAGGCTGAACGGGCGTAGACAGGAGAAGCTCCATGGAGCCGTTTTCCCATTCCCGAGCAACAGTGAGCGCGGTCAGTAGGATAGAGAGGATCGACATCACGACGACCGTGAGCCCAGGGATCACGAACCAGCGGCTATTTAGCTCCGGATTGAATAGAAACCTCGTCCGGATCTCATAGGGAGGAGTTGGGTCAAAGTCGCCGATCCGTTGTGAGGCCATGTTTTGAATGCTCCCCACATAGCTGAGTACAGGGCCGACGGTGGAGTTATCGGAGCCATCGACCAGGATTTGCGCTTCAGCGCCCCTGCCGCTGAAGAGGTCCTTTTCAAAACGCGGAGGAATGATGAGAGCCGCACGCGCGCGTTCTGCGGACACATCGGTGACAGCATCATGGGGCGAAGTTACGCGATGTATGAGGAAGTAATCAGAACTTCCAAAGGTATCCAGAAGCCTCCGGGAACTTTGCGTCTGGTCCGAATCGTTCACCGCTAGAGCTACATTTTTCACATTGAACTCAATGGCCACGCCGAACATGATTACCATGAAAACTGGCAGGACCAGCGCAGCGCCGAGTGTCGTAGGATCCCGGAGGATGTGATAGACTTCCTTCCGTGCCACCGCGAGGGCACGTCGCCAGACAAAGTTTTTCATATGGTCCTTCTCTCCACGGTCTGAATGAACACATCTTCGAGCGATGGCTTAATTCTACGGATCGAGAATCTCTTTTCGAAGTCACCCTTTACTGTCTCCCATTCCGGTTCACTCTTGATTACGGCGTGAAACCGGAGGCCATAGGGCTCGAAAAACAGAAACACTGCATGCCTGGCCATTGCGGAAACCTCTGCAAAGGTGAGAGTTGCCCGGGGGGTGAACTCGAGCATGGGTGTGGAAAAGGTCGCGGCTTTGAGGCCTTCCGGTGAGTTGAGCGCGATGATCCTGCCTTCCCGCATGAGCGCGATCCGGTCGCACTGTTCCGCTTCATCCATATAATGGGTCGTTACAAAGACCGTCTTGTTCTTCTCTGAAAGTCTTCGGATGAGCTTCCAGAAGCGGCCACGAGAGGCAGGCGTTACACCTGCCGTGGGCTCGTCGAGGAAGATGATCTCGGGATCGTGCAGGAGCGCTGCAGCGAGCGATACCTGCTGCTTCGTCCCACCAGACAGGTCGCGGACAATGGTGCTGAGTGGCCTGTCGAAGGAGATAAAGTCGAACAATTCTTTGCGTCTTTGTTCATAGGTTGCAGCATCCAATTTACGGAGGCTCGATATGAATTTCAGGTTCTCCTCGACCGTCATATCATTGTAGAGAGTAAATTTCTGGGACATATACCCGACCTTAGACTTGATCGCCTCCTCGTTGTGGTCGTAACTTATCCCGCCTACCCGTACTGACCCTTCGGAAGGCAGCAGGAGTGCGCATAGCACGCGAATCGTGGTCGTCTTGCCCGCGCCGTTTGCGCCCAGAAACCCAAAAATTTCCCCTCGCCGAACAGTGAATGAAATCCGATCAACGGCAACGAAATCACCGAACCGCACAGAGAGGTTGCTCACCTCCACGGCCAAGTCATTCATGGCTATTTCTCCGGAGGAAGAGCTCATCAAAGCTCGACACTCTTTCTGCTGCAAGGAGCTCTCGGGGCTCTCCTGCTGCGACCAGTTTACCACTCTCCAGAAGATGAACGCGTCCGCACCGCTCCGCTTCATCCATATATGCGGTGGTCACGAGGATCAGGATCTCCTGGTCCAGGAGGCGGTAGAGGAGCTCCCAGAATTCCCGGCGGCTGATTGGGTCTACACCGGTTGTGGGCTCGTCAAGGAGCATGACGTGCGGCGACCGCAAAAGCGCACACATGAGGCCCAGCTTCTTGTACATCCCGCCTGAAAGCTGGCTTGCCGGCCGCTCAATGAATTCTTTTAACCGTGTGATGCGAAGGAGCTCATCGCGCCTCTGTTCATAGAGATCATGCGGAATTCCATAGAGCTCCTTGAAAAAGTCCAAATGTTCGCCGATGGAAAGGTCAGGATAGAGGCTTTGCGTCTGTGGCATGTAAGCGATACTCGGACGGATGCTTTCGAAGTCAATTTGTTCACCACCCCGGTAATAAGCAACAGTGCCTTCCGTGGCCTTAAGCAGGCCGAGCATGAGGCGCAAAAGCGTGGTTTTCCCCGCGCCCTCGGGGCCGATCACGCCATGCATGAGGCCGGAGGAGAAATCAAGGTTTACCCCGTCAAGGACAGGATTTTTACCGAAGACCTTCCGGATTGACTGGACGGAGATTGAAACGGGTAATATCGACATGTCGGCGGCTTCCAGAGAATCAGTGAAGCGTTAATAGATAATTTTTCTTGCAGGATTATACCCATCCATTGTCGAACGCGGGCAGAAGCAGGGGATGCAGAGTTTTAAGTTTGATGGCGATTTTCAACGCATCCGCGGGCTTTCCCTGGTACCAGTATTCTGTTCTTTTCATCGTAACGAGAACGTGGCTTGCGACGGTCTAGTCTGGGGGCAATTTCACCTCAATAGTCATGCCGGGTTTTAAAATTTCCTGCTCGTTCGCGCCGAGAAAACTTACTTTTACACCGAACACGAGGCGCTCGCGCTCGGCCCGGGTCTGGACATTCTTCGGTGTGAACTCGGCCTCATCGTTGATCTTGAATATCTTCCCATCGAATTCGCGATTGTTTAACTCCGGGAGATATCCCTTCAGAATCATGCCGGGTTTAAGCCGTGAAACTTCAGGCTGGGGAACGTAAATATAGGCCCAAATGTCACGGATGTTCGCCAGGGTCAAGAGCTTCGTCCCGGGGTCCACCCATTCCCCCGGCTCATGATACCGGCTCAAGACCGTGCCTGAAATCGGCGAATGTACGATGCACCAACTCAATCGTACATCCGCATCATCCTTCCTGTTCTTGACTTGATCCATGGTGTCCTGAGACGCGGTCTGCGCTTGAAACAAACCAACGGTCCGACGGTAGTTCTCATTCGCCAGCACCGACGCAACCTTCACGTCTTCACAGTCTAAAACAACCAATACCTGGTCGCTCCTCACGTGGTCGCCTTCCTGAACGTTCACTGCGCTGATGGCAGAAGCTATGCGGGCAGACAAATCCACCTTGGTCGCTTCAAGGGTCCCGGCGTAGAGAAACTCGCCCCGGAAGAATAACAGCCTCACCGCGATTGCTGCAACGATCGCGATCGCCACAATAAAAATTATTTTAAGCTTCTTTTTCTTATCGATCTTCACGCGGGTCCCTCTCGTATTTTTTATTTCGCCGGTTGCTTCACGATAATCCCATCTATGAAGATTCGAAGCGTCTGCTGAATCCAAGTACTGCGATACGTTTCGTCCAAAAGCGAATGACCGATGAACTCCTTCACAATCCTGTCGTTTCTCGTCTGATGGATGATATTACTCATTAAGAATGCCGCTGCAGAATAGGGGTGCACATCAGCAGCCATGATTCCCTTGTTCTTGGCTAGGTCAAAAAACTCTATCAATTTCTCAGCATGTTTCAAAAGAGTGTTAAAATACATCTTCTTGCTTTTCGAATTCGACATTTCAACATCCCGTTGTATCAGGCGGATAATATCTTTCTGTCTGATCATCGTTTCGAGCGTCTGTCTCAGAAAAATCTCCAGGCGAACCTTGAAGTCGTCGATATTCTGAGGCGGCTGAAGTGTCTTTCTCGCGAAGTCTAGTCGCTCCGTCGCAAACTGGTCAATGATTTTATGGTAAAGGTTCTCCTTCGAGCCAAAATGATAATGGATGGCAGCAATATTCACTCCTGCCTCTTCACAAATATTCTTGGTGGACGTGCCATCATACCCCTGATTAGCGAAAAGACGGGTGGCAGTGGAGAGGATTCGGCTTGTAGTGTTCTCGCGCAAAGACCTTTCCCTCATGATATTTGCCGTGGTTTGAGAACGCCGCTCATAGGGAGACCGACTTTTACCTGCTTTCATGTTTTTAACATAACATAGATATTGACCATATGCAAGTCTTTGATTGACTTTTTCAATCATTCACTTTATACTTGGCATAGAGTAGAAATACGTTGGTTTTCAGGACATGGGGCACAGGCATGAATAAAATCGGACATTTTAAGAGGATAACCACAGCCCTGAGCCTTAGTTTACTATGCTACGGATGCCTCGTTGGCCCCAATTATCATACCCCTTCAGCCCCGCGTACGACTACCTACACCTCAACCCAATATCCGTCCAAGACAGCATCAGCACCTGTGGCCGGCGGCGAGGCACAGCAGCTGGCGTTAGGTCAAGAAATCCCGGCGGAGTGGTGGACGCTGTTTCATTCTGCTTCGCTGGACCAACTGGTTAGGCAGGCCCTCTCGGGCAGCCCGACGCTCGCCGCGGCGAAGGCAACGCTCAGGGAGTCGCAAGAGACGCTAAATGCCCTCGTTGGCTCAGTGTTCTATCCAAAAATCGACGCAAGCGCATCAGTTACGCAACAGAAGATTTCGGGCGCGGAGTTCGGCCTGTCGAATGAGAAGTTCCCTCCCTTCACGCTCTATAACGCCTCGGTGAATGTCTCCTATGCCCTCGATCTTTTCGGCGGTGCACGGCGCGAGCTGGAGACTTTGGAGTCCCAGGTCGACTTTCAGCGCTTTCAACTCGAAGGGGCCTATCTCACGATCACTTCAAACGTCGTTACGACGGCGTTGAAAGAAGCTTCCTTACGCGCGCAGATCGCGGCATTGAACGAGATCATGGCCGCACTGGAGACACAGTTCGACCTGGTCGAGATTCAATTCAAGCTTGGCGGGGCTGCGCGTACCGACGTGCTTGCACAGCTGACGCAGCTCGCCCAGACAAGGGCGACCCTGCCGCCTCTCGAGAAGGAACTCGAGCAGACCCGTCATCTTCTGGCAGTGCTAGCCGGACGGCTGCCGAGCGAATCGGATGTGCTCCCCACGTTCACTCTCGAACAACTGCATCTGCCCGCGGAATTGCCAGTGAGTCTGCCGTCATCGCTGGTGCGCCAGCGTCCAGATATCCGCGCGTCGGAGGCTTTGCTGCACGCGGCAAGCGCCCAAATCGGCGTCGCTACCGCAAATCAGTATCCGCAAATCAATTTGACAGGAAGTTTAGGGTATTTAGCTACTTCAAGTAGCACGCTTTTCCAGAGGGAGAGTAGCGTGTATAGCCTCGGCGCAGGATTGCTGCAGCCCGTTTTTCACGGCGGCCAGCTCTCCGCCGAACGTCGTGCCGCCGTGGCAGCCTACGATCAGGCACTGGCACAGTACCAGACAGTTGTCCTCCAGGCATTCCAGAACGTCGCTGACGTGCTGCGCGCGCTCGATGCCGACGCGCGTACGCTCAAGGCGCAAGCAGCCGCCGCCGCGGCCGCGCGCGACACGCTGGACCTCACCCAAACAGAGTTTCAACTAGGGGGTGTGAGCTATTTGTCGCTTTTGAATGCAGAACGCCAGTACCAGCAAACGAAGATCGGGCTGATTCAGGCACAGGCAGCGCGCTATGCTGATACAGCAGCACTCTTCCAGTCGCTCGGCGGTGGGTGGTGGAACCGAGACCCGCAAGCTGGTATCGCTGCCGGGGAGAATAAAAAATAATCCCTTCAGGAGCTTCGCTTACAAATTGCTGAACGGTTGGTAAGTTCATAACCCCTTAGGACAAACAACTAAACGCATTCAATGACAAAGTAGTACTTTCATAATCGTTTTTCAGAAGGAAGTAATACGGGCGCGATGAAAACACTCCGTTAGTTGATGACGAGCCTGACATCTGAAAATCCTGTCGGAAAAAGTGGAAACGTCTTCGTATACGACCATAACCGAACCCCTTGAGAGTCCGCCCTTTCCCTTAGCGGGAAGACAAACAGAGTTATCTCCCGATCACCGATTTACTGATGCCGGGGATGAGCGGCTCCGACATGACAATGACATGCCAGCAAACCTTTCATCAATGCCGACCATAATGCTGAGCGGCTACCGCGGAGCCGGGTCTTCTCTGAAGTCGACGATCTGCTAAGCGTTTGTGCATGTCCATGCGTCGATGCAGGTGAGAGAGTTGCGGCACACCGTAAAACCGCCCTTGAACGGTCCAAGGCAAAAGTTCCCCGACGAAAGCAGGAAGCCGTGTGATTAGTTACCCCTCACAGCATGAAATGCAGAGGTAGAAAGTAAAGCACTGCGCTGCTGACGCCGTGCAATTACAACCCGCGGAATTTGATGGCCTCGTCTATGGGCCTGCGGGGACTTCGGAATGTGTTCAGCGGATGTTTCGAATCCGCATAGCCTAGAGCCACGCCGATGATAATCAACAGGTCGTCGGGGATATCCAATTCCGCACGGATAAGCTCAGGATGCGCGACGAGCGTAACCGCAGGGGCCGAGGCGACATTAAATTCCTGTGCTGCTAACATTATGCTCTGAGCCACTAAACCGAGGTCAAAGATTGACCAGGGAGTAAGCCTGCGGTCCATGCACAAGTACACGACCACCGGTGCATCAAAAAAACGGTAATTGATATGAGCAACATCCACGAGTGTCGGTGTATCCAGACAAGCCCTTTCCACGGCAGCAATGCGCTCGGCTTTCACTGCTTCCATGCGCTTCTGCAGGTCGGGCGGCCATTCCCGAGGGGCCTCCAAATCCGGATTCCTCGGAACACAATTCTTCAGGTGCTCCAGGTAAGCCTTGCGAAGCCTATTCAATACGTCTCCACCCGCCACATATATTTCCCATGGCTGGGTGTTGGCCCAGGAAGGTGCATGAAGAGCGGCTTCAAGAATCTTCCGAAGCGTATCCCTGCTGACCGGTGCTGTCATAAATGAACGTACCGTAAACCGTGAATGCAGTGCATCAATAACGTTCATCAATCCTTCCTCCTCACCTAGACAGACCGATACTCACTACGCAGAGGCGATCATTTACTGCTTTCCGGCCCCTGAGGCGGCAAGGCATCCATGATGGTTGCCTGCAGTTCTAGGACTTCCTTGGGTCTCTTCGGATCATTACTGACGACCTCAACCGTTTCAACAATATGACCCTTTTCACCGGCTGTGGAAACTTTTGCCGTGTGACGCCTTTCTCACCCTGTTTGAGATGGCTCGAACTAACCATCACTGCAGCACACCCTCAGGATGTATTAATACTCTGTATATCCAAGATCTCGGTTCCAGCGTTGACGTATTCGAAATTGAATTCGAGGTGGCCCCCTTGCTGGACAAATCCGAAGTCATGTTTCACCGTCTGAAATTCACTAGAAGGCTGCGACCAGGCAAGGGTTGGTATTAATACAATAAATAGAGCAATGATTTTTTTCATAAACACATTATAGCATAACAAAACTCGCTTCCCTTCCATGAGTTGCACAATGGATAGAATTTGCTACAATTAAGCTGAATGCCTTTAGGAGGAATTACTATGGACAAGAGAATGGCAATCGTGCTTGCTGCAGTTTGTTTCACAGTGTGGGCGGGAAGTTATGTCGCCGCAAATGATATAACTCCGGAACAAATGGTCCAAGAAGCAAAGCACACATAAGGGACGTGTCCATCGCTGAAGTAAAAAAAAAGATTGGTGCAAAGGAAAATGTCATCATCCTCGATGTCACCGATATGCATGAATTTGATGGGGGACACATTCCCGGGGCAATAAACATCTCACGTGGGACGTTGGAGTTTAAAGTGGCAATGATCATTCCGGACAAGAACGCCAAGATAATCGTCTATTGCGGGCTTGACCTCAGAGGGCGGTTAGCGACCAAGACGTTGAACGATCTAGGATATAAAAATGCGATCAACATGGTTGGCGGTCTTAAGGCATGGAAAGAGGCGGCCTATCCACTTGCTAAATAGATTTATCCGCAATGCATGGTGATTCACCGATTGAATGCCAAACGGAGCTGCCATGCGCGATATCGCCAAGTGGGCGATTGAGGGAGGGAGGGAAATGCCGCACCGTTTAATCCTTGCCGCAGACGACATCGAAAATCAAACCGACTCCGGCAAACGACGTTCGCGAGTTATTGTACACGCCGCCACTGCTCTTGCGCAGCAGCTGAATACGAGCGTTGCCCTTCTCTTTGTGGAAGATAGCAAAACGTATCCGCCCGGCACGCTCGATGCAAAGGGCATTCGCGAGTGGCACGACCGGCACGAAAAACGGCTGGAGGAGGTGAGCAAACAAATTACGACCCCTTCTTGCTGTTTTCTGAAAAGCGGACCGCCGGCTGAGCAGATCTTAAAGACCCTGCAGAGTAGGTCAGCCCCGGAACTCGTGATCGTAGGGACGCAAGGCAGGAAGGGACTGAAGCGTCTGCTTGTCGGAAGTGTAGCGGAAGAAGTGATCCGTCAATCCAAACGGCCAGTAATGGTGATCGGACCAATAGCCCAGGAAAAAAATCATCCTCTCACGGCTCAGAAGCAGTTGAAAATTTTAGTTGCAACCGACCTCGGCAAAAACAGCCGTGCTGCCGAGCGCTATGCATTGTCCCTTGCAAAGCGTATCGGTGCGAAAGTAGTTCTGTTTAACTGTCTCGCAGACAGCATGAGGACTATTCTGGAAACCAGCGCATATGCAGGGACGGCCCCGTTCAATTTTAACGAAATTATCACCCAGATCAAGGAAGAGGCAGTTGCAACCCTCAAACAGAAGACCCGGTTCTTTCAAAAGCACGGCATACCCTGTGATTATAAAGTTGAAGACAATGCCATCATTTCTGCGTGCGCAGTCTATCAGGAGGCTGAAGACAACTATTCGATCATCGTGATGGGGACGCACGGAAGAAATGCCTTGCTCAATGCTTTCTTCGGGAGTACGGCAAGAGAAACGATTTTGAATGCTTCGATTCCGGTGATCACGGTCCATTCGGGACGTTGAACAACGATTTCGATACGGAGGTTTCGAGGAAAGATTACCTTCTGATGATGCTGTTCGACACTTCTGCCAGATCTTCTCCCTTTCAGAGATTCTTGAAAGATGACGCCATCGAGGATTCCTAACGCTCAAGCGGCTTTCAACTCGGGATGGATTCCCGAAGCTGTTGCAAGGTGTGTGCATTGCCAATGCCACGTCGAAACATCAAGTCCATCATGACGATATAAGATGGCTGCCCCGAATATAAAGCTGATTGGTATGAGCTGGCTATTTCCCTCCCGGACGCTGCGAAATAGACTTCAAGTTCAAGGGCCTCGAATAATTCTCCTTCACCATCAAGGTTGACCGGAATGATGTCCAGAATCAGCACTCCTCCTGCATGTCCTGCATTTGCCTTGGCAGTCGATTCGAAGTCATTATCTTTGTGTTGTAAAGCAATAGCCGGAAAATAAATGAATATAGAGCTATGTCTTCCTTCAACGCAAGATCGATCATGCTCTTGCGGTCCCTCATGATGGGATAAAACGTTGCAAGGCCGCCTCACAATCCTTGTTCTTGAATTTTGAAGTAGGCTTGACTTGGTGGTTATTCAGTCCGATGTTCACAAGTAACAACCTTTCTGGCCTGCGGTTGATAGATGGCAAAGCTTCACGCAGATCATGGGCTGATTTTGTGTCGTACCTCATCGGTGCCAGCGTTTAATATCTCCCAGATGTTTCCAAACCCGGCTATGGGGCTGTTTTGACAATTTTCAAAGGGCATGATACTCTCAACGCCTGATTTTTTATGCAAGTGAACGTACACACCTAGCCACGATGAAGAAGGTGGAGGCTGCTGTCATTCCAAGAGGTAAGTGTTATGATGAAACGTCAATTAGCGTGGGCAAGAGCTACCTCTGCTGTTCGCGATTTTTTTATGTAGAGGTACATCACAATGCCGAGCGTATCGTTGCAAAGAAAGACCAGAGAAACTGGGACAAACGTATGAACACGCCAACGGAACTCCACGAAACACGGCCTGCGACATCTCGCGAAGTCCGGACCGTGGTCGCGGGCTTAATGATGGCGCTTACGCTTGCGGCACTGGACCAAAATATCGTGGGCGTTGCGCTGCCGAGGATCGTGAGCGATCTCGGCGGTCTTTCCCGCCTGTCATGGGTTGTCACGGCTTTTTTGCTTTCTTCAACGGCAACGACGCCGCTCTACGGCAAGCTATCCGACATATACGGCCGCAAGCCGCTCCTTATCGCAGCTATTCTCATTTTTTCTCGTAGGCTCCTGTCTGTGTGGAATGTCCGGCTCGATGATGCAGCTTGTGGTTTTTCGAGGCATCCAGGGTATCGGCGCGGGAGGACTCATGACGCTAGTGATTACGATTATAGCCGACCTGGTAGTCCCGCGCGAACGCGGTCGTTACCAGCGGATGTTCAGTGCGGCTTTTGCTTTCTCAAGCATCGCAGGCCCGCTTCTGGGAGGCTTCATCACCGATGCCTTGTCTCGACGCTGGATCTTCTACGTGAACGTCCCGATCGGCGCCCCGGCTCTGGCCCTCATCCTGTTCGGGTTGCGTAGGCCGCACCACAAGGTCCCGCACTCGATTGATTATGCAGGAATTGCCTATCTCACCGTCGGCACCGTGGCCCTCCTCCTCGTGCTGACACTAGGAGGCATACAATTTCCATGGTCGTCGCCCTTCGTTATCGGGTTGTCCGCGGCCGCGGTCGTACTGACCTTATTGCTGATGTACACAGAACGGCGTTCGCCGGAACCCATTCTCTCTCCGCACATCCATCATAACAAGGTATTCGTGATAGCAACGAGCACGATGGATCTCACTTTTATGGGGCTCTTCGACGCGGCTGTGTTTCTTCCGCTATTTTTTCAACTTGTCCTTGGCCACGCATCAGCGCGTGAGGGACTGATGATGGCACCCATGACGGGCGGTGTCGTCATATCGTCATTCCTGGGCGGCCAACTCGTTGTAGCGACAGGGCGGTACAAGATTTTTCCCGTTGTCGGTCTCGCCGCGGCTACCTCGCATTTCTTGCGGTTATGTGGGCTGCGCCTGCAGGGGCGGGTCTTGCGGCAATCGAAGTATCTCTCATTGTCCTCGGCAAGGGCTTCGGCCTCGTGATGCCGAATCTTATGGTGGCTATCCAAAATGCGGTCAATCCCCGCGAGCTGGGCGTAGCGACTGCTACCTCGGCGCTCTTTCGGTCCCTTGGCGGCATGTTCGGCGTGGCCATGTCTGGTGCAATCATGACCGCCCAGCTCCAGAACTTGCACTACACATTAGAAGCAAGCGAAAACATGGGCATGCACAGCTTGATCGACCAGGGCATCCAGCAAATCGCGCAACTCCCGCTTGCCCAGAGAGAGGTGGTCGCTTCCGTATACCGGCATGCGATCAGCACCACTTTTTTGGTAGGGTCATTAATCTCCGCAATGGCCTTTACCGTCGTTCTTTTTCTTCCCGAACATCCGCTGAAATCATTTTCCAACTCCGATCAGAAAAAGGCCGATGGTTCTGCCGCGCGCTGATTCGAAGCTGTTGATGTGCGTTACCGTTAGCAGTCAATGCTTGTACGTTACGGACTGCCGCTTTATCCCTTAATTTTTTTGATCACTGCCTTCAGGATGTCGGCCCTCGTTAAAATGCCGATAAGCGTATTTCTTTCATCAACAACGGTCAGTCTTCTGATTCTCTGTTCCTCCATCATCCTTACCGCCTCAGCAACGTTTGTATCAGGCTTTATGGTCAGCGCGGGGGATGTCATAATGTCACCGACTAAATCCCCCAGCCTCCGTACAGGAAGCCGCTCTCCCAGCATGTATTTTAAGAGGTCTTTAAATGTATGTTCCCTGCTCACACCAACCATGGAGAGAATATCTGCCTGACTGATGATTCCGATAACTCTATTGTCCTTGTCAACGACGGGGAGCCCGCTGATATTATGCTCCGTTAAAATGTCGGCGACGCGAATGATGCTCTCGTATTTTGTGATCGAGAGGACATTCTTGGACATTACGTCCCGGACAAGCATATCGAGGCCAATTTTGGACCGGATATGACCATGGGAAGCATTCCTGGTTTCAGCGCTCATAACGGTTCTCCTTTCACAACCACTGTAACTTCAAGGCTACAACCGTGTGGCTAGAAGGTTGTCACCTGCCTGATGCGCGCGCGACGCATGATGCGGAAGCTGGCAACGTCATTAACTATAGCACAAAAAAGTAATTCCATAAAGAGAAAGCGAGGAGCAGGTCTCTTGCTGTTCGGCAAAATGCGGCAGCGCGCTCCTAAGGCATCTGGCGGTCGCCAGAGAAAGATATGAATATCCTGAGCGCAATAGGATTTCGAGTATCTGTTATAATTTACATGAGCCCTTCCAATATTTATACTATGAAGAAATTACTATTCTATTGGATCGCCGTAATGCTCCTGCTTTGTCTTTCAACAGAGGCCCAGGAGTGGCGGGAGGTAGTTCCCGGCGACAGCATAATGTTGCCAAGCGACCTTTACGTTCAGAGAGGATATCGCATCCAATGGTGGTATTTCACCGGCCATTTGTACGATACGCAGAAGAGAGCGTTTGGGTTTGAACTCACTTTTTTTGTCGCAGGTGTCCAAAAGAGGCCGTATCGATCTAAATTTGGAGTAAATACTATATACCTTGCCAACTTCGCAATCTCCGATATCGAAGGAAAGAAGTTTTATCATTTCAGCAATGCCGATTCCGGGACATACGGTTTTGCGGGCGCCGACAGCAGACGGCTTCACGTATGGGTGGGCAAGGACACGCTGGAAGGGGACCTGACGCGGATGCTTATCAAGGCCCATGCTCAGGATGCAGACCTCGATCTGGTCCTGATCCCCAAAAAACCAATTATCCTGAATGGCAACAAGGGTTACTCACGGAAATCAGAGGAGTCTCCCCGTATCGCATCGCTCTACTTCTCATGCACTGATCTCGAAACGACGGGGACCGTGAAATTGGGTCCGACTCTTTTTACTGTACACGGTAAGAGTTGGTTCGACCGAGAGATTTCATCTCATGGCTTAGCAAAAGACGAAACAGGCTGGGATTGGTTCGCCATCCAGCTCGATGACGGCCGCGAGATCATGATCTATGCATTAAGAAAAAAAGACGGGTCTATTGACCGATATTCCTCCGGAACAGTCGTAAATACGGATGGCAACCTCAAGCACCTCGTGAGAGATGATTACCGGATTGAGGTTCTCAGCTCGTACACATCTAGAAAGACAGGTATCCGGTACCCTTCGAAGTGGGAAATAACAGTCCCCTCGGAAAACTTACAACTCCTTGTCACGCCGTCGTTGGAGGATCAGGAGTTCACCAGAGATCAGGCAATGGGAGGTCCCTACTGGGAAGGTACATGCACGGTCGAAGGCAGCGCACGGGGTGAGGCGTATGCGGAAATGACAGGGTATGAATGATCGGTGAAATCCTATGATCAGGCTTGAGAACGTTGAAAAGCATTACGGGAAAAGGATAGTGTTTCGCGGGATCAACCTCGCAGTGGAGACAGGGGAATTCATTGCGATCATGGGCAGTTCAGGTTCAGGGAAGTCCACGCTCCTGAACCTGATCGGTGGCATGGATGTGCCCGACCAAGGCAGGATCATCGTGGACCAGGATATTGTCTCCTCATATACCGAAGAACAGCTCACAGTGTATCGAAGACAAAAGGTCGGCTTCATCTTTCAGTTCTTCAACCTCCTGCCGAATATAACGGTCTCGGAGAATATCGAAATGCCGCTTCTTCTGAACAATGAACGGCGTCAGGAGGCCAGAGTAACGGACTATATCCGGATGGTCGGTCTAGCTGGAAGAGAAAGCGATTACCCTTCTGCCCTGTCGGGAGGGGAACAGCAGCGGGTCGCCATAGCGCGGGCGCTCATTCATGAGCCCAGGATCGTACTTGCCGACGAGCCCACAGGCAATCTGGACAGCAGGACCGGGGCGTCTATCGTCGAACTGATAAAAGACAGGGCAATACAAGATAACAAGACCGTTGTCCTGGTCACCCACAATGAGGCCGTCGCGCATTACGCGACCCGGATAATCCGGATCCACGATGGAGCGTTACTTCCATGAGATTTGCAACACTCGTAAAACGGATCATATTCAGAAACATAAAGACAGAACGGTTTCTTACGACCCTCACAGTCGTCGGCGTAGCGCTCAGCATCGGGCTGTTTATGGGGGTTTCCGTTGCGACACAACGGGCAATCGGATCTTTCGAAGCAAATATTGCAGGAATCAATCCTGCGTTCAACTATGAGATCGCAGATTCTTCGGGGACCGATTTCTCTGAAAGAACATACCGGTCAGTCCGGGCAATCACAGAGGACTGCCTGCCGGTCTTGTCTGCGAGCGCGGTAATTCCCGCCTGGAATGAGGCCATCGATATTCAAGGGATTTATACGGTAAAAGCTCTCGCCATGCCAGGAGTGTCTCTCCAAAAGATAAACGAGAGAGAGGCTTTCTTCAAAAACCTGAACGGCATGCTTATTACGAAGCAATTTAGCGACGCACACAATCTCAAAA